>Ga0208036_1000003_pt1 | contig 358814 bp, 323 predicted proteins | sample June2015DPH_11_1_2_FD_184706 | JGI IMG/M metagenome (GOLD analysis project Ga0208036, IMG submission 184706) | Peatland microbial communities from SPRUCE experiment site at the Marcell Experimental Forest, Minnesota, USA - June2015DPH_11_100... | ecosystem: Environmental > Terrestrial > Soil >...
CTCGCCTTTGTCGAACGAGGTATCGAACGCTATCAACAAATATTCAAAGAACACCAATTACGTCTGCTACAAAAAAAAGCTAAATCATTCGGATTACTTCTTGTTCCTTCGTGATGTCATTAGTAGCACCTGGTTAGGGCGCACAGTCTTTTATATCTCGTTAAAATATTGACAATCAACCGTCAGAGATGTGCCTGAATCATATTATTACGATTGATACTGAAAACGAAATGATTTCATCAACAAGACCCGCAAGTAGGTAAAACTACCTTTGTGACAAACGGATATGTTTTTAGTAAGTCTATCCATTTTTGTAAATTATTATCAGGCACTTCTATTATCGCTTGTCTATGAACGATAAATTGGATAAAGGTTAAACCATGCAAAGGAGTAACTAGATTCTTAGCATATTGAGATGATTGAACAGAATAGTTACCATGGAATTCCACAATAATTAACTTACCTGTTATTTGAGATATACTATCCGCCCGAATCACCGATGCATCATTTGATAAAATTGTCACATAATCACTGATGCTTCCAGAATCAACTTGCACTTCCATCTGATAATTACTATCAGCGATTATATAAACAGCTTTTAGATTTAAGCTATTAATAAATGAGGAAATAAAACTATAGGTCGTTGTGTCGCTGAAGTAAACACCAAGGGTATTGTTCATATTACTGATGTATCCTGGCGACACTACAATTTCTTCGTGTGGTTTGCACGATAAGGCAAACAAAACAAAAGAAAATATAACCAAATAATAAGATTTTATTCTCATGTCGTACCTCCTTTAATAGTTGTGCGCCCTAACTATGATTAGACGGACAAGTCCGATCAATCTATATTATCTGGACTAGTCCGCGTAACATATGTTACATGGATCAGTCTGCGTAATATATGTTATCATGGATTTGTATACTATTATAGACACTGCAATTACCCCTTACCTCTTCCTGTTTTTTTTGTTTAAGTATCTTGATAGTGTAGCGTTTGCGCCAACATATAATATCCTCTTACTGTTGTCAACCGCAATTCAAATGAAAGATCCCATGTTGCACTTTTGAATACAAGGGAAACAAAAAGGATTGATACATTGAGCAACTACTCCCGAAGTTCCCCTAACCCAACACATCTACGTAAAATCTACTATATAGCTGACTCAATAGCAAATAAACATCCTCGCAGCAAGCTGCGAGGTATTATGTCACTCCCGCGTACGCGGGAGTCTATTGTTCTGGATTCCCGCTTTCGCGGGAATGACGCCGCAAGCGGCGGGGTATTAGACCCAAGAAAGAATATAAAACCCCGACGGTTAAACGTCAGGGTTAATGGTGAAAGCTCAAAGTCGCGCCAACAGCTATGGGCTTATGTTAGAACTGCCGGAATTTTTCCTTTTATCCGAGTGCCGCTACTGAACTGCATATCCTGCAGGAATTTTGAATTTCTCTTCTGAGACTTTCGCGTTCTCTTCTACTTTAACAGCTTTTTGTATTGTTTCAACGCTTTTTGTCTTAACATTCAAATACATCAGGATCTTATTCCATCCTCTATATCTCGTGACGGTTCCCTTTCCATCATTAGATTTGAACGACTCGCAATTTTTTCCTGCAATAGACATTGCGGGCATTTTTTTTATTTTGCCCGATTGGCGATCCTTTTCAGTTCCGAACTCCGACCATTCTACACGCAATTCAGTACCTCGATATGCAGTACCCTGCTTCAAGACAATTTTTTTTTGCGTGCTTTGCTGAATATAAATTTTTCCCGTCGCTGAAGTAGCTTTCTTCTAATTTATTATCGGAGAACGTTTCCCTGCATTCCTTCATACCGAAATCGTCGAAAGAGACAATTGTTTTCTTTTTCATTTCCATCGTACCCATTTTCATGATCAGATCATATGTTACGATGCCGGACTTAATATCGTATTTTTTTATCTGACTCCTGAGCGGAGATGTCATCATGAAAAATACTGCGCAGATAAGTAAAAATATTGTATAGGTTTTCATTCGACCTCCGGACAGAAAACGAGTGATTGTTGACGGTTAAACTAACGAATCTCGGGACGAATGGCAAGAAACTCCATTGATTGATAGTTGTTTTCGATCCTTTCTTTCCCTCCCTAAAAGCAGGAAGACTTTTTTTTCAAAATACTTCGTGCCTCGCTCCAATAAACCATGGACAAAAAAAAGGTGTCTGCTTTCGCGAACACCTTTGAGAAGAAAGAAAAGTATTTATGATTATGCTGCCTCTGTTTCGCATATGGTCTTAACATCTTCATTCTTTGCAACAAATTTATTCTGCCAATTATCTTTGATCCAATGTTTTGAGTGTTGATGAATTTCTATTAACGGATCAATGAGATCCGTGCTGCTTCCATGTTCCGTTATTTTGCTATCAACGACCCTGTCTATATTGACTCCCCGGACTTCAACGGTTTTTCCTGTCGGTCTGATACCCATCCAGCTGCCGAGCTGCGTTCCGTTCATGATGTAGCTCGTAGCAACCCAGTCGCCTTCGGTAATTTGTAAATCGATGGATAATTTCAAATCGGGATATATCTCGCGGATTCCCGCGATTTTTTTCCGGATCCCTTTAATCCCCAGACGATACCTCCTATTGTTAAAGATCTCGGTATAGAGGGGTGAAATGAACGTCGATAGATCTTCATCATTTCCAGTATTCAAGATGTTCTCGATATACTGTTTTACAATCTCCTTATTCCCGTTCTTCATGATTCTTTCCTTCCTTTCTGTCGAACAATGTGCGTGGCGTCTTTCTCTTTTGTACTTCTCCATCCGTCGATAGTCGTATTCTCTGTTTGTTCATATGATAGATTTCTGTAAGTTTTATATTCCTCTTCTGTCTCTATTTTATCTTGCCGCCTCATTCTGCACCGCACTGTATCCCTCTAAGTGTCTCTTTAAACTTAAAAGGTTTCGAGGACAATATCTGTCGTAATTTCACCAACCTCTTGTACATTTATCGCGTCAGTACTTTCCTATTTCGTTTCCCGGTTTTTTTGACGGCTGACCAGTAAGTAACGGGTCTAGCTCCCTATCATCGCTTTCGTCAATGTTTACAGGCGAATAATGCACTTTATGAACATGGTCCAAAATCATTTTGACCTCACTCAACGTTCTAATAAATGACAGGATTTGGTATCTTTGTGGAATTCTGAAAGTGCATAATTCCATATAAAGCTTTACCAGAGAGGAATTTATACGATTTAACTATGTGTTAAGAAGTTTCTTTAGACTATACTTCCTGCCCCCGAGTTGAACCTGCAACGTCAAGCTTCAGCAAACAGAATGATAAGTGCGTGCAAAAAAAAATTCCGGCTTGGCTGGGATTTTCTTTTTTTATTGATGCGAGAACCTCATTAAAAGCTGTACGTAAACATTATTCCTGTTGGTGTTATTTGCAGACCGTACGGTTGTTCTTCTTGAGTATGATTCAAGAGATTTCTATAATCAATTCCTACAATTGTTCCGATAGCATATCCAATCAACCCGCCTGCCACAACATCGGAAAGCCAATGGATGTTTGTCGAAACCCCAACCCCGATCAATGTAGCGTAAGTCAGTCCGCCGATTTTGACGGTAATGTTATCGGGGTACAAACCTATTAATGCAGTCGCCATTGCAAATGCCGTAGCAGTATGGCTGCTGGGCCAGCCTTGATAAATTCCTCCTCGCAAAAATCCGAATCTGAAGTCATTGCTATAATCATTTTGTCCCAAATTATGTTGCGGGCCTGCTCGTCCGGTAAACGCTTTGAGCACCGATGTAATGACGGCAGCATCTATCGCCGCCTGTCCCAATGCCAATCCCGTAATTTGCATATCAATATTTCTTTCGGAGCGGCCATACAAGTATAATCCGAGCGGAACTGCTACGGAGACGATAGGGCCGGTAGTAACGGATATTCGGCCTGTATTGGAAATCCAGGGATGATCTTTGGCATTTCGGTACCATCTCCAATCGGTTCCACTTTCCACCAATTCGTACGTAGCGGCCGTCCCGACGATATAATTAAGTCCGTAATTATATGTGAATGAACCGACCATATGCCCGCCCATTCCGTAAAAGACTGTGGTGATAGGAATGAGAGTAGTATCTCTTGTGCTCTCACCAGCGAAACTACTTATTGGTAATAGCACGATGCAGCTCAAGAGAATGCTATACATCCGTTTTTTATTCTGTCTTGCCAACACTTGATTCTCCATCGAGATGCATTTCAGGTATTGATTATGCATATTTCACTATTCCGTTAACTTTTTAAAAGATCGTATCACAAATTAAGTCGATAACCCGAAAGGCATTTATTGAAATGCAAAGGCTGTCCCATAAAAGAGATAGCTTCATCTACTCTTGAAGGTAATGAAAGAACCAAGATGTGCGAGCTTTGCCTCAAGCGAACCATAATCAGAGATACGCTGTTATCGGATGTAAATTATTATTTTTCTGTTTTTTATCAGACATATTTTCTTCATATATATTATTTCCGTTTTTGTAATATGAGGAATTTAAAATAATAAATAACATAATAATCTCATTGATAATAGCTTGAATAAAAATGCGTTGATCGTTGTTGATTTTATCAATGGACATAGTACAACAGACGAGAATATTTAAATTTTGTGAATTCGAAATGACAGTAGTAAAGGTCGAAATGAGCTGTTTTTCAAGGATCATTTTATTGCTAACGTGAGGATACAGACAAGAAAATCCTTGCCGTGTTTCAAAGCACTCGCTGATAGTTCTCTGGGTATTGCTATTAATTATCCTCAATAAAACCCAATTTGTGTCTACAATTCCAAGGACTCGCTCGCTAAGAAAACGAAAGGTTTTTTTAAAATCATTTTTTGTTTCCGGATATGTGTTCGTAGTATTAAAAATCGATTTGATTTCTTCAATTTGGACATTCACTTTTCCGATATAACTGAGTGAATCAAAAAGCCTTTCTTCGGTTGTCTTTTTATCATTTTTCATTTTTTTAATGAACTCTTCTTGTTTCAAAGCTTCTTGTTTGTATAATTTAAATATCAAAATACTCAGAGAAAACAGAATGCTAAGAAGAAACACCTCAGCTATTTCTTCATCAAGAATAATTTTTTTTGTTATATAGACGGATCCCGTGATTATAATCGGAGTAAATATTATGACAGAAGAAAGAATTAAATAGATTATAAAATATATACTTTGTAAAAATGAAGCGTGAAAATTTATTTTTTTCATATGGAATCCATTAGCGCATGTTTTTATAAAGATCATAGTGCTCGGGACCGGAGGCAAATGCCAGAACGGCTTGCGCGATAAAGTATGTCGAGACCCCTAGAAGCGTGATGCCCAGAGCAACCGTAATACGTTGAACACCCCGATCCGAGAAAAATCTCTCTCCGCTAAAAAGTTTCCTCTATCGGAAACGATTGATGATGACAAAAAAAATACCACCTTGTATCACCTCCCAGCAAAGGGAAAGTTCTACCGCGCACATGCGCAGGTGGTATTCCATGACAAACAAAATCTACTATGTCACTTGAAGTACATCGAACCGACACGTTTACCTCAGCAAATTGATTATTCGCTTAAACGGTCACAAGGTTTTCTCTATCTTTGTCCTTTCATTTTCATTTCGCAAGTAAATTCTCTGCTTTGATTAATCAACCATATCGTTCTTTATCATTAGACAATTTTTACAAGACAAAAGTTCCCTGCGGTAAAAACGTGCCTCGGCTTCTCTTTGGCATTTTCATTTTTATGGAACGCAAAGGAATAGAAATTCAAGTTGAGTGAAGCCATTGTAAAACGGCTAAACGAAATTCCTCTACTTTAGAGCAGAACGGAGTTTTTACAACGCGGTACAAAAGTTAGAAACCTAGTCACTCAACTGAGAAGACGGCGCAATCTTCTCCAATCAGGCCAACCTTCCTGAAAGTTTTCGTCTTCTTTTCATCTTTTTTTCGTACCATTAATTAAAATGAATCGGGTATATATCCCTTTCATGGAAGCCCATATCTTTCACTTTAACATTGTATCATAAGGAGTAACAATTATGCAATCATTAACACGACGGTTTATACTGCCTGTTCTTTTTCTGGCACTCTGCATGTACGGATCTTCCGAAACGGGGAAGGCACAATCAAAATCCAACCAGAGTCCCGGTACCAGCGGATATCACCTCATCAAGAAATTAGAACTCGGCGGCAGCGGAGGATGGGATTATCTATTTGTCGACAGTGATGCGCGGCGATTGTACGTTTCGCGAGCAACACATGTGGTCGTGGTTGATGTGGATTCAGGAAATGTCATTGGTGATATTCCGAATACGAATGGTGTGCATGGAATTGCCGTCGCTTCCGAATTCGGACGCGGATTTACCAGCAATGGCCGTGATTCATCTGTCTCTATCTTCGATCTCAAGACTTTGCAGCCGATTGGTTCCGTAAAAGTCGAAAAAAACCCCGATGCTATCATCTATGATTCTGCAACACGCCGGGTGTTTGCATTCAATCGTGGCAGTTCATCCGCCTCAGCCATCGATGCAAAGACCGGCACTATCGCAGGAACAATAGCACTGGGTGGACATCCGGAATTTGCAATGGCAGACGGCAACGGGACGATTTATGCGAACCTGGATGATAAGAGCGAAGTCGTTGCGTTCGATTCTCGAACACTTGAAATAAAATCCAGGTGGTCCTTGACACCGGGAGAAAAACCTACCGGACTTGTAGTGGATCGACAGCATCGCCGACTTTTTTCTGTGTGCGAAAATAAGAAAATGATAGTGTTGAATGCCGATGATGGCCGCGTCATAACTTCCATCCCTATTGGCGATGGAACGGATGCGGCAGGATTTGATCCTGAAACCCAACTAGCATTTAGCTCGAACGGCGAAGGCACGCTCACGGTCGTACATGAAGATTCTCCCGACAAATTCAGTGTCATCGAGACTATTCCAACGCAGCGCGGCGCTCGAACGATGGCGATTGACGCAAAGACACATAATGTATTTCTTGCGACGGCTCAGTTTGGTCCAGCGCCGGAACCAACGCCTGAACGACCGCACCCGCGGCCAAGCATCATTCCCGACACTTTTGTTATTCTTGTTTTCGGGAAATAATTCACTATTCTTCATCAAGTATATTTTGGAAAAGATGTATCATGAATAATTTCCAGTGAGTTATTTCTTCGAAGGAAAAGAAATTTGATTAAAGGAGTTGTGTCTGAACGAAATGACATGCCCCCGCTACATACAATAAAGGAAAATCCCAATCGGTATTAGCTGGTTGGGATCTTTTCTCTGTTTAGCCCTAATGACTTTCAACCCTCTTTTGGTATGCCAGGCATTGAACGATACATGCCACGAAAAGAAAAAAATAATCTTACATTATTTGTTTTTCTTATTTTTAGTGCATCAGCTCATTCCCGAATATTTACTGAGCGTACGATACATCCCAGTTGTCGCCACCTGAAACCTCAAGTATATAGGTACCGGCTGCCGGTATATCCGCCTTTGCCGTCTGTGTAGGCTCGATTGCATTGTGGCATAGGTAGCTCACGAAAGCACCCGTATCAGCATTGATCAGATCGATTTCAAGGCGCGAAGAGAACTTTCCTTTCAATTTCTGGTGCATCGTAAATTTTGCAGATCCCTTCTTCAGGTGGAAGAAAGGTGTCACTTTATTCGTAGTACCAGTAAAAGTAGTGTTACTGGATATCGGGGTAGGCTTCGGGCTTTTTAAAATCTCGGCAGTCCACGGCCCTCCAGCGTCTTCCACATAGATCATATAATCTTCGGACTTCACCGATCCCTTATGCTGAATCTTCTCGGTCGTATTCGGCCCTATCCAGTTCGTTAACAAGCCGCCGATTGTTTGTTTGTTGGTAATCATTGTCTGGGTGACAAGTGAAAGCTGGCAGACACTGACATCAGCTCCTGTATACGAAGTCTTAATAATATACCACCCGTCTTTGTTGAGCGCGAATTTATCAGAAGCGATCTTTTTACCTTTACCGCCCGTGATGGTGATTTTATCCGCAGTTTGATTGACGGTGATATTGGCAGCTACTCCTTGCTTTGATAGAGCAGTCACCGCGAAAAGAATAGCAACAACGAAGATGATAACCGGATACTTACCCTTCATAACGTACCTCCTGTTACATAATCAGAATAGATGGACGAGGATACTAAAATTAATCATAGGAAAATAAATAATGGTTGTCAAGAAAGTTCGCGAGATGTTGTAGAATCCCGAAGGTATGACTTCAGCGTTGTTTGTACTAGACAGGGAAGAGAACACAGGTTTTCGTCACCGACTCCAGGAATGCGGTAGCGAGAGAACGAAAGCTTCCTTGAAGTTCGTTAGCGCCGCTCTCTCACATAATAACCATACAAAACACTTTTCTTTACCATCCATTGTTTGAGCTGTTGAGGGTTTTTTTATCCCCCCTCAACTTGCTTGTGTTTTATTGATCTCTTGCGTATTTTATTCACAGTTATTTCACTTGCGAGGCTCCCGGTGATACGATGAGACATCCCATTGATTTCAATTTCCAAAATAAATTCTTCGGCTGAAAGATATAATACGGCATCATAATTATCATGACTTATAATTCATTCTTTCTTTAATCAAATAAGGAGGAGGAAATTATCGTAAAACATTTTCAGCGGCATACAACGTATAAGACCGATAGGACTAACAAACAGATGTTATTCACAAACTTAATGCAGGAGATCCAACAAATGGGAAAAACCAAGAATCAAATAAAAATAGTTGCACTATTTATCATCACGACCATGATCTTATTTGTTTTCTCCGGATCGGCACAGCAGCGAACGGTTAAAGTGGAAAAGCCCATCGTTCTTCGCCCTCCATCTCTGCTTTCCCCAACTTCAGGAACAGTTTTTAGTAAATTTCCCCGCCACACCGCATTGCGATGGAGTCCGGTGAATGGAGCAGCAAGTTACATGGTTGAAGTTGAATACCATGATACAAAATGGGAACCATTAGCACTAACATCGACAGGCAAAGCCACAATCTATAAGTTTGATTTTGTGGGTAAACAATCAGGCCGCTGGAGAGTCTGGGCTGTCGGTCCTGATGGGAAAGAGAGTAGAAAAAGCGCATGGTGGGGATTTAGGTACACAAAATAGATCAATCGCTTATTATAGAGCCAGCATTGAAGTATCCGCCGGTTTCGTGACGAATGGTTACGGAACCTGTTCACCCCGGCGGATATTTTATAAATTAAAGACCGCTCCCTCTCTGCACGGATTCCTGTTCATTGCGGGAGTTCATGCTTCAGCAGAACAGAACATCTTCGGCATTCCTCTTCATGGCAATGCACAAAACATAAGCGCGATAATTCGTTTTAACGATCGTCGACACCGTCACATTACACATACTCAGGTGCCGACAGGAACAAAATTCTCTCCAAAAACGTTGATTAACATGTGAAGACTCTTGCTGTAATCAATACAACCCTTTTTCTTCTCCTTCTCCCCAACAGTTTTTCCTTCTCACAGGCAAAACAAACAATGAGCGGGACCGTCAAGAACGGTGAAACCGGAGAGGCCCTTATCGGCGCCGCAGTTGTCGTAAAAGAACTGTCAGGTGTGGGAGTTGTTTCCAATGCGTACGGTTTTTATTCTCTTACGCTTCCTCAGGGAGCATATACAATACTGGTGCAGTATCTCGGATTCAAAACCGCAGCCGATACCATTGTGCTCGCCCGTGATCGAATAGTAAATTTTAATCTTCTTCCCCAGCCTATCAAAATTGGCGAAGTCGTGATATCGGGTGAGAGGACGAATGCAAACGTTACCTCAACGGAGGTGAGTGCCAAAAAACTTGAGATAGATGAAATAAAATCTATCCCTGTGTTATTAGGAGAAAAGGATATTCTTAAAACGATTCAACTGCTCCCGGGCGTGAAATCAGCAGGAGAGGGAAGCACGGGATTTTATGCGCGAGGAGGGAGTATTGATCAGAATCTGATCGTCCTCGATGAGGCTCCCGTTTACAATCCTTCCCATCTTCTAGGGTACCTGTCCGTATTCAATGCCGACGCCATCAAGGATGTGGAAGTTATAACGGGTGGTATGCCCTCCGAGTACGGTGGGCGGCTCTCCTCGGTCATCGATATTCGGACGAACGATGGGAACATGAAAGAATTCGGAGGCTCGGGAGGAATCGGGTTGATTGACTCGAGACTGATGTTGAACGGTCCGATCGTCAAAGATCAGGGTTCGTTTATCATCACAGCAAGAAGAACGTATGTTGATCTTTTTCTCAGACTATCTAAGGACACGATGATCAATCGGGCAAGTGTGTACTTTTATGATCTCAATATGAAAGCAAACTATACGCTCGGAGAAAAAGACCACATTTTTCTTTCCGGTTATTTTGGAAGAGACAACTTCGACTACCCTAACTATTTCGGATTCAATTGGGGCAATACCACTGCGACCTTACGCTGGAATCACATCTTCGGAGATCACCTTTTTTCCAACACATCATTCATTGTAAGCGACTACAATTACAGCAGCTCCGACGAAACCAGTACGAGTCAATCTGAGATATCTTCAGGCATACAGGACCTGAACTTCAAAATGGATTTTCAATATTTCACCAATTCGCAAAGTACGCTGAAATTTGGCATCAACTCTATGTATCACACATTCATGCCGGGCTCCGTCACGGCAACAACGTCAAGTGGAACAAATAGCCTCAATCTTGAACATCGATATGCCCTGGAAAACGGGGTCTATTTCTCGAATGAACTGAATGTGCTCCAAGACCTCAAGGTCAATTATGGTTTGCGGTTTTCTACGTTTAGCCTGTTGGGTCCAGGCCATATCTATACGTACGATCAAGATGGAAATGTCATCGATACCGCAACGTATCCCTCCGGGAAGTTTATTAAAACATATACGAATCTTGAGCCGCGTCTCTCTATGAATTTCCTGCTGGATGAAACAAACTCCATCAAAGCGTCTTACACAAGGACCACACAATACCTTCACCTCCTTTCCAATTCTACTTCGACGAACCCAAGCGATCTGTGGGTTCCCAGCAGCAACAATGTGGCGCCGCAATATGCCGATCAAGGAACGCTCGGGTACTTCAGAAATTTCGGCGACAACGCGTTTGAATCTTCCCTCGAAGTATATTACAAGAACATGCATAACGTCATCGATTATAAAAATGGCGCGGATCTTCAACTCAATCCCAATGTCGAGGCTCTTCTCGTGTACGGGAGGGCGTGGAGTTATGGGGCGGAGCTTCTTGTGAGGAAGCGATACGGCCCGATCAGCGGCTGGATCGGATACACGCTTTCCAGAACAGACGAGCAGTTTGCGACAATCAACAATGGCCAGCCATTTCCTGCGAGACAAGACAGAACGCACGATATCTCTATTGTGTTCATTTATGATTATGCCAGCACGTGGAATTTTTCAGCTACGTGGGTATACAATACCGGAAATGCAGTGACATTTCCAAACGGAAACTATTATGTTGATGGACGATTGGTTCCCTATTATACACAGCGAGATGGGTACCGGATGCCGGCCTATCATCGCCTGGACTTATCCGCCACATGGATATTGGGACCACATTCCAACTTGAATTTTTCAATCTATAATGCCTACGATCGGTGGAATGCATATTCGATTGAATTCCGTCAGGATCCCAACAATCCTAGCCAAACTCAGGCTGTGCAAACAACAATTTTCCCGATCATTCCATCTGTCACGTACAATTTCACTTTCTGATTTGTGGTGTCCTATGAGATCACACGCAATGTTTATAAATCGCCTGACACTTTTCATCATCCTGATAGCAGTGGCATGCTGCCTTATGTCTTGCCAGGAAGTTGTTTCGATTAATTTGAACCAAAATTCACTGAACATTGTCATTGAGGGTGTCGTTCAGGATCATCCCGGTCCGTACTCTGTCCTCCTCAGCATGACTGGAGATTACTTTACGCCATCGTTGTATTTTCCGCCGGTTTCCAATGCACTCATTATCATGTCCGATGAAATGGGACATCGCGATACATTGAAAGAAGTAGCAAATGGAACATATCAGACATCAACCGTACAGGGCGTGCCCGGCAAGAGCTATCAACTGTCAGTAGTTGTACAAGGAAAAGAATACGACGCAACGTCATCAATGCCGCAAAAGGTTTTTATTGATTCTCTGTATGACGTGCCGAGACAGGGGTTCGATGGTGACAAGGGATACGATATTTACGTCGTGTTTAGAGACCCTCCGGAGTTGGGCAACTACTATCGGGTCAACGCTAAATCAAGTGCCCTTATTCCTGCGGACTCAATTGACGGGCGTAGGTACCGCCTTTATACCGACAAATTAACGAATGGCAATGAAATGGCGGTGAGAATCCGCGCGGGGAGAAATGTCAATCCGGGCGACACGATCACGATAGATTTGTTATCCATTGATAAGGCAACCTATGACTACTTCCACACGCTTTCGGATATTCTTACTTCCGACCAAAGCCCAACGTCGCTCGCACCGGCAAATCCCACTACGAATATCAGCGGTAGTGCATTAGGATACTTTGCAGCGTATGCTGTCGACTCGAAACAGATTGTCGTACGGTAGAAGATTTTTTCTTCCGGATTTTACATCCTGATTGATGTTACCGGCGAATCAGGATTGAACTCAGGTGGCTGCCTCCTTTGATCCTTGTCATATTTTTCCCTAATATAACATTAGATCACTTTAAAGGGGGCAGGTCATAGAAGGATTTGATCGAACCATAGATAAGTCGAAATCTTAGCCAACGATTCTCTGCAGTCTAAGACAAAAAGGAGAAATACAATGAAATACTTACTGATTGCATTAATAACTTGCTGGACAACATTACTTTATGCAGACGATTGGCCCCGCGAGGTACTGAGCTCCGAAGGCACGATCACGATGTACCAACCTCAGATCGAATCATACTCAGGAAATTCTCTGAAAGCCCGCGCCGCAGTTTCCATCATCCCGAATGGGAAGGATGAGCCGATATTCGGAGCAATCTGGGTAGATTGCAGAGTCATGACTGACCGTCCGACACGAACGGTGAAACTCGAGGAGATGGAAGTACGAAGAACCAGATTTCCTTCAGGAACAGATGCGGACACAGCAAAGATCGCCGCAGCATTGGAAGAGATGATACCACGTTTTGATCTCACTTTTTCTCTCGATCTGCTACTGGTAAGTGTTGAGACGGCACAGAAAGAGAGGGAAACCGCTCATGAACTTGAATTGATTCCACCCAAGATCATTGTGATGGATCATCCTGCTGTACTCGTCCGGATTGACGGCGATCCAATTCTCAGTGGTGACAAAGGAACATCACTCAAGCGCGTTATCAATACACCGTATTTTTTAGTTCAGGATATTACCAACAGCCAGTTCTATCTTCACGGAGGAGATTTTTGGTTCAGTGCAAAGATGATCAAAGGACCATGGAATCAAGCAGACACTCCACCACAATCTGTTGTCGATCTTTTCGAGCAAACGCAATCCGACGAAGAATCGGATCAAGATTCGACGACAAACGATATTGTATCGAAGACCGGAAAAGTTCCGGAGATTGTTGTCAGCACAGAGCCGACTGAATTGATCGCCACTGACGGTCCCATACAGCTTTCGCCCATCCAGGGAACCGGACTTCTTTATGCAAGTAATACTCCAAGCCGGGTGTTTCTTGAAATTGATACTCAGCAGTACTTCATCCTCATCTCCGGACGATGGTACTCCGCAAAGAGATTGACGGACCCATGGACGTTCATTGCATCAGACAAGCTTCCTGCAGATTTCAAAAAAATTCCTCCCGGATCAGAGCGCGATGATGTGCTCGCGAATGTCGCCGGAACAGTGCCGGCAAAAGAAGCTGTCTATGATGCACAGATTCCTCAAATGGCAGAAGTGGACCGCGCAGATGCAACAAGCCAGGTCGAATACGACGGAGATCCGCAATTTGAACCGATTGAGAACACGGGAATGGATTACGCCGTGAATACATCGACAGCAGTCATTCGCGTCAATGGACGGTTTTACGACTGTGATGAAGGAGTATGGTTTGAAAGTGCGACTCCCTATGGCCCGTGGGAAGTCTGCATCAGCGTCCCGGAAGTTATTTATACAATTCCACCGCGTTATCCTATTTACGGTGTCCGCTATGTTCGTGTGTACTCCTATACTCCTGATATTGTTTATGTCGGATATACCGCAGGTTACACCGGATGTTATGTCTATGGCAGGACGGTCGTGTATGGAACAGGATATAATTATCATCCATGGTACAAGCATGCATATTATGCACGGCCGTGGACGTGGGGATTCAATGTTCACTACGATCCGTGGGCAGGCTGGTCTTTCGGAGCAGGATGGGGGCAACCGCACGGATGGTTGGCGCGCCAACCAAGAGTTGAGCATGCAGGATGGTGGGGCCCGGCAGAATACCATCCGGTGTACCGTCCGGCCGCAAGACCGGTATATCGTGAAGAATACCATCCGGTGTATCGCCAAGCAATAGCGAGCGCACCGGTTGGGAGAACATCGAATGATGTAAGACGTACTTCCGGTATGCAGCGCGCTGCAACTCTCTACGATCTTAGAGGATCCGGCATAAGACGCCCTGTGGTGAGTGAAACACAAAGACCTGCAAAGGAAGCAACAAGGACAACTCCGCCCGAAGTTCGCCCGAATGTCACGCCGGTAACACCTCCTGTTGCACAACCTGCGCCGCGAGCGATTTCAAGATCCACACCACGAATCGTGACGCGCCCTTCGTCAACAGAGAATAATGTCTATGCAGCTCCGGACGGAAAAATCTTGCGAAGTACTCCCCAAGGCTGGCAGCAACGTGTTCAAAATACATGGAAAAATGCACCCGAGGCGCCGGCGAAACAAGCGACAGTCCAGGATAGCAAAGTACGCCAGCGTGCAGCCGAACGTGCATCAGGTTTTAAGGCATCTCCCTCTCGGACTGCACCGAGAAGCAACACGGGAAAAGATGATAAAAAGCGTTGACATATTCTTCTGTTGAACTGGAAAATTTGTTTTATTACACCTTATGAGAATTATCGAGCATAAGCAAATAAAAGAGAAATAGTCATCACAATAAATATATATCGAAATCTTAATATAATTTGAGAATTTTCACATAATAATAACGCCCTGAGAAGCGATATATCTGGAACTTACGCCTCCTTCAAAATGTTTGATAAAGTACATCAAGTTCATACTGAATAATCTGCAAAGGGAATGAGAAAGGAACAAAGAGCCTACAGTGGATAGAAGAATAAATTCCACATCACTCATTTGTGAGGTTATTTATAAAACTCTATCTTTTATGTGCAGTGGTTATTTTCTGTATGCAGAACCTGCAAGCTCAAGAATCTGCATTCCAGCCATCTTTGAGTGACCAATTGCTTTATGGGCCGCCGGACACAGGCCTCAATTCTATTCCATCAGCATTTAAGCACAGACTAATGCCGACAGATGTGAGTTTTATGGGAGGAACTTTGTGGGATGAAGACTGTCTTTTCAGGAATATGGATTTAGCTTCTCCGTTGACGGCGGATGCACCAAGGAACGAACTAAGTCTACAATCCGCGATGCCTAGCGCCGACCTCATTGGCAAGTTTATAACCATTGGATCCATGATAACAGCAGGATATTACAGCCAAAAGATCATTGACGGAAACAGCAATAGAAAATATCGTGAAGGCCGTCAACTTTTTGGAATAACAACGGTCATCACATATTCAGTGACCGGCTTGCTCGAAGTAATTTCGCCGTCTCCATGATTCGCCATGATGAAATCAGCACAACGGCGATTCATAGGAACCAGACTTCTTTTTATGTCGTATTGTTTGAACGACACACTTCCATCAATTTTTTCGATGTGATTCGGTTGTTCTAAGGTGATTCTATAAGCCCTTTAATGGAAGCATACTATTCGTCACTCATCGGAAAGGTGAACAATGAAACCCTATCTTTTATGCGCAATTGTTATCATCTGTATGCAAAACCTACAAGCTCAAGAATTTGCATTCCAACCTTCCTTGAGAGACCAACTGGTGTTTGGCCCGCTGGACACATCAACAGATTCTCTCTCACATCCCTCCAAACGCAAATTGATTCCAACGAATGCAAGCTTTATGGAAAAATATCTATGGGATGAAGATGGTCTTTTCAGAAATATGGGCTTGGCTTCTCCGCTGACACCGGAAACACGCAAAAGTGAACTCAGTCTCCGCCGCGGCATGCTTACCGCTCACCTCATAGGCGGGGTTGTAACGCTTGGAAGCATGTATACCGCAATTTATTACGGTCAAAAGATGATTGACGGCAACAATGCGAGAAGCTATCGCAGCAACCATCAACTTTTTGTAACGGCAACGATCATATCATATTCAGCGACCGGATTGCTTTCGGTGCTTTCGCCGCCCCCAATGATTCGCCGCGATGAAGTTAGTACGATAACGATTCATAAAGCACTCGCTTGGGTCCACTTTACAGGAATGATCATAACACCAATACTCGGTACATTGATCAGTCGTCGTGCCACGTCATCCCAGACCGCACATTTCCATCAGGCGTCCGCATATATCACCGCCGCGGCGCTGACAGCATCATTAATCGTCATAACATTCTAAAAGGAGCACGATGAGAACAAGAATAGTATTTATTTTCGGATGGATGCTTTTGGCAGTATTATGTGCCGCTGGCCAAACGAAGTCGATTGAGTGCAGCAAAAATGAAACATCGGTGACATACTTGCTCTCACATCCACTTCATCATATGGAAAGTACAAGTAAAGAAATAGACTGCCACATTGAAATCGATCCAGCAAAGAAAGAAATCAAAACTGTATCGGCACAAATAGACGTCATGACTTTCAACAGCGGTAATTCAAACCGTGATTCGCACGCAATGGAAGTGATCGATGCAATCACATATCCTGATGTGATGTTTTCGAGCACTTCAATTGTTCAGAATGGCGACAGTCTCATTGCGACGGGAAAACTCACATTTCACGGCGTGACAAAAAATATTGTCATCGCGGCAGCAACAAAATGGTCACCGAACAGACTTGAAGTGAACGGTTCCTTTGATCTCAGCTTAACTGATTTTAAAGTTGAGCGACCCTCCCTTTTGGGAATCAAATGTGACGACACATTAAAATTTTCATTGATTGCCATTTTCAAGTTGGAGTAAACAGATATTCACCGAATTACAGTGAGAACATCCTCTTCGGAGCTATAGGCAGCCGCTGAATCCACTCTGGCACACAAAGCAATAGTGGTTCGAACTAGCCCAAAGTCATTTCGAAAATCCCGATTAAAGGAGTTGTAACTGCAGGAAATAGTGTGCCCCGCTACAAATTTTTTAGAATAATCCTGACTGGAATGACACGTTGGGATTTTTTTAGACGACAACGATAGAATCGTCATCCAACCTTCCTTCCATCTGATCATTACAACACTTTAGTCCAAAAAATATTCTGTTGTGAAATCCCGTTTCAAAAAAGCGGTAGCGATTCTCAGTATCCCTCTCTAAAGAACAGTAACCTTTTAGGAAGATGATGTCGAGCAAATTGTCTTATTTGCTAGAGTCATTTGCATCTCTTCGTATTTTTCAATATCCTGAGTCAGCAAGTATTTCGGGATTCTTGCATTGTCAAATAAATTACTCTCAAATATTTTTTTATTCATGATCTCATTGGCTTTCTTTCTCGATGCCATCAATGCAGACGCCATCTTGACGTCGCATAGTATGATACGCGAAGAATATGAAGGACAGAGTTCAGAGATGTATGATTCTCACAACGATGAACAAGTCGTACTCTATGCCCATTCCGGCACAACAGAGAATCGGGTTTATCAACCAGTCAGCAATTCAGATCAGCCTATTTACCTTATCGACGAAGATAGTCTCTCTCTTGCAGCCCAGCCGACAATGACTGAAGAGGCTGCCCTGTTACTTTGCAGGAGCTCAAGAATAAGACATACCGCCCTCCATGTTCCTCTTTTCGATTTTCATTCTCTCTGCAAGCTCCAAATCTGATCACTCTCCTTCTTTATATTTTTTCACAGATAACTAAAAACGGCTAAAGATTAGCATTTTTTTGATTATTATGTACTACAGGAACATCTTTCCATACTGCATTTTGAAGATATTATTTAATGACAGACACTAAAAATCAACGGAAGAATTATAGACAGACATCTTTCATAACAGAAACATGCTTCATTATTTTTTCTTGCTGTCTATTTTCCTCATCGAAGCTGTCTGGACAAGAAAAGAATTATTATTTCTTCCGTCCATACGACTACGGCTCAGATGCACTTTTTAATCCCATCTCGGTCTTTGTGAATGGCGGTTGTGATACGTATCAGCAACTCGACCGGCCAAGCACCTTTGATGCGATCCCATGGAAAAATGGTGCAACAAGTGTCTGGCGCAGCATCACGTCTCCTCTTCCTGTCATTAGTGATTTTGGCTGGAATCGATTTCTGAGTCAAGAAATATTCCCTACCAGTCTCGACGTGAACCGTTCCCAATGGGTTCCAAACTATATGCTCCATGTAATTGGTGGTGGAATGGTTTCGCGTAAAATTGACGAATGGTATGATTCCAATGGTTATCCTCTACCGTATGTGTTGGGTGCAATCACTGTCATGGCAAGCGAATTCTTCAACGAGATGGTGGAAAACGGTAATAATATCTATCCAAATGAAGATTGTATCCCTGACTTCCTTATTTTTCATCCTCTTGGAATTCTGCTTTTTAGCTCCGACAAAGTATCGGAATTCTTTTCCTCCGAGCTCAATCTGAACGATTGGTCTCAGCCTGTTGCAATTTCGTTCGCCCCGCTTGCGTTCCGTAATGCAGGTCAAAATTTTGTTATGAAATATGCATTGACAAAGTCGAAATCGACAAGCGTATTCTTTCATTTTGGCAACTTTGCAATTTTCGGACTGTCCTTTAAAAGAAACACAGAAGATGCCATTTCTATAGGCGCCGGTTTGGCATCGACAGGCGTAAAAAGCTTACCGGTACAGAACGGAGTCCCTTCAAATACAATAGAATCAGGGCCGATGGCAGGAATATACTATGATCGAAATAACTCTCTTCTTGTATCTATGGTATATTCCGCATCGAGGAATTGCCGGTTTCGGTTGAATGTGTATCCTGGTGTAATTTCATCATCTTACTTCTCACCAGGATTCTTTCTAACCGTAGCTGATCCTGAAATATTCATAGCGGGTATAACGATGAAGATTCTTCCATTAGGTGTGAGCACGTATGTTCCAGTAAAGTAATGTGAGTTTAAATATTCTTTAGAGATGACCCATGAAAATATACAATGATATTGTTTAATGAAATCTCAAATTTTCATATGTAGTCTGTACAAAATTATTATTACAATAAAAGGAGAAGTATCATGTTTGGAAATATTGGTGGTCCAGAATTATTCCTCATCTTATTGATTATCATTATCTTCTTTGGTCCTAAGAAACTTCCGGAAATAATGAAAGGACTTGGCCAGGGTATTCGAGAGTTCCGAAAAGCGGCGCGCGATATACAAGAAGAAGTCGATAAAGAAGTGAAGCAGGTCGACGATAAATCTGAGAAGAAATGATCGCGTATTCAGCAATTGCTGGATGCATTATAAAGCAGGGAATCTGCGCCCATCCCTTACCCACTATTCTTTTGATAGTAATGGAGAAGGTTCCAATAATTATGTGAAAGAATTACAATGCGAAAATTGAAACCCTTTATTGCTGTCAATATTATTCTCGCTGCTCTGTTTGTGGGATCGATTGTATATGTAACGATCCGTTTCGGGCCAGAGCTGACAAAGTTGGTCAGTGACCCTCATAAATTTAGAGAATACCTGTTATCATTCGGCCCTTGGAGCGCTGCGGTATTCATGCTTTTCCAGGTGCTTCAAGTGGTGATTGCAGTCATACCGGGAGAACCGGTACAGATTGCGGGAGGATATATATTTGGAACTGTTTTGGGCACAGTCTATTCTACACTAGGCATAACGGCTGGGTATATTATTGTTTTTACTAGTGTGAAGCTTTTTGGTTTTCCGCTTGTTAAGAAATTGGTTCCTGAGAAAGAACTTGAGAAATGCAGCGCACTGATCAATAGTCCGAAACTCGAAACGACAATATTCCTCTTATTCCTTATACCCGGCATTCCCAAAGACATTCTTGTGTATATCGCCGGACTCACTCCGATCAAGCCTGTTCTGTTCTTCATTATCATAACTTTTGCACGCTTCCCTGCTATGCTTGGATCTTCCTTTATCGGTGCGGAGATACAATCAAGCCAATACCTCATCGCTATCATCGTTTCTGTTATTGCAAGTATATTATTTGTCCTCGGATACATCTATAAACAGAGAATCATAGACTTTGTTCATCTGCGATTCAGCAAGGAGAAGACTAACCACAAATAAATAGAAATATTTCTATTCATTTAGGATAGTTCCAATTCCGGAATAAAGTGCAATTTCCCCAATATGGGGACAAGCTTTCTACCATTTGCATTGTAACAGTAAAAGTACATTCATTGTCTTTTGCGTAGAAATTACTGGAACTCGCTGAAAGGAGTATCAATGTCGGGTTGAGTTCGGTTAAGTTCCCTCCCCCGCTGCAAAAAATGAAATAGGGCTGTCTCAGATCGAGACAACCCTATTCAAATGCCAGATGACTAAAAAAGATGGTGATTTATTGTAAGAGAATCATTTTCCGAGTCTGAATAATGTTTTGGCTTTGTAAGCGATAGAAATAGATACCGCTGGAAAGCCCCTGCGCATTGAATGTTGTATGATAACTTCCTGCATTTTGGAATCCATTGACCAATGTGCGCACTTCTTGACCAAGAAGATTATACACCTTCAATGTAACAATACCAGATTGATTCAATGCGTAGTTAATCGTTGTTGACGGATTGAATGGATTCGGGAAATTTTGTTCGAGCATGAATTTTGTTGGCTGCAGGGTTGAAGTCTGGGTCACACCTGTCACTGCGTCGATCGACAGATCGACATTGGCGTTTACAGGATTTCCTATCGTACTGTAGGAAACAGTAGCAGATTGCGACGTGGTCTCAGTATTATATCCCAGCTTATCGACGGTCACGGTATATGTACCAGGAGCCAGACCATCTATACTGTAGTTCCCATTCTCATCCGTGATTGCAAACCCTGAGACCACAGCATTTCGATTTGCCGCATAGACAAGAGCACCTGCCATTGAGACAGAACCCGATGAGAAACGAATAGCGCCAGAAATACTGGCGTACCCGTTCATGGAAGAAGGAACCTGGTGCACATAAATATTGATACCATCAACAGTGTTCCCGTTAATAACCACTCTGGTTGCTTTCTTCCACATCGTATTTGCGGTATCACTTGAATAGAAAGCAGGAGAATAGTTACCCAGCGGTATTGCAAACACATAGTAGGATCCTGGTAATAATGAATCCACTGTAAATACACCCAGGGTATCTGTATCAACAACGTAGGAGCGAAAACTATTGAAGCTGTCTTTCGAAATCCATCGATCACGAAATGCAATAATACGGGAAGGAACACCGACATCTTTTAGCGAATCGAGTACACTTCCTGTGATTGTACCAAGAACAACTTTCGGAAGCGGTGCAAGTATGAAGTTGATTCCTGCACTGTCCTGTTGTAGTACCAATAAATTTGCCGAGAGCAGATCAGATTGTTCCAAATAGAATTCCGTTGCATATCCTCGAGCTTTGGCAAAGGCAATGTAAGATCCCTGGGGAATATGAAGCGAATACTTGCCGAGCGAGTCGACTTTGGCGTTGTATACATTTTGTGATTTTCCTTCGAGCCTGAAATCATCCTTCAAAACATTCATTTCGAAATATTCTCGATAGTCGTCATCGATGTCTTTAGTATTCAACGCAAATCCGGATCGTACAAAGAAGATATTTGCAATTTTTATCGGAAGAAGATTCGTATCGGTTACAAGACCTGATACAGTAATCATCGGCAATCTGACAACACCTCCGCGAAGAGTAAAATCGACCCTGGTGATAAGAGTATCAGAAATATGGATCGTATTCGCATCTTTAGGGTTGTACTGACCGTCGTACCACTGGCTTAGATACTTGGGCGTAGGTGAGACTGCATGTAACTTGTACGTACCGGGATCAATATGCAAAATCTGATAATATCCATTACTATCTGTTTTTGCGGTGTACGAATAACATCCAATGCTGATAGGAATAGAACTGATAGGAAGAGTACTCAAAGGAATAGGATCTGTGCTTAAAACTTGCAATGCTTCGATAATAATATTAGAAATGCCCTTACCTGATGTATCCTTCACATATCCATCTACAATCCCGTTACCGCTGGTTACTGTCACCATAAAATACTGGAAGGCAACATCTCCTTTATTCGACCTCGCTATCAGGGTAATTGTATACCATCCCTTTGCTGCCGGGATCCAATTGACAACACCTGATATCGAATCAATAGTCAGACCAATGGGATTGAGAATACCAGTATAATAGTGGATAACCGCAGTGGGGTCTGCAGTGTCGACGGCTTGAGCCGTATAGGAATAAGCAACACCCTTTTGACCATATTGGGGCGGTTGAGAGGTAAACCTGATTTGATTTCGAGAAGATGGTGGTAGCGCAGTTTGCGATAGAAGGGACTGAGTGAAAATCAGTGCAATAGTTAATACGGTTGCTGCAAAAAACCAGTATCTATTTTTCATTTTTCTCTGTCCTTATTATAGTTATTCTCTTATGAAAAATGGGTTATTTCATAAAAACAATTGCAATCCATATGCCACAGAGAAGATTAGGAAATCTATTCGAAATGAGAAATCCCTTTTCTTTGCTTGTGCAAGATATGCACCATACTGCATATCCTGCGCCTCAGAAACGGATGGCAACTGTAAGAGTTTTTCCTCGTAGTGTGGATAGGTTTGATTCAAATGAGAGGGGCAGATCACTTTGGGCTTGGAACACGTCAATTTCTGATGCTGCATACACGACCGCAAATGCAACAAACGAAAATATTTCTGCTTTATAATATCGGTTATAGATATCATACTTCTCATCAAATTCCAACGAGTGAGTTTCAGATAAATAATTTTGCCGGGCAGAACTTCGTAAAAATTCAAAAGCAATTCCGGCGCCTAATGTTGTGATGCCTGCTCCAAGGAAAAAGGTTCCAGCCGTCTTTCTATCTTGGTGTAATTGTTCCCACCCGGGAAAAATAATTGTCCGATACGTGATGGCAGGGCGTTCGATCAACACCGGGCCTCTGACAGTATCTTTCTGAGGTTTCTTTGATGAAAGGAAGTGTTGCTGGGTTTCCTTAAATACGACAAGAATCTTGGGAGAGGTATAAACAGGGTCAAGATCGTAGTCGGGTGCAAGATTGAGCATTGACATGAAATGTTCTTTTGCCAGTTCCGATTTTCCCTGGGCGATCAAAGAAAACGCAATGTACTTATGAACAGCCACACGTACAGAATCGTTCAGCATTGAATATTCAAGAAGACGCCGGGCTTCCATTTCTGCAGTGAGGTATGAGCCGGTATTGTAGAGAGTCTCAATTGTCTTCAGGGTTGAATACGTAGAATCCTCCTGTGCGCATGCACCGTGCGCGGACACAGCGAAGAGAATAAAGACAATCAATATTTTCTGTATCATCGTTGTTTCTCAAAAAAGATGCATAGTGAAGTCGTGTCTTTGGAATTAATTGTCACCTCCCGGAGAACATCAGCGAATGATGCATTTTTGAATCGCACATGGTGATTTCCCGGTGACAGCACGATTGGTTTCTCCAGGGGCGTTGTGTCTCTATATTGTTCATCGACGTACACCTCCGCCCAGGGAGTTGCAATACAATTCAGGAACCCGGCATTCTCAATAAAATTCCCCGCAACATGGAGTTCCCTATTCGGCAGCACCGTAATAGTCTGAAGAATCGGTTCAAACGATGGGTGCATGAACATCACAGAATGTTTTCCGGCGGAAAGAGTAAGAGAGTTACTGATGGGAGTCTCCCCGATAAAAACATTATCGACATATACTTTTGCCCACGGCGTACTGGTCAGGAGAACGGCACCGGAATCCATCGATAGCAGTTTGGTCGTTGTTGTTGAAATTTCCGGTTGCTTGAACACTCGTGGTTGCTGCAAGGGCTCAGGTTGAATGGGAGAAGAAATGCTGAGTTTTCTCTGCACCTCCCCATTCGCGGTAATATGTGTTGCAGTCGTATCCGACAATACCGCCGGCTGAGTTGAACCAGAAGTTCGGGAATTCGAAGAATGATCGATTGTAAACAGAAAAATCGATAAAGCCCCAAAGAGCACTGCTGCTCCGCTCAAAAGTACTGTTCGACGTTTTCTCCTTGGTGCTGTGCGCGAAGCAGAAATGAATTTGCTCGATTCATCTTTATCGAGCGCATAGAGTGCCTCCCTTGACGTAGCGTACCTGTTTTGCTTCTTAGGCGCCAAGAGAAGTTTTAGAAATTCCACAAACTCGGCAGATGATTTCTCCACAAGATGATCAAGCATGTCCACTTTAAAAGAAAGAATCTTCTTGGCGCACTCCGCATACGAGATCCCTTCGAAGAGACGGCTGCCTGTCAACACTTCGACCAGAGTTGCGCCTAGAGAAAAGAGATCTGTTCTTTGATCGATCTCTTCATGGCGAATTTGCTCCGGAGACATATACGCAGGTGTTCCAAGCACCATTCCCTGCGCAGTTATTGTTGGAACAGACGCAAGATATGCCAATCCAAAATCTGTAACCTTCATTGTCCCGTCTGTCATCACAAGAATATTCCCGGGCTTGATATCACGATGAATGATTCCCCGGTCATGTGCGATCACAAGTCCGCGGAGGGTATGCAGTGCAACTTTTCTTGCATATTGCAACGAACAAGTTGTCCCTTCGGCGATTTGATTCTTGAGGGAAGTTCCATCGACAAATTCCAACACAATTGCCGGCGATCCTTCGTATTCGATTAATTCGTAGACCTGAACAATATGCTCGGAGCGAAGTGCAGCGCAAGCCTGTGCTTCCCGCACAAAACGCTGATAAAGATCATTATCAGTGGCATGGTGCTTGTGGAGCACCTTTAACAGGATACGTCGTTGCAGCACTGCATCAAATGCACGATAGACACTGGTAAAACTGCTCTCACTGATTTTCTCTTCAATGGTGAACGGCATTAATCTTTATTCCATTCTTTCAAACGGTACTGAAGCCAGCGCAAGGAAACACCTAACTTCTCCGCTGTCCGTCTTCTATTTCCATCCATCTCATCCAATGTCGCTTCAATGATCTGACGTTCAATCTCTTCGAGCGTCATCGAATTCGGAAGAACGGAGTTTCGTTGAGTAAAATCGAGCACAAGATCGGCAGATGTCAATTGTGTCCCCTTACAGAGAACTACCGCGCGCTCAATGACATTTTGAAATTCCCGCACGTTCCCCTTCCACGGATTCACAAGCAGCATGTGCATAGCATCCGGATGGATGCTGTCGACGGATCGTTTGTACATTAGCGCTGAGCGTTGGAGGAAATGTTTTGCCAGGAGAGGAATATCGTCTTTCCGTTCGCGCAGCGGCGGGAGATGAATCTCAACGACATTCAAACGGAAATAGAGATCTTCGCGCAATGTCCCATTCTTCACTTCGTTTTTCAGATCCTTGTTGGTTGCAGCAATGATGCGAATATCTGCAGATCGATTGAGCGTGTCTCCAATACGACGGTACTCTTTCTCCTGAAGCAATCGGAGAAGTTTCGATTGAAGAGAAAATGGCAGGTCCGAGATTTCGTCCAGGAAGAGAGTTCCTCCGTCGGCAACTTCGACCAATCCTTTCTTGGTCGCATTCGCACCAGTAAATGCACCGCGGACAAAACCGAACAATTCACTTTCAATCAACGATTCGGGAATAGCAGAGCAATTCACAGCCACAAAAGCAAGTCCCTTACGTGAACCATTCTCGTGGATAGCGCGTGCAACAAGTTCTTTCCCTGTTCCACTTTCTCCCGTAATGAGGATGGCCACGTCAATGTCTAACACACGTTGTACAATTTCCAACGCATTTTTCCATGTATCACTTTTACCGATAAGGTTTGTAAATAAATGTGTCACATCAGATTCGTTTTTCAACCGTTCATTCTGATTTCGAAGCTCGGTATAACGTTTTGCATTCTCGATGGCAATACCGGCAAGATTGCCAAAGATGGTCAAGAATTTCAATGACTCGTCGTTAAACTCTTTCAGCATGGTGCTGCTGTCCAAATACACAGCACCAAATGTCCTCTCTCCTATCCGAAGCGGGACACAAATGATGGACAATATTTTCTGGGCCATGATACTCACAGACGATTCAAATCGCTCGTCGTTGGGTGCATCAAAGGTCAGCACTGGTTCACCGGTATTGAGAACATTGGTCACCACTGAAGAGGAAGCGGCATATTCATTGCTTGTTCGTTGCGAAGAAAAATTTTTCATCGTCACAACGTCATATCCCTCCTCTTTATTTGGATCAGCAAGAATAACAAACCCGCGCTCAGCAGAGAGATGTGTCATGGCGATCTCCAGCACACGCTCGAGCAGTTCTTCCGGTTCCAGAATGGAGGCGATAGATCGTGCAATCTCATAGAGAGCATTGAAGTTGTCTTGATGCATGTGTTCCATAATCATTGAACCACAAATGGTGCTTCTTTTGAACGTGAGTAATTTCCAAATTCGTCAACGACAGAAATAGTCCACTCATATTCACCGGCCGACAAAGTATCTCCGTTGTTATCTGTGATAAACTGGAAGTTCAGAGAAGAAGATTGCAGTGGTGCGGATGTCCACACTACGTTTTGTATACCTGACACAACACTTGAGAGTGTGAGTGTGTACGTATAATTGAATGTCACATCCGGCGGTAACCATTGGAACAATGGTGTAGAACCGGTGGTATCTTTTTGCGAGGTCGTTGTATTAATTGTTGGGTACGTGGGTGTCGCTGTATTTTCGATAATCCTGGAGACGTAAAACGGAGTACTGAGATTGACGGCATTGCTGCGATCTTTCGAACGAATTCTTAATGGTTTATTGACAAGCCATTGGATGGTGTTCGTCGGTAAATCGTATTTGTAAATGGTGATTTGAAATTGTTTGGTCGTCACCGAATAATCCATCGGGAAGAGAAGGGTATCAACAGTGAACCAAACGGAGTCCACATCCGCGATACCGTTCGGATCACCGACGGATGCAGTAACATCTACAAAATATTGTGTACTTGGATAGTACTGATCGATTCTTCGTGTCAGGATTTGCTCGCTGAGTACAACGGGTGCACCGTTAACCAGGAATGTGATTGTCTGCAGCGCACCACTTTGCAATTGAATACGGTCGGTATCCGGTGTAAAATTCTCTTTCGTGAATACCAGTGTCTGCTTGCCCGTTGAGAGTTTGTTCAACGAAAATTTGCCATTTGCATCAGTCATTGTGGAGATGTTGTCTTCTACCGACGTGATCGACGCGCTGTCAAGCCCGGTATTTTGATCACGAATCAGAACCTGTCCGCTCACCTGCGATGCATTGGTATACCTCGGAGAAAGCGGATCGAGCGGATTGTCGCGCGGCGCATCCTTGCAGCCAGAGATAACCATCAGTGCACATACTATTGACGTAACTGTTAATTGCCTCATAATACAACAATATACTTTATTTTATCGAAACTTTACAAGAAAGGGTAGTGGGCTACTTTGAATTCCTATATCGCGCTCGTAAAAGCCTTTTGAAGAATTTCTGGGAAAACGAATATCTTGATTCACTTATCAGGGCATACTTGACGGAAAGAAGTAGTTAATTAAGAATGCACCTAATCGAATTGTCCAGTAAATAAGAGTTGTTGAACCTACAATGACAATAATCTTGAATATGAACATTTTCGTTTTAGGAATAACAATATTAGGTATTACAGGAACAACTTCTGCATACCCCTGTGTAGACCGTATATATGTAATATTAGGATAGTTGATATAACAAAAGTATTGCATCGAAAATCCAGAATGTGGTGCGATTGATTTTATAGCAACAAGGTGCGAACCATCTGGAAGTGTTTTTTCTTCGTAGGGTTGTGGTGGATCAAACGCGAAAAAATCAGGCTTAAGTTTATGAACGATTTCAACATCGGTAATGGCAAGTTTTCCGAGATTGTCGAGTCTGACGGTTTGAACGAATACAGTAACATTCCTTTCTTCGATAATAGGAATCTTAAATTCATAACGATGAGAGAGCCACATAACAAATCTTACTTTTTTCTCAAATAATTTTGTGAAATACTGCGTAGCTATGGCAAGAATTGACGAAATAATTAAATAGGTGTAGTTCATTTGGTATTCCCCATAAGTTGGATGATTTAACAATGAAACTTAATAAAACTAACAGGTTATAGCAACATGAAAAACAGCAAACAATTAATGTTCGCAATTAGCAACAGCCTATCTAAGCCGGAGGCTATCAGTTTTGCTCAAACAATGAACGGCGGGGAACAAACAAAGTGTGATGACTGCATAACAATCATGTTTTATATGTAAACTTCTTCTTTCTATTGCTGCAATGATAGAAGTGCGTTCCCAAACGCCTGCCCGCGTCATTCGGGCATGGTTCAGATGGGGGGGCTGGGAAAGAAATAAAATTATCACATTTCAAAAACCCCACAGCAGCCAGCTTTTTTTTGCCTTATCCACAAGCATTTTAAACCCGGCTGAACTTTCTTTCAAATTGACAAAAGTAGAATCGAAAGTTTGCCCCAACGATTTATCCGTTAACAGTCTTCCTAGTGTTCCCTTTCCTGATTGTATTGTGCCTGTAATCTTAGACAAATTACTTGTGATATTGGACGTATTATCAATAGATGTTTTTAATGATATCAGGATATCGTCCATACTAATCGGCTGGACTGTTTTAACAATATCGTTGTTTTCTATTTCCATTTTCCCGCCTGTTCCGGGATTTATAATTATAATTTTATTCCCCATAAGTCCCTCCGAACCAATACTTGCAACCGCATCCTTCTTTATAAACTTTCGAGTGCTTTCATCAATGATTATTTCTACTCTCACGGAAGTATCACTCACAAGACTAATATTTTCTACAGTCCCCACATTTATTCCTGAGAGCCGTACGTTATTTCCTGCTTGAAGTCCGGCAACATCTCTAAATACCCCGCTGAGGTGAAAGGTACTTCTGAACAACTGCTGCCTCTCACCGATAAAATATATTCCTACAATGAATATCGCTATTCCAAGGGAAATAAATATTCCCAGCTTGATTTTATTACTCGTGTCTTTTTTCATTTGATCTGCTCTTCTACTATGTCTGATGTATTATTCAAAAAATGATCGTATCCATGCATCTGCCGAATTCTTGAGATCGGTATACGACCCTTCTGCAGTGCACATTCCGTCTTTCATCACGATAATTCGATTTGCTGTGAGCTTAGCGCATTCAATATCGTGTGTAATGACGATGGAAGAAGTCTTATATTTTTTTTGAACTTCCAGAATGAGGTTGCTTATTTCTTTTGATGTTATTGGATCCAGTCCGGTTGTAGGTTCATCGTACAGCATGATCTCAGGTTTGAGAATCAACGTTCGGGCTAAGCCCAGCCTTTTCCGCATACCGCCGGAAAGTTCTGAAGGTTTCAATTCAATTGTTTCAGAAAGTCCTACATTTTCCAATGCTTCTTGTACCAGCGAATTCATTTCTTCTTTCGACATTGAACGCGCTTGTCTTCTCAGAGGGAATTCAAGATTTTCTCTCACTGTCATGGAATCATAGAGTGCGCCGCTTTGAAAAAGGAAACCTATCTTTTTGCGCATTTCCATGAGCTCGTTATCCTTGAGTTCAGAAATATTCTGCCCAAGTATAACAAGCGTACCCTCATCAAGATCAACCAATCCCACAATACATTTTATGAGTACTGATTTACCGGTTCCGGACTGCCCCAGTATAACGACGTTTTCTCCTTTATGAACTACCAAACTAATATCCCGCAACACATGATTATTACCAAAAGATTTTTTTAAATGTTCCATTTCAACGGCAACAAGAGCGTTTTGCTTGTTCTCATCTTCGGTCTTCATGGAGGTCGTATGAGCTGTCATTGTTCTCATGACTCGTTTTAGTTTTGAAACAAACTTGTAATTTGTACTGCTATCATATCTATGAGAAAAACCATCAACGATGCGAATACTACGGCTGAGTTAGCCGCTTTCCCAACTCCTTCAGTCCCCTTATTTGAATTATATCCTTTATAGCAGCCTATAACTCCGATGGCAAATCCGAAAAAGAAGGTTTTGATAAAAGCCGGGAACAGGTCTCCAAATTGGAGTATTTGAAATACCTGTGAAGTAAATAAGTGAGCACTCGTAGTTCCTTTTAGGTTAACACCGACAAACGATCCTATCATGGCGATAGTATCGGCGAAAATTACCAAGAGCGGAAGCATCAATGTTGCAGAAAGTACCCTCGTCACAACAAGGTATTTAAACGGATTGGTGCCCGATACCTGCATCGCATCAATTTGTTCTGTTACATTCATGGACGCCAGCTCTGCCCCGATTCCCGATCCGACTTTTCCGGCAAAGATGAGCGCGGTTATCGCCGGTCCCATTTCCCGTATGATTGAAATTGCTACCATCGCAGGCAACCACGATTCCGCTCCAAAGTTTGCCAATGTGGGTCTTGACTCAATAGTAAGCACAAGCCCTACGATAAAGGCCGTAATACCTACCAAAGGAAGAGACTTGTAACCGATCAGGAAAGATTGTTTCATCAGTTCATTAAATTCATACGGCGGTTTAAATACTTCTTTGAAAAAACGCAAAGTAAAAATTGCAATGGAAGATACTTCTAAGAAAAATCTTCTAAATACTGAACCAGAAGGAATCTCAGAGAACTCTTCCGAGATAACTGCTGCTCCCTGGTTTTCATTATGGGACTGCTGCAAAACTATTTTTTCCATGGTAACGATGTCTTTCACATATTTAAAATTATCTATCTGACGGATCTCTGTTTTCCTATAAGCCGCATTTATCCAAAACCTCAAACGTGTTCTTGATTGAGGATTCCAGGGTTAATGATTCCAGGATTCATCTTTTCATTTTTCTTCTCTCTTTTAGCCGCCTTTTTTTCTTTCATGGTTTTTGCCGGTTCTTTCTTTGAACCCTTTTTACTGTTTTGACCTTTGCTCATGATGTTTTTCCTTATAATTTTGATTAAGATTTTTTGTTTTGGCTGGTTGTTCTTTTCGCCGGCTGGTTTTCGATTTTCCATGTGTGGTTTTCACAGTACGTTCCTTTAAATATTTACTTTTTTCTTCTTTGTGCCGGTTATTTTTATATACACATCACTTCTTCGACTCTTACCCATTTTTACCTTGTCTTGAATGAAACGTTCATTTCTTACTTTTTCAATCCCGATAACTTTGAGCGCATCTGATTCTTCAGCTTCAAATTCAGACCGCAGCACAACAATCTGGGCTTCCATTGCTTCACGCTTACGCTCTAATCCAAATTGTTTACTTCCGATTTCTTGCTGACGCAATAATTGTTCCGCCTCGTCTTTCGTCTCTTGTGATAATCGCGCCGAGCCTGTCAAGACACCGTCCGCGCCAACATAGACATCAAGCAGTTCGATGCCTTGGTTTGTCAGCCTAAACTCGCGAATCTGATTGGAGTGCGCCATACCGCGCGATTTAAGCACATACAATCCTCTGTTACGTTCACCTCCAATTTCAATATCACGCAGAAGCAACCATGTATCTATCAGGGATGAGATGTAAACATCGGTATTCTCCATATTTTCGTCGGCGGAAGAGAGACTTGTGAAGAATGCAGTGATCCGCTTCATCTTCAAAAAATCTACAAGGCGCAGTAACATTGTTTTAACTTCAGTTTGATTCTCTCCCATCACGAATGCATTAATAGGGTCGAGGATAACGACGTTAGGTTCAAATTTATTGATCAATTTGATACTCGTCGTCAGGTGAGTTTCCAAGCCATAGAGTGTCGGACGTGTTGCATGAAACTGAAGCAACCCTTTTTTCACCCACGGTTCTAAATTTATTCCAATGGAACGCATATTGCGCACAAGCTGACTAGGAGATTCTTCGAAAGTAAAATAGAGAACGCGTTCTCCCCTTTTGCATGCCGCTTCAACAAATTGCGCGGCAATGCTCGTCTTGCCCGTACCGGCGGTGCCTGAAGTAAGCACTGTACTGCCGCGAAAGTAACCTTTACCGGAGAGCATTGTGTCAAGACGCGGAATACCGGTGGAAATTCTCTCGTTGGATGAAAAGTAATTCAGTCCCAGGGAAGTGACAGGCAGAACAGAAAAACCATCTTCATCAATAAGGAAAGGATACTCGTTCGTACCGTGCGTTGAACCGCGATATTTGACAATACGCAGCCGTCGTATGGATGATTGATCGTTCACGCGATGATCGAGCAGAATGACACAATCGGAGACGTACTCTTCCAAACTTTGACGCGTTAAGGTACCTTCGCCCCGCTCTGCAGTCATTATTGTTGTTACACCTTTCCTTTTCAGCCAGCGCAATAATCGTTGCAGTTCAGCACGCAGTACAAGAGGATTTGGCAACCCTGAAAAGAGTGATTCTATAGTATCCAGCACAACACGTTTAGCGCCGATGCTCTCAATTGCGTGATGGATCCTGATAAACAAACCTTCCAAATCGTATTCACCGCTTTGTTCGATTTCACCCCGTTCAACGTGAATGTGCTCAAGCAAAATCTTTTTGTGCTTTATAAGGCTGTCCAAATCGAACCCCAACGAAGCAACGTTTGCTGTGAGTTCTTTATCTGTTTCCTCAAACGAAATAAAGACGCCCGGTTCATTGTACTCCGTTGCTCCGCGCACAAGAAACTCCATGGCAAAGAGGGTCTTTCCGCAACCCGCACCGCCGCATACAAGCGTCGGTCTGCCTTTCGGTAATCCCCCGCCTGTGATTTCGTCCAATCCTTGAATACTTGTGGGGGATTTTGGAAGGACCTTACGATGAGATCGTGCTTCTTTTTTCTTCATGATATTTTATCTCCGGATATGTTATCATTTTTTTTCTTTTAATTATGATTAAGATTTATTTTACTATGGTTAATTATATAACACTAGTTCAAGACTGCTTTAATTTTCACTTGTCGGCGTCAGATTTTTCATTCCGCTGGGTCTTTGACACAGCAACCATAATTCCAATTCCAATGATGATAATAACACCTATGCTAATCCAAATTAGTGAAGCGCCCAATTCATAAGCTGCCCAAGCTAATCCACCGGCTACAAATGCAGTTCCCAATAAATATTTTGCAAAATTAGACATATACATTTTCCTTTTATTGTCGGTCCGTTTTTAAAATCACCTGAATATTTGCGAGTGTATATTTTGCTCTGTATGAATCGTTTTCACTCGAGCTTGTGCTTCTTTTTTTCTTGATGATATTTTATCTCGAGCTATGTTTTTGTTTTTCTTGCATGTAATGAAATCTGTCATCACTTATTCTCGCTTGACACCAATATCCATCTCATAACAAAGTAGTACAACCTCCTCGAATAGATTTTGGTGTTTTTCTCCCTCAATCTCAATGAATTATAGAAACATCTGCAAAACAAAACAATAAGCCAAAAGGATGAAAAAGGAATTAATCCTTTAAGACAACCCAAAAGCTCTTTGATTGCATGGAGGGTTGATTGTGAACTATCGAATATGCAGCAGTATTCAAAATAGTACATTCAACAGTGAAATTAATTTATTCTATTTGAACTGAAAATATATCAATGCAACGGCAGCAACGCTCATCAGCATGAGCGTTATTGATCCGAGAACATTTGACCATCTCTTGTTGGTAAATTCCCCCATTACTTTTTTGTTGTTACCAATGTGCATAATGATGGCAATCATGACCGGCGCTGTTAAGCCATACAAAACAGCAGTGTAAATGAGCGCTTGTATTGGGCTTATGCCGAGAAAATCCAGAGACAATCCAACAATGAGCGACACGATAAGTGTGATGTAAAACCCTTTGGCTTCGTGAAATTTTTTATCTAACCCTTCCTTCCAATGAAAAGTCTCAGCTAAAATGTATGAAAGTGAGCCAGCCAAAACAGGCATTGCTAAGAATCCCGTGCCGATTACACCGACAGCAAAGAGTAAATACGTAAGTTTACCTGTCAATGGTTCTAATGCTTTTGCGGCTTGTCCTACTGTATCAATTTGTCTGATACCCGTCTTATACAATACAGCGCCCGTTGTAAGGATTATGAAAAACATAACAAGGTTTGAAAATAGCATTCCGAAATCGATATCCATTTTCATGTTGTTTAAAATTCGTTTATTGATTATGATTTTCTTATGGTTATGTGAAATGTCTTCCGCTTCCATCGTGGCTTGCCAAAAAAACAGGTAAGGAGAAATAGTGGTGCCGAGAATCGCAACAAGGATTTTAAAAAAAGCTTTGTTGAAATGGATAGTTGGGATAAAAGCACTTTTCATAACTTCCACCCAATCTGCATGCACCAAGAACGGAACTACGACATACAATAATAACGAAAGGCAAAGCCATTTTAATATAGCAGCAAGTTTTTGATAGGGAAATTTGATAATACAGGAAATAAGTAAAACCGTAAATAGTATGCTGAACACAAAAGATGGAATTTGAGGCATAAGTAAATTGGCAACGGCTCCCATTCCCTGAATGTCTGCGCCTATATTAAGTGTAATAGCGGGAAAACTAAACGTTGCCATGAGATAGAGAATACTTTTCGGATACTTCTTTTTTAGTGTTGCTGTCAATCCCTCTTGAGTTACCATACCGATTCGCGCGCACATCTCCTGCACAGTAGCCATGAGAGGGAATGTGATAATTGCAGTCCAAAGTGTCGCAAAACCAAAACCAGCGCCTGCCTGTGAATAAGTTGCAATCCCTGAAGGATCATCATCGCTTGCACCTGTAATAACTCCAGGACCAAGTATGCACCAGAATTTTTTAATTCTTGCTGAAAGTGTTGTGGAAATATTCATGATCGCTGAACAATTATAACAAAAGTGTTATAATCAGGAGGACTCATATCGTTTCTATTCTCGAGCCAGCGCCTCGATGGGATCAAGTTGTGCGGCTTTTCTGGCCGGAAGATAACCAAATATGATACCCGTCAGAGAAGCGCACGCGAAGGCAATGATGATCGGTGCAATAGTAAAAATCACGCGCCAACCTGCAATTGCGGAGGTAGCTAATCCGCCGCCAATGCCGACGAAGATACCTAATAGGCCTCCGATAAAGCAGACCATCACGGCTTCGGTAAGAAATTGAAACAACACGTCGAAGCTACGTGCACCAATCGCCATGCGGATGCCGATTTCGCGTGTCCGTTCGGTGACCGATACTAGCATGATGTTCATAACGCCAATGCCGCCGACAACGAGCGATATCACGGCAATCGCCGCCAGCAGATAAGTGAGTGTGTTCTGTGTTTCATTGGCCGTTTCAATGGTAGTGGCCATGTTCCGAATATTAAAATCTTCCTTACCATGCCGTTTCATCAGCAGCGTATGGAGATCATCTTGCACCACGCTCATATCCGCCTCCGGCTTCACTCTCACGACGATATCATTGAAAAAGCGTTGTCCAAAGATCCGCGCTCCAGCCGTAGTGTAGGGCAGCCAGACGGAGTTATCCATATCGTCTCCCCGCGGAGTCAATCCTTTGCTGCTCATCACGCCAACGACCAGAAAAGGCGCGCTGCCGATGAGCACATATTGGCCCAGCGGATTTGTGTCTTTGGGGAACAGATTCTTTACTACGGTCTGACCAAGTGTGACAACCTGAGCATAGCGCTTCACATGTTCCGCCGAGAAGAATACGCCGGATTGCGGCGGCCAATCATGCACTTGCGGAAATTTTTCGCCGGTTCCGACCGCCGTGACAGTCAGGTCCTGGTTGCCAAAGCGCAGCAGTGACGATAAATTCGTTTCCGGAATCGCCATAGCGACACCCGAAACATTACCGATGGGTAGTAGATCTTCAGGAAGGAAACTGGTCACGATGTCGGCTGAGGCGCGAACGGCGGGCGGTCCGCGCATAATCGTTAACAGGTCGGTACCCATAGCTTCGATGCGCTCAACTACATCTTGCTTCGCACCGTTGCCAATCGCCATAAGCGCAACCACCGAGGCGACGCCGATGATAATACCCAGCATGGTCAGCACGGTTCGCATTCGATTGTGCAGCAACGAACGCAACGCCATCTTCAGAGCTTCGCCGAGAACCGCCACACCCTGCTTGGCATCTTTTCCCCTTTCGCCAATCTTCGCCTGATTACTCGCCTCCTCGTTCTGCTGCGGCTCATCTGAAGTGATACGCCCATCAGCAATGCGCACGAGACGGTGCGCGTAAGCGGCAATGTCGCTGTCATGGGTTACTACAATGATCGTGTGTCCTTGCCCGTGAAGCTTCTCCAGAATAACCATAACCTCTTTGCCGCCCTGACTGTCCAGCGCTCCAGTAGGTTCATCGGCCAGTATCACCGGCCCGCCGTTCATGAGTGCGCGACCGATGCTGACCCGCTGCTGTTGACCACCGGAGAGCTGGCCGGGATAATGCTGCAGCCGGTCGCCCAGTCCGAGTTCTCGCAACAGGTCACTGGCATGCTTTTGGCGCTGTTTTTTTTCCATTCCGCAGTAGACAGCTGGAACTTCCGCGTTTTCGACGGCATTCAGATCGGACATCAGATTGTAGCGCTGGAAGATAAATCCGAATGTATCGCGCCGCAGTGCTGCCAGCGCATCACCGGTGAGACTGGCGACATCGACGCCTCGGATGCAATAAGTGCCGCTCGACGGTTTATCGAGACAGCCGATGATGTTCATGAGCGTGGACTTGCCCGAGCCGGATGCACCCATGATGGCGACGAATTCGCCACTCTGAATCACCAAGCTCACTTCTTTAAGCACTGTCAGTGGAGCGCCGCCCGACGTATAGGTACGGCTAACAGCTTTCAATTCGAGTAGCGGCGATAACATTATAACCCTTTCCGAGTGCTCAGCGCGCTTGTCGTATTGTCCTGTGTCGTGATTTTTCCGATGACGACCTGTTCCTTTTCCTTGAGACCGTCTGTGACCTCTGCTGAGATTTCACTTTTGATGCCGATCTTAATCGCACGCAACTCGATGGTGCCATCGGCTTTCAGCACATGCACTTTGATTTCCGCACCTTCGCTGGCATTGCCGATGGCGGCGACCGGTATCAGCAAGACACCCTTCGCCTGTGCCAACACGATGAAGACTTGCGCCGTCATCTGAATCTCCAGTTCACGCTCCGGATTCGGAATATCGAACAGCACATCGTAGAACACCACGTTGTTAATGAGTTCCGGTGTAGGGAGAATTTGTCTGATTTTGCCATTCCAGCGAAGGGAATCGCCAAGGATAGTGAAATAGACGTCCTGACCAGGTTTGACACGGACAATGTCCGCTTCCGAGACTTGCGCCCAGACTGTTACAGTGTCGATGTCGGCAATCCGCAGGATATTCGGTGCCTGCTGATTAGCGTTGAGTGTTTGCCCTTCCAGAAGGCTGATAGAAACGACTTCGCCAGCTATAGGAGCAGTGATTTTAGTATAACCCAGATTGGCTTTACCGGTGTTTACTGCCGCCGCAGCTTCTTTCATCTGCGCCGTGAGCGAAGCGGCATCAGCGAAAGCGACGTCGTAAGCGGCTCGTGTGATGTCACGATCGCTGGCTGAAACTAACTGGCGAGCAAAGAGGTCGTCGTTGCGATCCCGCTGCAATTGGGCAAGCACAAGTTGCGCTTGTTTCAAAGAGTGCTGTGAGGTTATACTTTCGAGTGCTGCGTTGGCAGCTGTGAGCGCTGTCAGTGCCAGAACCGGATCAATTTCAGCGAGCAACTGTTTTTTTTCAACCCTATCACCGCGATTGACCTTAAGCGATTGAAGCATCCCGGAGGTTTGAGCGCCGACATCGACATACTTGAAGGGCTGCACGATGCCAGCTGCCACGACCGTACTTTCTACATCGCCGCGTTCGACGGCAGCGGTAGCATAGAGAACCTTGGCTTTGCCAAACATCCAATGATACACGAATGCACCTGCAATGATGATAATGAGTGCACCGATCAGCCACAAATAGCGTCGCTTCCGGAGATCTTGAAATATCTTTTGACGAATTGTCAGAGGTGTTATAAGCGCATCCTTCGGAGGTATTGCAAGCACATCTTTCGGTGACGTTGAAGGCGCACCATTCGAAGGTACGACAGGCACAATTTTCGATGATGTTGTAGGACCACCATTCGAAGGTATGACAGGCACATCTTTCACTGGTGTTGCACGCACATCCTTTGGAAACGCTACAAGCTCATCATTTACTGTCACTGTAGGATTGCTTGTCGGGTTGATGTTAATATTGATGTTCATCGTTTCTATTTCCGTGATTTCCTGTTTTTTATTTTCTGTTTTCTGTTTACAGATTCACGTGCACATCTCCTGCTCAGCAACCATTACAATGAAAGAGAAATTCACCTATGTTTTTCAAGGCACCTTCCGGTACGTTGAACAGGGTTCCCTTATCCAATTGAGGTTCTCCTACAAACGGCTTCAGACCTTCCGCTTACAACTCCTGTACGGCCTCATTTCGAAATCAATTCTTTGTCCCGTCCAAATTTCGTCCGCGAATAACTCTAACCAAGATGACCACAATAGCGATCACCAGAAGAACGTGAATGAAGCCACCCATGATAGGGAAAGCGATAAACCCCAGGAGCCACAATATGACTAGAATAACAGCGATAGTAACTAACATAACAAGTATCCTTTCTTTTTTGGTTTAGTTTTCAACGCAGGGGCGAACCAAGGCGCAACCCCACTGTTGTTAAGGCGAATGGCAGATTAGCTTGCCGCACCCTCAGTTTGATTAACCAGATAGTTTTCCATACCCATTTGTTCGATCTGGGCTCGTTGTATATCTGCCCAATCGACGTGACCTTCTTCCATCTTCAGTATCTTAGAGAGCAGGTCAACAGTACCTTGATCGTCAACTGAACGAGCAAGTTTGATTGCTTCATTATAAGAGCGAACAGCATCAAGTTCATCTTTGTCGTCGTTGTTGATCATTTCTGAAACAGTCTTGCCGATTTTTATCGGGTTAAGTTTGGAAACCGTCGGCGTACACTCAAAAAATATTATTCGTTCGATAAGCCACTCGGCATGATGCATTTCATCCATTGCTTGTTTTCTGATATCCACGTGAAGCTTGTTATAACCCCAGTTCTCGCACATTTCAGAATGCACCATATACTGGTTGATGGCTGTCAGTTCATCAGCCAATAGCTGATCAAGCACCGTGAGTAATTTTTCATGGCCGCGCATAGGTGTTCTCCTTTTATTATTTGTTCAGAATCTGTTAGAATAATTTTAGTGTTTTTTTTACTTTGCTTCGTTATTGCTGCTAATGATTATCTTTGAATAAATCCTTCATTGTCTTTCCTATTCCATCCATATCATGCGTGATGTTCGTCTTGAACTCTTCCCATTTACTTTGTCCCTCATCCTTATATTCTTCCAATTTCTTCTTCAGGTCGCGATTTTTCTGTTCCAACACTGCCACTCCCTTGTTGTACTTCGCTTTGACCTTGAGACCGGCTTCTTTCATCTTTTCTTTGAATGCATCAATCCTCTTTTCATTAGCCTCAATAGTGTTTTTCATGTTCTTCTTTTTAATTGGTTAAAAAGTTTATCGATACAGATGGTTAAACTGGTCACGTAAATATTGACACAGTTTTCTTTTCCATCATTCCTATTTCCTTTGTTCCTTTTCGCCTTCATTGGTCTTGGGTTGTGAAGACCGCGGCTCAACATTCTCATTGCGTGGAGTTACTTTCTGTGGTTGCTTTGCATTTCTACTACTATTGGATGGATTAACAACCCGCGGCTGCAGTGGTTGAACTTTCTTGGGTGGATTGACGGAACGAGATAGTTGTTTCTTCACTTTATTCTTCGATGGAATAACATTATGCTGTTGCACTGGTCGGTTCTTATTATTGCTGTTCTTTACCGGATTGATTTTGGAGGGTTGTACTGGTTGTTTCTTTTGAATAACAGGCTTGACATTCGGGGTTGGATTTGTTGCATTTCTTTCCGATGGCCGTTTTACATCTTTCAAATTGACTACTTTGGACGGTACCGGTCTCCCGCCATTTTTATCGTTCATTTGTACTTGTGGCCTGTATATCTGCAGTTGGCCATTTTTCAGATTCTGTCCCGGCTTTTCGTTATCGTGAATAACAACCGGTTGGACCGTTCTCCCAGTAATCTTTTGTACATCGGCTCTGTCGGGTCCAGAAATATATGTAGTGTGTCGGTTTTGATCGGTGTAAGTTCTATTTATCACTGAAGAATTCTTTATGATAGTACTGTTATTAGTTCGATTGACATAATAATGATTGATGTCGGTCCTTGAAAAATCTCTGTCTCTGACGAATCTCCAGCGATCATTGGGTACTGTGTATCCACTACCGAAAGAAACACTAAGGCTGATTCCGGGTCTCATCGGTGACCAGCCATAATATCCATCCGCTCTTCTCCAATTGACCCATGAAGGACCCCATTCATTATCAGGAACCCAAAACCAACCATAAGAATCATCGTAATCCCAACGACCATAATGGAAAGGCGCCCATCCCCAGCTATAATCGGACACCCATGTCCAGCCATATTCGGTCCAGATCCAATGCCCATTGGTGGAATAGGGAGCGAAATCCGATCCCGTTGATGGAATCCATACATACCCATAACCTGGATAATCGACCCACTGACCGTAGGGACTTAACTCATCGTAAAAAACCCAAAAACTCACGCTGCCTTGCTGCGCTGATGCTTCATGCGATGTTATCCATACACCCATATTCAATGCTACGAGCAGGGCAAAGATCTTTAAAGATCTCATTGTTGCGTCCTTTTATTATGTAATTAACAGATAAATAATTCCATGGTTTTCTATGCTTTTGCTGAAACCATTCTAACATTTTTTTTTCTTGTGCTGCCACCAACCTGCAACAGGTCTATCAACGTTCTTTACTATGACCCAAGCTAAGACTGCACCGTCAGTGGTTCAGTCGGCTCTTATTTACTTGCCGTTTTTGCGGCGAGCAACCGAAAAGGCAGCATTATTTCGGAATAGATGTAAGACCATTCTCAAACTGTCTTTGATCCGCGTAAGAAACCTACCAGCCCCAGAACGATCGCGACAACGCCGCCTACTAACATCCATACCGACTTATCGGTGGCTGAGCCGGTGAAAAATCGAGAAATGTCAGAGCTGGATGAGTTATACGCATTGATGCCAAAGATCAGAAGAAGAATGCCACCGGCAAGAACTGCGAGCGAGACTGCTTTGGTCATAGATAATCCCTCGTTTTGATTTTCCTTACCTTGCCCACGAAATAGTCACATAGGTTTTCGACCACTAATGACATTGACCAAGATGACCACAATGGCGATCACCAGGAGAACGTGAATGAAACCACCCATGGTGTAGGAAGTGACTAACCCAATGAGCCACAATATGACTAGAATAACAGCGATGGTATATAACATAACAAGTATCCTTTCTTTTTTGGTTTAGTTTTTCAACGCAGGGGTGAACCATATCACAACCCCACTGGTATTATGTGCGAGCATTTCGCACAACACTCTGAACTGCATGCAATTACTTTAATCATAGTATCTGCAATACTTAATCTCGCGATTAGTATTTGCAAAAGGATCACCGCATCAGCCGGTAGTGATCCATCAGTCTGCTGCGATTACTCAATTGTCATCCGGTTCTTTATGTTCTTCACACCTTTTATATCTCCGACAAGTTTTGTGACCAGGTCCTTTTCGGCAATATTCTTGGCCTTGCCGCCGAGCGTGACCACACCATGTTTCGTCTCGACCTTGGTATTGGCGACACTGGTCGAGCGATGAACCCACAACGCCATCTTAACCTGAGCAGTGATAGAGGCGTCATCAATCTTTTCAATCACAGTTCGGTGCGTCTTTTGCGCGTGTTCTGATACTGTCATCTCATTTTTCACATCTTTAACCCCATCGACATCCTTAGCATATTCGGCGGTCAATTCTCTTTGTGCCTGGCTGGTAGCCTGACCCCGCAGGGTCACGATGCCGTCCTTGACGTCAATCTCAGTATTGTCAGCACTCACACTCCGATGAAATAAGAGTGTGGATTTCACTTTCTCCTCGAGCCACGCGTCCGAGTTTGCAGTGGGGGGGGCGCCTTTGATTTCCAGCCTGTTGTCGACGCTTACAACTCCTGGCAGGGCAGCCACTGTTTCTTTGGCCAATGACATGTGCAGTTCTTCGGAGACAATTCCCGTCAAGGTAACGGCGCCATCCTTGGACTCAATTTTAATATCATCGCCCTTGAGATAGGTCTGGAACACATACGAATTCCTGGCTGATGATACGATTTGGTCATCCGTCTCGGAAGCGTGCAGAGAGACGATGATCAGCAACAGCGCGGCTACAGTCATCGCAAGAGCACCACGGTACATTGTATTCATTGTAATTTCTCCTTGTGTGATTTTTGTGAATTGAACATATTTTATGATTTCTTTTGTAGAGAGCAGCGGACAGTCCTTTCCTGTTCTCTATTCGTATCAGGTCGTCCTTGATTTCTTCCTATCAAGAATGAGAACAACACCACCAATTACCATCATTCCGATTCCTAAGTACGGTTGCCAGTGTACATTGTGTTGGTTATCCTTTGTTATCTCGAGTTTCCCCATGTCCACAACCTTCTCTTTAGTGATATAAGAGAAACCTGTATAGAGCGTCATTAACAGACCTACGATGATGATGATACCAGCTGTTTTCATGTTGCTCCTTTCCTTTCATTTATCGCTCAGAAGCGATGATTCTCTGCTTTGTCAATTCAGACATAACAAGCTTGACGATTTCAGGCCGGACTTCTTGCACTGAATTCGGCTCGGGGGTCAAGCTCGTGGCACTCCAAATCATTTGCCCTTCGTTCCTGGTTGCCCATACGTCAATGGCACGGATGTCAACTTTTTGAGAATCGACGTACGCAGCGTGCTCTATGTCTCGATAATACGTTACAAATCTCTCTCTGCGGCGATCATATCTCATGCCCTGTTCTGTCGTCACATACCCCTGCGTGTACTGAGCGTTCGTTTCCGGAGGAAGCCGACGGGTAACCAGGACTCCGTCGAAGCTATTTGATTGCACGATCTGCATAACCTGGTTTGTATCCGGTACCGCATCCGGAAACAAGCGATACGAAGGCGTCACTGCAACGTTATGTTTTGCAAGTTCGACACTGTAGGCATCTTCCCAAATACGGCGCTGGACCGAATTCTTACTAACGGAGATGACAAGCATCTTATTCAAAGAAGGAGGTCGAAATGAAGAATCGCTCCATATGTCAACAAGTTCGGATGATGCGCAACCAGCCATTAGAGCGAAGAAGCAACAGAGCACTCCTCCAATGACGAACGACTTATATTTTTTCATAGTGGTGCCTCTTTTGCTAATTCATGAGAATGAATTTAAGAGTCTTTTCGTTTTCAGCATTTCCAAATGTGTCATATGCCTTCATGATTCTTGGGATTCACCGGGACAACTAAAGATGCAGTCAGCCCCATTATCAGAAATGTTCTCTTCCACATAAAATTTCCTTTTATTCACAAATAAATTTCAAACCTGAAGCGTTACTATTCCTACTTGACGACAACTTCAAAAAGAACTCGCATGTTAGCCTTTGCTTCCTTTGAGTTAATGTCACCAGGTGTCACTTCATACACTGCCGGTCTTGTCCTGCCATATCCGATTACAGTTATTCTCTCTGGCGCAATACCTTTTTCAATCAGATAGTCCCTGACGGTATTTGCTCTTTGCTCGCTTAATTTCTGATTGATGTCTTCTGTCCCTTCAGCAGAGGTATATCCTGCCATACGGACGTTTATTTTGGGGTTTTCCTTCAGGTCCTGCACATTCTTATCCAGCAGCGTCTTCGCTTCCTGGCTAAGAGTAGATTTATCATAAGCGAAATGCGTGTCGCCGAAGACGACTACCTTCTCATCGACTTTCGGGTCAAGCACAAACATCATGACCTTCGGCTCAGACAAGCTCTGTTTGGATAGTTCCACCTGAGGGTTTTTCTTGAACAGCATCATCAACAGGATCACCACGATAACACACAATATTCCCACAATAGTAGAAAGAATATTCTTCATCTGTTTATTACGCTTTGCTCTGGACTTTTCTCCCGATTGCCTTTCCGCCTCAAGCCAAACAACAAAATCATTACCGTCCTTAAAGCCATGTTCCTTGTAGAGAGCATACGCCTTGTTCTTTATTTCCTTATTTTCTTCACTCAACTCTTTCGGTGTCATTTTATCATCTCTTTCTTGATTTAATAAATTATCGCCCCATCCGTTACGACGTGCATTCCCTTCGCAATCGGTTTTATTCACATAACCTTCTGTCGCTGCTCCAACAATATTGCCGTTCGGAGCAGTACGTCGCCAACGCCATTTATTTTCGTGGTCTTTGTAGAATTCCCATTTATCGTTCATATTCTATTCAACTCCTTTCTATTGTTAAAATCACTCATTGTAGACGTCTAGAAAAGCGATGCGATGCTGAAGCCACTTCGAGAAGTAATTGTGCATCTTCAGTATCGTTTTGTGGAGGCTAGCATAATTGTCCTTGCCGGTTATAGTTTTTTGCCACCCGAGAAATTCAGCATCTGAATTCAATGGCTTTTTCTTCCAGATCTCTCTCTTTGTGGTTCGCCAGATTTTATTTAAAGCATTCACGACAATCACCGGAGTCATCGTCAACGAAGAATACCGTTGAAGAATAACATCATCGATAAAACTACGAAAAGGAGAAACAAGAAAACCATCGGAAATGAGTCCAGGTCTATTAACCATATACCTATGTTTTGTTTTTTCATAGATGCATTATCCTTGTGCTGTTGCTTGACATACATTGATCGATAAATATATTCAGCCGCTCCATGCGAATCATTTTCTTTTCCTTGACGATGCCTTTAATTTCATCTGCCCCTTGTCCGATTTCTTTTTATTGCTCAATGCTTTATGTAACTTTACTAATTTACTGTTGGCATGCTTAAGCTGTTCAACGATAATTTTATATTCATCCACACGGTGTCTGGCTTCATCTTTGGCAATTCCGTATTTCTCTTGAAGCCTTCCAACGAGCTCTTCATACTTGCCCAAGATCGCCGACAGTTCGTCGTTCATAGTTTTACCCCAATGGCCCACAGCTTTTCCCCTCCGTTGCTTCCACTGTCCTTCCAGACGATCCCAGTTCATGGTGTATTTTCCTTAAACTCCAAACAATTCAACTTTCCTACATATGTACGAATATTTCATCGAGCGGCAACTGCTAACTCATGTTCTTCCTCTTGCTTAAAAGAAAAGTTTTCTCATCCACCTTCGAGAATGAAATACTTCTTTCTCTGATGCAAAATAATACTGACGATTTGTTTAATCGGGAATAGCTCGAAAGGATGAAAAAGTAGTTAATCCTTTCTGAAGAAGTAATGATTGTTGTAGGGAGATAGAATCCCGGATTCCTAACGGGCTCCTTAAGGGATGCCTTCGGCATATTGATTCTCAGGGACAGGGAAAGTGAATAATGCTATCGTTCTTTAAGAGTAGAGTTTTCGGGAAAAACTTAACGGGAAGATGCAACAGACTAAAAAACACGAAAGACCCGGAAAACTTCCGGGTCCCGTGTATCTCAGCTATTTACTAATGCTTCGCTAGTATTTGGCTGCGCGATCTACGATGATCTCTACTCGCCGATTGTTCGCTCAGCCTTCAAGCGCTCTGCATTGTCTGCAACTGGTCTTCCCGTTTTCCATTCACAGGCTATTTCTCAACATAGAATTCAATGCGTCGATTCTCTGCCCGACCTGCATCCGTTTCGTTCGAAGCCACGGGTTCGTTGAGGCCTCTCCCGACAGTTCTCATGCGGTTCGATGCGATGCCTTTTTCAACAAGCCAGTTCTTTACTGCCTGTGCCCTTTTCAACGAGAGTACCTGATTATATTTCTGGCTTCCCACATTGTCCGTATGCCCTGTAATTACTACCGCTACTTCGGGATTCGCGATCATCGCGTTGTAGGCCCTCCAGAGTATTCTCTCAGAATCTTTCGTGAGTGTCGCTTTATTGAACTCAAAATTGACACCCCTAAGAACAATGGTCTTGCCTTTAACAAAAACGATGACGGTATCGTTACTCTTCTGTTGTGCCAACCGAAGTGCTTCCGCATCGGCTAGTTCCTTTGCCCGTCTCGCATCGGCATCGGTCATACCCTTTACACGCACCGCCTCTTCCGCTGCGCTGGTCGAATCCTTTATACGCCGTGCCTCGGCATCGGTCAGGCCCTTTACATTGCGTGCCTCTACCGCTGCGTTGATCGAATCCTGCACACGCCGTGCCGCCTCGACATTAGCCAACTCCCTTTCGTGCCGCTCATTCTCTTCGGCTTTCACCCGGCGTGCTTCCGCCTCGGCCACGTCTTCACTAGTTTTTCCTATCGTAAAGGCAAGTCCGATAGAAAAACCATAGAATCCATCATTTTTTCCGTCGGTAAAAGAATTAAGGTCAGCATTCGAACGTAGGTGATGGTCAAATTCGTCGGATGCGGACAAAGTATATCCGCCTTCAGCCGTCAGCAAGACTCCATTGGAAACTCTAGCTTGGAGACCAAGACCAAATGGAATCATCCCTAAGTAATCTGAGCCGTTAAGGTTGAGGTCTTTCGATGCACCAAGCCCAGCATAGACGTACGGATGCAAATTCTCCAGAGAAAAAGGGCTGAAGAGTAATCGAAAATCAATCAGGAAGGTTTCTGTTGAATACACCACTCCAGGACCAGGGGCCGCGAATTCAGCATACCCTACACCAAATTGACCAATTAACATGGGGATACCATACTGTAGGAATCCACGATACTGCATTACCCATCGGTCACTCGCGCTATTATCTCCCTTGGCGCCGCCCGCTGATAAACCCCATGCGAGCCCGGATTCCTTGAATTGTGCTTGGACGTGGCTATACACACCAAACGCTACGACCAACAATGTGCATATAATGAAACGTTTCATATAAGTCTCCTTATTTAGTTAATATGTTTTTTATTATACTGCGTTGTAAAGTAAACTGTTTCCGTTGGCTCAACCTTTGACCCAAAAAACTTATCGTCCGCGAATAATTCTCAGCAAGACGGCTCTAACGGCAATCGCCAGAAGAATGTGTTTATGTAAGAATCTTCATAAAGCCCTTTCTGTAGTTAATGAATGAATAATGGTTGTCTCACGATTAAGATCGTACACTCACCTTTCTTTGAGTGTGTCTTTTCCTCGATGCCCTCTTTGTATCTACCGGTTTTCCGTTCGACTTCACCTTTTTGTTATGTGACTTTTGAAATTTCATCAGCTTGCCGTTTGATTTTTTCAATTGCTCGACGATTTTTTTGAACTCATCAACTTGTCGCTTGGCTTCCTCTTTTGCCACACCGTATTTCTCTTGGAGAGTTCCCACAAGATGTTCGTGCTTCCCCGCGATGGCAGCAAGATCGTCGTTCATTAATTTCCCCCAATGGTGCACCGCTTTTCCTCTTCGTTGCTTCCACTGTCCTTCAATTCGATCCCAGTTCATTGTGCAAGTTCCTTTTCTATCAAGTGTTGATCTCCTGAATCGTGAACAAGTATACCGATGACTGCGTTGAGAAGTAATAGCTCGAAAGGATGAAAAAGGAATTAATCCTTTGTCGAAAGGGTAGATGTCCATGACTTCTCGCTGATGCTGTCGGTTCGCCGATGATCATGCCAACGTAAAGGATGTTCATCTTGTCCTCCCTTATTCATAAATTTTGAGTTGACCGCACGTAGGCCTCAGTCGAAATCAAGGATGGAAACTTTTCTCCGCAGGAATCAAAGATTGGAGCTTGAACCCGTTGGTCGCATTCGTGAAACCTGAAACCGTGTTCCCCACAATCTTGCGGCGATGGAGAAACATGTGAAGTTTGTTGCCATGTTCGCTTAATTGCCTCGCCTGCATTTCCAGCTTGCTCACCCGAGGTGAGATCAGACTCACCTGTTGTCGCAGAAAGTTATTTTCTGCTGCGAGTGTATTTGCCGAACGAGACTCAAGGGCATAACCAACAGATTGATTCAGTTTAATGGCACCAAAGAGAATGACGGTCCCGATGAGAATCCCACTAGTTGCGAACTTTGCTATAGCCCACTTCGCTTCTACGAATGTGAGTAATTCATTTGAGTAAGAATACAGTTTCAACGTACCCTCCACTGTCCAACACACGGACGAGTCCTCTTCGACCACTGCGAGTAATCAAATCCACTACACTTCATCCTTGTCGTTTCTTCACAAGCACGAACCCGAAAAGAGCCGCCCGAAATGTTTTGCTGCTTATGCCGTGCGCCCTACACAAAGATATCTCCATATTGCTCTTCCATAACATAGCTGAGTGGACGCTCGGCATGCTTCGCCGTGCGATAGATCTCAAGAATTGCCGCTGTACCTCCGATGAAGAGCAATCCGAATATCACTGTCAGTATTTTTTTGTTAATGATTGATTCTTCCATTGCGCACTTCCTTTCCTTTCAAGTGTTCATCCGTAAAGGTTCCCTTCAGTTGATGAAAGGATGAAAACCTCCCCTGAACCGTGAAACAGTATATCGATGACTGCGTTGAGAAGTAATAGCTCAAAAGGATGAAAAAGTAGTTAATCCTTTTCATGAGAAGAAATTCTCTTCTCTATCATTTTCCTGACAACGCGCTTCTTTTTAGGTCCAAAAATAAACTAACGGAGTCTCAATAGAAGTTGCATGGTTCCATCAAACATACACTAGAGCCTATTCGTACCGATCCAGATAACAATAACGCCAAAGAACATCAACAGCGAGCATCGGGGAGGAGAAACGTGGAAATCAGGGTCTTCGTATGTTTATTTGATCGCTTGGGCGTGGCCTGTGCAAATGGATAGGAACGAAAGATGCAAAGACCCAAAATTAACAGCAGAACTCCACCTGCGAGTCGAATGATACATCCGCAACTTTGAATCTGTTAAACTTCTTGCAACAAAATTCGACGAGGTCGATACAATCTCTCGACTCATTCGTCTGTCACCCTCCGTCGTCAAGCAGTAGCTTGATCTCTTACCGCTTGATTCCTGAGAGTGACTTTCTTATGTTCTCTTAACTCTTACACCTAGTATCATTTGATACTATTTCACGAGAATCAACTTCTTCGTCGAGACGAAGGATCCGGCTTCTAAACGGTAGAAGTACACACCACTCGAGAGACCGAATGTTCCTGTATTGATACCGAACGGCACGGTGTAGCTGCCGGCTTCCTGATGACCGTTTACGAGCGTAGCAACTTCACGACCAAGCACATTGTAGACCTTGAGGGAAACCATTCCAGCCTTCTCAAGATTATATTGAATCCTCGTGGACGGATTGAATGGATTTGGATAGTTCTGGAAGAGCGCGAATGCTTGAGGCGCTATTCCAACATTCTCGACGGCGGTCGCCGTTGCCGGCTTTGTGACGGTATTGGCGATTAATGTAACTGCGGTCTGTGCCAGCGCTCTGCCTTCCACCAAAGTTGCGCCAGTATTGAACGCAATCTGTGTTTGACACAATATGTTTCCCTGCATCTGAGCCGTCGTATTAATTGTAACTTGACCGGCGACCTGCCAGAAGATATTGGAAGCCAGTGCGCCGCCGCTTAGATTTACAATTGCTCCGCTGGCCACGATTAGATCTTGCGCTATCTGGAAAATCCAGACATCGGTTGCGCTGCCCGAGATTGTGACACCCGCAGCAGATATGTTGACCCCAGTACCCCACTTGTAAAGACCACGAGTGAGTGTCAACCCAGTAATATTTCCGGCACCCAGCTCAGTAGAATCTGGCAATGTCCGATTAGCTGCGTCGGTGTACGCGGTCTGCATATCGCCTATAGCCGTAGTCATGTAGGTTGGTGTAGGAGGCGCATAGTTGGCAGCATATATATTCCCGGTCACTAAAGATGATGTCGTAAATGTTTGCGTGGTATCCGCGCTTAACCCAAATCCGGTTATGTAAGTCGCCGCGGCTGGGCTAACTCCAATATCACCAGTAATATGGGTGACTCCCGTGGTTGAGATTCCTGCTTTTGATAGAATCGCGAAATCGCCAGCTGTTCTAAGATTCACTGGTGTCGGGTTGGAAGCGATGGCGGCAGGCACCATAAAAGCAAGCATCAGTCCCGCACATAGCAGGACTCCGAGGAAGCGCGTCCATCGGTCTAATATACCTGTTGTATGTGTTGTATAAGTCTTCATAAAATCCTCCATGTAACTAGTGAATGATGAATTCATCTGCTAACGACTTCAGTCGGGGACGATATCGATGACGACTGTTCTATTATAGAATCGTCCCTCTGGGAAATAGTTGTCAAACGATGCATATCGGAGATCTTCACCAAATCCAAACGTTTCATATGTGATTCCGCGCTTACCACTGCTCGATATTGCGCGTTCAATAATATTCTGCGCATCCTGTGCTCGTTCATTGGATAAATTTTCGTTGTACTCTTCATCTCCGATGATATCCGTATAACCGTGGATAATAACGACGCCGCTATCCGGAATGAGCGGTGTGACAACCTCGGTGAGGAACTTTTCGTAGCTTGCGATGGTCTTCGATTTATCGAAATCAAAGAGAATTCTGAACCGCACTACGTCTTTCATAGGTGCGTCTCTGCGGACTAAGTAGACCGAACTTTCCTTCCTCACAAATTTCCCGCTTTTCGTTTGTCCCAGCATCACGACCTTGTAGTCACCTTTTGAACGATCACCAAGAATGGCGTTCCCCGAAATGCTTTCCTGGTCTCGTGTGGATGGCCCGAAACGTTGAACCTTTCCTTGGTCATCTGTAATTTCCAACGACCACGATGCGAGCACTTCTTTTGCTCCAACCACATAGAAAATAACATAGCTGTCAAGAGGGTCTTCCACCTCTGTAACGACTTGCACCGGCTTCAGCATATATTGGTGAGGAGCACCACCAATCTGTATCAACAACTCAGGCGAATTGCTTTCGATATCAACCCGACGATCTCCAGCTCGGAGAAGAGCAAGTTCTTTTGTGCCACCGGGTGATTCTGATGGAATGCGCGGTTCTTCTCGTCCTTCAGTTGTTATCCTCAAGCTATCAATTCCAAATACGTCCACGAGATACCGCTTAACCGTTTCCGCCCTTTCTTTGCCGTACTCTGGTCCGTTTCCTGGCGACGCTCCACTGAGCGAAATGGACGTACCGGGACTTCTTTTCATACGATCACCGAAGATATTCAGTATGTTATAATAGATGGTCATCTGTCGAAGTGGTCGACCCACCATGCTTTTCGGTTGAAACTCCTGCAATTGTTCTTCCTTGAAGCTTGCCGCCTGGTCTTTCGTCAGCGCCACATATCGATTCGGTATTTCAGTCGATCCTTCCTCGAAGAACACGTAGTTGCGAAGCGGGAATGTTTCCCTTACCCTGCGTTTAACAGGTACGGCTTTTGGCGCTCGAACCGAAAATTGAACGTCGCGCTCAACCGCGGGAACTGCCGCATGCTCGGCCCGATGAATAATCTTCCCACTTCCAAACTTGATTGCAACACCCACCCGTAGAGTCGACACTACCCAGCTTTCCACCTCGCGCGGTTCTCGGCTAAAAAACCAAGGTTGGTACGAGATAAATGGCGAAATATTGACTTGGTTCTTATCGTTCGAAGACACGAGCGCAATATCGTAACCAATACCGATTTGTGTTGATAAGACTGTTCTTCTCATATTACTAAATTCAGCTTTGGAGGCGAAATTTGATCCCTGCGTGTAGACAAATGTTTTCTCATCGCTCGTGGATGATTTTGGAATATTGAGAGCCCAATTGAAACCGATTCGGGGACCCCCAAAAATGTAAAAGCCATCTGAGAATGGAGCGATCCGTAAGCTCGGCTCGATGGAAATATAGCTGATCGTCGTCGATAAAGTCGACATCTCACCGCATGGACAAGGAGTCTCACTGAATGATCCACGCCGATCATCATATCCCACTTGCAGCATTCCACCCCAGACAGGATTAGGGCGATATTCCATCAAGGCGGCAAGATACCAGCCAGCTCCAAAACCCTTATGAAAAGCAGCCGGCGTCGTTAATGCGGAGTTCAACATTTGAGTTGTGCCGTCATAAAAGTTCAAATTCACGGCTCCAGCTCCGCCAAACCACCACGTTGGCTGTGCTCTTTGATTCTCCTGCGCAAGAATTGTTGCGTGGACACAAATCAGTACGAAAGAACTGAAGATAATTCTTTTGAGCCAAAGACTCATAAGCTTCCGGCTTCGGATTATCGTGCGATATTGATACATAAGTAGCTCCTTTTATTAAAATTAGTTTTGTATTTCATATTTAGCTCAAAAGTAAACAGGTATACCCATGATTGACCTCAATGTCCTTCATCATCTTCATCAAAATCATGTCCGCCTTTGCGATTCACACCGAAAACCCACCCGCCAGACAGATGTCTGACGGGCAGGCTCCATACTTTATACCTTATCGCTTATCAATAATACTGGCATCCAATGTTACTGCAGCAATCCGTGTCAACGCTCTGCCGTGCAATGTCGCACCGGTAGTGAGTGTGATTGCTTGATCAGCCAGGATATTCCCATAGAAGATAGAGTTCGTTCCAAGTGTTGCTGAAGTGCCGACCGACCAATAGATGTTTTTCCAATCTGCACCACCGGCCAGAACAATACTGGTGCCGGGATCCGTGACGAATGTGGACCCCATCTTGAATACCCAGACGGCATTTGCGTCGCCTCCGGCGTCAAGAGTTAAAATCGCGTTCACTCCCGTTCCTGATATCCCACTCGATGACGAGTTAACATAAAGTCCAGGGGCAAGGGTCAAACCACCCAGTTGTCCTGGCAATGAGATGGCATTTAATGACCTTCCTTGAGCGTCGTTATAAGCAGTAGTCAAATCGACTATTGCCGTACCTACTATAGGATCAGCCGTCGTATAAAGTATTCCAGTCACATTTGCCGCAAGAAGCCCAGTAATTGTGCCTGTAGGAAACGATCCAACATCACCATAAATATGAGTAGTAACACTGGTGTTGGTGACTCCAGCGCCAGCCAGAATAGCAAAGTTACCTGCAGACCCAAGATTTACCGGCAGCCCTCCAGGACCTACTACATAATTAGCAACGAGTGTTCTGTTTCCATTTATTGTAAATGTATAACTTGCATTTGTAGATACGGCAGTTCCGCTCTCTGTCCAGTTGGTAAATTTGTATCCAGCATTTGCCGTTGCGGTTACTGTTACCGAAGAACCTGAATTAAATGGACCGCTTCCACTTGTCGTTCCACCAGCTAATGGAATTGATAATAGTGTTACTGTATACTGTGTTGGAACTACAGCAGTAAAGTTCGCTACGAGTGTTCTGTTTCCACTTATAGTAAACTGATAACTTATACTTGACGTTACTACAATTCCGTTCTCTGTCCAGCTAGTAAATGTATATCCAGCATTTACTATTGCGGTTACTGTTACTGAAGAGCCTGAATTAAATGTACCGCCTCCACTTGTCGTTCCACCAGCTAATGGAATTGATGATAGCGTTACTGTATACTGTGTTAGAACTACAGCAGTAAAGTTTGCTACGAGTGTTTTGTTACCACTTATTGTAAATGTATAACTTGCATTTGTAGATACGGCGGTTCCGCTCTCCGTCCAGTTGGTAAATGTATATCCAGCGTTCGGTATAGCGGTTACTGTTACCGAAGAACCTGAATTAAATGGACCGCTTCCACTTGTCGTTCCACCAGCTAATGGAATTGATAATAGTGTTACTGTATATTGTGTTGGACCTACAGCAGTAAAGTTTGCTACGAGTGTTCTGTTTCCACTTATAGTAAACTGATAACTTATACTTGACGTCAACACAATTCCGTTCTCTGTCCAATTTGTAAATATATACCCGGCATTTGGTGTGGCGGTTACTGTTACTGAAGAGCCTGAATTAAATGGACCGCTTCCACTTGTCGTTCCACCAGCTAATGGAATTGATGATAGTGTTACCGTATACTGATTCTGTATAGCAGTAAAGTTTGCTACGAGTGTTCTGTTTCCACTTATTGTAAATGTATAACTTGCATTTGTAGATACGGCGGTTCCGCTCTCTGTCCAGTTAGTAAATGTATATCCAACGTTCGGTGTCGCGGTTACGGTTACTGAAGAGCCTGAATTAAATGTACCGACTCCGCTTGTCGTTCCGTCTGCCGATGGATTTGAGGATAACGTTACTGTATACGAGCTAACGGTCGTGAAGCTCCATACATAGTTTCTTGCAAGTGCAGTACCTTCCACGTCCTCGGCCCCGGTTGTAATTGTGCAAGTATAGGTGAGATTTGGATCTAGACCGTTCGGCACTACAAAAAGTGCAGTCGTGTCAGAGTACGACACCGTTCCTGAAATAGAGGTGGCGCCATGCTGTACGGTAAACGTTGTTGTAGTTATCGATGTCGGGTCCATCGGTGTACTGAATGTTGCCGTGATTACCTTCACAGCGGCGACTTTAGCCAAGCTGGTGGCACCACTTGTCTTGTTGAGGGGCTCGTTCGTCACACCATTAGCGGGGGAGGTGCGAATCACCGTGGGTGTGATACAGACATTTACGATTCCTGGAGACTCTTCTTTACAGCCGCCCATAAAAACGACAAGGAGTAAAGCAGCGGTCAGTCCTGCTGAAAACGGGACGCCAAGGAATCCCAGAATCATTCGGGAGAAGTACGCCCATCGGCTCAAAGCAGTTGTTGGATTTGTTGTTGGAGTGTTCATGGATCCCTCTATATAATTAGTTAACGGATGAATAATTTTTTTGTGATTAGGATCGTACGTCTGCTCGTCATAGTTGTCGTTTCCTCGATGATGTTTTTGCTTTCACCAATATTCCGTTCGACTTCTTCTTTTTTTTTGCTCAATGATTTTTGTGATCTCATGAGTTTGGCATTGGACTTTTTCAAGTGGTCGATGCTTTTCGGAATGGGAACCTATCCTTAACCGTGAATAAGTATACCAATGACTGCGTTGAGAAGTAATAGCCCGAAAGGATGGAAAAGTAATTAATCCTTATTTAGAAGAAAAGCTTAAATAAAACATGGCACGTTGAACGCGATCGAACTGTTTTTGATCAGAAGGATAAAAAGAAACGCCCGGTGTGAAGGGTGTAAAGCATTCTAAAAAGGGAAAAATAATACTGAATAAAACGGAGGGATCGTCTGTTGTCTTGGGACTTTCCTTTTTAAGAAAACTAAGAAGTAAAATTTCTCACTAGAATTATCGTATTTCGCAATAAAAATTAATAGTTTTCTTCGTGGGTATACTTTGCTATCTGCAGGCGGGTGTGCAGCGCCAATTTTTCCATGATGTTATGCACATGGCTTTTCACCGTGTGGGTAGCGATGTTGAGTTGCTGTGCAATTTCCTTGTTGCTCAGGCCATCAGCAATCAGCACAATTATTTCACGTTCGCGTTTCGTCATCCGCACGGCAGTGGTCATTTTTCCATTTCTCTTCTTGAGAGCAAACTCAATCACATGAGAAAAAAGTGAACCGGTTAATGAGGGCGGAAGAACTTTTACTCCCTGTGCCACAGATCGTATAGTCCCGAGAAATTCCTTTACAGTCGCGTCTTTCAAAATGAAACCCGATGCCCCTGCCTCTACAAACTCAACAATATCTGATTGTGATGGCACAAAACCCATTCCTATCACTTTCGCTTCAGGCATTTTTTCCCTTAGCATTTCTACAACAGACGACTCTTTGAAATTTTTCAGGCCCACGTCCATAAGAATCACATGAGGTTTTGTTTGGCTTGCTTTCAGCAGAACATTATTACCGCTTCCTATGGTACCAGCAACATGCATATCTGCCTGTCCATTAAGCATACCAGTGATACCATCGCGCAATACGCGATTATCTTCAATAACCAGTATTCTAAATTTTTTCATCGGACAGTGTCTCTTTGTTTCTATGACGCAGCTAAAACGCCAAGCTCCGGTGCTACAGCACCTCTCGGCCTCTATATTGATTTCAGAAAGCTAGCGATGTCTCTCTTCTATTATCTACTCAGTTACACTAAATTCCCCAAAAAAGGTAACAATTCTGAAAATAAGATGCAAGATATGCCCAAACCTATAACTAAGTCACAGATAGTCTCATGCGGGAACAACTATGCAGGTTTCGTTGTCACCTTGTTTTCAATTAGTATGGGTAGGATTTAGAATGTCGTTGCTTTGTAGTAGTATCGACCGACAGTAGAATGAGACTGCTTTGAGTGCGAACGGAGTTTATTTCCGTAGTGCCGATAATTTCCTGAACAATTCTATTTCTTGCTCGCTGAGATGGTCAGGTAGTTGGATTACAATAGTTACATACAGATTCCCGAATTCGTTTTTTGTGCCATACACCGGCATTCCGAGACCCAGGAGCCTCAGCATCTTGCCGTTGGGCGTTTCTTTGGAAATATCTACATTGACTGTATCCTTCAAGGTTTTAATCCGCGCCTTGCCGCCGAGTACAGCAGTATACAAGTCGACCGGTCTATCGCAATAGAGATCATTTCCTTTACGCTGAAATTCCGAATGTGATGCGACTTTGATTGTGATGTAAAGATCACCGTTTGGACCGCCGTTCAACCCACGGCCTCCTTTGCCTTCCAATCTTAACACTTGCTGATCCATGATCCCCGGCTTCATCGTGAACTTAATTGTTTGACCGTTGACCTTAAGAAACCGGGTAGAACCATGATAGGCTTCTTCAAGCGAGAGTGTTGTTTCAGCTTCAAGATCCTCGCCTTTGAGGACAACGCTCCGTCTTCCGCGTTGCTGGCCGCTGTGTTGTCCAAACAGCATCTCAAAGAGATCGCCGACACCTTCATCGGTAAATGTTGAATCGGATTCATTCGTGCTCGTCCGGCGTGTTTGTCCGCCGCGGCCACTTGCGTACTTCGACCAATCGAATCCGCCCGGATGTGCTCCAGCTGCCTCGTACTGCTTCCAATCTGCACCAAACTGATCGTATTTTTTTCGTTTCACCGGATCACTGAGGACTTCGTTGGCCTCGTTGATATCCTTAAACCTCTCCTCGGCTTTTTTATCCCCTTTGGTTTTGTCAGGGTGATATTTGTTGGCAAGCGCTCGATACGCTTTCTTTATTTCCGCAGACGTTGCTGTCTTACTAACCCCCAGATCCTTGTAATAATCTTTATAGTTCATAATCTTTCCGTCTGGTACTCATTCTTGGAAGCAATGACATAAGATATTTATCATCCATCAACTCGCATTTGCGCTGCACATAGTAATTCATTATTCCAGAGATAGCCGCGATGCAGTTCATCAGCATATCGTTTCTTTCAAGAAAACACTATTCACTTCTTCGTACAGCATCGTCACAACTGATGAATGCGAGGATACGCATGCACAACATGTGCAGCTATATCACTCAAAATCCTAGAACATCCCGCACTCCGGTGCGAAGTGCAAACCACATAAACTGGATGAACGGGTCATCCGGCACCCGCACATATTTCACCTCACCGATCTTTATCGAACCTGATTTATCCGGCACATTGGTCCCGCGAATTTTTAAGCTGTTGGCAATGAACGAAGTGATACCATCGGAAAATCCCTTTTCGCTTCCTGTCTGTTCATCAATGGCTGCAAGGGTCAGGTCTCTGTAAATACCCCGCAATTTACCTCTGGCGCGTCCTGAAACAACATTGATATCGAATGTTGCCTCTTGAAGGACACCCGTCTTGATGCGCATCTGATCGGATATTTCAAGGAATGAATTAATTGGGCTGAGTTCCATTCCGCTCAGAGAACCAGAGTAATGGAATGAGAACTCCGGCGAGGCGACAGGAATTGTTATTAGCAGTTTCATCGTCCCGGCCTTCACGAACTTCCCTTGTGCGTGAATGACTAGAGCGGCGCCACGGCCGACATGATTGGAAATTCCTTCTGCCAAAACCTGTATGTTATCAAACGTTATGAAAGCCGGCTTCGAGCCGAACACAAACCTCTCACTGTACTTCAGCCGTCCGTTCATGATACTCAGGCTATCGACCTGCAGGGTTTTCTTTATCGAAGAAAGAATCTCGTTCGGCATAAAGGGACCTGAAGTGTCTCTGCTGTCGGGCTTGTCCTTGTTAACTAGAATATCGAGGAACGCATCGTGGATTTGGACGGAACGGGTATGGTACTTCTTCCCTTGCAGCAGTTCGAGACATGCCAAACCCATCACGCTGCATTGCGAAGTCACAAAGCTCAATCGTGTTCTTCTGAATGTACTTCCTCTAAAGAACTGCTCATCCCCTGCAAACGGATGAAGCTCCAGTGATTCAGCCACCATCTCTGAATCTGCTACCGATACACGCAGGCGTCCACAACGAAGTTCATAACACGATTGCAGGAAGTTCAACTCGATGTCTTGCGCATCGAGATCTACGTGAGCGAAATCCTTATGTGCGAAACTTCCTCCCCAGAGAAGATGCATCCAGCCGATCCCGCTTACGGAGAACCGACCCATATTGCTTGAGAATGTGCTATCGACTGCGCTCAGCGCAACGGAGTCAAATCCAAAGCGGTTCTTTAAGACGCTGTAATTCATGTTGGCGATGTGTATTGAGTACGCGGGATACGCCTCAGCAAAAGCCTTTGTAATCCTGGGCTTGATGAACCTGTTCGCAAGGGGATCAGGGAAGAGCAAGAGAGCCAGCATGCAGACGAGCGCTATCGCTCCTACAGCAAAGCCCGCATACAACGCCATTTTCAGCGGCGACAGCTTCCCTCTATCAGTTGGTGGATGCTCATTCTGCATGGATTCTATCACCTTGCTTTCCTTGTCACGATTGTAATGCGCGTGCTTTTTTTAAAAGTGTGTAGAGAGAAAGATTGATGGTTGCAAAGATCATATCAACCTCACAAGGGCAACAACCCCAGATAAAATGATCAAGGCGCCGGAAATCCTATTGACCCATCTGAGTCCACCTGAGTCCAGCTTTTTTCTGAATAATGTAGCAACGTAACCAAGCGTCAGAAACCATAGGCACGAACCCGTAAACACTCCGAGGACAAGAACGCACGCTGAAATAATAACAAGTCTGTGTCCCAGCCCGAAGGCAGCAAACACAGCAACAAAGGCAAAGATGGTCACTGGATTGGTAAGTGCGAGGAGAAAGGCGGAGATGTACGAGCTCAACAATCCTTTTTTATCGAAGGGAATTATAGGATCCTTGCGCTTAGCACGAAATGTCCTAATTCCGAGAAACAAGAGTAATCCCCCTCCAATCAGACTCACCCAAAAGTGCTGGCTGGCGATCACATCCGAGATAAACGTAAGACCGAACACAGCAATACTGCTGTACAGCGAATCTGCGGTTGCAGCCCCAAGGCCGATGATCAGGCCGCGTGAGTGTCCCTCAGCCAGTGTCTTGCGGATGCACATTATTCCAATCGGTCCAATAGGCACCGCCATCGCAAATCCAATAATCAGTCCTTTTAAGAAAAAGATTGGCTCCATGTGCTCATGTTCCGATCAGCTTGTTACTGTTGACATAGTTAGGGTTAGTGTTTCGCTCTCTCTTTATAGTATGCAGGAAACTCGCGCAACCGGAACGCATTAAATTTCTCTGCAACCTAACCGTCATAATTTCGAAATTATTTCTCGTAATTCTTCCTTAGTTTTTCCAAGCTTATTCTGCAATCTTCCCAATAATTCTTCTTCCTTACCTTTTTTGAAAAGTACATCATCATCAGTTAGGTTTGCGAATTGCTGTTTGAGTTTACCTGCGGCTTCATTCCAGTTTCCTTTCATTATCAGCGAATTCATTTGATAACTCCTTTATAATTGTAATTGTAAATATTACATGTACTAGTGTCGGTACGAATAATGACTTTGCTCATTCAACTGAGTACATTCTGTCAATACTGCCTGAATAAGAATGTTTTCCTGCTCCGGCTTATTAAAGTTATTTTTTAGAAAATCCAACTACATCCGCAACGCCGTTGCGAAGAGCAAACCACATAAACTGAAGAAAATAATCTTCCGGATCCCGTGTGTATTGTATTTCACCGATCTTCATTAAGCCTTTTTCATTTGGCATGTTGGTTCTACGGATAACAAATATCTTACCAACGAGAGAGGAGATCCGATCAAAAAATCCTTTTTCACTTCCGGTGTTTTTATTGAGAACGACGATGGAGAGATCTTTGTACTCGACTCGCAAGGAACCGCTTGCATGCCCCGAGTTAACATTGATAGTATACGTTGCAGAATGAAGGACTCCGGATTTAATACGTCGATATTCACCAGCTTCAATGAATGAATTTAGTTCGGTAACATCCATCGTGCTCAGCGAACCGGAGTATCGTAAAGAAAAATCCGTTGATGTAAGAGGAATCGCCATAAACAGTTTCATTGTGTCGGAATTCATAAAAAGACCCTCCCCATGAATAACTGTAGTGTCAGGGTGAGATGTATGATTAGCAATTCCACTTACTGAGACATTGACTTTATTAAATGTAATCACTCCAGGTGTTGCTTGAACAGCGTACCTCTCGCAATATTTCAGTCGTCCATTAATAATTTTCAAACTACCTACCTTAACTCTTTCATTCATCGAAGATAGAGCTTCGTTCGGCATCTGTGGTTTCGATGAGTTCTTGTCATAGGGCTTATCCATGTTTACCAGAATATCGGCAAAAACACCATGTATATTAATGCTTTTGGCCTTGTACGTATTTCCTTGAAGCAATGCGAGACAATCCAGACCCATTATTTTTATTTGAGGAATATCAAAACGAAATCTGGTTTGTCTGAATTGACTATTTGCAAAGAATTGTTCATCGTGTATTAGAGAATAATACTTAATTGAATCCGTCACCATTTCAGAATCAGGCACCGATACATGCAGCATTCCAAAACGAAGTACATTCTGAGACTGACGAAAAATAAGTACAATTTTATATGCATCTAGTACTGAGCTTGTAAGAGTATGAGGAGTAAAATCTCTTTGCCGAAGAATATCCATCCAACCGATTCCGCTCACAGAGAATGAAGCAGCACTGCACGTAAACTCTCTAGTCTTCAGTGTTATAGAATCACATCCTAAACGATTTTTCCAGACATTGCAATGCATGTCGCCAAGCTGTACTGAGCATGCCGGATAAGCTTCTGTAAAAGCTTTCGTAATTCGGTCTTTTAAGAATATGTTGATAAAAGGATCCGGAAAGAGAATGATTATCAATACACAGATGAGTATGACGGCCCCAATAACAAAACTTATATACTTCGCGGCTTTCAGCAGCGATAGTATTCTCCAATTGAATGATGCTTTTTTAGTCGGCGGTGTTTTTATCATTGTCCTTTATTCTTTTTCGGTACCGGTGGAATACTCTCAGCGGACTTTTCCGACCCGAGCAAGGTCGCTAACCACAGTGAGTCTTTGCTGCTTTCAAAAGCAAACTTCAAGCTCATCGTAAGGGGTATGCAGAGAACCACACCGATGGGACCAAGCAGGCTTCCCCAAAAAATTAATGAGAGAAAGACGACCAAGGTAGACAGTCCAAGTTTGCGGCCCATAAGCCGCGGCTCAACCACATTTCCGAGTGTGAAGCCAACGACAAGATAACCGGCGGCGACAAGTGTGGCAGGTCCCATACCGAGTTGAAGGAACGCCAGCAGTACCGCAGGAATGGCGGCCATTATTATACCTATATTGGGTACGTAGTGAAGCATAAATGCTAGGAAACCCCAGAGAACGGGATAATCCACGCCGAGGATGAACAACCATAATCCTATTATGACCCCCGCGGTCAGACTGATGATCGTTTTGATGACCATATAACGCCTGATATCATTGACAAACTTTGTGTACTGGGGAAATACGCGTTGAGGATCACCGAGTACAGAACGGAGTTTGAAGGGGAAACTTGAGGCCTCAAGAAGAATAAATGTTACCGAGAGCAGAATCAGCAGGATGTTGGGTGCTAAGCCCATCGCTGTGAAGAAACCGGCAGTCAGGCTCATCACCGCCCCCGGATTGAGGTACTCAAACAATGCCTTTTCAGTGATTACGATACCCTTGCCTGCCAAGAACACCCTGAGCGCTAAGAGTTGTTCGTGTAGGCGTTTCTGATAGACAGGCAACGCATCGGAAAAGGTGCTGAGGGACACACCCAATACTCCACCGATAATCAGCAGGAGAGTAATCATGCCTGCCATGACGATCATCACCGCTACAAAACAAGGAACATGTTTCCGTTCTAACCAGAGTACCGGCGGTGTTCCAATGAGAGCAAGGAAAACAGAGACAAGGAACAACACAATAACCGACTGTGCCTGATTGACGCCATAGATGATGATCACGAGCGCTGCTGCGCTAACGAGGAAACGTGTTCCGTGAAAAGAATTATTTTTCTCAGTCATAAATAACCTTTCCTTCTTCACTCAAAACCCGACAACATTTCCCACTCCACCGCTGACTTCGTTTGCCTCCGTACGTTATCCGGCAACTCGTACTTGCGCTGCGCGCAGTAATTCATTGTTCCAAAGATAGCCGCGTCGGAGCTCATCAAGAACGGTTCCCGGTTCACTCCCTTTCTGTTTCGCCATCGCCACAGCTTCATGCAGATCATGGTTGAATGGCGTACCGACACTTTCGAAAGGGTGAACACCATACGTCTCCAATAACGCAAGAAGTTTTTGATAGATAATTTGCAGTCCTTTCACAAAGGGTTGCTCCGCGTCGTTTGCACACTGCAATGCTTTTTCCATATCATCGATGATGTCTAACAGGGGAAGCATCATTCTCCGTTTGCTTTCCTCAGCAATCTTGTTGCCGTCACGCTCAATGCGACGACGATAATTCTTGAAATCTGCAAGTGTGCGCAGGTTCCGGTCATGCTCATGTATTAGCTCTTCTTGCAATCTCTGGATTTCTGCCGCCAAATCAGCCGGCGGCAGCAGGTTCTGTTCGTTCTCGCGTATGTGTATATCCATGGCAAACCTCTTTTACTGCTCATCAACTCAGAGCATACAAAGGATAGTCTGTATATCCCTTTTCACCCGGAGAATAAAATGTTTTCATATCAAGTTCTTTTGAGAGCGACCAGCCGTTAACGAATCGTTCAACGAGGTCAGGATTATTAATAAATGGTTTACCGAATGCGATAAGGTCTGCAAGTCCGCCTTGTAATTCGTTTTCAGCGCGTTCCTTTGTATATCCACCACTAAGAATAATTGTGCCTTGAAATCTTTTGCGGATAGCTTTTTTAATTTCGATGGGCACTTCCGGCGCTCCCATGCTGCTGTGGTCTACTATATGGATATACAGTATCTCCATGCGATTGATCTGTTCAGAAAGATATTTATATGTGTTATCTATTTCAGGATAGTGAGGCATATCGCTTGCTACACCGTAAGGAGATAAGCGTATACCGATCCTTTCTTTTCCAATTGCTTCAACCGCACCTCCTAGTACTTCTAACAGGAAGCGGCAACGGTTTTCAATGCTACCCCCGTAGTTATCATTTCTCCTATTACTAACGGGAGACAAGAATTGCTCTAAGAGGTATCCATTTGCACCATGAAGTTCTATACCATCAAAATCTGCTTTTAGTGCATTAACAGCCGCGCTCATATATTCTTGTTTCGTATGTTTTATTTCTTCAATATCCATTGCTGTTGGGACTGGATAATCCTGCAATCCCAGAGCATCTGTCCACATTTGTCCGGCGGGTTTAACGGCAGAGGGTGCAATAATTATTGCATCTTCTGGCATGTTTGCAGGATGACTGATGCGCCCGGTATGCATAAGCTGAACAAATATTTTTCCATCTTTGGAATGCACAGCATGTGTGATTTTCTTCCAACCTTCCACCTGCACTCCGCTAAAGATACCGGGGATACGGCTATAACCGAGACCGTTCGGCGAAGGAGATGTCCCTTCGGTAATGATGAGTCCCGCAGCAGCACGCTGACCATAGAATTCTGCCATTAATTCGTTTGGGATATTACCAATTGCACGAGAGCGCGTCATAGGAGCCATGGCGATTTTATTTTTAAGTTCTATGCGACCCAGTTTATAGGGACTCAATAGTTTAGCGTTTTTCATTTTACATTTCCTTGATGAACATCATAACATCACATTTGGTCGAAACAACAACTGGTTTACAATGGTCAGAGAAACATAACGAAATCATTTTCGTTGGCTATTCAATTGTTCATATTTGTCAGAATGAAAAACCCGCTTGCGCGGCAAGTATCATTCGTGCTTTTTTCTCAATGGAAAAAAACGGGTCCAATTCCAAACCAATATTTATTTTTTTGTCAAAATCGATATTGGCTATTCGTACCATTTCTGCCAAATCCAGAAACGTCGATAAGGCAAAACCGCCTCGACCGATCCCAACATCAACAGGTGAATTTACGCCAAACACTCCTATCCCCGCGCTGACAGGAAATCGATTTCCTGTTTCTGAAGAAACAAAGTAGAACCGAACCATCGCGCTGGAGTTTCCATATTGAATAGGATCATCGGCTCGTGTATCGTAGAACACTTTGGGGATTGCGAGTGAAAGTCCTACTTCGATTGTCGGACCTTTCACTCGAAAATATTGTGTCATAGTGTTAGAACGATCCACTGCGCCGATTTTGATGGTATAATCGGGTTCGATATGGATACCAAGAATTGCCCAGTCAGGCAATGAATCTACCGGCACCAACACTTCTTCAAGTTCTTCCGGACGGATATTGGCGTATGCACCGTAGGCGTTGCGATACTGAATGAACATTGCGCGATCTTTGTTGGGATCACCATGACTTCGATATGTTACTATACGTCGTTCGTACGATGGAGCCGCTATGCCGTCTCGCAACAGTACCGTTGTTGTTATTCTAAGGAACTGGGGTCCCATGAAAAGCCGAATACTATCGCGGTGAAACTTCACCATAAGACTTCGGATTTGATCGCGATGCAGTGTAACTGCCGTCCGGATATTCTTGCTGCCGGCTTCGGGAATGATGTTGATGTATCTGCTGAGTTGTTCAACATCTTGGTGTTCTTCCACCGTTACCATACAATCCGTTTCATACCGAAATCGTCGCCCCTCGGCGTCCGTTACCCTAAGCCTTATGGGATATAATCCTGGTGTTACATTTTGAGGAATGACAGTACTGTATCTAAGTCGTCCAATTGATTTGAACGTTGTTCCTTCGATAAGCAGTATCGGAGTAATGATTCCCGCTGTCGCGGTATTATCATTTCGTTGAATGGCCAAAAGAACCGTGTCACCCGGAAAGTAGATCGACTTGTCAACTGAGACATTAATGCTCTCATCCTCGTCCGTAGACTGAATGAGTACCGTGGTTTTCGACTGTGCATGGGTGCTGAGTATTCCGATGACACAAAGCAGAATACATTTAATGAATTTTGATTTCAACATGTCGTCTCTTAGGCGATCATCATGATTGCTTCACATAGTACAAATAACTATAAAACACAACAATCGCCCAAATGTATGAGAAAGTAATTAATCCTTTTATTGACCCCGGTACATTGACATCGAAAGGACGAAGTCTGTCATCATACGCAGATGCCCGTCACGCTCTGCACTCAAATCCTCCCGCACTTTATCGATTTCTCTAGGCAGGTCAGCCGGTGATAGTACATCATGTTCGCACTCTTGTGCAAGTGTTGCCATTGTACATTTTGCTATGTTTGATTCTTTAATCTGCTGAATCACTGTACAGTTGTGAACTTTACTTCTTATTCTACCTTTTTAAAATCAATATATCCCCGCTCCACATCTGTGTGCAGTAACTGTACACGGAGTCTGTGACCAACATCTAAGCCGTCAAAGCCACTCACCAGTTTTCCTTCAATGGGTGGATGCAGAAGACGGACCCACGTCCCTTTAGCAGACGCACCGGTGACAATGGCATCGAACAGTTGATTTATTTTTGACTTCAATACCATAGCCGCTGCAGATTTTGCGACCTGACGTTCAACTTTTTTCGCCGCGTCCTCATTTTCAGTGCAGTGCTTTGCGAGTTCCGCCAATTCATCGGTCGTATACGGCACGGAATCCTTCGCCATCGCTGCTTTCACTAAGCGCTGCGTGATCAAATCAGGATACCGGCGGTTCGGTGCAGTGGAGTGAGCATAATCTTTGACTGCAAGACCGAAGTGTCCTTCAGAACTCCCTCCCGGAAGTTCAACAACATATTCACCGGCGCCTAAAAGCTTGATGACGCTGAGAGAAAGATCGGGAAAGCGGAGAGGATCGGCGGATTTTGCAGATATCAAGAATTCATCTAGCGCTTTTGAATCGGGCTCTTTAGGAAGTGTGAAACCATGTTCTAAGGCAATTTCGATGATCCGATCCCAGCGTTTAGGTGTCCTGACAACACGACGCAGCGACGGAAACTTTTTCGCTGCAAGGTATCGTGCCGACACACCGTTTGCCGTAATCATAAAGTCCTCTATGATATCTTTGGCACAGTTCCTTTTTTCAGCTTCTAAGTCCTTGATCTCGTCTCCATCAAATACAGGGCGAGCTTCTATTGTTTCGAGATCAAGCGCACCGTGCTCGTGCCGAAGGGATTTCAGCTTTCGTGCTACGCGGTCCTGGAGTCTGAGATTTTCGTCGAGGCCGTTGACTGTGCCGATTGCCTGCGGCATCGGTCCATTCTCTTCCAGCCAACCGGCAACGCTGTTATAGGCAAGCTTTGCACGATTGCGAACCGTCGCTCGATAAATATCTGAACTCTTTATCGACCCATCCCCGGCAATAACCATTTCAATGACGATGGCAAGACGGTCTGATTCAAAGTTGAGAGATGTGAGATCAGTCGAGAGTTTTTCAGGCAGCATCGGAAATATCTGTGCAGCGGTATAGACCGAGGTGGTATTGTGCTTTGCATGATCGTCAAGTGCTGACTGCTTCTTGACGATAGTATCAACATCCGCAATAGCAACAAGGATTTTTACGGCCCCCTCAGGCATGGTTTCAGCCACGGTAAGCTGATCCAGATCGCGCGAATCATCGTTATCTATCGAGCACCATGCAAAACTCCTGAGATCACGTGTCGATTCTTCCACTTGTGTAACAGCCCCATGGATTCCGTTAAGCTCGGCAATCGCCTCAACAGAAAAATCCGGAAGAAGTCCTCTTTCCATCATCACCCGACGAGCAATTCTTTGCAGGATAGAACAATGTTGTTTGTCATCTGTATTCGTCATATTATTATTTTCCTGGAATACCATATTGTGATTTCTTGCTCAATGAATTCATTCTTCTCGACACCGCTATCATCCGCCAACGCGCCATTTCATCATCGCGACCCTTAACGGTGTCGTTGACGACAAGGCGAGAGACCATCGCATAGCGGCATTTTACACTATGTCGGTGGCCGGCTAATTTGCTTTGCCATGATCCGCCTTTGCAACCTTTGTCTCAGTGCTTTTCACCCTTGCCGACCTTATCAGGATACCCAGACTTCGTGGTGTGAGTGCCGAGCAACCCCTTTTCGGTATAAGCGCCGACAGAGTTACCCACTGGGCCAAAAGATCGCTGCACTTGCGGGACATTACCCGACTGGTTGACCGTTGCCATAATCATGTCTTCGCTCGTGTTGCCGCCCGCGCCAATCACGTTCACCTTAATCCTGTGGTCGCCATCTGAAACTTTGGTCGCGTCAAAGCGCGCACTCCACATTTGTGTCTCGCCGATGCGATCCATCAGCACTGCCTGTCCACCGTCGATCTGCATGGTTACCGAAGCAACGCCCTTGTCATCCCAAACTTTGGCGCGAATATCTATCGTATCCTTGACGACTTGTGAACCACCGATCATGAGCATCTTATCCGCTGGTGAGGTGATCATCACAAACGGCCAACTCCCCATCTGCTTGAACTTCCAACTGACCACACCATTATCGAGGTTGGTGATTGAGAACCCTACCGGCCCTTCATCCACCAGGCCGGTTGAGCGCGTGGTAGCATAGATCGTGTTTCCATCGTTAGCAACTTCGTTGTAGTGCGTGTATCCTGCATCAACCATGATCACATTGTCACGCCGGATCACATCCTGCAGTTCCGATGCCTGGGTATAGTCGTGCATAAAGATCACACTCTTGAGACCGGCTTTCGCCGCCTTATCCAGATCGTTAGTCAACCACGAGTTCTGAGCATCGCTGATGCCGCTCATCACGTCCAGAAATACGAAGTGGTACTTATCCGCCGTGAAGCTCTGGTAGTTCATTGGCTCCATATACTGGTTGTAGAGAGTGGTCCCGCCCTTGCCTTTGTGATCGCGACCGCCCAGAATGGCATACAGCGGCACTTGCAATTGATCCGTTGCTTGCTTGACGAGCTGGTACTCGCTCTCGATGTTATCATTTGTGTTGTCGCCTGGCAGCAGTGCGAAATTCACGCCATTCTTGAGATACTGATTGATGCAATTGATGATAATCTTGAAGTCGGCATAGTTCTGCTGATCACCTGTGGTGATAAGCAAGTCACCGATGTGGACCCAACTGACCACGCCAGGATTAAGGATAGTTGTGGTCGCATTGAGGGCGGAAGGATTGACTGGGGTCGACCCGGACGGGGTGGACACTTGCGCGGTCGATGTGCTGGTGACGAACATTGCGGCCGCAACCACCACAAACGCCAGGGGACACATTGTTTTCGGTTTCATTCTACTACCTCCTGTTTTGATTTTTGGTTCTGTGTGTCGCCCTTGATATTGTCAAACGACACTGTCAAATGATTATATAAGGAATTTCTATCCTTTAGTTTCTTCATAATTTCGATCTGTTGTAAAAAAATGTTTTCCTCGTTCCCGCCATGGCAACATATCCTATGATGACTATTCCTATAGAGAGAGAACATCCTAGACCGGCAGATTTTATTTCAGAAAGCGTTGTCGCACTTTTGCCACAATCTGGCTATCTGTCATTTTATCAACTGTTTCAAAGCCTACAACCTTTTGATGGAGTTTTCTGTTTTCAAGTCTTTTTTTGAGTTCTCTCTTTGTCTCACCGGGACCGAATATCAAAATAGATTCTGCATCACAAATATAGTCAATCACTTCATCATAGTAATTGTTCAGATGACCAGTTAAACGCTTGTCTTCACGCTCCTCTGCCGATTCTTTTTGTGCCCCACCGGAGAACTGGATATTATTTTTTAATTCTGATGATATTCGTTTTATTTCAGCTCCTTCGTCTGCTAAACTAAAAATCACAGCCTTCTTATGGTCGATCCACAAGCCTACTTCTTTTTTCATAGATTTCACTTTCCCTATTTGTTGTATTATCCTTCCGATAAAAAGAATACCTCATCCATGACACTCGCAAGTTTCCTCCGGACCGAACATCTACTCGTTGCTGCATTGAGTCTCGTCTTGCATCAGTCGAGCTGATTTGTCTTTGCCATCGACCGGCCTGCACTGCGAAGGGACTCGGAACAGTCCAACCGGCCGGTGTGAATTTCGATGAATACGAGGCCGTCCGTTGAGCCAGCCTTACCCAGTGCATCTTCAAGTTCTCCTTCCGTATGGACATCAAGACCCAGCCCTCCTCCGAATACATTCGCGAGCTTGTGATATTGCCAGGGTTGGATATCGTTGTAGGAGTGATCACTGATCACCCGTTCGATTGTGTACCCTTCATTATTAATGAGAAAGATGACGGGTTTGAGATGATTCCGGATCATCGTCGAGAGGTCCTGACAGGTAACTTGAAAAGAACCATCTCCCACAAAAAGCACGGCATGCCTGTCCTCTGCTGCCATGCCAGCACCCAAAGTTGCACCGACTGTGTAACCGATCGATCCGTAAAAGGCCTGCCCAATGAATGTCGCTCCTTCCGGCATAAGCATCTCCGCGGCGCTGAAGAGAGATACGCCTGTTTCAGCAATGACTATTGAATTGTTTTTTATAAAATGACTCATACGGTCGAAGAAACGCTTGATGGTAAGCGGTTTCTGCGCATCAGGCAGGTACGGCTCCGTATGCCGGTGTACGCAGCCATCTGCGGCGCATTGGATATCCAGAGTTGCGGAATCTCGCCGCGAAAGCTTTTCCGTCAATCCAAGGATAAAATCATGGAGATGCACGTTCTCGTAGTAATGGTGCTTGATCTTTACGCAACCAATGTTGGCGCTGATCGTCTTTGAGTCGTCGAGGTCTGTTGTAAAGCCGCCCGTGTTTAAATCGGTCATCATACCCCCAAGTTGCAAAATACAGTCAGCGGACTCTACTCGGTTCCGCACATAGTCGCGGCTCCGATCTCCCTCAAAGAGACCAATGAATTGTGGGTGGTGCTCAGAAAGGAGCGTCTTACCTAACATCATTGTGACATATGGGAAGCCCGTTTTATCGAGAAAACCGGCGAATTCCTTTTGCAACTTGAAGCGTACTAATTCCACGTCGCTGATTACAATCGGTTTCCGTGCCTTATCCAGCATTCTAACTGCTTCCTTGATCGCCTCCCCGAGTGCATCCTTATCACTATGGGGGTGTATTGGGAATTGGAAAGCACTGGGCCGATTACATTTCATCATCACCACATCCGAAGGAAGACTTATATAAACCGGCTGCTGGTGAGAAAGACACGCCAACAACACACGGTCAATCTCGGCTGGGGCTGTTTCGCCGGAAACAAGTTGGGTTGAGGCGACTGTTATTTTCTCATACATCCTCAAAGGGATCTGATAATCGCCCAAGGTGTGATGCAATAGCGGCCGTGTGCGGAAATGAATCGTCGCGGGCGAACCGGTGATAACGACAATCGGCACTCTTTCGGCGAAAGCTCCGGCCACGCCGTTAATGGCACTCAATTCTCCGACGCCATAGGTCGATGAAAATGCACCTATCCCCCGAATACGTGCGTAGCCGTCGGCGGCATACGCCGCGTTGAGTTCATTGCATGTGCCCACGAACTTCAGGTCGCTTTTCAGTACCTGGTTGAAGAAACCCAGAACAAAATCTCCAGGCACGCCAAAGAGATGATCTACCCCGATCTCTTTTAGCCGGGTTAGCAGGTACTCTGCAACCGTGATCTCTGAGCTTATCATAATTTTACTACACTCCTCATTTCACTGTTCAATTTAAGTGTGTTAGACACTTCCGTAATTTTCGATCGGCTTTGCCATTGCCACAGAAGTGAAATAGGCTCTTGCTCAAACCCGTCCAAACTGGATCACAACTGCCTGAGAAACGCAATGAGATCTTTTTTCTCTTGGCCATTTAGATTGATTTGCTGAACGAGGTTAAAGAATTCCACAACATCTTCCAATGTCAGGAGCCGTCCGTCATGCAAATACGGGGGAGAATCCTTTATCCCTCGAAGCGGAAAGGTTTTGATGGGCCCTTCCGCACGAATATATTGATCGTTGATAGTTTGAGACTTGTAGAATCTCTCTACCTGAAGGTCATGCATCTGGTTGTCCGTATAGTAAGGCGCATCATGGCAACTAGCGCACTTCCCCTTGCTAAAAAATATTTTTTCTCCTCTTTTTTCTGAATCGGTTGCTTTTGTCTGATCAAGTCGACCGTAGATATCAAGTTTTTGCGCGGGCGGAAAATCTAGGAGTGCTTGAAACTCAGCCATAAAGTGAACCTGACTGCCCCTCTCAAGAATATTTACTCCTTTTTTGGTAGCAATTACCGGATCTCCATCAAAATATGCGCCACGCTGCTCAAACTCGGTAAAATCCTCCACAGATTTCAGAGCGCGCTGTGATCCAAAAAGACGTTGGATGTTAACGCCTCTCAGTGTGGGGGTCTCAATGCGGTTTCGGTGAGACTGCGGCCGAATGTCGCCAACCAAATGTGTCGCTCCAGAGGTGTGTCCGTTTACATGGCAATCAAAACACGCCACTCCCAGGCTTGGCTTTTCACTTTTTCGGTCTGCGGTCGCATTGAACTGTTGTTGAGGGAACTGTGTAACTAAAAGCCGCAGACCCTCTAATTGCTTCGGGTTCAAGATGCCATTGAATATCTCATAGTAGTTGTCCACCGTTATAACCTGCCCTTGGGAAACGTCTCCCATATCTTTGTGAGTAATCAAATATATTGGTGGTGGGTATTCAGGGAGAAAATGTTCCGGTATATCAAAGTCTACATCAAATCGCTCAAGTCGCGGAAATTGCTTTATTTGAATCTGTGTGAAGAGCATTCCACCTGTTGCATGATTGGGATGAGGCAAAGGAAGATATGGGAAAAGACCTTCCTCCTTGATCTTCTCCGGCGTCATACCAGCCAATTTCTCCCATGTCAATCCGCCTTTCAATTTGGCTGTCGGGCCGACAGGCAACGGTTTTCCTTTGGACATGGTTACTTCCGTTGTTACCTTTTTAGAAAGATCGTAGCGTTCATTAAGCAAGTCCATGTGGCGTTTCATCACCATCGCCTTCTGGGATTTATCATACGCCATAACCTTTTCAAACGGTTCCTCGATTACCGGTGAATAACTTGACTCTTTTTTCTCTTGGCCAAAAGAGTATACTGCAACAAGAAATAACACACCGGTAAAGAAGAGAAACTCAACGATATATTTTCTTGCATTTTTCATAACACCATCTCCTTTTTAATATGATGGTCATATGATAAAAACGATTGGACAGATCCGGCGTCTTTCGAAGCGCCTCTGCGCCATCAGGTATTGAGAAAGGCGAGCAAGTCAGCGTTGAACTCGTCTTTGTGCGTCCAGGGCAATCCATGGGGTGCGCCTGGATAGACCTTCAAGGTTGCGTTCTTGATGATTCTGGACGAGGCGTGAGCCGAGGCACCGATCGGTACAATCTGGTCGTCATCGCCATGGATGATCAGGGTTGGTACATCGAACTTCTTTAGGTCTTCGGTGAAATCTGTCTCTGAAAACGCCTTGATACAGTCGAGCTCGTTCTTGAGACCGCCTTGCATGCCCTGAAACCAGAACGCGTCGCGGACACCTTGGCTGACTTTTGCATCCGGCCTGTTGGCGCCGTAGAACGGCGCCGTGAGATCCTTGAAGAACTGTGAACGGTCGGCGGCGACACCGGTACGGATGCCGTCGAACGTATCAATCGGTAAACCAGCGGGATTGGCGTTCGTCTTGAGCATTAGCGGTGTAACTGCTCCTACCAGCACGACCTTGGCGACACGCTTGGTGCCATGGCGCCCAATGTAGCGAGCAACCTCTCCACCACCGGTAGAGTGTCCAACAAGTGTGATTCCTCTAAGGTTGAGTGTTTCAATGAGTTCCGAAAGGTCGTCGGCGTAAGTATCCATATCGTTACCGTTCCAGGGTTGGCTCGACCGGCCGTGACCGCGACGATCATTGGCGATACAGCGAATGCCGTTGGATGCCAGATAAACCATCTGGCTTTCCCAAGCATCTGCATTGAGCGGCCAGCCGTGGCTGAAGACGACGGGTTGCCCCGAGCCCCAGTCCTTGTAATAGATCTCTGTTCCATCTTTTGTGGTGATCGTGTTCATGATAGAATTTCCTTTTGGATAAGTTCAATAAGATTATGCCTGAAGTATTTTCCTGGCTTTCTCACTTAGTGCTTTAGCAACCACCAATTGAACACCTTCTGTATTCTGTAGGGATGGAAGCATTCCACCCCCTTTGATTATGGAAGCTGGAATGCCTAACGATTGGAGATGTCCTTTTGCAATTTCAGCGTCTATTTCGTTTTCATATTCGCCAACGACTACTTGTTTTTCTTCCACGCACTCACCTCATTATTATTGAACCGGATCATACTCTCAGCATATTCTGCATGAGATTTATATAATTTCGTCATTTCAGGCATCATCGTTGTAAGCAAATTTAAAAGCTCTGTTTTTCTTTCTTCTGAGAGAGACCCATCTTTGCAAATCTTCTCTTCAATCTTTTTAATCTCATTCTGTGTCATCTTGTTACACCTCCCCTTGGAAATTATATTTCACAACAGCTTTTTGTTTTTTAACCTTTTATTTCAGCTCCTTCGTCTGCCAAACTAAAAATCACAGCCTTCGTATGGTCAATCCACAAGGTCACGTTTCTTTTCATAGATTTCATCTATCCAACTCATTGTATTATCCTTCCGATAATTTGTGTAGAGTTTACCTAATAATTTTCTCCGTGTTGTTCAAGCCACTCTAACATGGCACGGATACTGCCCGTGGCTAATGCAATGCTCGAGTCAGCTCCGCCGTAATACATACGGATCGTGTCACCGTCAGAGGCAATAGTGTATCCGCAAGGAAAGACTACGTCATCCACATCGCCGCGCCGTTCGTAGGATTCCTCCGGGCCGAACATCCATTCGTTGCTGCGCATCAGGCAGCGTTCTGGTGTGTGCAAATCAAACAGCGCGAGTCCTAACCGGTAAATTGAGCTGGATGGAGTCTGCCGCACGCCATGGTAAATCGTCAGCCAGCCTTGCGGTATTTCGATTGGCGGGGGCGAAAGTCCTATTCTGTTTGCATCCCACCACCCACCCCTCCGGGCTACGAGCATAAGCTTGTGATTGCCCCAATATCGGAGGTCAGGCGAATACGATATCCACATGTTGGCGCCCTGAGGACTCACCGGTCGATGGATTAAAGCCCAATGGCCGTCAATGCGACGTGGCAGCAGAGCCGCATCTTTATCATCCGGATGCATGATCAACCCACAGCGCTCGAAAGTATCAAAGTTTTCTGTGAGCGCCATGGCTACGCCGGGACCATCATGTGTGTAAGCGGTATAGACAACGGCATATTTTTTTAATTCCGGAACGTATGTTATACGCGGGTCTTCAATACCCCAGAGTTCCTCAGGGAAGTGTTCAGGATCCGCCATGAAAGTCGGGCGGGGATCAATCTGCCAGTTATCTATGCCGTTGGCAGAGCGTGCAGCACAGAGATGTGAATGACCTCGCCGATCCTCCACACGACATAAAAGTAAAGTAGTTCCGTCCGGCAACAAAGTCGCGCCTGGATTAAACACGCTATTAATTGGATATGGCCAATTATCTGCTGTGAGAATTGGATTTAGGTTGTGACGGTGAAGAAGTTCTAAATGCTGATTGTTCGCTTTAATAATGCCTCCATAGATAAATGTGTCTGTTCGGCTAAACGCAATTCCAATAAGGACTGAAGAAATGCGAGCGTAGATTCTGCTCCCTGATTTTCATTCGGCCGGTCGGGATGTAAACCGTCACGGCAACCGCCTGTTGTTGCATCATACAAAGGAAGCTTCAAATCGTTCCGCCCGAGGAACCACTCAAATGCCCGCCGGGCTTCCTTGTTCCAGTGTTTATCCTTTGTAATTCTGAATGCCTCGAGACACACTGAAACCATCGCCTGTGCTTCAATTGGCTGTTGATCGAAACGGGCACGTTCGTTTCCAAATTGATAAAATCCGTTCGAACCTATTGGAACAAAATGTCCATTGCCGGCGCGGTGTAAGCCAGCCAACCAATGTAACGACTCCAATCCGGCATCGGTCATTTCACTGTTCGGAATTGATCTGCCGCAGATGAGGAGAGCATGAGACAGGGCTGCATTGCAATACGTAAGCTTTCTTTCAAACCAGCGCCAGTCGTCCGAACGATTATTTTGATACAATCTTAAAAGTCGACCTGCCAATTCTTCGCTGACCTGGTGAGCCATCCGATCACCGGAATACTTTTGTGAATACTCTGAAATGCCAATGAGTGCAAATGCCCAGGCACGCGGGCTGGTCGTTGTAAGGATGGAAGGAAGGGCTTGCTCAAACAACCAGCCTGCCATACTATTGAATGACGGTGTCGTAGAATGGCTCAAGACGGTTCCTAATGCCCAAATTGCTCGGCCGTGGCTATCATCCGAACCTACGTCTTCTGACCACTTGCGCTGATAATCCATCACATTCCGAAAACGTTTATTCTGAGCATTAAATGCAAACCCGAGGAAAGCGAGATAGCGGGAAGCTAATCCTACGCTCTCGCTGTTCCCCAGTTCATCTAAGAGAATGCTCACCAAAAGGGCACGTGCATTATCATCAGTTGTATACCCATGAGAATAGTTGGGCACGGTAAAAAGAGCATGCTGTAAAATTCCTGTTTCATCTGTCATGGTTCGTAAGTGATCCGTTTTTAGTGGAGGTAATTCACTCGGATATTTATCGAGTGCTTTCGCAATAAATCCTGGCGGGATATAATGGCGACGTTCTGCTCGAGCGCGTTCAAAACTTTCCATATAGCGTTTTGCCACTTCAGACCAAATCATCGCTCGCCCAAACATGTACGCACGCTTGCGCATTGCGTGCCGCTCTGCTTCATTGCCTAACAAGTTCATCACTTGCTCAGCCAAAGCCGCGGGATCACGGAAGGGGACAAGCACACCTCGTTTATCGGCAAGCATCTCTTGCGCGTACCAATATGCTGTAGAAATGATCGCCTTACCCGCTCCTAATGTGTACGCAAGGGTTCCGGATACGATCTGTGCCTCGTTAAGATAGGGCGTAATATAGATATCAGCGGCTCCGATGAACTTAACAAGTTCTTCCAGACTGACAAATCGGTTGTAAAAGATTACATGACTTTCTACGCCCTTCTGTTGAGCTAACCATTGAAGAGAGAGTCGATACGTTTCGCCTTCATGCTGAATAACATGAGGATGTGTCGCACCAACCACGATATAGACAACGTCGGGATAGCGGGCGACAATCTCGGGCAGGGCAGATATAACGGTCTCGATTCCTTTGTTCGCCGAGAGTAAACCAAAACTCAGTAAAACGGTTTTACCCTCCACGCCAAACAGATCCTTATTGAAACTTGGATCGACGAACGGCACATCAGGAATACCATGCGGAATCAGATCAATCTTTTGCGGCAAAACATGATAGATTTTCTGCAAATACTCAGAGCCGCGTTCACTCATGACGACCAACCTATCCGAAAGAGCGGCAACTTCTTCCAGCACCAATTGCTGATCAGGGGTTGGGGAGTTGAGTATGGTGTGCAACGTTGTGACAATTGGCATCCGCAGATTACGCAAGAGTGTCAGGATGTGGCTCCCTGATTTTCCACCGAATATTCCATACTCGAATTGCAGGCATACCAGATCGACATTGTTGATATTGAGAAAGTCGGCTGCGCGCGTGTACGAACGAATGTCTTTCTCCACAAGTTCAAAGCGAACCCTGGCCGGATAAGCGTAACCGGCTTCGATATCATTGACCGGTAAGGCAATACATGTAGTTTCAATATATGCCGAAGCAATAGCCTCGCATAAGTCAGTAGTGAATGTGGCAATACCGCACTGGCGCGGCAAGTAGTTGCCGATAAATGCAATGCGGTTGATTATTGAACCATGTTCCATAACAAGTCTTTCCTTGTTTTATCATCATCTCTTGACATATAAACCATACAACCCATGCATTTAAATTGCCACGTCCGCACAAACTTTTGAGCTTGGATAATATGATAATGTATAGTGCAACGACCTTTCCGGAGTATACGTTCTGCTGCCTCGGTAATACAGAATCTGAAGTCGTTAATTTCTTCTTCCGGTTTTCTCGTTTTGCGGTCTACCAGATTTATCTTAAAGCATTCACGACAATCACCGGAGTCATCGTCAACGAAGAATACCGTTGAAGAATAACATCATCGATAAAACTACGAAAAGGAGAAACAAGAAAACCATCGGAAATGAGTCCAGGTCTATTAACCATATACCTATGTTTTGTTTTTTCATAGATGCATTATCCTTGTGCTGTTGCTTGACATACATTGATCGATAAATATATTCAGCCGCTCCATGCGAATCATTTTCTTTTCCTTGACGATGCCTTTAATTTCATCTGCCCCTTGTCCGATTTCTTTTTATTGCTCAATGCTTTATGTAACTTTACTAATTTACTGTTGGCATGCTTAAGCTGTTCAACGATAATTTTATATTCATCCACACGGTGTCTGGCTTCATCTTTGGCAATTCCGTATTTCTCTTGAAGCCTTCCAACGAGCTCTTCATACTTGCCCAAGATCGCCGACAGTTCGTCGTTCATAGTTTTACCCCAATGGCCCACAGCTTTTCCCCTCCGTTGCTTCCACTGTCCTTCCAGACGATCCCAGTTCATGGTGTATTTTCCTTAAACTCCAAACAATTCAACTTTCCTACATGTGTACGAATATTTCATCCACCTTCGAGGACGAAATCATTCTCTCTCTCTTCTCTACGACCCTAGAAAAGAATACTCATGATTTATATAAACGGGAATCGCCCAAAAGGATGAAAATAGGATTAATTCTTTTGGAAGCCGGATAATTGATAATAGACTCGACAACCTTCAACAAAATGGATCACTTTTTGGTGGGCAGACCAATACGATAGCACCCTCATAAAATGCCGTTGAGAACATTTTTCAACGATAGGAGATGTGTCGAAACCTAGATCACCCAATCCAAGACTTCGTCTGAAATGGAGCATCTACTTCAGACAGCTCCTTTTTGTTCATGCAGGATCAGAGAATTCTGCTAATGGAACCGCCTATGATGAAAGCCGTGGAATCTTAATCCTACAGAAAATTGAGGATAGTACCAGTCCGGATAAAATCCGTCATACCAGAAGTACGGTGGATAGGCATAATATCGTACCACACCGGGACTGCTCGATGGTTCGTCCGGCTGCTGCATCATAGCGCTGATCACCTTCTCACTCACGCCCGCATTTCTGAGATCAATAACTTCCTGCGGCTTTAACTGGAACCAGGTGTCTGTTGCATCCATCATGTTCATGATGAGACTGTCGCTCACGCCGGCCTTCGACAAATTAATCACATCTTGCTGGCTCATCCTTCTCAGGGTGTCTCTTCGCATAGAATGATCTTTGTCATTCTGTGTATATCGTTCAGACGCACATCCGAAGAGACTGAGTGCTATGACCAGGAAGGCGAATGAAATGATTTTGTGTGCCATATTTCCTCCACACATATTGTTTAATAGTTAGACGCATTATTATGCCAATGGTTTCATGCGAGAACGATGATCTCTTTGATACAAAAGTTCCGAAGAAGAATCCTTATCGATGAAATAGTTGAGAATTTCTTTGTTTATGAGCATAATTTTTGACCTGCCCTCGATTCCCGGACGCTGCAGATGCTTGCCTTTGATTGATCTCTGGAGTTTATCGACCACCCCCTCTGCCTGTGGCAGGAGCTTTAGTGATGTCTGCGTGGCAGCAGTAACACAACTATGCGTGTATTTTATAATACGCTCCTCCTCATATGAGGAGGGGAGAAAGGGGTGGTGGAATTATAAGGTGATCTTGGATGATGTTTGTGTGTGTGTCGGTGGGTTCATTGGATATTATGTCGGCGGGATGGATATGAGGAAGAAGGATAAAATACTTGCTATACTTTTCCTCGGACATATGGAATATACTTCCTGTCGATTTGAAGAATATGATTTTGGATCCAATCGCTTAAGAATTTCAATAATTCAATATCAACAGTTTGCAGGCCGCGTTCATAATCCAGTACGAGCTTGTTCACTCTTTTGATCGCACCTTCATGTTCCTGTTTGTGCGCATTCATATTCGGATAGTTGTACATTTTCATCAAAGACTCCTCGGCTTTGAAATGATACACCACATATTGCTGTAGCTCTTTCAAAACAGAATCGACTACTTCTCGATCTTGAGCCCCTTGCATGGAATCAAATAATTTGTTGGTAATAGAAAAAAACTTCCTATGCTCCTCATCGATCTTTTGTATTCCAACCGAAAAGGCGTTATTCCATTCTATGAGAGGCAAACACAATCCCTTTTGATAATTTCTTTGTTCTAATCTAATCTAAATTCAGATAAATTTCTAAAGAAACAAGTAATTCATTATTTTTTTAATGATTTCGCATAAATATGTGATGACAGGATGGATAGAGGAAAGAAGGGTAAGAAAGTAACTTTGTCTGGAAGTTAATGCGGGGAAATGTTTGGGCTGTTCAGTAATGGCATATTGCTTTGGTAGGGACATTCTTTTACTCATTGCTCACCTTTTTATCTACTCATTGGCTCAAAGGCTTTGAGAAATTGAAGTTGGACAAATAACCGAAAGTAGCGACGAATGCCCGTCCCACCTATAAAAAAGCATGGCGGACAAGCCGTTAACCAGCCCGTTACGCAGTTATCAAATGCCATCAAGATTTTCATCCAAAAAATTGTTAGAATCTAATAGTCTGTATTGATTCGAGAAATTCGACGGCAACCATCAACATCAATAAATCATCTTTCACATGAAAGGAGCATACTATGTATAAAATTATTTCTACTCTTATATTGAGCGCACTCGCGGCGCTGCTTGTCACATTCGCTTCGGCACAAGAGAAAAAATCGGTCGAACCTCCCAAGTCGGCACAAAATCCCTCACAGGAATTACTCTGGATGTGGAACGAAATCGGAAACAAGCTGATCGCAATGGCGGAAGATTTTCCTGAAAACAAATACAACTTCAAAGCCCAGAAGGACGAGAGGACATTCGGAGAAAATCTCCTGCACGTTGCTGTAGATTATTATTACATGATCAGTGCTATCAAAGGGACACCGATGGGGTTCACCGGCAGCGAAGATTCCTTGCAGAAAAAATATCCGGCGAAATCAGATATCGTAAAATTCATGAAGCAGGCGGTCGCCGACGGCGCAGAACTGATCAAGGCACAAGGTGACAGCGGATTGACGCGCGAGTTTAAATTTCCATGGGGCAATTTTATGACTCACGGCTCGTTCGGCTGGCTTGGCACTATTGAACATGCAGGCGAACATTACGGACAATTGGTGGTGTATTACCGTCTCAACGGAATGGTACCGCCTGCATCCCGGCCGAAAAAATAGCATAGGTGAAAGATTACAGAGAGAAAATTCAGAATTTCATGCTTGCGGTTTCGACCCCCCCCATCTCCCCTTCAACGAAGGGGGGAGCAAGGGGGGGGTTGAAAAAAAAGAACTAACGTCATCCTCCCAGCAAAACGATGGACAGGACGACGTCGGCTACAGGTAAGCGCGTGTAATCGCGAAGCAATAGCTTTACGGAACTTCGGTCATTTCATTTCGCAATTCCAATTACTCCGTACCCAACCCTCGCTCCTGCATTTCCGGTCGGTTGTGTTTTAAAATCATCCTCTTTTTCATGTACAATAACTGCATGACCGATGATCGAATTATGACCGTTCAATTTTATAACAGAATCGATATAATCGAGATGTGCGTTACCGCTGGCATCTGCCTCGATGTTTCCCATATCGCCGGCGTGACGTTTCTCGCTCGTCGGCATACTGTGAGGCATGCCCATCGGGTTGAAGTGCCCGCCCGCCGAACTCCCATCGTCAGAACTGATATCGCCGAACTCATGAATGTGAAATCCATGTTTTCCCGGCGTTAATCCTGTTAGATGAGCAATAACACGAACTCCTTTATCGGCTTCCTCAAATGTCACGATACCGTGCACTGAATTCCCCTTTGTCGGTGTGATTACAGCAAGAGCTCGCTTGATTAATATTCTCTGGTGCATCGTAGAATCATGTTGAGCGAAGAGGAATTGTGTGCTCATGAGGATCAATGCAAGGTTGAGAATAAAAAAGGGTTTTTTCATACTTTCTCCTTATTATGAAATGATGATTTTTTTAACTCGTATCGATTTCTGATGCTTCATTTCCTTTTATAACCATTTTTTTAACTGAAAAGTTGCAAGAAAGGACTTTTTAGTTACAAATTTTTGTTTAAAGATAAATGAAGAATATGTCACTTAGGTTCTGGAAGTACACCCCTCTCAGCATCATCATTCTTCTTTCGGTGATGCCTGCCCCAACATTGGCCGGTCCCCCTTTCAAGACTGATGATCCACAACCTGTTGACTTTCTTCATTGGGAGTTCTATGTTGCATCTGTGCAGCAATTCGGAAGACACGAGATCAACGCAACATGCCCTCACTTCGAGCTTAATTACGGAGTAGTTCCCAATATGCAGTTACATGTTCTTCTCCCCTTCGGATATGTACACACAGATGCGGCGACTCACTTCGGTCTCTCAGATGCGGAGATAGGCATCAAATACAGGTTCGTTGAAGAAACAGAATCACACCCTCAAGTAGGACTCTTCCCTTTACTCGAACTGCCGACGGGCGATGAAAACGAACAATTAGGTGCGGGGAGAATCCAGGCATACATTCCCGTATGGATTCAAAAGAGTTGGGGAAAACTGACGACATACGCGGGCGGAGGGTTTTGGTACAATCCCGGACCACAGCAAAAGAATTGGGTGTTTACAGGCTGGGAGGTTCAATACGATTTTTCAGATGTCGTTACGCTTGGAGGAGAGTTCTATTACCAGACCGCCGACACCGAGGATTCTGAATCCAAGGGAGGATTCAACTTAGGCGGGTTTATCAATCTGAACGAGTACCACCATATTTTGTTTTCTTTTGGCAGCAGTGTGTCTGGTCCAGAGGCAATTACCGGATACATCGGCTATCAACTCACGATTTAAACAATCTACGGAGCAACAATGGAAAAAGAAAACTCCAAATCGTCATTCAACAAATTCATTCACGCGCCATGGTCATACAACGGATTTGATAGGGCGATCTTCGCAGTTCGACTGATGGTCGGCTGTGTGTTTCTCTCCGAGGGCATTCAGAAGTTCCTGTTCTCTGAATCGCTCGGCGTGGGTCGTTTTATAAAGATCGGCATCCCTGCACCTGAAATCATGGCCCCCTTCGTCGGTGTTGTTGAAATAGTCTGCGGGACGCTTGTTCTTATTGGCATGATCACACGGATCGCTGCAATACCGCTCATTATTGATATGCTTGTCGCAATCTCAACGACCAAAATTCCGATTCTTCTGGAAAAAGGATTTTGGGCGATGGCGCACGAAGCACGCGTGGATTGGTCGATGATACTCGCCTCAATTTTCCTTCTCGTTGTCGGCGGAGGTTCATGGTCGTTAGACGAATTGATAGAAAAGCATTGCGGTGAACGGAATCGGGAAGTAAATAAAACTTAAAAACCGTGAGCGGTGATCACGCAGAAGGAGACGCTGTGGCAAAAGGAGAAAGTGTATGAACAAGATCATGATCGCATTGCTTATTTTTCTTTTTTCAATTCTAGGTTACGCGCAAGAGTCTTTCATGACGCTGGGTGAACGAAGTTCCGTTAGTCTTAATGGAAGCTGGAATTATATTATCGATCCGTATGAAAACGGTTATTATGACTACCGTTGGCAGCCGAATCAAAATGGATTTTTTAAGAATGAAAAGCCCAAAAATAAATGGGGCCATATTGAATACAATTTCGACACATCCGATACCTTGACCGTTCCGGGTGATTGGAATTCACAGAGAAAAGAACTCTTCTTCTATGAAGGCACAATCTGGTACAAGAAGTCATTCGATTTCGAAAAGAAGAATAACACGCGGGTTTTCTTGCGCTTCGGCGCTGCGAACTACCTTGCCATAGTCTATCTCAACGGAGAAAAACTTGGTGAACACGAAGGTGGATTTACACCGTTCAGTTTTGAAATAACGAATCTTGTCCGGGAGAAGGACAATTTCATTGTTGTGAAGGTTGATAATAAGCGCTGTGCAGAATGTGTTCCCACTCTGAACACGGATTGGTGGAACTATGGCGGCCTGACACGAAGCGTGAGCATCATAGAGACTCCGGCGACATTCATCAGTGATTACTTTTTGCAATCGAAAAAAAGATCCACAGACAAGATCTCCGGCTGGATACAATTGAATGGTTCTCAACTTCATCAGGAAGTCAGTATTGCTCTGCGAGATGCAGGCATTCGGCGGCGATATATAACAGATTCAAGCGGATTTGTGAAATTTTCTTTTCCAGCCTCAGTGAAACTCTGGTTTCCGGAATATCCGGTGCTGCACGAAGTAACAATTTCTTCGGAAACGGATACTGTTGCCGGTGTCATTGGATTCCGAACGATCGAGACGAAAGGAACACAGATACTTCTCAATGGCAAGCCGGTTTTTCTGAGAGGTATTTCCATTCATGAAGAAGCTCCTTTCCAGTCGGGACGGGCAAACAGTATTCAAGATGCGCGTACATTACTCGGATGGGCAAAGGAATTGGGATGCAATTTCGTTCGTCTGGCGCATTATCCTCATAATGAAAACATGGTGAAAGAAGCAGACCGTCTCGGGTTGATGGTCTGGTCTGAAATTCCGGTCTATTGGACAATCCGGTGGGAGAACGATCAGACATTTAAAAACGCATCACGGCAGCTCTCCGAAATGATTGCACGCGACAGAAATAGGGCATCGATCATTTGTTGGTCTGTTTCCAACGAAACGCCTTTGAGTGCACCGCGATTAGAATTTCTCAAAGGCCTGGTGCAGAAGGCACGAGAGATGGATCCGACACGGCTTCTCACCGCTGCAATGGAACGGCACTATATCGATGCAACGACACAAATGATTGATGATCCGCTTGGAGAGTTTGTCGATCTGCTCGGGTGTAATGAATATATCGGTTGGTACGACGGGTTGCCGCAAAAAACCGATGCCATCCAGTGGAAGACAGTTTTTGATAAACCCCTCATCATGAGTGAATTCGGAGGCAGCGCGCTCTTTGGGTATCATGCGGATTCGTTGACAGCGTGGAGTGAAGAATTCCAGGAGTCACTGTACATACACCAGCTTGCCATGCTGCAGAAGATTCCATTCTTGAGCGGGATGAGTCCATGGATTCTCATGGATTTTCGTTCACCGCGAAGGCAATTGCCGGGAATTCAGGATTTTCGAAACAGGAAAGGATTACTTTCTGAAAGGGGAGAAAAAAAGAAAGCATTCTATGTGCTTCAGAAATATTACAAAGAACTCCAGCAGGGAAAGTAGATGTGGAAAACCGAGATCAGGAAAATGATTTTGAGCCGCGACGATGATCGCAGAAATAGATTTGACGACATCAACAGCGTATGCTGCAAATAACTCAAAGGAGGTGTAAGATGGACGCACGAAAAATAAAGAAGGTTTTCAAAAGTCAGCCTGTTCTTGAGGGCGCGGGAGTTCGTCTCAAACGGGCGATGGGAAATAAAGAAGTGCCTCAATTCGATCCTTTCCTTCTTTTAGATGATTTTCGTTCCGATCATCCGGATGATTACATCAAAGGATTTCCCTGGCATCCTCATCGGGGAATTGAAACGATCACGTATATGCTCAAGGGAAGCGTAGAACACAAAGACAGTATGGGCAACAGCGGGATCATTTCTTCGGGTGATGTTCAATGGATGACGGCAGGCAGCGGGATTATACATCAGGAAATGCCGAAGCCCGGTACGGGAGGCGCGATGTACGGGTTTCAACTCTGGGCAAATCTTCCAGCTTCTCACAAAATGATGGATCCGCGGTATCAGGAAGTTAAACAGACGGATATTCCGGAAGTGGTTCTGGAAAACGGAACAAAGATAAAACTCGTCTGCGGCTCTTACAAGAAGACAAAGGGACCTGTACAGGATATTATTGTCGATCCTGAGTATCTCGATATTACCGTGCCGTCAAAATCGGAATTTATACACGCGACGAAGAGGAGATATACAGTCTTCGCATATGTGATCGAAGGGCGAGGATTTCTGTGCAGGGAGAGGAAGCCGTTTTCCTATGAAGCAGATGGAGTCAATTATTTTGATATCACGCGCGAGCCGTACGCATCCAATGGCACGCTCGTCTTGTTTGATGACGGCGATCAAATCGTTATTCAAACGGAAGATCAGCCCATGAGATTTCTCCTGATATCCGGGAAACCGATCGGTGAACCCATTGCGTGGTACGGGCCGGTGGTGATGAATACACAAAAAGAATTGGAAATTGCTTTTCGGGAATACGAGAACAATACATTTGTGAAGAAAGGGAAATCCTCGTAGGAACGTATGACGATGCGTCACTATAACAGCGGCACGAAACTCGAGTTGAAGGATTAGGAGAATAATTTGGCAAGCAGGTACACATTACAAGGAAGGAGAAAAAGACAATCACGGCTATGGATGAACTGAATTGGGAACCGCTGGAACCATTAGAATTACCAGAGCCGAAGGAGAAACAAGTTCTTGCATCCGGTATACAGCGATGGAACTTACGGCGATTGATTCTTCCGGCCGGTGTTTTACTGGGAATTCATCTTGCTGTCGGGATCTATCTGCTGTTTGCTCCTGCCCCCGAGAAACTTGTTGCCCAGGTGTTCGGGTTCGAAATTTCAACTACACCGAATCCGGCAATAGTGGTCATTTCCATTTCGAATAAACAGGAGCAACAAGCAATCATTGCAGCATTGTATCCTGTTTTCTTCGGGAAGAAATATTCCTCGCTCTATGCGAGATCCATTGAATCAACGATTGAAGGAACCTCGCTGCCGCTGGTACTGAATCCCGGTGAAGTGCGCGTGTTGAAAATACATTTTTCGATCACGAAAAAAGATCTGGATCAGTACGACGATCAACTCTGGGATTCCAGCCACATCGTGGTCTTTCGGAATGGGCCGCCGGCTGGACAATTGGAAGGATTCCTCGGATTAGGTTGGAAGGTCGCGGTTGCCGATGGAAAGAATTATACGAACATCTCGCATATTATGTTCTCACGCCATCTTCCCCGGGATTTGCAGACCCCACATGTTTGACCCGCTCGTGGACACTCTCTGACGAACCGTTTGAATTATGCACGCAGGAAGAAATCGTGAAAGAAGGGGATTAAGTTTGTAAATAAATTCAATGTCTCCTTTTCTCTCGCAAGAATCTTTTTGTATATTATCTTCATCATACCTGTTATTAAAATATTCGGAGAGAATCTGCCGGCATCGCACTTTGTTTCTCCGACAGCAGGTAACGTCCAAATAATTATATGGGTTTTGATCTCGGCATGAGAACATCAAAGAGAATCGGACAAAAATCGAGAAGACATAGATTTATTATCGTAAGTCTCCTGATGATGACTTTGATCAATCGGCCATATCTTTACGGCTCAGCGAAGTGTAATGATAGTACAACACAACAACAAGAGATAACTCCAAAAGGACAGAATATGAAAGCTCCACTGAAACCGCCGTACATAAAAAAGGTTGGGCAGCGCGGCAAGATCGTTATCTGGGTAGTCGACGGCACGTACGTGAGAACGCATCTCGACGAAGAATTTACAAATTACGGACAGCATGGCGGTTTCAAATGCATCCCGAAGGATGAATTTTGGATTGATCAGGAGGCGCAGGAGGATGAACAGAGCTTCTTTATCGACCATTTGTTGGTTGAACACCGGTTGATGGAGAAGGGTGTTTCATATGACAAAGCACTGGAAGCTGCTGATAAACAAGAGATGGCAGAACGCAAGAAAGCGGGCGATGTGGAAAAGCTGACAGCGGGAGGCAATCTTCCCGATCCAACAAAAGTGCATGTGCGACTCTGGAAGAAACTCGAAAACGGGATTAGTGTATGGATCATCGATGGCAGGTTAGTGAGAAGTGTGTTCGATGTTGATTTTACGGAAGGCGGGCATGACTATGTATACGAGTTTGTGCCTCAGAATGAAGTATGGATTGATAATGATCTCGAAGAGGCAGAGCGCCCGTATGTACTTCTTCACGAACTCCACGAACGGAATTTAATGGCAAAAGGATGGACGTACAGTAAAGCACACGAGAATTCAAGCAAGATCGAGTATTACTGTCGTCATCATCCCAACGAGTTGCACTTGGAGTTAGCAAAAGAAGGGTGGGAATGAGGGGATTTTGTGTCTTGCTCTAAGTTTAAGATTCCCGCCCGCCACAAAACATGACGGGTAAACATGATCGCGGACAAGACGACATCGGCTACAGAACTTCTTCTCTCCATCGGGCACGCACGGCATTTTACTTAAGAACATAGTTTGCCACAATAAAACCGGTATGGAGAGTGCCAGAAAGACAGAGAACGTGATAAGAGGAGTACTTTTCAGCATACCCCATATACTCCAACTTCTCGAAGATAATTCTATTCCGCTGATTAGCAATTGCAGTCCGTCCCATTCGGTTATTTCGTTATAAAATACCACAGCGGTCCATTGAGTGTATCTGTCTCGGTGACTTCATCAATCCGCCATAAGTATTTCGTTTTCAACTCTAGAGTTCCCGGACTAAAAACGTTTTCCCTTTGATTTCCCTTGAATTCCAGTTTATCATTCTTGCCAAAATATACATTGTGCGAAATTGCATTTCGGGATGGTACCCATTTCAACAACGTAGTTTCATTGGGTACTTTGAATGCGCCAACTCTTGGTCGAGGCAGAAAAACTGTTGGGAGAACTGATGGCATTGTCTCTTCTGGGTCCCACTTGCCGTCAAATGTCCATTTTGCTGTATGTCATTGCTGAAAAATCAAGAAGAACACGCTCTCCGTTATAGCTAATAAGATTACAATGGACAGTTTCACTTGTTCCTGAAATCGCAGGAAGGGTGATGGCCGTCGAGGAACCAGAATATGAAAATACTCCTCCACGGACGTAAATTGTATCACCAGCCACGACAACAGATATTGCTTTGGAAATTGTTTGGAAGGGCAAGTCGATTCTATTTATAGTGCCAGTAGTATCATTGCCTGTAGTGGATACAAAAATCTGATTGGCAAAAGAAACCGTTATGAACGTCCAAATCAAAAAGACAATTACAGCACTTCGTTGTATCAAGTTCATATTTTTTTTGAGAACAACACTATTATAGTTAGTGATACTGTGAATTTAAGAGACAAAAATACAAAGCTTACCTAACGTGCCTTCTCTGTCTCTTGAAAGACGAGAATTGAACAGGAAAACGTGATTCAACAATTAAGTAGAATTATCAATAACTTTATCGGTAACTATTTTACCAAAAAAATATTTGCGGTCAAGTTAATTATTAATATTCTGTGTAACCAATATTTTAATGTTAGAACCCAGAACGAACTATGAATATTTCGATAATGTAATCATTTTTTAATTACTCATGCAATTTTCAAAAGAGATCCCAATTCAATGTCTTCATAGTGTGTTTGAGATGACTATAAGTTGATCTACAGTGATATATTTTTCAAACAATCCTATCCTCCACCATTGTTCGTCATTATCGCTTAATTCTAGCGGAGCTGCCACTCATCACTTCTCTGACTTCTTCCATCGTTACTATGCTCGTGTCTCCGCGAGTACTCTGAAGAAGTGCGCCATGGGCTGTACCCATCTCTACACATTCCTGCGGTGTCATAGCATGGAGTAATCCATAAATAAATCCGGTGCAGAACCCGTCACCGCCTCCGATACGATCTTCAATCTCGAGTTTTTCGTACTTCTTCGATTGATAGAATATGCCGTCGTAATATATGATAGCAGACCAATTATTGAGTAATCCGCTTATGACTTCACGCAATGTTGTCCCGACAGCTTGAATACTTGGGTACGTCGCGACAACTTTTTTTACCATTTCTTTGTATGCTTCGATAGGCAATGTTTTTAGATTTTTATCTGTGCCTTCTACTTCAAATCCAAGAACCTTTTGGAAATCTTCTTCGTTCCCAATGAGAATATCAATAAAAGGAACGAGTTTCTTCGTCACTTCGATTGCTTTTTTACTTGACCAGAGTTTGCTCCGGAAATTCAGATCATAGCTTACGATCGTTCCGGTATCGTGTGCAGCTTTCATAGCTTCTGCTACAACTTCGGCACAACTATCGCTCAATGCTGTAAAAATTCCACCAGTGTGAAACCAACGTACTTTCTTCTTTGTAAAAATCCGTTTCCAGTCAACTTCGCCTGGTTGCATGTGAGAAACCGCCGTGTTGCCACGATCATAGAGTGTCACGCTCGAACGTACCCCGATCCCCACTTCGCTGAAGTTGAGACCTATCCGTTCAGCTCTGCCGACACCATCATAAGGAACCCAAATCACCTCGCTAATATCCATACCACTGGATTTTGCATGGTTTCGAATAAAATGTCCGAGTTGATTATCTACGAGGCGAGAAACCCATCCAGTCCGCATACCAAAACGGGAGAGAGCATACGCAACATTGTACTCTCCTCCACCGGCGTACGCCTCGAACACTGGCGTCAACTCGATGCGTTGGCGACCTGGAGGGCTTAGTCGAATCATACACTCGCCAAGCGTCAGTAAATCAAATTCACATTCAGAGGCAGATTGAATCTTCAATGGCATTTTTTTTATTCCTTTCACGTAACAAGAAAAACAGTATCGCTCTTCGACAACAGTCCCAAGACATACTTCACTCAGTGTGCGGTCATCGCTGAATACGAGCCGATCCGCCTTTGGCAAATGCTCGCACCTGATCTGCGGTTACCATCGTCGTATCACCAGGTGTTGTTGTCAGCATCGCACCGTGTGCCCAACCGAGCCGCACTGCATTCTCCGGTGTTTCACCTGACAACAGTCCGTAGAAAAATCCTGCCGCATATCCATCACCGCCACCGACTCGATCGATGACATCAAGCTCGCATGTGGGGGAAACGTACGTTTTGCCGTCTACCCATGCTACGGCTGCCCAGCTATGCCGGTTCGTTGAATGCACTTCGCGTAATGTGGTGGCAACTGCTTTCACATTGGGATATTTCTTGACTACCGCTTCGATCATTTTGAAAAATGCAGTCGGATCGAGAGCAGACTTTGATTCGACATCCTGACCGGGCATGCCTAATCCTTTTTGCAAATCTTCTTCATTTCCAACCAGCACTTCGACATTTTCTACAATACCATGAATAACTTCAGCCGCTTTCTTCTCGCCGCCCCAGATGTTCCAGAGCTTTGCACGGAAATTCAAATCGAAGCTGGTGACAGCTCCTGCTTTCTTTGCGGCTTTCATACCTTCGATGATCAACTGACCAGTTGTTTCAGAAAGTGCAGCAAAGATTCCACCGCTATGGAACCAGCGCACACCTCCTGCAAAAATTTCATTCCAATTAAAATCGCCGGGTTTCAATTGAGCGCCTGCTTCATTCGACCGATTGTAAAATACGACAGGTGGGCGCACGCCATGTCCTTGATCGCTGTACACCGTTGCCATGTTTGGGCCGTTCACACCATTGTGCTTAAATCTTTTATAAAACGGTTTCACCCCCATCGCTCGAACGCGTTCATTGATCAAATCACCGATTGGGTAATCGACCATTGCCGTCGCAATACCTGTATTCATACCAAAACAATCAGACAAGTTTGCCGCCACGTTAAATTCACCACCGCTAACATGAATTTTACATTCCGTTGCTTTCCGAAATGGAATGATGCCCGGATCCAAACGATTCACCAATGCACCCAGCGAAACTAAATCTAATGCACCGTTTTTTTTTATATTCAAACCACTCATTGTTTGCTCCTTTGTTTTTGCTTATAGCAATCAGCCTTTAGCTTTTTGATTTCGGTTCTGCTTACTTTTTCCTTTTATCTTCTGCCTTATCACTTTTTACTTTTTTCTTTTGCATTGCCTACACTCCTGAATATGCCGAGAAGCCGCCATCGATCGGGAGAACAATACCGGTGACGAATTTCGATGCGGGCGACAATAACCAGAGCATTGCACCAAGTAAATCATCCGGTGTACCAAAACGTCCAGCCGGCGTATGATCCAAAATTTTCTTGCCGCGTGCGGTGAGTTCGCCTGTCGCTTTATCAGTTAAGAGGAAACGATTTTGCTCGGTCAGGAAGAATCCTGGTGCAATGGCATTCACGCGGATGTTCGGTGTATATTCCTGAGCCATGTGAACAGCAAGCCATTGCGTGAAGTTGCTGATGGCTGCCTTCGCTGCCGAATATGCCGGGATGCGTGTTAACGGACGGAAAGCATTCATCGAGGAAATATTTAGAATAATTCCTTCCTTCTGCTCCACCATCTTCTTCCCGAAAATCTGACTGGGCAGAATTGTTCCGATCAGATTGAGATTGGAAACAAACTGCAACGCTTCAGTCGGAATGTCGAAGAACGATTGCTCCGGATTGGTCGTCGCCTTTGGGTTGTTTCCGCCTGCACCGTTGATCAGAATATCAATGCGTTTGTATTCGGCACATGTCTTATCCGCAGCTTCTTGGACTTTTGCTTTATCGAGCACATCGACAAAAATAACTTTATGATTTCCTTTTGTTCCGCTTAATGTTGCGAGCACTTTTTCGCCAAGCGACACATCACGATCAAGAATGACGACGTTCGCATTGCATCCTGCAAGACATCGCGCCATTTCGCCGCAGAGCACTCCGCCGCCGCCGGTGATAGCAATCGTCTTCCCTGTAAAATCATATGCCTTTGTTACTTCCTGAAGATTCATTGTTGTTCCTTTCACTTAAATGGTAACTTGGTTCGTTCTCAATAATTGAATCACTGCATGTTCACATATTATAAATCAGTGATCGGTCTGTGTCTTGGAACCAGTATTTTCATGATACCCCATGCGGTGACATACGATAACGCACATATGACGAACATGATCATATACGCTGTCTGCGGTGTAGCAATAAAAACATCTGTCAATCTGCCCGCTAATAATTGGATGACGACGCCACCTAATCCACCTGCCATTGTACCAATACCTGTGACAGAGCCTACTGCTTTCTTTGGAAACATGTCAGATACAGTCGTAAACAAGTTGGCAGACCATGCCTGATGCGCTGCAGCACCAATACATATGATCGCAACGGCAAAATACATTGCCCGTGCGCCAAAATGTTCTACGTTGCCAAAATATTGTGTAAAAAGTACTGTCAAAGGAATACTGGCGAGTATCAACATTGCGGTCATGCGGGCTTTATAGACCTGCATTCCTTTATTCATAAGCATCATGGGAAGACTGCCGCCGAACACACTCCCGATGATAGCAATGCCATAGACGATAAATGCCGGCCACCTGACATCAGCCGGAGCCATGCCGAACTGTTTTATCAAATAATCCGGAAGCCAGAAAAGATAAAACCACCAGATACCATCTGTAAGGAATTTACCGAAGAAGAATGACCAAGTTTGGCGATATCCAAAGAGCCGACCCCAAGCTACTTTTGCTTTGGTTTCAATCACCTGCTCAGTGCCTTCGTCAGTATGAATATAATCGAACTCGGCTTTCAGTAATTTCTTATGTTGTGAGGGAACAGTATAAAGTGCAAACCAGAAAAACAACCACACAAAACCAATTCCTCCAGTCAAAATGAATGCCATCTTCCAACCTAATTCATTTCCAAAAAACACTAAACACCAAGGTACGAATAGGGCCGAAATCATAGCGCCCACATTGGAACCGCTGTTAAAAATACCTGTCGCAAGCGCCCGTTCTTTTTTAGGAAACCACTCTGCGACTGTTTTGATAGAAGCCGGGAAGTTGCCGGCTTCCCCAATACCGAAAATACTGCGGATAAATACGTGGACAGCTATTGTTGCTCCTGCAATGGCATTCACCATCCCTGCCAATGACCAGATGATTAAGGAAAACGCCAGTCCTAATTTGGTTCCTATTTTGTCGATAACAAATCCAGCAATGATTGTCATACCGGCATAAAATGCGGTAAATAATGATGTGACATAAGAAAATTCCGTATTCGTCCAACCAAAGCCTCCTTGATCTACCGACATACAATAAAACGGTTTAAGATAGCTAATGACTTGGCGATCCATATAGTTGATTGTCGTAGCAAAAAATAATAACGCGCAAATCACCCAACGATATTTTCCAATTTTTCCGCCTATTTGTTCCATTGAGAGTCTTTCACATTTTTGTGATAATAATATCTGCGAACTCTCTTCAGAGGTTTTTTTTAAAAGAGTGAATGCAGTTCAGGCCAGTGAAACGATGAATTCTGCAACATTACACTTGTACGATTTCCATTTTCGGTGCTAGCAAATGAAATAACAACAAAGCTACAAGATACATCGAAGCACACAAAACGAACAAGATGAGATATCCTGTTTCCACATCTCCGCTTAATCGAAAGGCATTGATGACATATCCAGCTAATAACTGGAACAATGCTGAGGCAGTAAAACCTCCCATCGTGCCGATGCTGGTAACAGATGCAACTACCTTCTTTGGAAACATGTCAGATGGAGTCGTGAGCAAGTTCGCAGACCATGCTTGATGCGCGGCAGCAACAATTCCAAAGAGAATAACCGCAGGCCACAAATTAACAAATTTAACTGCAATAATCGGAAGAACTAATAAAGCAAAAACAAACATCGTGGTTTTTCGTGCTCTATTTATCGTCCACCCATTCTTAATTAATCGTGATGAAACCCAACCACCACCGATACTGCCAACCGTTGTTAGTGAATAAATTATTATCAGCGGAAGAGCAAAGTGTACTATATCTTTTATATCAACGTGGTATTTATCTTTGAGATAGATAGGAAGCCAGAAAAAATAAAATAGCCATGGTACGTCGGTTAAGAGTTTACCAATGAAAAACGCCCACGTTTGACGATAACTTAATAACTGTATATATGAGACTTTTTCTATTGATGCCTGCTGTTCGTCAATATCACTATTGATGTAATCATATTCTGCTTTTGTTAATTTTTTCTTATCGGCGGGCTTTTGATAAATTGCTAACCAGAATCCAAGCCAGATAAGGTCGCATACGCCTGTCATTATGAAACCGATTTGCCAAAAAGGATGAGCTGGATCTGCTGCAAAGTAGTATATCGCCCAGGGGACTACAAGAGGCGCCACGACTGCGCCTATATTTGCGCCTGAATTGAAAATTCCAGTTGCAAGAGCACGTTCCTTTTTGGGGAACCATTCGGCAACGGTTTTGGTAGCCGAAGGAAAATTTCCTGACTCTCCGATGCCAAGTCCGACTCGCGCAATTCCAATTCCAAAAGAACTCCGGGCAAGCGCATGGCTCAGAGAAGAAAATCCCCAAATTGCAACGGATATTCCATACCCGATTTTAGTTCCAACTTTATCGATAAACCATCCGAAGAAAAGAACACCAAGTGCATATGCTATTGTAAAAGCAGTAGTGATATAACCGTATTCTATATCAATATTATTAGGATTTGCCCAACGGATCTCTTGTTGCAAGACCGGCCTAAGGATGCCAATCACCGAGCGGTCCATATAATTGATGGTTGTTGCAAAAAACAAAAGTGCGCAAATCACCCAGCGGTATTTGCCGATTTTGACTTTTATTGCATTCGTGTCTTGCACTATTCAGTCTCTCTCGTCAATCTTATGCTTTTGAATTATTTTATTCCTAATTATTTTTTCTTTTGCTATCATTATCGTCAAAGGATATTCTCATCACTGAGAAAATTCTTTCAGATAGTTATTCCGCTCTTCAACGGTGATGATTCTTATGAAGACGCAGTATCTTACGTCTATACCCTCTCTCTATTGAAGCTCATTCATTGAGACGCCATCCATATCATCAAACACCTGATTCTCCCCGCCCATCGCCCAGATAAAACTGTAATGACGCGTACCAACTCCGGAATGAATTGACCAGCTCGGATTAAGTACCGCTTGTTCATTGCGCATGATGAAATGCCGCGTCTCGTTAGGCATTCCCGTCAAATGCACTATCAAAGCATCGGATGGCATATTGAAATACAAATACACTTCCGACCGTCTTTGGTGCGTATGTGACGGCATGGTGTTCCATACATTTCCTTCTGCTAATTCTGTCAATCCCATGACTAACTGACAGCTTTGAACACTTCCCGGATGGATGAGTTTGTTGATCACTCGTTTATTTGCACTCGACTGGCTTCCGAGTTTGGATTGAACAGCATCTGTGAATCTAATACGAACTGTCGGAAATTCTTTATGGGCCGGATAACTTACAAAATAGAATTTTGACGGGTGAGCGGTATTTTTACTTTTAAACTCAATTCGCTTCGCGCCGCGCCCAATATACAATGCATCCTTGGAATTCAGTTCAAACACGGTATCATCGACAGAGATAAATCCTTCATTCCCAATATTGACAACGCCAAGTTCACGCCTTTCGGCAAAATATTCAGCAGCTATTTCTTTTTTGGTCGATAAGAGTGTCAACGTTTTTTTTACCGGTACAGCAGAACCTGTGATTGAACGATCGATATCGGAATATACCATGGGCACAGCATCTGGCACAAAAAGAGTATCAATGAGATACTCTCTTCGTAAATCATCAGTCGTCATAGTCCGAAATCCTTTGGGATTCGTTGTGTACCGTACGTCCATTGTTTCATTCATACCGTCTTCATTTCTATTTGTGTCCAACATTCATCGTTTCTTGGCGCGTTCAACTGCATTTCGTGTCAACTCTGCAATCTTCTCATACTGTCCTGCGTTAATCATTTCCGGCGTTATCATCCAACTTCCGCCGCATGCTAGAACACTGGGCATTCGTAAGTACGAGAGAACATTGGATTCTTTAATGCCGCCGGTGGGAACAAATTTCATTTCTTTGAATGGCGCTGCGACCGCTTTGAGATATTCTGTACCGCCACTCGCTTCTGCCGGAAAGAATTTCACGACTTCAAGATTGCATTCTATTGCATATTGGATTTCTGTCGGAGTTATAATACCAGGGAGTATGGGTATAGATTGGGTGAGACAAAACTCTACAATTTTTGGGTTAAACCCCGGCGATACAATGAAACGCGCTCCAGCATCCATTGCTGTTCGTGCTTGATCAATAGTGAGAACGGTCCCCGCTCCTACGAGCATGTGCGAGGAATCCTTCGCAATACGTTCGATCACATTCGCAGCCGCTTTCGTTCTAAATGTAACTTCGATAACAGGTAATCCGCTCCTGCACAATGTTTGCGCAAGCGGTAACGCACTCTCCTCATCTTCAACGGTTGCAAGCGGGAGTATTCCCAACAATCCAATTTGTGTTAATACTTCATGCATAGGATGTAAGTCTTTGTGTATTTATCGTGCCATCCAGCCGCCGTCGACAACCAGCACGTGGCCGTTCAAATAGTCCGATGCGTGAGAGGCGAGGAACATCGCTGGGCCTTTCACATCCTCTGGTGTACCCCATCGGCCTGCCGGGATACGGTCTAGAATAGTTTTTGAACGAACCGCATCTTCTCGAAGGGTTTTTGTATTGTTCGTTGCCATATAACCCGGAGCAATTGCATTAATATTGATTCCATAGGGGGCCCACTCATTTGCAAGCGCTTTTGTTATTTGTGCAACCGCACCTTTGCTTGCTGCATAGGATGGCACCAAAATACCACCCTGAAATGCCAGCAGCGATGCAACGTTTATAATTTTCCCGTACTTTCGTTTCATCATGTCGCGCGCTACTGCCTGGCAAAAGAAGAAGACAGTCTTCGAGTTAATTGCCATGACATCGTCCCAGTCTTTTTCTGAAAAATCAATTGCCGGTGTTCGGCGTATAATACCGGCATTGTTCACGAGCACATCGACTTTCCCAAACGCATGGATTGTTTCATCCACTATCGATTGAATTGGATTGATATTCATCAGATCAGCCACAAGTGTTATCACTTTCCGCCCTATCGCATGAATTTCTTGAGCAGTTCCATCACTGGATACGTAATCAACCAAAACAATATCAGCTCCTGCCTCCGCAAGTCCGAGCGACATTCCTTTTCCAAGTCCCGTACTTGCGCCGGTCACAATTGCCGTTTTTCCAGTAAGGTCGAACATTTTCATAAATACTATCTCTTTCTAATGTACGGGAAATTTTGAAAATAAAAGAAGCATCCAGTCCGCACACTGCATCGACTGGATGCTCTTTCTTCTCTCGTAGAAAATTGCTAGGAGGACAATCTTCTACGTAGACTATTTCATCAGAACCATTTTTTTGTCGATGTAAACGATCCTGATTGCATCTTAATCTCATGAACAACTTCTGTCAGTACGTGCTTCACCGAACCTTCAACAGAACGGTTTTTAGTTTCTAACTTTTCTCTGTTTTTTGCTGTTCCTGCAGCATTTGTTCTGTATGCTGTTCAGCAATTTCAAGATGTCGTATCATTGCATTCCGAGCGCCTTCCGCATCTCGTTGCAAGATTGCGGTAAGAATTTTCTGATGCCATTCAACAGCTGATTGTTTCGCATCTACAACAGTGGCGTACACAGACGATTTGATTTGCGGACTAAGCTTGTGTATCGGTTCGAGTATCAACGGAATTAACGAATTTTCTGACGCCTTGGCAATATCCAAATGAAAGAGCATATCGAGTCTTGAAAGCTCTTCATAGTCTCCATCACTGTGCACCAAATCGTACTGATCCTTTTTCAGTTTTTCGGCATCTTCTTCCGTGTGATGAAACGCCGCCGAGGCCGCAATGGGAGGTTCAATAATTTGCCGGGCATGAACAACATCGAGAACATAACTGCGCTTATGTTGCATCTCAAGGTAAAGATAGATAGGATCAGTTACTGTCTCGGAAGATATGTTTTGAACAAATATCCCTTTGCCCTTCATTATCTTTATAAGACCACGCGCACTTAACGTACGGAGTGCTTCACGAACTGCCGTTCTGCTTACACCAAACTGCTGGCAAAGCACTAATTCTGATGGAAGTTTTGCACCTGGTAATAGTGCCTTCGATCGAATGGTTTTTTCAATTTGAGATACCACGATGTTGCTTAAAAGACTCCTTTTTCCAATAGATATAAACATTTTTTTAGTAGTCGTATGTATGATGTATTACATAACGAATTTATATAATATTTATTAGTCTGTCAAGAGAAATCTTTTTTTCCCCCCACAGTTGTTTGCTATGGTTACTGAAAGTTTTGTGCCGTTTCTGATAAGAAGGAAATGCATACTTCATTTTACGAAAAAAATGAAAAAAGGTTGAATATTTCGAGATGAGGAAAGAAAAAATTGAAACCAATCTAAAATCATCTCGAAAACCATGAATATTATGGTTGCGACTGCAGGAAAGAGCATTCCTTCGCGACACTACAAGGCGCATGTGAAAGAAATGGTAGATGCGCTCTTTTCATTCCCGCTGATGACCACGTTCTTATCTATGTGAATCTGACGGCATAGACACTATCTAACTGTCACCCCCTGTTTATTCCTATACAGCACAAAATACTCTGCACTCCAATAGTTATATTTTTCCAACACTTTTATCGTTGTATCTTGCAGCATTTTCTTCTTCGTCAACTCGGTTTGAGAGAAAATAGAATTCGATGAGAATGGGTCCCATAGAATGAGACATTCCGGATACTCCTCGAGCGTCTTCTTGTTGAATGGTGCAAAATGCGAACCTCCCGTCGGCGCCACATCCATGACATATGCTGCAACATAGCTGTTACTCAGCAATGTCAGATTCGGATATTCAGTCCTCAACGCTTTCGTCAATGTGATCACAACCTGATCATAGTTTGGCCAACGCCGAGGATGAGTCGTCAATGTACAATTGAATACTACGACACTTAAAACGAGAATGGAAAAAACAAGGTGCACTCCTGGTTGTTTTACTCTATCCAAAATTTCCGATAGACCATACACTGAAACAATCCCGAAGAACGGCCCTACGACTGCGATGTACCGCAACTCACCGATGCTGCCCGTCCAGTGAAATATTTCTGCTCCGGCAAAGGTATGAACGATAAGTGTGATCGCTATCGTACCATAGAGAATTCCAAAGTCGGCACTCCTCTTTGCCCTGGCAATAAACACGATGCCTGCAACAAAAAAAGCTACCTGTGCAAATCCGAACGTCGTATGCAGATTTTCCAAGTAATGCGTCACCGAGACACCAGGAATAAACTTACTCAAACTCGAAAATTTTGACCATTCCCTGAAAAACGTCATGACATCACCTGAAATGATTGTCGTCGATCCAATCCAGAGCAAAGGTCCCAATAACACGAGAGGAAGTATTTTCCATTCGCGTCGCCAAACGTACACGAAGAACATCAATCCGGCAAATATATACATTTCACTCCGGCATAATATCACCGTCGAAGCAATCGCCAGACTCCATCCGTGCTTTTCCTTCAGGTAATACAAGTACGAAAGTGTGATCAGAAAAGCAGCCGGCAATTCTGTCATGCAGGCATACGAAACATCGAAGAGGACCGGTTGAAGCCCGACAAGTAAGACAACCCACTCTGCATGCCGTATCCCTTTTAGTTTCGCAATCCGGTAGGTAACCAACAGAAGACATATCAAGAGCGACAGTGCAAAGAACATGGTAAACGAATGCCCAAGTTGTGCCGGCAGAGCAAAAAGCCATTCTGGTATCGGTCTATGCCAAGTTTGCACTGTCACAGGCAGTGCCTGCAAAACAAACCTACTATAGAGATAATGTGCGCACTCATCGATATAATAAAATCCGTTCGATTTGAGAATCCAGACAGATCCTATAACAGAGACGATGGCGAGGAAGAAAACGAGAAGCGGCTTTTTCAAGTAATATTCATTGTTTTTCTTAGTTGTATGAAAATAGAATTCTTTTCTGATTCATTCAAGTGTGGAAAATGAATATAATGAGTATGACTGCGATAGAATCAGGTCCGTTCAAACTCGGTATAGCAAGCGGACTAAACGAGATATCCCGCTCTAACTGCACTTTCATTACCAAGCGAACCTTGCAGCGACTCCCTAAAAAAATATTCTGTTTCCATAGACGATATGCTCAAAGGAAGTTCTAGAATGGTGTCAATTTCTTTTCTGTTCCCTCACCAAGCAAGTGACCGAGGAAACGAAGACCATTCACCCATTCGAACAACCACACTTCTACCCACTTCAATGGATTCCACAGATATAAATACCATCGCTGCCAGATGTGTTGAACATATGTTCTCGTAAATGCACCGGCAAATGGATTCCGCTTCCTGAACCAGAGACGCACAACAGAGGGTACCTTGATTTCCGGCATCTCGATGTGAAGCTTCGCATAGAACGATACGAGTTCCTTCACTTTTAATTCTCGCCAATCTATGATGCCCTGCTCTGTCTTTCTGGTCATTTCATGCAGTGCATCTTCAACTTTGCTTTTTGATCGGCTCTGAAGCCATACTTCTTCGAGTTGGAAGAAAAGTTTCACTATTCCCCATAAACGGAGGGTGAGAACTTTCGACCGATTCAACCAAAATGGAGCAAATGCTTCTCGGGGAAATCCAACTCGGCGATCGTTTCGGCGCCGTACTGTCCAAAATCCGCAGTTCATTGGGTGTAATCGTTCAATTCTTGATGAATAGAGGTACCAGGCAAAGAATGACAGTTTCTCTCTATAATAGTATTGGTCATGCCTCCAGATCTTAAGAACGTTGACCATATGCTCGGTAGAGTAGAACAGTTCCCACGCCTTACGATATGTTTTCATAAGCTCATCACGAGACATGCGTTCCGGCTCCACCGCGACATGTGCCGAATCGTACGTATTGAAATCATCGCTCATCCATCGCCCCTCCCGCCACCACCGCTGGTGATCCTTTGAACCTGGAAGCGGAGCAAGGATGTAGAACGAAGCAGAATCAAACATCATTCGTTGAAGTTCTGCAATATCCTGTTTGATACTTGCCGATGTATCGAACGGCAGTCCCAGCATATAGCCTGCATGGCAGGAGATGCCGAGTGAATGGCAATGAGCAACGAGATCTTTGTACTCGGAGACCTGATTCTGAAACTTATCCTTGGAACGGAGATTCTCTCGGTTCACACTCTCCACACCGAAGAAGACTTGATTGCAGCCTGCCTGTGCTGCGAGTTCAAAGAAATCTCCTCCCGGCATTTTCCGCGCTGCGAGATCGCTCTGCATCATGAACGTGAACGGTACCTTTTCTTCTTTTCGCAGGAGGATGAGTTGTGAAAAAAGTTCTCGCCATTGAGGATTTCGTGCTGTGTTGTCATCCGTGAAGAAGGAGTGTGAAACTCCTGCCTCATGATAACTTTGCCGCACAAAATCGACAACTTGCTTTGGATTGCGATGCCTCATTGTCCGACCTTGAACATTAATAATGGTGCAAAAGTCACAGTTAAAAACGCATCCTCGCCCTGTATCAATGGTGGTAAATCGCGAGGCGAAATTATCAAATTCATTCTTCGTAATATATGGTATCGGAAGATCCATGAGATCGGGTGTGGGATTTAAGAAATTATAGAGTGTTTGCGCCCTTCCCCTGAGAACATCTTCTACAACAACAGACAACCGACCTCCTTCGACCTCTCCAGCAACAAGAATGATTCCTTTTGACATTGCAGCCCTAAGATCATCTGTAACACCGATCATAGCGAGCATGCCGCTTACATGAAAACCTCCGATCAATACCGGGATTCCGTATGGCAGAAACTGCGAAGCAATATCCAACGCACGAGGGTACTGGTTTGTTTGAACACCAACGAGCATAACGATTGACTTCACCCCAGAGACTTTGGAACGCTTGACGATATCCTTCACAGGTATCCACTCAATCGCTTCATCGATTTTGCGGATGTTGAGTGTGACTGTATGAAAGAACGATTCCTTCTCAAGATCGCGGACAAGCGTTCCGATCTGGGTTAACGTGTTACTGCGGATAACACCGATACGTGTTTTAATCGGATAACCGTCATCCGTGTAGTTAGTCGGACGGATGAGCGTCACATCAAGTTCGCGTACTCCATACTCTCGTGCCGTCTGGATATAGGTTCGTGCATCATTAAGCCGCTCTGGTTCTTCTACTGCAATGAGTTCTTGCATATTTCTTCCTTTTGAGAGTATAGAATATTTTAATATTTTTTTGAGCATTATTCTGCTTGGAAAATTATCCCTTTGACTTACGCACTAAGAAAGCGACCATCTATCCTTCGAGTACGAAATATTCTTCACCTATCACCCATGAAGTATGATGATGATTTTTAAAAGGGGAAATAGCTCGAAAGAATGAAAAAGGGATTAATCCTTTTTGTAGGACGAAGTGCTCTTAGGGGAGCGCGAACGGCAACTGAATTATAGAACCCTAACAATAAGTTATTTTTCACTTCCTCATCACCGTCAGGATGAAAGTCATGACGGCACGTAGGATGGTGTCAGGAATTACTTCCTGACACATATTTCTTACTTATTGTTCTTTGGGAATTGCAGCGATCTTTCCTTCCAGTGAGCCAATGTGGTCAGTTTTATAGAGCTCTGCCCGTTTAAAGTCTTCGAGCGCTTGGGCGATACTATTGGCGGAATGTTCAATGGACTCAATATTCTTGATTGCGTCTTGATTATCCTTTACCGATTTTTTTGTTTTACTAATTAAGAGAGCAATGATGGCAAGCGGGTTATTGATCTGATGCTGCAAACCCTTTACAACTTCATGCATGGTTTTCAGTTGAGTATCTTTTATTTGCAATTCTTTCTCATGTACCAACTGCTGTGTTTCGTGTTGATGAAGTTTTGTACGATACTCAATCACTTTCACCAAACTGACTGCCAAGAACCACATGAACGGCAGTGCGCTGAAAATATCATAGGCGTCGGATAACATTGCACCCTGGTGTTTCACTCTATAAAACAGACGCATGATGCAGATGAACAAGTAGCAATATATAATATATCCCGAAAGCACGGCAGGGTACCTTGCAAAGAATGCTGTTGTGTACTCTGGTATTGAACGTAAAAATTTTATCATGGGAACTCCTTCTCTATTCAACTCCAAAAGTGCATTGTTCCGGGGAAACATCGAGCTCGAGTTATTTACAGTTGTATGGCGTAGTTAAAGGACCGCGTTGAAGACCCAAAACTATACTCTTAGGAATGTTCTCTGAGCTCAAAACTCCTGGTTTAAACTATAAAAATTTTCACTTTGGAACAAATCTCGACCTGATCTTAACAAGTGTCATCTGTTTTGTACAGAGGATACCGATGATTCTCTTAAGTGGGAATATCCCGGGAGTATGTAATCCTTTTTTTATGAGAAAGAAGCACTATTCGGAAAGGGCAAAAGCACCTGATTGTGCTGAAGGAATTGTTGTTGTGCAAGGAATTTGCCCCCAATGATCCTTTTCAAAAAGGGAAGAAACGTCATGTTTGTCTTGGAAAATTTCATTTTATTGGAGGAGCAAAAACTGAGCACCTTCACATAAATGCATTGTATTAAATCCTGATCTTTGATGAATAATGAGATGACATTTTCAAAAAACTGCAACATCGCTTTTGTTTGTTTCTCCTCCTCTTTCGGAGGCTTAGAATTAAGCATACTGAAACTCGCATCTGAATTCAACAAGCGAATGGCAGATTGCCTTATCATCGTACCACCGGACACCTCGCTGGCACAGTCTGCTAGACAATATGATCTCAAAGTAGAACTCTTAAAGACAAAATTGAAGTACGGCGATATTGCGGCTTCAATCCATTTGGCGCGCATTCTTCGATCCCACCGCATAGACGTCGTTGTTATCATGCAATCGAAAGACATGAGTATTGTCACGGTTGCACATTTGCTCTATCCATCTACGAAACTTGTGTTCTACCAAGAAATGCAGTTCGGCATCAACAAACGCGATATTCTCCACACGTGGATGTACTCTCATCTTTCTCTCTGGATCACTCTGACAAAGAAGATGAAGCAGGAAGTTATTGAGCATACGCGCATGCCTCAGGAACGAATTAGCGTTATCCCTATTGGTACGGACATGAAACGCTTTGATCCCAACCTCTACAATAGAGAAACAACCAGAAACCAGTTTGGTATTCCACAAGCAAAAATCGTTATTGGTGTATTAGGCAGAATAGATCCGCAAAAAGGACAGGAGGAGTTCATTCGAGCTATTCCGATTCTTTTAGAACATCAAACTCATTTGCACTTCGTCATCGCGGGAAATGAAACTGAAGGGCAGAATGGATTCAAAAAGAACTTGGAGAACCTGAGCATCGAACTTGGAGTGAGCGACGAGGTTCAGTTTCTCCCGTTTACAGATGCGGTACCGGAATTCATGTCTGCTCTTGACATCTTTGTACTTCCTTCCCATACCGAAACGTTTGGTTTTGTGCTCGTTGAAGCAATGGCGATGGGAAAAGCAATTGTTGCAACAAACTCCGGCGGTGTACCGGAGATTATTACGGATGGCTCCACTGGACTTCTCGTCTCGCCGCGGGACGGGCAGGCACTTGCAGATGCAATTTTGAGATTGCTCAAAGATCAGCGGCGACAATCCTCTTTTTCTTCGGAAGCGCGTGCCGACGCTCTTAAACGTTTTGATGTCGCACGGTGTGTAGATCAATTAGTCATCTCACTGGACACTCTCTAAGAATCAATGCGAGAGTTATTAAAACATCATTTCTTGTACAAGCACAATCATAGAATGTATTATTGATTGATTTTCTTCGCAGACTTTCGCATCTTATTGAGGGAATCAATACCATCCAATGTGTGTTTAGTCATAGACAATTGAGAGGAGTAATATTATGACCACCGTCAGAAGTGTTTTGCAATCCAAAGGCAGTGATATCTGGTCGACCGCACCGGACACCTTGGTCTTTGATGCCCTGAAAGTGATGGCTGAAAAAAATGTCGGAGCACTCTTAGTAATGGAAGGCAATCAATTGAAAGGAATCTTTTCAGAACGGGACTACGCAAGAAAGGTGGTGTTAAAAGGAGAATCCTCCCATAATATTGCCATTCAAAATGTCATGACCTCTGGAGTGATTTCTGTAACACCCGATCAATCCATTGAAGATTGCATGGCTCTCATGACAGGCAAACATATCCGTCATCTCCCCGTATTAGAAAACAGTAAACTCGTCGGCCTGATTTCAATCGGTGATGTCGTGAAAGCTATCATTTCCCAGCATGAAGACACAATCAAGCAATTGGAAAATTATATTACTGGTGCTCGATAAATTGTCTTATGTATAGAACAGGTTATTAAGCCATCCAATAAGATTCAACTCATTGTTGTTGCTTCCCTTATTGTCTGCTCACACTCTTCACAAAAATTCTTCCCTTTCACATCGATCTCTTCTGCTGAAGTAGAGGAGTGCATGACGCACTCCGTTCTATGGCAGTGAATAAGTCCGAAGGTATGGCCAAGCTCGTGAACAGCTTCCTTCAATAAGCGAATGTGTTCTAACTCGGGATTCGGATCCAATCCGAAGAGTTCTTCTCTGAGCCGAAACGAAGAAAGCACTGCAGCTTTACCATCTAACTGGGCTTCTCCGAACACATATGTGAGCACAGGTACAAAAAGATCCACTGTTGTTATTCCAATGATTTTCCCTTGATGTGTTGGATAGCTTTTGAGAAGTGCGGCAATGATGGAAGTGGAATTGAATTGGTTACGGTATGAATCAAATGCGAACGCCGGATCAACATAGCTCGATTCTTCGATGGAAACCGATTGTTCAAATGCGCTTGTTAACGGTGCGATAAGCGACGTTAATTCCGCATGATCGACCGGCCGAATCGGAACGATCAGAATCGACGACATCGCTTACGGTCTCTTTAGACCGTACTTGGAGATTTTGTTGTACAGCGTGACGCGATCAATATCGAGAATATCCGCCGACCGCGAAATATTCCATCCGCATCGGTGAAGAATCATTTCAATGTGAGATCGCTCAATCGCCGCAATCGAATCTGCCTGCAGCCCATGCGCTTTCGATGCAAGCTGGAATGGTAAATCGGTGTGCTGAATTGCCGGCGGCTTTGCAAGAACCATTGCACGTTCCATGACATTTTCCAATTCCCGTACGTTGCCTGGCCAATCGTACTGCACCATAATATCCATTGCATTCGGACTGATCTCAGTGACCGCTTTGTGCATAGAGACTGCGTGTTTATTGCAGAAATACTCAGCAAGCAATGGAATATCCTGCCGGCGCTCACGCAGCGGGGGAATCACAATCGTAAAAACATTCAGACGGTAATAAAGATCTTCACGAAACGATCCCTCTTTAATAGCGGCTTCGAGATCACGATTCGTAGCGCAGATCACCCGAAAATCGCTGGAGATGACTTCGTTTCCGCCGACACGTGTGAATTGCTTCGTCTCGAGAACACGCAAGAGCTGCACTTGCATTTTTTGGCTGATTGTTCCGATTTCATCGAGAAAGATTGTTCCACCGTCGGACAATTCAAATTTTCCCTTTCTGCGAAACTGTGCGCCGGTAAATGAACCTTTCTCATGACCAAAAAGCTCGCTCTCCAGAAGGCTTTCAACCATCGCGCCGCAATTGACGGCAATGATTGGAAAGTAGCGACGGCTGCTGTTAGCGTGAATGACCCGCGCAATCAGCTCCTTGCCGGTTCCGCTTTCACCGCGCAGCATCACTGTGGTATCGGTTTGGGAAACGGTCTTTGCCAGCTCTATCACTTTCTGGACTTGCTGACTTTCACCAACGATCTCGTTCGCTTTGGCGATATCCGAAATCTGTTCGCGAAGTTGAACATTTTCTACTACCAGTTTTCTCTGTTTAAGAGCATTTGTGACAAGATGCGTAAGATGTTCAGGATCGATGGGCTTGGTGACATAATCGAACGCACCTTCTTTAAGCGCCTGCACAGCGCTTTCGACTGAAGCGAATGCCGTGATCATGATAACGCTGGTGTTCTTGTCGATCTCCTTGAGGCGTTTCTGAAGATCAAGCCCGCTCATTCCGGGCATCTTGATATCGAGCAGCGCCAGATCCCATGGACCTTCATTCATTAATTTAATTGCGTGATTTGCATCTTCCGCCGATTCAACGCGGTACCCATCTTGCCGGAACCACTTCTTAAGTGATTCACGGACAATTAGTTCGTCATCAACAATCATGATGCTTTGTGGTGCAGACTTTTTTTCAGTCATAATTCATGTCCCTTCATTCGGCAAAGTTTGCCGTGGAAGTGTAATAGTGAATGTCGTGCCCATGCCTTGTTTTGATTCTACGGATATTGTACCGCTATGACGCTCGATAATGCCATAGACCACCGAGAGGCCGAGTCCGGTACCCTTGCCTTCTTTCTTTGTTGTATAAAACGGCTCGAAGATATGCGGCATATCTTCTTCATGAATCCCGCTTCCTGTATCGCGCACAGTAATCTGTACTGCATTGAGATATTCAACTTCTTCTACGCGGACATAGAACGAACCGCCCCCGGGCATCGCCTCAACAGCATTGATCTCAAGCGCAAGCAACGCCTCTTCCAATTGATGCGGATCGCAGTACAGAACAATCTGTTTATCTCCCATCTCAACGACAGATGTAATATTATTCATTTTCAAGTGATGGTCGATAAGCTTGAAACTTCGCTCAATGATTAACCGCAGATCGGAATCTTTAAACTCGCCGACTTTCTCCCGCGAGAAGAGCAGGAGATTCTTGACGATATTGCCGCAACGTGCCGTCTCGTCTGCAATGAGCGTAAGCTCACTGATCATTTCTTGTGTGTATTCCGCCGATGGAATTCCTCGCTCTATTTTTTTCCGCAGCAACTTGGCGTACGTAAGGATACCTTCCAGCGGATTGTTCAATTCATGCGCGACAGTGGCGGCAAGAGTACCAAGCGACACCATTTTTTCAATTTGCACCATGTGCTTTTGTGCACGGCGAAGCTCTTCGGTCTTTTCAGCAACACGCTGTTCGAGTGTTTGTGTCCAAGCAGTCAGTTCTGTCCGTGCGCGTTTTAACTCCTGTGTCATCTGATTGAAGGACATTCCCAACGATCCAATTTCATCACTCATTTGGACATCAATGCGATAATCGAGATTCCCTTTCACGATTTCCTGGGTCCCAATCACAAGTCTCTTGACAGGAATATTGACCATCCTCCGGATGAAGATGGTAACGAAGCCGGTGAGCAGAACGACAAGTGAAAGCGACCCAAGAATTTGTGTACGTTCGAACCGTGCAATATCCTGATCAACATCCTGAAGCGGGATCATGACATCAAGAATTCCGAGCACGGTCTGGGAAGAGTTATGCGCATGGCAATCACTTGTGGAACAACTTACATCATTTCGGATAGGAGTGATGATACCGATAACACGATATCCTTTTGGTGAATCAAAAATTCGCTTGAGTGTCGGATCTTTCTGCGGAACAACCGGCTTCCCAGTTGCGTGGCAGCCAATGCACGCCTCAGCAGTCATGTCGATATTTTTCCCGACTTCGGATTCTTGCGTCGAAAATGTAACCATCCCTTTTTTATTTATGATACGTATTCCTTCTATGCGTGGCTCATTTCCAATGGTTTTTATAATTTCGTAAATATCCTCCCGGCGGTTGAGCAGCATACTGTAACGGGTTGATCGACTAATAAGATCGCTGATATTCGTTGCCGATTGTTTAGCAGAAGCTATATACTTGCTGGATTGCCAGTCCACAAGAAGCATGGTGAACAGCGTTGTTCCAACCAACACGATCACTGCAATACCGAGAAATAATCGAAAACCAAGTAAATGGAAAAATCGCATAGTGTTCAAGTTGAATTAATATACAGTTTTTTTGGCAAGATTTGTGCCAATAACAAACATGGTTGATAAACTCAACAATCTGCAATGAGAATGGCTTAAAGTCTCAATAAAAAGAAAGCCTCTCCCAAAAAAAGTAATGGGAAAGGCTGGAAATAGATATTATTTGAGATTATTGAGGTAAGTGTACTATCCGATTTACAACCTCTAAGTAGACTTTTGGACCGAGGATGCTTTCGATGCTGTTTACACCAATACCGCCGTCAAATAACGTTGTCCCTGCTGAAGGTTGGTTATGTCGGAAAGCATGTGTAAATGAATGTTCAATGTTTCGCATTGTTCGTTCGATATTCTGTCGCGAATCAGTTGCAGAACTAAAACTATGAAGTCCTTTCGTCTTTGTGGTAATCTCCATAATCCAACCTTCGCCAAACGGTGACATACCCAGCAAATTCGGTTTTTGCTGCAATGCCGGATTAAACTTGCAAATGGTTGCATCGATGGGAGAGCGAAGTGTAACGGCGCCCCCCGGTAAGATAATCCAGCAGAACGGATCATGCCGTCGTATGCTTGATGGAGCTTTTGAAACAACGATACTGAGTATCGGTTGAAAGAAATTTGCAAGGATGTGATTGATTCCGATTCGATACTTGCCTGTCTCATTCTCCTGAACCCAATAGTGACTGCGATTATACATTCTATCCTGCGGTACGACAACTGCATCTAAACCTTCAAGATAATTCTTCAATGTGTTTCTGAAGAGTGCATCAGCGGTCATTGCTTTTTCTTCTATGGAGACAACCGACTCTTCCTCATTGCGAGGATTCATAGTTCCTAATTGCCGCTTCTGGATAGTGTTATTGAATTCGCAGGACTCGCATTGAAATTCTTGATCACAAAGTTTAAATCCCGTTACCCCTGCGTCCATCCAGACACATCGCAGTTCACCTTGAGGAATAACACTCTGAGTTGATTTCTTTTCCATATTCATTATCTTTTCCAAAATGATTCAACAGTTCTCGTTTTGGTATTTATTCTGCCTTCAAAAATTCTTTCTGAAAAGCATTCCATGTGTTTTCATTAAACTGCTCCAGCACTCCATTCAATGGTGCGCCTCCATCCAGCATGGTAACGCCTGCGGTTGCCGGTACACCAATTTGTGCCTGCTCTTTTATGAAATCACGGAAGCGGCTGACTTCTTTTCTAAGCCATTTCGCCGCATCATCCGCGATGGCAAGTAAATGCAATTCCGGTGAAATGTTTTTGGGAACCATCACGGCAACCCATCCAGCTACATATGGGTCTTGATGAAGCATTTGGGGAGAAGCAAGCAGTGATTCGTTCACAGTCAATACTGTACCGGATATCGGAGCGGGAATCGAGAGCACACGATTGCCCTGCGCCACAGTGAGAAGTGTGTCCCCCTTATTCAATTCCTTTTTGAGCGGTGCAACTTCGATTCTGTCAATTGAGCCAATGACTTTTTGCGCAAAGTCATCGACACCAACACGTGCTTCACCGGCGAATGTAAGCTCGACCCATGTGTGGGCTTTGCTGATGAAGAATCCTTTCGGTAAAAAGAATCGATCTGCCGGTATTTGAGCAGCTGATGGTGCTGCTTTCCGCTGCTTGGATCGATCTCGGAGTAGTTCAATTCCAACACAGAGAAGGATTGTGGCGACAACGAATAAAGCTACCATGATTGTTTCTCCTCAAAAAATAATTTTAGATTTCTCAACGTGCTCTTTTGCATATATGCTTGTAGAATATTTCCTATCGAACTTTCCACTAATCATGTCCCAATATTTATGCCAAAGGAAATATAAAGTTCTTACCCTAAGAAAATCATTGATTTCTTACTGATTACGCTAAACGACCATTGTTTTCCACTCAACGTTATTCTAATAAGTGGTGAGCATCCTTACACTGGGTGTTGAAATATTCAATCCAGGAATGGCGCAGATTCATTGACTTGAATCTTTACTTGGAGACAGCCCGACCCACCACTTTCGCTTTTAACAGATCACCGGTTCTAAAATATACCCAACCGACGATGAGCAGCGTCATTGTGCCGCCGAAGAGTACCGATGGTACTGTCCCGAGTAATTTTGCTGCTGTACCGGATTCAAATGCACCAACTTCATTTGATGAGGCGAGGAAAATTCCATTCACAGCCATCACTCGTGCACGCATTTCATCGGGAGTCATCACCTGAAGGATGGTCGCTCGGATGACCACGCTAATGCTGTCGAATGCACCGCTCAGGAACAAAGCCGCTACTGAGACCAGCATCCAAGGCGAGACAGCAAAGATCAAAATACACACACCAAATCCTGAAACAGCAATCAGTAAATTCCTCCAGGCATACTCCATGGGCGTAAAACGCGAAAGCAAAAAAAGCATGAGCGTTGCGCCAATAGATGGAGCAGCGCGCAGTATTCCAAGTCCTTCTGCACCCACTTTTAAAATATCTTGGGCATAGATTGGCAGTATCGCCATCACGCCTCCAAAGAGGATGGAAAAAAGATCGAGCGAAATTGAATAGAGAACTATTTTTGTGTTGAAAACGAACCGTATGCCTTCCTTAATGCTTGCGAGAACACTGTCATGCTGAACAATCTGGGCAATCGGACGATCCTTGATTTTAAAATAAAGCAGAAAAGATGAAATGACAAGCAGTGTTACAATCAGTAAAGTATTAGCGAAACCGATCCAAGCATAAAGAAATCCGGCCGCAGCGGGACCAAGAATCGCGCCAACTTGCCACGAAGAACTTCCCCATGTCGCAGCATTTTCGAATAGTACAGGCGGAACAAGAATCCCGCGCAATGATGTTGCTGTCGGTGATAGAAATGCACGGCATAATCCAATCACAAATATTGATCCATAAATAGCGACCAACAATACAGGCTGGCGAATCTGATCCTGCTGCCGGGTAAAAAATTGAAGCATCATCGAACTGAGCGCGATGCCACCGACACTCCACATTAACACCTTCCGCTTGCTGCTACGATCTGCAACGTGACCTCCATAGAGCGTAAATGAAATGAATGGTATAGCTTCGACAAGTCCGATGAGTCCCAGCGCCAACGGATCGCGAGTAATGCGGTACAATTCATAGCCAATGGCAACTTCTTGAATCATCAATGCCATTGTTAATAAAAATGAAGCGGTTACGAGATAACGGAATTCGGGGTACCGAAAAGAAGCATATGGGTCAATGTTTATGCGTGTATTCCGTTCTGGAATCGGTTTCTTCATGTATCCTTAGGTCCACAGCAAATGAATACTTGAATATACGCTTCGTTCCTTAACATGACAACACAAGAGAAAGATGCTGTCATCGGTTTGCCGCATGAGATCAAGAGTGTTGCGATCCATGCGTTCGTTATTCTTAAGGTAGGCCACGAACCCGATGAAGCGCTTGTCGAAACATTACGAAGGCATGTTTCTCACGAAGTTGGCCCGATAGCGAAACCGGAAAAAATTGAATTTGTAAAATCTCTGCCGAAAACCCGCAGCGGGAAAATCATGCGGCGTGTTCTTAAGGCACGTGCGCTCGGTTTGCCTGAAGGCGATATTTCGACATTGGAAGAGTAAAGAATTTTATAAAGTTATTCTCGTTCCTGCTTTGCCTTCCAGCGCGCCAAGGAGATGTTCGGGATCTGTAATGGTCACACGCTGCCCGCCTGCCGAAAGAAAATCAAGTGCAGCTTCAATCTTTGGCTTCATACTGCCTTCACTAAATTGCCTGTCGGCAAGATGCCTTTTTGCTTCTGCGATTGTGCTGATTCGAAGTGCCATCTGATCAAATTTTTTATAATTGAGATAAACCTCGGGCACTTCTGTCGAGATGACGAGATGCTCGATGCCTAATTTTGAGGCGAGCAATGCAGATGCACGATCTTTATCAATCACCGCTTCAATGCCCTTCACTTCACCGTTTTCAAGTATCACGGGAATTCCGCCGCCGCCTACAGCTATGACGACATTATTATGTTCCAGACAATCCTTTATGACATCCAGTTCAATGACATCTTTTGGAAGAGGAGAAGCAACAACACGGCGATAACCACGAGCTGCATCTTCAACGATATTCCAGCTTAATTCCCTTCTCTTCCGTTCTGCAACTTCTTTGGAATAAAATGGGCCGATCGGTTTTGTCGGACGTTGAAATGCAGGATCGTTTTTGTCCACAACAACTTGTGTAACGAGAGTAACGACAGACCGTTTGATTCCCTGTTTGCGGAATGCCGTTTGCATGGAATTTTGCAGCATAAAACCGATTTCACCCTGCGTCATAGCGACACACACATCGAGCGGCAGTGTGTACGTCTGCGATGAGCCTGCTTCCGAACGCAGCAATTGCGCGCCAACCTGCGGGCCATTGCCATGTGATACGATCAACACATAGCCCCGCGCGACAATTCCTGCAAGACTTTCGGCGGTGAGCTTAGCGTTTGCGAGCTGTTCGGCGATTGTTCCGCGCTGTCCGGCTCGGATGAGCGAGTTTCCGCCGACTGCCACGAGTATGGAGTTTTTCACGTCCCTTCTCTTTCAACAGCGTATACAGAATTGCTTTCTGTGTGTGAAGCCGATTTTCTGCTTCATCAAATACTACGGACTGAGGCGAGTCCATCACTTCATCTGTTACTTCCTCTCCGCGGTGTGCCGGCAGGCAGTGCATAAAGATGGCTGTAGGTTTTGCCTGTTTCATTAACCCGGCATCAATTTGAAATCCTGCAAACGCCTTCATCTTCGTATCGAAATCTGCCTCTTGACCCATACTGACCCATACGTCTGTGTACATAACATCAGCATCATGGACGCCTTCCGATGGATTGCACGAGAGTTCGATCTTTGCGCCGGTGGTTGAAGCAATTTTCATAGCGTTGTCTACAACGTCGTACTGTGGCTGCAGTCCGGCAGGAGTAATGGCAATAAAATTCATTCCCATTTTTGCCGCCATCAGCATCAAAGAATGACAGACATTATTGCCATCACCAACCCATGCGAGTTTCTTTCCCTTAAAAGAGCCGAGGTGTTCTTGAATGGTAAGGAAATCACCGACTGCTTGACATGGATGTTCGAAGTCTGTCAAAGCATTGACAATGGGAACCTTTGCAAACTTTGCAAGATCGTCGATATTCTTCTGTGCAAACGTTCGGATGACAATGGCATCGACCCATCGTTCAAGATTTTTTGCAACATCATAGATGGATTCGCGTTTGCCCAGGCTGATATCGGCATTGGTCAGATATACCGTGTTGGCACCTAATTGTTTCATGCCGATCTCAAATGTCACATGCGTGCGCAGCGACTGCTTTTCAAAAATCAACGCCACCGATCTACCTTCTAAAGATTTTGCAAACGTTCTTGGATTTGCTTTCATTTTTTTTGAAAGGTCGAGGATTTGCATCAATTCCTTCGTTGACCAGTCTGCAATACCGAGAAAATCTCGTTTCATTTTTATGCTCCTTTTTGGGACACAATATATTGTGTCCCTACAACATATTATATCATTTCAATCCATGTTTTTTCATGAAGTTGTTCAGAATTTCATTCAAGTCCGGTTTTGTGATTTCGTTTAATTCATAGCGGACGCGTGTACTTGGTTTGTTCATCTTAATAATACGGCGCAGGTCGATCGGTGTACCAATGATAACTGAATCGCATTCGACCGTATTGATTGTCGTTTCGAGATCTGTAATCTGTTTTCCACCATATCCCATTGCCGGTAACAATGTTCCAATATGCGGATATTTCTTAAATGTTTCTGCAATCGAATTTACGACCCATGGTCTCGGATCGACGATTTCCTTTGCACCATATTTTCGAGCAGCAACCATACCGGCGCCATACGTCATCTCACCATGCGTCAATGTGGGACCATCTTCCACTACGAGCACGCGCTTGTTGCGGATAACGGTCTCATCATCGACTGTAATGGGCGATGCCGCTTCGATGATGATTGCTTTCGGATTGATGCCAAAAATATTTTTTCGCACAATGTCGATATTTTCACGCGAGGCTGTATCTATTTTATTAATGACAACAACATCGGCAAGATAAATGTTGACTGCACCGGGATAGTACGATATCTCATGTCCCGGACGATGCGGATCTGCTACCACGATAGTGAGATCGGGTTGATAGAATGACATGTCATTGTTCCCGCCGTCCCACACGATCACATCGGCTTCCTTCTCTGCCGCGCGAAGGATCGCTTCATAATCGACTCCGGCGTAGATGATCGTTCCGTTAACAATATGCGGCTCGTATTCTTCCATTTCTTCAACCGTGCAATCATACTTCTTCAAATCTTCCAGCGAAGAGTAGCGCTGCACTTTTTGTTTCACCAAATCGCCATACGGCATGGGATGACGGACTGCAACGACTTTTTTTCCGGCTGCGCGGAGTAATTGACATACTTTGCGCGAAGTCTGGCTCTTGCCGGATCCCGTGCGCACTGCAACCACAGCGATGACCGGTACTTTGCTCTTGAGCATCGTTGGATGCGCGCCTTGCAATTTAAAATCAGCACCACAAGCCATCACGAGTGCCGCCTTGCTCATCACGTAGTTGAACGAAACATCTGAGTACGCGAAGACAACCTCATCTGAACCCAATTCTTTAATAAGGCGCGGCAGATCCGATTCTGGAAAGATTGGAATACCGTTTGGATAGAGCTTTCCTGCCAGTTCAGCAGGATACTTACGTTCTTCAATGTTTGGAATTTGTGTTGCGGTAAACGCGACGACTTCGTAGCGGTCGTCCGAGCGGAAAACGGTATTGAAATTGTGGAAATCCCGTCCCGCTGCGCCCATGATGATCACTTTAGTGTGTCTCATAGGAACTCCTCAATATTTTGTGTGAATACTGCCGCCGTTCATGTCGGTGTGAAAAGCTGGGCAATTCCAAAAGCACAGAGCTTTGAACAACATCTGTAAAGTTTCGTGGGCTAATATCGGAAAGGTTTCTTAGGGAGTCAATAAATTAACAAGTTGTAAATGATTCAAATGTTCATTTTTAGACTCAATGGCTCAACTTCTCATCACTTTTCTTGCATCTCCCGCCACCTCTGTGTATATTGAGCCACGATTTGACAATTATTGGAGCGGAATAATATCGCTTGCAAAACATCTTAGTCGTTCGGACAGACCGCATTGGAGATGTCATTCTCACACTTCCGACTGTCGAAGCGCTTAAATCAATCTTCCCGAACGCGCGTGTGACGATGTTGGTAAGCAGCTATACCAGCACGCTGGTTGAGGGTATAGCAGGTACTCTTCTCTATAATAGAGATAGTGAGCCAAAACCGTTCTTTGAGATGCTGAGGGAAATTCGAAATGCGCATTTCGATGCAGTATTGGTAGCATTTCCATGCTTCCGTACAGCTTTACTCTTGTGGCTTGCGAGAATTCCGGTACGTGTTGGAACTGGTTATCGATGGTACTCGTTCCTTTTCAACAAAAAAATCTACGAACATCGCAAGACTGCAGAGAAGCACGAAGCGGAATACAATCTCTCACTCTTGAAAGGTTTGGGACATACGGTATCATCGAAGCCCGAAGCAAAGATTATTATCTCCCTACAGGAGAAAAAAACAGCTTCTGATGTTCGTCAATCGCTAGGAATTTCGGACGCCGACCGTTTAGTGTTGTTGCATCCGGGAAGCGGCAGCTCGGCGCGAGATTGGAAGCCGGAACGGTTTGCTCAACTCGCTGTTGAATTGACAAATCTCGGTTACCAGGTTGTGATTACGGGCGGGAAGACAGAAGAAGCGCTTGTCAATCGTGTTGCGCATGAAGCAGAGAATGGTGTGAAACCTTTTATCAGCACTCTGAACTTGAAAGAGTTTGCGGCATTCATTCAGACAGCGAAATTGTTCGTGGCAAACTCCACCGGCCCATTGCATATTGCTGCTGCAGTCGGAACTCCGGTGATCGGATTCTATCCACCTGTGCGTGTGATGAGTCCAAAACGCTGGGGACCATTGACCGATAAAAAGGCGATCTTTATTCCCGATCCGGTACGTTGTCCGCGCTGCAAAGGCGGTGAATGTCAAGGGAACGATTGTATGGATCAAATTTCAGTACATCAGGTTTTAGAAGCTGCGGCAGAATTGATCCTTGGCGCTTAGACAAGGATGAATTGTCATGATTTACGGTTTTTTTAAGATTGGAATATTGTAAATGAAAAAAATCTTCATCGTGTTTTTGATCTCCTCTCTTACTGCTGCGATCTCCCAAATTCAGGCACAAGATACAGTTGCTGCAAAATCCGCCGACAGCCTTCGCAATCTCAATCAATCTGCTTTTTCTGTGGGCGAACGATTGGTCTACGATGTAGGTTACAGTTTTATCACAGCAGGGGAAGCAGTGTTTTCAATTCCTGCGATCGATACGATCCATGGTAAAGAATGCTATCAGGTGCTCTTCACGGTTGTTTCCACACCAACCTTTTCCTTCTTTTATAAAGTGGATGATCGTTATGAAACAATGCTTGACACGAAAGGTATCTTCCCATGGAGATTTACACAGCGTCTTCGTGAAGGAAAATATAAATATGATTTTTCCGCAGAATTCGATCAACTGAACAATGTTGTTATAACAAAAGATAACCGGTATCCGATTCCCCCATATGTACACGAGGCTGTATCAGCAATGTATTATGTACGCACAATGGATTTTTCTAAATCGCGCCCGGGCGAGAAATTTTACTTACAGAATTTCTATAAAGACTCGACGTACCAGCTTGCAGTAAAGTTTCTTGGGTACCAGCAAATTGAAGTGGAAGCAGGAAAATTCAATTGTGTATTAGTAGAGCCTCTTATGAAAGAAGGCGGGTTATTCAAAAGTGAAGGCCGTATAATAATATGGATGACGAACGATGAACGTAAAATTCCGATAAAGGTTAGTACAAAAGTTGTGGTTGGTTCAATCGATGCCGAACTGCGTGAATACTCCGGTATCAATGGACCGATTAAAGCAAAAGTGGAGTAGCCAATTCTCATATGACGAAATTCAAACAAATAGATCTCAGCGGCGTCAAGACTATTTCCATCAAAGGTCGCAAGAGCAAAGTGACGCCGAACGATTTTGCCATACCGCTCGATGCAAAGAAAGCGAGCTTCAAGGATTTTGTCGATTCGCTGCCGCGCATTCTCATCGGTAACGAATTACGCGACATCGTGAACGACATCGTCCGCGCTCGTGCCAAGAAGAAACCCGTTATTCTTATGATGGGGGCACACGTCATCAAGGTCGGACTCTCGCCGATCATTGTTGATTTACTCAAACGCGGTGTCATCACGCATGTGGCAATGAACAGTGCAGCTTCCATCCACGATGTCGAAACGGCGATGTGGGGACATACTTCAGAAGATGTAGCGCTCAATCTGATGGACGGAACATTTGGGATGTCCAAAGAAACAGGCGACTTCATCAACCTCGCACTTGTGAAAGGAATGAATGAATCGATCGCCGGGTACGGCGAAACACTTGCGAAAAAAATTATTGCGATGAAAGGACGAAACCGCAGCGTCAGCATTCTTGCAAATTGTTACAAGCTTGATGTTCCGGTTACAGTGCATGCGGCGATTGGCACGGACATCGTTCACCAACAAGCAACGATGGATGGCGCCGCAACCGGTGAATTAAGTTTTCGGGATTTTAAAGTGTTCGTGAATTCCGTCAAGGATCTCGTCAACGGCGGTGTGGTATTAAACTTCGGTTCTGCAGTGATCATGCCGGAAGTTTTTCTGAAAGCACTTACTGTTGCCCGTAATCTTGGCTATAAAGCAAAAGGATTTTCCACTGCCAACTTTGATATGATCCGACAGTATCGTCCGCAAATGAATGTGGTTGAACGGCCGACACAAAAATACGGGCGCGGTTACAATTTCACGGGGCATCACGAACTTATGTTCCCATTGCTTGCCGCAATGATCAAATCTCAGCTTCCTTCCAAATGACTGAATCTTTCGAACACCTCCCCGAACCGGCGGATCAAGAAGAAGTGACTGCCGAAAAACTTTCTTTTGTCGATCGGCATGCTATCCATCCACTCTTGTACGCGTTTGCATCGCTTATTTCCATCTTTCTTCTCTATCAAGTCGGCGGCGGTGTGCTGACATTCCTTGTTACAGGAGCAGTATCCATTACTCGCGAAAATGTTTGGACAATGCGTTGGCTGACGCTCATCGGACAGATGTGTTTCATCCTCCTTCCGACCCTGCTGCTGGCACGATTGTTTGCTACTCGATTGAGCGGAGTATTTCAGTTTCGAGTGCCGGGAATTCGAGAATCAATTCTTGCGCTCATTGCACTCTTTTCGTTACAACGGGTATTCGAGGCATATATGTTTTTTCAGGAACTCGTGCCTCTTCCGGATTTACTTCGTGATCTTATCGGGCCGATCAAGAAGTTGTTTGAAGAATTAACGAAAGTTTTAATTCGCGCTGATTCACCGGTGGAACTTCTTGCAGTCATTCTTGTCGTGGCAGTGGTACCAGCGATTGTGGAAGAATTACTCTTTCGCGGTCTTATCCAAAAAATATTTGAGCGGCTGATGTCGCCGATCGTTTCGGCAATACTGGCAGGAACGATCTTCGGTTTGTATCATATGAATCCATTCGAGGTTGTGCCGCTCATCGGATTGGGTGTATTCTTCGGACTGCTGAGGTATCGTTCACAAAGTCTCTTGCTTCCCATGTCAGCACACTTCTTGAATAACCTTATGGCGGTGCTCGCTTCCTATTACGGTTTAAATGACGAAAATCTTTTATCTGCCGCACAGACGACAGTAGATATACCGGCGATGCTGTTCGAGTTAGTTGTCTTTGCTGCGCTTTTCTTTCTCAGTTTTGTAGTATATCTTCGCCTCACGCATGATGTCTCGAGACGGATTCGCTGAGGAAGATAATGAATGGCGTTCACCCAAATTTGTTAGTTGATAATCCTTGGCTGTTTATCATTCACCAATCAGTAAAATATTATGCCTAAATTTCAAAATCTCACTGTGCGCGTTCTCGTAGCGCTTGTTGCTATTCCCATTATCCTCTGGCTGACCATGCTTGGCGGCTATTTCTTCTTCTTCCTCATTACCGTCATCTCATCGCTTGCATTGTATGAGTTCTACGGCCTTGCAGAAGCCAAAGGGGCTGCGCCGCTCAAAACTCTCGGGCTTGCTGCCGGAGTCATCGTTAATGCCGTCTTCATGTACGAACGATTTCAAGTCGATATCTACCAATTCGTCATCGACCATTTTGAAATCCATCTTTCGATGTTTTCTCAACATCAACTTCTCACCGTGGTACTGCTCAAGTTCCTCTTGTTGACCATGCTCATCGAATTGTTTCGAACTAAAGGTTCGCCGACAATCAATATCGCCACAACCATAGTAGGTGTGCTGGTCATTTCACTGTGCTTCGGCACGCTCATTTTTTTGCGTGAACTCTTTCCGTACGGGTTTCCCGTCCATAAATTCTTCGCGGCGGGCTTAGCCAATGACCAGCAGCTTGCGCAGATTAATCGATGGGGCGGGTATACGGTCATTGCCATCTTCGCAACGATTTGGATCTGTGACACAGCGGCATATTTTGGCGGTAAAACATTCGGGAAACACAAACTTTTCGTGCAGGTAAGTCCGAATAAAACATGGGAAGGATCTGTATTCGGTTTCATTTTCTCCATACTAACCATGGTGACGGCAAAAATATTTGTGCTTGACTATCTTACATATCACCATGCAATTGTTTTAGGAGTTCTTATTGGAGTATTTGGACAATTTGGCGATCTCATCGAGTCCCGATTCAAGCGGGACGCGGGTGTCAAAGATTCCTCTTCACTTATTCCAGGGCATGGCGGTGTCTATGATCGGTTCGACAGTTTGGTTTATATCTCCCCGATTGTGTATCTTTATATAGACTTTGTTGTGTTGTCGTAGCACTTATCGCGTGGAAGGATGTTTGTGGCTGTAAAATCAAAGGTCAACGTTGTTACACTCGGTTGTCCGAAAAACCTTGTTGACTCGGAGTTCCTTCTTGGTCAGTTGAAGCATAGCAATGTGCAGCTTGTGAAGAATGCCGATGAAGCCGATACGGTTGTGATTAACACTTGCGGTTTCATTCAAGATGCAAAGCAGGAATCGATTGATGCCATCCTGGAAGCTGTGGAGAAGAAAAACCGGGGCGAAATAAAAAAAATTGTCGTCATGGGTTGCCTCTCTCAGCGTTTTAAGAATGAACTTGCCGCTGAAATTCCGGAAGTTGATTCGTTCTTTGGGACAGATCAATTGCACGGTGTGTTAAACTCTCTTGGCGCAAATTACAAGACCGATCTACTTGGTGAGCGTCTCCTCACGACTCCATCACACTATGCATATCTTAAAATCTCTGAAGGATGCGACAATCCTTGCTCTTTCTGCGCCATTCCACTGATGCGAGGACAACATCGCAGTAAGCCAATGGAAGAACTTGTCCGCGAAACACGACTGCTCGCGGAGAAGGGAGTAAAAGAACTCATTGTCATTGCGCAAGATACGACATACTATGGACTGGATTTGTATGACAAAAGGCAGCTTGCAACACTTCTTGGCAAGTTGAACAGCATTGATGGAATCGAATGGATTCGATTGATGTATGCGTATCCGGCAAAATTTCCAGCGGACGTTATAAAAGCGTTTCAGAAATACACGAAGCTCTGCCGCTACATCGATATTCCGATTCAACATTATTCTGACACTGTGCTAAAATCCATGCGGCGCGGCATAAGCCGGAAAGCAACGCGTGAATTGCTCTTGCAATTGAAGAATGAAATTCCCAACCTCGCTCTCCGCACAACACTCATTGTGGGATATCCGGGCGAAACAGAAAATGATTTCAAGGAATTGTGTGATTTTATAGAAGAGACTCGTTTCCACCGCCTCGGTGTCTTTCTCTATTCGCAAGAAGAAGGCACAGCGGCGTTTGATCTCGGCGATCCGATTCCGACAGAGTTGAAACAGGAACGACAAATAACAGTAATGGAAATCCAAAAAGAAATTTCTGAACAGCACAATGAATCTCTTATTGGCAAAACAATGAAGGTGTTAATCGACACTCAGGAGAATGATATTTTTGTTGGAAGAACAGAATGGGACGCACCGGAGATCGATCAAGAAGTATTCGTACGCAGTGGTCAACCATTGAATGTTGGCACATTTCATTCTGTAACTATTACCGATGCAACAGAGTATGATCTCGTTGCAGCGGCATGATGTACGCTCTTACGCGAGGACAACGCTATGGCATCCAGAAGAATACAACGGATACTCTTCGCTGGACGAACAATCCTTGCAGTTGGAATATTTGCCAATTACCTGTCCGCGCAGACCGACAATCAAAATGAACCCAAGGAGTATGTATCGGAAATATTTGCAGAAGCGTTCGCATTCAAATCTGACTCATCCGGAAAAGGACGTTTGGATATCTATATTCAGGTTCCCTATCCAGAAATCAACTTCGTCAAGGAGGGAGAACAATATGTAGGACGTATTGAAATATCCGCGACGGTGCTCACGCAAGAGAAGCAAGAACTCTGGCAAACGAGCCAAACGGTAGAATTGCGACTAAAAGATTTTACGCAAACTATTTCCCATCGACTGTCTACTCTCAAACGATTTTCAACTGATCTCCTGCCAGGAAAGTACGAACTCCTTTTACAAGTAGCAGATAATGTATCTAAAAAAATAGCCGCTTTTCACAAATCGGTGGTGGTAAAAGATTTTAGCACAGATTCGCTTGCGATGAGTGATCTGATGCTGGTGCATAGAATGCGTGTTGACGGCACGCGAAAGAACATCGTGCCAAATTTGACGGGGGCTCTTGCAAAAGAATCGAACGGCTTTTATCTCTTCTTCGAAATCTACAACAGAACTCAACTCGATTCTGTCCAATTACTATGCAAGCTCATCAATCAAAAGAAAGAAGTCATCACACAACGTACAAAGAGCGAAGCACTCTCAGGCAATCGGACACAAATGATTTGGCAAATTGACACACCGGCACTTGCCGCTGGTCAGTACGTGTTTTTTATTGAAGTGACGGGATATACTAAAGTCGATCCAGCGGTCATGGTTCATACATCATCCTCTCGCACATGTCTTGTGCGAATAAAGGATTTGCCTTTGACTGTCACAGACATCGACAAGGCAACGGATCAGCTTCAGTACATTGCAAAAGGAAGCGAGATTGCGTATATCAAAGAAGCGGCAGTTCAGGAGGAAAGACAGAAACGGTTTCTTGAATTCTGGGCAAAACGCAATCCAGATTCCAAAACATCGCGCAATGAACTGATGGAAGAATATTATGCGCGCGTTGCATATGCAAATAAAAACTTTACGGGATACATGGAAGGCTGGAAAACAGACAGGGGAATGGTTTTAATCCAATTTGGTCTACCACAAAACGTAGACCGCCATCCTTTCGATTCAGAAAGTAAGCCATATGAAATTTGGTATTACTATGATCAAAATCGGGAATTTATTTTTGTAGATGAAACCGGATTGGGCGACTATCGTCTTCAATATCCCGAAACAGATTTGCAAGGAAGGATACGGTGAGTCGGTTCCGCCTATGTCATTCAACACGAGCCAGCGCATACTTCACACCGGCTTGTTGTTTACTATCGGGCTTTTTGTTTCTTGTATTTTCATCGGTTGCCAACGGGCAAGTCTCACTCACAGTGCATTCAGTGGAATTTGAAGGAAATCATGCCCTTTCAGCTCATCAACTTACTGCCGCTCTTTCAACTAAAACAGGCGGCCCATTCTCCGAGTCTATATTAGCGGGCGATCGGGAACATATTCTCGATCTCTACAAAAATCGCGCGTATCTCCATGCTCGAATAGATTCGATGCAGGTACATTCCGATACCATATCGCACGATGTGGAAGTGCACATCTTTCTTACCGAAGGGAAACCGTCGGTTGTGCGGCGAATTGAATTAGACGGTTGTCAAAATCTTACAGCTGCCGAGTTATATCAGGGTATGCAACTACACGAAGGCGATCCTTTTATCCCTTCTCTTTTGGAACAAGACATTCAAACTCTACTCCAACAATATGAGCGCAAAGGGTATCCGCTTTCAAAAATTGCAGTTCAAAATGTTTCCTTTGTTGATTCTGCAAATGAAATGTCTGTCACAGTACAGTTGCACATCGACGAAGGAAAGGCATTGCGCATTTCTGAAATACACATTGAAGGGAATAAGACGACCAAAGATTATGTCATCATACGGGAAGCACGTGTGGGGGAAAATGAATTGTTCAGCAGCGATCTTCCTGAACGCATCAAACGCCGACTGGATCATTTGCAGCTTTTCTCGTCCGTTTCTCTGCCGGAATTATATTTAACAGAAGCAGAACAGGCAGGATTGTTGGTGCGAGTTGTGGAAGGAAACCAAAACAACTTCGATGGAGTGCTTGGGTATGTTCCCTCGACTGCATCCGGTGGAAACGGCTACCTCACTGGACTTATCAACATCTCACTGAGAAATCTTTTTGGCACCGGACGCAAACTCTCTGTCCGATGGTATCAAGAGACCGCAAGCTCTCAGGAAACCGAACTCCATTACTTTGAGCCATGGATCGCTTCGTATCCTGTCAATGCACAGGTTGGATTCTTTCAACGAAAACAGGATTCGACATTTGTGCGGATGCAATACGACATTGCCACCGATTTGATGATCACTGAAGAATTTTCCGTTGGCATCTCGTTTTCGCAGAATAGTGTGTATCCGACCGAGCGATATGACGGAAGTAAAGCTATTGCAGAAAGCAGAACGACAGGCTGGGGAGTTTCTGTTCGTTACGATTCGCGCGACAATCCGACGACCCCCACAAACGGCATTCTGTATTCCACAGAATATCAAACAGGTGCAAAGCAGACTTTGAGCAGCGATGCTTTTCCCATTGAATCCCGAAGTACAACCCGCCGAGTAGTGTTCGATCTTTCATATTATCTCTCGCCGTTTCTTCGGCAAGTCATTGCAACTGAATTGCATCTTAGAGATTTCAGCAGCGGAAATATAGATGTGAGTGATTTGTTCCGGCTTGGCGGGGCAACGACCTTGCGCGGATACCAGGAAGGACAGTTTCTGGGATCACGACTGTTATGGACAAATTTAGAATATCGTTATCTTGTCACACCTCTTTCGTTTTTCTACGCCTTTCTTGATTTCGGGTACATTGCTCCATTCAGTAACGACTCAGGATTACAGATATCGGAACAAAATAAAATTGGATATGGCATCGGCGTACGTATGGATTCCGCACTTGGATTGATCGGCGTCAGTATTGCATTAGGAGAAGGCGACACGTTCAGCACTGCAAAAATTCACATTCAGTTGATCAATGAATTCTAAAAAACTCAAAGCGTTCGTTCAATTGAGCCGTCCGGTAAACATCTTCATCATACTTGGATCCATTCCTGTTGCGTGCTGGATCGCCGGCGGAACGACACATGATTCGCTTTTCATCTTCTTGGCTGCACTGACAGGTGCGTTAGTTATGGCTGGTGCAAACGCCATTAATGACTCGTTTGACATTGAGATAGATCGAATCAATCGCCCGAACCGTCCATTGCCGCTCGGTGTGCTGACACAACGGAATGCACATCAGATGTGGTGCATAGTCTCTGTGACGGCAATCTGTATCAATGTATTTATCAATCCTCTTGCACTGTTCATTGTTATTTTTGCCGTTGTCCTCCTCTATTATTATTCAGCTCGACTGAAAAGAACCATTGTTGCCGGTAATATCGTCGTCGGATTAATGACGGGGATGGCGTTCATCTACGGAGGTGCTATAGTCGGAAGCATCGAACGTGCTCTTGTTCCGGCTGTATTTGCGTTTCTCATCAATTTCGCACGTGAGTTAGTGAAAGATGTGGAAGACATTGAAGGTGACAGGAAAGAACATGCCGTCACCTTACCCGTCAAATATGGCATCAAACCGGCACTCATATTGGCAACCTTGTCGCTTCTTACGCTCATCAGTATCACATGTGCGGTGATCAAATATTCTGTATATCATTCTGCCTTTATGTATATTGTTTTCATTGCCGACATTCTTATGTGTGTTTCAGGAGTGATGATGTGGCAAGGTTCTTCTTCTACCAATATGAGACGCGTGAGCAGCAATTTAAAACTCACTATGGTAATTGGTCTGATGGCCATTATTGCAGGGTCGGTGTGAATGATGAAACATCCCCAAGTGAATCTTAAAACGGAACGTACACTCTGGGCGCAAAACATCGAGCATATTGCCGGAGTCGATGAAGCCGGACGCGGTCCGCTTGCAGGTCCTGTGGTTGCGGCAGCAGTCATCTTCCCGAAAAAATTCGTCATGGATGGCGTGGATGACTCCAAGAAGTTGTCGGCAAGAAAACGGGAAGAATTGTTTATAATGATCTCACAGCAAGCAATGAGTGTTGGAGTGGGAATTATCGATCACAAAGTGATTGACCGCATCAACATCTTGCAGGCCACTCACTTAGCGATGCGGAGGGCATTGGAAAACTTGGCCATAAAACCGGATTACGTTCTCATTGATGGTAATTCATTTAACCATGACACATTGCGTTTTCAAAATATCATCGGCGGCGATGCAAAGTCATTCACCATTGCGGCTGCTTCGATCATCGCGAAAGTAACACGCGATCGGTTGATGTGCGAGTTAGACGCATGTTTTCCACAATATGGCTTTGCCCGACATAAGGGTTATGGAACACGTCAGCATATCGAGGCCATACGCACTTATGGTTTATGTGAAATTCATCGCAAATCGTTTCATCCTTCCATTCTTCAGGGAGAACTTTTATCTTGAGTTCGTTCCCGTTACTCCTTCCAGAATTGTCAATCGTTACACCCCGACCAGACTTGGAATTGAGAAGCAATAAAAATGCGTCATTGTTTTCTATGATGGAGATCACACGCAGGAGGATTTTATTGAAATTCTTTGGTGTTTTAATTACTTTTAGAACATTCTAATTTGCATCAGCCATACTTTTCCGGTAGCATAGTACAGCAGGAAATCGTGATAAGGTCTCTCATTGCAATGTCACCTCTCAATCGTCGAAGTCAGGGAAAAGCCGGAGAAGATCTGGCAGCTCATTTTCTCGAACAAAGCGGCTTGAAGATTCTTGAACGTAACTTTCGTTTCGAACGAGGCGAGATTGATCTTATTGCCGAAGAGGGTGAAGAGTTGGTCTTTGTCGAAGTGAAGGCACGGCGATCAAATGCTTTTGGCGCTCCGGAAGATGCTGTAACCGAAAAGAAACAAGAACAGGTGCATGCCGTTGCCGAGGGGTACTTGTTCGTACACGACATCGATGATCGTCCATGTCGGTTCGACATCGTGGCAATTGAATATCGGAATGGGACCGCAGAAATTCGTCATTTACGAGATGTGTTCTGATTTTTATTGTGGAGGGATGGAGAATGAGAGTATTCGATTCGCACGCAGCACTGTATATAGATTATTATCAACTCACCATGACGCAGGGTTACTTTCTTTCGGGGAAAGCACAGACAACCGCCGTCTTTGACTATTTTTTTCGCGAGAATCCCTTTGGGAACGGTTATGTCGTTTTTGCCGGACTCAGCGATCTGTTGGAAATTCTCGAAACATACAGGTTTGAAGATGCAGAAATTGAATATCTTCAGTCGTTAGGATTCAAACAAGAGTTTCTTCAGTACCTCCGACATTTCCGTTTCAACGGTACTATTTATTCAATGCGTGAAGGTGAACTCATCTTTCCGCTGGAACCGATCGTTCGTGTAGAAGGAAGTCTCATCGAAACACAAATAATAGAAACGCTGCTCTTAAACCTTCTCAACTTTCAATCGCTCATCGCGACGAAAGCGTCACGCATTCGGTTCGCTGCCGGTAATCGGAAGCTTTATGATTTTGGATTACGCCGCGCACAAGGTTTAGGAGGTATCCACGCAAGCAAAGCCGCTATTATCGGTGGAGTGGATGCGACCTCAAATATGTACGCTGCATATCATTACTCGCTTGAAGTAGCAGGTTCACAATCGCATTCGTGGGTCCAAAGTTTCGGCGATGAACTGACTGCATTCCGTAAGTATGCAGAAATCTATCCCGACAATTGTATCCTTCTCGTCGATACTTATAATACATTACGCAGCGGCTTGCCAAATGCTATGAAGGTGGCAAAGGAAATGGAAGCAAGAGGTCAAAAACTCAAAGCCATCCGGCTCGATAGCGGTGATCTCGCCCTTTTGAGCAAGAAGGCTCGTGCGCTGCTCGATACGGCGAGACTCAATTATGTACAAATTGTCGCTTCCAATCAATTAGATGAGATTCTCATTAGCAGTCTCCTCCAACAAGGAGCGCCCATTGATGGATTTGGCGTTGGAACACGTCTCTTGACTGCCCACAATTGCCCCGCGTTGCAAGGTGTGTACAAACAAAGCGTCATAGGGGATCAGCCGACGCTAAAGTTTTCGGACAATTATGCCAGGACAACGCTGCCCGGACGAAAAAAAGTGATGCGCTACTTTGACGCGAATGGATTCTTTGATACAGACGGGATTATGCTGGAAACGGAAGAGGGTGTTGATATTTTCTATCATCCTTTCTTTACAGAACAACATCGTAATGTAGAAGAGTACACAGCAAAGCCCATTATGTTCAAAGTAATGGAAAGCGGAAACATCGTCGGTAAATTGCCGACTCCGACAGAAAGTGCGAGTTATGTCTCGCACCGATTCGTCTGTCTACCTCCGGAATATAAACGCTTTGAAAACCCGCAACAATACAAAGTCGGGATCAGTCCTTTATTAATGAGACTGCGCTCATTCTTGTTCGAACAGATGCAAAAGGGTTCTTTAGTGAGGAAGTAACGGTACGCGTATCGCTTTTGTTGGTTGAAGAGAGTGTTTCTTGTACGTGTCAATTGTGCATAACGGAACAGAATTTCTATGAATGCCATGCCATTACTTATCGCTGCACTTGCATTCTTCGCGCTTGCCTATCGTTTCTACTTTAGTTTTATCGCTGCAAAAGTAGCTGTTATTAACGACACGAACGTCACACCAGCCAATCGCCTCTACGATGGCCAGAACTATTACCCAATGAACAAATGGGTACTCTTTGGTCATCACTTTGCAGCGATTGCCGGCGCAGGTCCGCTGGTCGGACCCGTACTCGCAGTGCAGTTTGGATACTTCCCCGGTTTTCTTTGGATGGTGATCGGAGCAGTTATGGCAGGCGCAGTACACGATTTTGTTATTCTCGTCGCTTCGATACGATACGACGGGAAGTCCTTGGCAGAAATTGCGAAGATGGAAATCAGTAAACTGAGCGGTTCGATTTCCTCTCTGGCTATTCTCATCATTCTCATTGTGGCGATGGCTGGATTAGGACTGGTCGTTGTGAACTCGCTTGCTGAAAGTTCTTGGGGGACATTCACGATTACATGTACCATCCCAATTGCACTTCTCATGGGCGTCTGGATGTTTCAATTTCGGAAAGGAAAGGTCGTCGAAGCGACTATGGGCGGCGTTGTTTTGCTTACTGCTGCTGTGATCTATGGACGCTACATTCCGGAATCGTCGATTGCTTCATGGTTCACATTTAATCGCAACACATTGACGATCCTTTTGGCTTTCTACGGTTTCTTCGCATCGGTCCTGCCGGTTTGGCTTCTGCTTTCACCCCGCGACTATCTGAGCTCCATTATGAAACTCGGTGTGGTGGCTATGCTTGGAGTGGGCATCATTATTGTTGCACCCGATTTGAAAATGCCTGCGTTTACTTCATACATTCATGGCGGTGGACCGATCATTTCCGGTACACTGTTTCCGTATTTATTTATTACGATTGCATGCGGAGCCATTTCAGGATTTCATTCGCTGGTCAGTTCCGGGACAACACCCAAAATGCTGATGCAAGAATCGCAGATCAAGTTTATTGCCGTCGGCGCAATGTTGTCAGAAGGAATTGTCAGCATACTAGCTCTCATTGCCGCAGCGAGCATGCTTCCGCTCGATTATTTCATGATCAACGTGCCGGTGGAAAAATTCCAAGCCATTCTTCCTCAACTACATGCAATGGGATTCACCGAATCAAACATTACGCAGCTTTCTGCTGAAGTGGGAGAGAACATTATCGGCAGAACAGGCGGTGCGGTATCGTTAGCTGTCGGTATGGCTCAGATATTTTCCAGTATTCCCGGTTTAAGCAAATTCATGTCATACTGGTATCACTTTGCAATTATGTTCGAGGCACTCTTCATCCTCACGACCATTGATGCCGGAACACGCATAGGCCGCTTTATCTTACAGGAAATGATTGGCAAGATTTACAAACCGTTCGGCCAAGCTGATTGGCTTCCTGGCAACCTCATAGCCAGTCTTCTCATTGTCTCCGCGTGGGCGTATTTTATCTACACTGGCAGTGTTTCTTCTATCTGGCCAATGTTTGGGACAGCAAACCAGCTGCTTGCAGCTATCGCGCTTACAGTCGGCACATCGTTCATTATTAATCGTGGAAAAGCAAAGTACGCCTGGGTCACTCTTTTGCCTCTCATCTTTGTAGCATTCACAACATTGTCTGCCGGTGGCTTGAATATCATGAATCTCTTCTACCCAATGCTTTTTGTGCCGAAGACCCAGCTTCAGGGAACCATCAACCTACTTCTCACCGTAGTCATAATGGGAAGTGTCGTAGTCGTCATGATCAACGCCGTGCCAAAGTGGATTGCTGTTATTCGCAACAAGCGGGGACCAGAAAACATTCAAGAGCAATAGAATAAAAGACTATGCATTACTCAGCAACAGAATTATTGCTTTATGCATTCTTGAATTGCGTTTCTCGAAAGACATTCTTACATTCTAATAGAATAGAGCCATGAAATATTTTTTCATGCAGAGAATGTCGCGATTCGTTTATCCACCTTCCGAAAATCGTATACGTTCCAAACAAGAGAGTCTTCTGCGAGTTGAGGGGCTACCGCAAGAAGCCTTACGACAATAGATAGGAGAATCTTACTTGGACTCGGCACGGATAATAGAGACAATGAAATCTTCCCGGGAAATTCTCAAACGGGTCGATCAACTCGTTAAGGCTAATGATTTAGAAAAAGCTCTTCATGAAGTAAGAAAAGCTCGTGAGATAGATCCAAAGAATTTATATGCATTTGCTTACGAAGAACGCATTCAAGAGCTTTTCGCTCAACGGTTGCGTCAAGAAGCATTAACTCCCCAAAAGCTCAAGAGTTCAGAGACACCGAGTGAAGGTCTGAAACCCTACAACGTAGGAGACCAGTTGCTCGGTGAACGCACAGATATAACTGAAACGAAAGTACCGGCGTTGTATGAAGAATTTAAAAAAGCCGGATTGCGGAAATCTGACGAAACGGAACCCAATCAACCAAAGCGAGCATCCAAAGAGGCGTTAGAGATTTTCAGACAAGCGTTGCTACTCGCATGGTCGGATGGCCAAAAAACAGATGAAGAAGTAAACGAACTGCAATATCTCAAACAATCACTCTTCATCACTGACGAGGAACACGAACTGTTAGATCGGCAGGCGAAACTGGAATGCTACATCATCTTGCTCAAGCATTTGCTCCAGTCCCATACGCCGAAGGCAGAGGTCGTAAGCACTCTTGCCGAGCTTCGCAGAAGTTTTGATGTTTCCAGTTCCGATCAAGTCGTTATCGAAGCAAATCTGGTTGTTCTCAAGGAAGGGAAAGGGAAAAAGCAAACGATCGCCGTCATTGACGATGAAAAACAAATACTCACGCTGATGAAAGAAATACTCACCCACGAACATTATCAAGTGATGGATTTTAGCAGGTCGGACGATGCATATGATTTTTTAAAAAAAGAGAAAGCTGACTGTATTCTCTGCGATATCAGCCTAGAAACTTCCACGATGAATGGTTTTTTATTCTATGAGAAAATCAGAGAATTACGTCACCTCCAACAAGTACCATTTATCTTCATAACGGGATTAAATGATGTTGTGTTAATGCGTGCCGGCAAAGAAATGGGTGTTGATGACTTTCTTGTTAAACCTATCCATCGCGAAAATCTCCTTGCTACAATTCGTGGAAGGATCAAGAGGTATGAGCAAATGAAACTTCTATCGGGTCTATAGACTTCACACCAGAAGTGAACGATTCTCTCAATTCTAAGATATCTAATTTTTCTTAAAGACATTTCTCAAGATTTCTCCAAAAACGCTTTTCTTGAATGGTTTCAGAAGAACGGTATGTATGCCGAGAGATTTGAGTTTTTCCGGACTGTCCATTTGATCATACCCCGTCATTAAAATGACCGGTAAGTCTTTACGTACCTGAAGGATTTTGTTCGTGAGAACGATACCAGTCATATGCGGCATTGTATGATCGGTAATAAGAAGATCATATCCTTTGGGATCATTTTCAAATGCTTTCAGTGCATCCGTAGGATTTGTAAATGGAAACGCCCGATATCCTAGTCCTTTTAATAATTCTGTGAGTGCATCAAGCAATTGCGGCTCATCATCTACTATCATAATGCGTTCGAAGCTTCCGAGGCTCTCTTTAATTTCTTCAAGCTTCACACTCTCTTCTTCACCTTCGTAGATCGGAAGATACACATCAACTTGCGTACCTTTCCCTACCTGACTTTGAACTTTTGTCACACCGCCATGATTTTTTACAATGGCATGAACAATTGATAGTCCTAATCCAGTCCCCTTTCCTGGTCCTTTCGTCGTGAAGAATGGTTCAAAAATTCTTTTCAACGTCACTGCATCCATACCGGTGCCCGAATCCTGAACAGTAAACACAGCATACCGCCCTTTTTTCAGATCAGGGTGAAACAACATTGCCCGGTCATCATATTCTATACTCTTCTGGCGCAAAGTAAGTTTTCCATCGGTTCCGTCCATTGCTTGAGCTGCATTGGTACAAAGATTCATGACAACCTGATGGATCTGCGTTGCATCAGCCAAGACAAGAGGTCCTTTTACTGGTAAATCTAATTTGATCTCGACGGTTGTGGGAATTGATGCACGGAGAAGTTTCATACCTTCACGCAAGATATAGTGCAACCGAACCGGTCGATAATTTGAATCTTGTTTCCGACTGAATGCCAATATTTGTTGAACAAGTTCATGTGCCCGATCCGAAGCTTGAATCACTTCATCGATATGTTTCATTGCGCGGTGGTTACTGCTCAATCGTAATTTCACTAATTCTGAATTGCCGATAATCACAGAAAGAATATTGTTGAAATCATGCGCTATACCGCCGGCAAGAGAACCGACAGCTTCCATTTTCTGCGATTGAAGTAATTGTGCTTGCAAATTTCTCTGTGTCTCTTCTGCTTTCACTCGTTCCGTAATATCGCGGAGAATAAGTGTGTAGAGATCTTCTTTTCCCACCTTCACTTTCGAAATAGAAGCCTCAATAGGGAAGTTCTCTCCGTTGACACGAACTCCATTAATTGTTCTCATTCTCCCTTCGACCAAGCCTGCAACCGAATTTTGATCGGGTTCATCCGAATGACTCCGATCTTTCATGTTCTGAGATAAAGCGATGAAACGATCTATGGATTGTCCGAGAGCTTCCGCTTCTGAGCAACGGAACATTTGTTCAGAAGCAGGATTGAATGATCGGATCCGTAGATGCTCGTCTAATGTAATAATGGCTTCCATTGCCGACATTATGATGCTTGAAAGGCGGCTTTGATTTTCGATAATAGCTTCTTGAGTTCTTTTCAACTCTGTCAGATCGGTCACAATGCCAAGGACAGATGGCTCTCCTTCATAGCGAATCAATTTTGACATTTTGAGACATTCAATTTTTTTATTTGCTTTATCGACGAGTGTACATTCATACGGTTCAACTTTGATTCCTGCCAAATGTTGTCTAATTTTTTGAAGGACGAGATACCGATGTTCAGGTGCGATAATCGAAAGAAAATCAAACTCAGGAGCATAGATTTCTTCACGTGAATAGCCGATCAATTCTTTACATTTTTCATTCACATAAACAATTTTCCCATTCTTGTGAATGTAGACCATGTTCGGCAGTTCTTCTGTCAGCGTTCTGAACTTCTCTTCAGATTCCCGTAATTCTTCGGTTTGCCTTCGAATTGCCTTTTCACTTGTTCGTGCTTTGTTAATACTCCGTAGAAGACGATCAGCAAGGATACGAACAGCAATTGCTGTTATTAAGAGGATAACCGCTATATCAACGACATCAAGGTAATCAGTGTACTGGTGGTATTGCTTAACAATCACTCTTGCAATTTCGAGGAATCCAATAACAATAACGGAGAGAATCGTCCAAAATGTGAATGCATAAAAAAAGGTTGGCTTAAGAGCAATTCCTGCAAACATCAGACATATTGGGATACCAAGAAGGATGATGTTGTGCAAACCACCAGCTGTAAAAAGAAGGTACGTGATAAAACCCATAACTGTCCACAGAAGAAGACCCTCTGCCCATTGCAAACGACCCATCCTCAGGAAGACTATCGACAGAATAATCATTGCACCGACCAAGAGTGTTTGAAGAATGAAATGATACTGACCAGCGACTGCTCTCTGGAGAACAAGTGTCGTAAATCCAGCAAGAATACTTAGCGCGATGACATTGAGGATTTCTGCAACGCGATTTTTTTCTTCATCACCAAAATCCGGTGGCTTAAGGAGTGAGAGGATCTTATAGTACATTTTCTTTGTTCGCATATACTTCCTGTGTTCAGTAGAATGAACTTCACATCAAGAAGGTTGACAGATTGCGGTAGTCATTTTCTCTCGTCAGAAAATGACGGTTTCAATATACGAAGGGCAGAATGGGAATTCAAGTGTTGACATGATTTTTTTTACTTCATGTCATTTATTGTGAGGCGTACTTCGATAAGTAAAATGATCGACAACTGTAGTTCTCTTAACTACGATATAAACACCTTCGCCACTTCAATCAACATGGAAGGCTGGTTCCATAACGCCGCGCGGAAGATCCCACCAAGTGTCCGCTTTTCCTCAGGAAGTTTGAGAGCGCTTTCGGCAATATTGTTCAGTGTGCCGTCCGAGAAATTTGAGATGGCTTCTTTGATATTGTAAAACACTTCGTGCCTCCCGCCGAGACGTTTATGCCATCGTTTCTCGTACTCCATCAAATGCGAAAGATCTTTCTGCTTCAGCGCTTCTGCAGCGACTTGTCCGGCAATCATCCCGCCGATCATTCCGCTCACGATGCCCCCGCCGGAAGTAGGATTGACCTGATGACCCGCATCGCCGACAAGCATGACATTATTCTTGACCAACGTGTCACATGTTTTGGCGCAAGGAACACCGCCGGCAATATGCGTCAACATCCCCGCGTTTGGATACGTGCGATCTACAAATTCCTGTAAATATCGAATTGCCGATTTCTTCTTTGCTTCCTCAACACTGATTCCTATCCCGACATTTGCTGTCCCTTTTCCTTTTGGAAAAACCCAAAGATAACCGCCGGGCGCGATGGCATCGCCGAAATAGAAATCGAGACAATCTTGCTCTGCGTCGATTCCCGAAATTGTCATTTGCGCGCAACTTTCCATATCGTGAATATGGCATATTGTATCTATACCGACCCATTTGCCAACGCGGCTCTCCACTCCGTCGGCGCCTACGACGACGCGTGAACGAATTTCTACCGGAGTATCTTTGATGAGCGCTTTCACGCCAACCGCTTTTCCGTCACTATCTTTGAGAAGATCATAGACATACGCTTTGGTGATAACTTCTGTGCCCTCATGTGCTGCTAATTTTGCTAATTCATAATCAAAGATACGACGCTCGAGCACATATCCTATTCCGTCAAGTTTTGGAATAACAGATTTTCCATTGGGCGCAACCAATTTAAAGCGAGTAACTGTCGATGCAATCCATTTCGGATCTGGTTGGATAAATTGCACAACGCCTTCGTGACTGACTGCTTCCCCACACCGCACGGGGTAACCGACATCGCGGTCTTTTTCCAACATTAGCACTGATGCGCCGCCGGCAGCAGCAAACCGAGCAGCCGTTGAACCCGCAGGCCCTGCGCCAACCACTATAACGTCATATTGATTTTTCAGCATAAGGTATGAAATTGAATGATTGGGAGATTTAGTAATTGAGCGATTTTGTGATTGTTAGATTATGAGATTCCAGATTTCGGATTTAATCGTTGCTGATTTGTTGAATTTTATCGTTTGGTGTTTGAGATTTCATTGATTTACTTGTTCAAAAACATCGGTTGAGTTTTGGGCAACTCCACTACTCCTTCACGGTGAAACTGGATCACTTCCCACGGACATGCCCATACACACTTTCGGCAATTGGTACATCGCTCATCAATAATGGAAATACGAGATTCCATCAGCTCTATTGCATCTTCCGGACACACACCGACACAACAGCCGCAGTAATCGCACTTACCAGGTATAATGTGAATCATCAGTGGAGTTTTTCTCGGCATACTTATATTTCTTCAATTTTAGGTTCGGTGTGCAGTAAGTTGATTGAGCAACTCGTTTAATTCTATTGCTCGCTGTTGATATGACTTCACCTCAAGTCCTTGCATTTTTGCCTTCTCGAGCAGCTGCAAATTTTCTTCTCTCTCCTTCTGAATATTTTTACATTGTATAGTAACAACAGCGTCCTTCGCAATCTTCATCGGCTCCGCCTCATCGATTTCCTTTTCCATCTGTTGCCAGCCACGGCTCAATTCATAATGGCTCAACACGAGATCGCTAATAAGGTTTTTGAACTCCGATTCTTGCACTTCATTTATGATCGCGGTTGCGTCAATTGTGCCCCGCTCGTCATACAAATCCAGAACAAACTGAGCAAGTCTCCGCATACGTTCATCACTGAATTGAACCAATGAGATATTCGAGAGCAAATAGCGAATAACCTCGGAATCGCCTTCGAGAATCAGCTTCAAAATGTCGTGTTCCTCTGGTGGAATTGGTCTTATCTCAGGTGCAAGAGGTTCATCGGTTTCCGACCGGCGCTGAACGAATGTTGACTTTGGAATACTGTCTGCTCGCGTCGTGCGTTTTTCCTGCGCGAGCGCACGTTCCAGTTCGCGATAGAGCAGACTCTCATAGACTTCATACTTCTCTGCTACATCCTTTACATAAAAATTGCGCTTTAACTCATCTTTCATTTTAGCAATGGATTGAACGAGCGAACGCACTGCCTCTGTTTTTCCTTCGGCTGTCGTAAATGCTCCTGATCGCTGAAATTGCTTCGCTTTGAAATCGATAAAAGAAACTGCATTCGCAAGACGTTCTCTGAATTCATTGCCGCCATGTTTCAGCACAAACGAGTCAGGATCTTCTCCTTCAGGGAGTTCCACAATTCGAACATTCAAGTCGTGTTCAAGCGCGAGATCGATTCCCCGCACCGTAGCGCTGGAACCGGCGGAATCTGCATCATATACCAGGGTAAGGTTTTTTGAATAACGCCCGATAAGCTTGAGCTGTGCATCGGTGAGTGCGGTACCGCTTGATGCAACAACATTTTGGATTCCTGCTTGATACAGTGAAATTAAATCCGCATATCCTTCCACCATCAATGCGTTATCTTCCTGACGAATAAAATCTTTCGAATGAAATAATCCATACAACACGCGACTTTTATCATAGAGAGGAGATTCCGGTGAGTTGATGTATTTCCCGGCAATGGCATCATCCTCACGCATCTTGCGTGCGCCAAAACCGATAACACGACCTTGTGTAGAAAAAATTGGAAACATTGCACGCCCACGGAAATAATCATACGATGAACCATCGTCCCGCACTCGTGCAAGCCCGACTTTGGAGATATCTTCTATCTTAAAACCTTCCGCCTGTGCTTTAAGCACAAACACATCCCACGAGTTCATTGCATAACCAAGTCCGAAGGTGCGGATGGTTTCATCGGTAAATCCGCGCTTGTAGAAATAGCTGAGCGCTTCCTTGCCTTCTTCCGACTCTGTTAAGTTACGAAAGAAGTGCATTCCTGCAAACCGGCACACAGCATAGTAATTTTCAAACTCTGTCTGCTCTTCGGTCGCCGACACGTTTTCTTCTGGGATGATGATTCCGGCTTTCGATGCAAGAGATCGAACCGCCTCCACGAACGATATTTTATCCATCTCCATCAGAAATGTAAATATATTGCCGCCTTTACTGCATCCAAAACAATGATACATTTGCTTCTCGGCACTGACCGTGAACGATGGCGTCTTTTCCGTGTGGAATGGACACAGTCCAAGATAATTCTTGCCCCGTTTTTTTAACTGTACATATCTGGAAATGACTTCTACGATGTCATTAGCGTTACGGACTTCATCAATTTTATCGTCAGCAATGCGCATGATGAAACAAATCTACCCAAATAAGTGAGTACAAGCAAGATTTCAGTACACAACAGCCGGGAACCATCGATAAAGGAGAAATAATGCTCTCTGTTAGTTTGCGAAGAAAGCGTATTTTTCTATCGGAGTGAAGGAGCGGACGATAACGGGACACAATGCTTTGCAATACTATGCGCTGAAGGAGTTTCAGATCAAGCTAGTACGTTGGAAGATATTTTTCCAATTCCCAGGGAGTCACTTCCAATCGGTAATCTTCCCACTCTAACCGCTTTGCACTAATGAACCGTTCAAAGATATGTGCACCTAAGGCTTCTCGAATAACGGTGTCTTTTTCAAATTCTGAGATTGCTTCATCCAGCGAACCGGGTAGTATATGCAAGGTGGATTTCTTTTTAGGGTCATTGGAAAGATAAATATTTTCCTCTGAGGCTTCGGGAACTTCTAATTTACGACGAATACCATCTAACCCGGAAGCAAGCATCACGGTAAAGGCAAGATACGGGTTGCAACTCGGGTCAGGGCAGCGCAGTTCAATGCGCGTTGATTCCGGTGTATGGGCACGCGGAATTCGAATCAATGCAGATTGATTTATACGCCCCCAGCTGATATTGACCGGTGCTTCATACCCGACAACAAGGCGTTTATAGGAATTCACCAGTGGTGCAAGCACAGCACACATCCCGCGGGCATGAGCCAGCTGGCCAGCTATAAAGTGTTTAGCAATTTTCGATAGACCATGCGTATCACCGGGATCTGAAAGCGCATTCCCGCCATTGGCTTTATAATTCAACCCCTGATGCACGTGCATACCGCTGCCTGCAAGTCCACGCAACGGTTTAGGCATGAAGGAAGCAAACAAACCCTTTTGCTGGGCGAGTCGTTTCATTACCACACGGAAGGTAACTGCATCGTCGGCAGTCTTTAATGAATTTGCATAACGCAGATCCATTTCATATTGGCCTTTTGCAACTTCATGGTGCATTGCTTCAGCTTCAATTCCAAATGCCGAAAGAGTTTCTGCCGCTTGTCGCCAAAGGTCGGTTGCAATCATATCGGTTGGCATATCAAAATAACTAGCACTGTCGTGTGGTTGAGGAGGGATAACCCCGCCTTGTGCATTCGGCTTCAAGAGGAAGAATTCCAACTCCGGTCCTGTATTATAGATAAACCCCATCTTTTCTGCTTCACTCATCATTCGAGCCAGTACCGCTCTGGGGTCGCCCAAAAAAGGTTGGCCATCCGGAGTATAGACATTACAAATCAGTCGCGCCGTCATTTCATTGTCTTTCAACCAGGGAAGGACGGCAAAGGTCGATGTATCCGGCACTAGATACATATCGCTCTCAGCGGTTCGTGCATACCCTTCGATGCAGGAACCATCGAACCAAATACCATGGCTGAGCGTCGTCTCCAATTCTTTGGTCGGAATAGTAACATTCTTCACAGCCCCGCCGACATCGGTGAATTGAAGGTCGATGAATTGAATCTTGCGTTCAGCAACCAGCGCCAGAAGTTCTTTATTTGAATATGGGAGGAGTGTGGGCATTAGCGTATCGCCTGTAATAGTAAACCGAGTAGTGCAAGAAATATCAATATTCCCAATCCCGCTCCGATAGAAAGAACAATCGGTGATTTATAGAACGGAACTGGTTTGGATTCTTCATACAACTTATCAAGAACGGAAAGATCAACAGACCCCAAATGATCCAGATCGTATAACAATGCCTTCATGTCCGGATACCGATCATCCGGATTTTTCATTAAGCATTTTGCAACAACTGCGGCGAGCTGCGGAGTGATCTCCGGGCGTTCTTTATCCAGCCGTGGAATCGTTCCGTGCATTTGTTGTGCCATCACTGCAAGATTATTATCTCCGCTAAATGGTGTTCGTCCAGAGAGAAGTTCAAAAAATATGACACCGAGAGCATAGAGATCAGTTCGTTTATCGCCGCGCTTTCCTTCCACCTGTTCGGGTGCCATATAATCCGGCGTTCCGGCAGTTCCGCTGAGGTTCGCATATGTAACCCGGAACCCTCCCTTTGTGAGAGCAAGTCCGAAATCTAAAATTATCGGCTGCTTATTATCTGTAAAGAGAATATTTTCCGGTTTCATATCCCGGTGTATAATATTATGGTCATGGCAATGGCCAAGTCCATCCGCAATTTTGCGGATGAGTGCAACAGCCTCATCTACAGGTAAAGGTGCCGACCGACGGATCAATTCACGCATCGATTCTCCGGTGACCAATTCCGTGATGAGATACGGAGTACTGTTATATTTTCCGGAACCCAATCCTTTTTGGATGGAAGGATGATTTAAAGTGCGCATCACTTCCAGTTCTCGTTGAAATCGCTCATACTGCGCAGGGTCTCCTATCGACATCCGGTCCGGGACTTTTAACACCACGTCCTTTCCGCTGATAAGGTCGTACGCACGGTAAATATCGCTCATTCCACCCTGGGCTATGTGCCCGCGGATTTGAAAATGGTCAAACTGATCGCCTATTTGCAGCATCATATTCTTTCTTATTTCCTTGTGCGATTACACCTCGCACAAAAAATATACTATTGTTTTTTCTGAAAAGCGAATATCACGTTTCTTTCCGTTTTTCGACACATCAAGGCCTATGAACGACCCGCGAACCGTTTTATAATCTTTGAAAACCGTGAGCCATGTTTCGTTTGCCGCGCTACTAATTTGTGCAGGATAATTGTTACAGCCGAAACATTATCATCACTCCCCCGCTTCATCGCCAGATCGACAATCGTCTGGTTTAACTGTTCTGCTGATACTGCCTTTGAAGCTAATGTTCCAAACTCATCGTCATTGATCACCGACCACACTCCGTCAGAACAAAAGATGATTATATCGCCATCCTGCACTTTAACTTCAAAGACATCCGGCTGCACAAAAAGGTCCAAACCGAGACATTTGCTGAGTACTGATCGCTGATTATGGGTCCGCACTTTATCTGGCGACAGTACCTTCATTCGTACCAATTCTCCAACGCGCGTATGGTCTTTCGTCAGACATGTGGAGGTCTTTCCCCGGATCAAATACGCACGGCTGTCGCCCACGTGTGCAATGTGGAATGTATTTCCTTTGAGTAAACCCGCCGTTAACGTCGTTCCCATTCTACCGACCCCCAGTTCTCGTGCTTTCTGATAGACATTCAAATTCGCACTCTGCACTGCCTGTTTCATTTTTTGGGGGATCGATAATCCATCACTGGAATATACTGTCTCAAACAAGGTAACTAATGCCAATGTGCTTGCCACACCGCCATGGGCATACCCGCCCATGCCATCCGCCACACCAAAGAGATGCCCGTAGGATGCCGTCAAATCATCATGCTGATCGATGATTCGTACAGAATCCTGATTATCCTGACGCACATTCCCGATATGCGTCAAGCAGTGAGATTCTATTTCGGGCAATTCAATATATGTCATTCAGTATCCACAATTTATTATAACAAGGAAGAAGCCGCTTGCACGGCTTCCTCCTTATACTTCTTGAATCAGTGTCAATCAACAAATGTTTCTGAGTTCCTTCATCTTTCCTCATCTACATCGAAGGAAGGGGACGAGAAAACATTTATTTTGATACTGGACTCACCCTGGGTATGATCGCCCTTCCCGATTTTTTGCTATTCCAGACCAAATAAACAACGCTGATTGCTCCCCAGCCTGCAGTGACCCATAATGCCATCTGGGTTGCGTCTGCCGAAACTCCGGGCGTCGTTAATCCAATGACCACAATGCCAATCAACATTCCTATGTTTCCTATAAGTCCCAAAAAAGGAATGACCGCATGTTTAACGCTATGGAATTCCTGTCTTCCGACAAATGTAACGAATGTCAGGAAACAAATGAGCGCATAAAGGGCAAATGTTCCAATGTTCGAAGCCAGCGTTATACCGGTCAAGGCTGTAACATTGAGAACTCCAACGGCGCCGATGATCGAAGAAACGGCAACGAGAACCCATACACCCTTATGCGGTGTTGCATGTCTTTCGTGCAGCGCACCAAGCAGGCCAGGCATTTCATTATCCTGTGCCATGGCAAAACTAATGCGCACTGCCGTATTGATGGCCGCGAGAGTGGTGCCCAGAACAGCAAGCGCAACCGTAAATGCGATCACGATCATCAATGCAAAACCGTTCCCGCCGAGAAGAGCGTTGCCGATCATAATTGTCATATCGCCGATAGGCGCACCTGATGCGGCTGCGGCATCTATCCCGGTAAGGATCGAACCGTCAGGGTTTGTGAAGGTCAGTTTCTCACATATGGCATAATTTGCTGCAAAATATTCAAGCAAGTATGCGAACAAACCCTGGATGATGAGCGAGAGAATAATCCCTCGCGGAATATCCCGTTTCGGATTGATCGATTCCCCGGCAAGTGATGTGGACGATTCAAATCCGACCAAAATGAGTATCGCTATGGTGGATTGGAAAAGCATCGCCGCTAAAGTATGCGGAAATACTATCGACGATGATGCAGCATGCGTCCATTGTGTCGCATGAAGTGGATTCGTGAATCGAAAAGCAATTGCAAGCGCACTAAATCCGATTAATGAAACTAACTGGATAACGTTGATCACAATTGCGACATTCGTCGAGCCGCTGATACCGCGGACAGCAATAAAGCCAACGATAACAGCAAATATTACGGCAACCAATATTTGAAATGGAATGCTAAGATTGATGCCGAACTGTCCACAAATATAAGTTACTAAGATGGACATAAAGGCTACCATCACACCGGGGTACACCCAGTAGAAGAGATGTGCTGCCCAGCCCGTGAGAAATTTCGCAATACGTGCAAATTTCTGATGATGGGCTTTGTCACGATCAAGGAATGCCCTTTCTGCGAAATAGTATGATCCTCCCGCTCCTGCTTCCGGATAACGCCGTGCCATTTCGGAGAATGAAATTGCCGTCAAAAATGCCACGATAAGTGCGGCAACTATTCCGGTCCACATATCGGACGCTCCGCCCGTATTTGCTGCTTGGATCTGAAATGTAATCCATAAAAATGCGCCGGGGGCGATAAGCGCCATTGCGTTCACAGTTACTCCGGTCAATCCGAGGGTCTTTTTCATACCCGTATCTGTACTAGCCATTGTGTACCTCCATGAATTTATATGATGATTTTATTGTTTTCCATTTCGTGCTTTCAGTGAATCCAACTAAATATTAATATCCAATTGCATCGTGAAGGTGCTTGGGAGATCGGCATTGAAAACATCCCGTGCAAATATGACGCTCACGTTTTTTGAGAATGACCATGCTAAGCCGTAGCTTAATGCGCCAAAGCTGCTTTTGGTCCCCTGATAATCGACTGCAAGCCAGAGATTTTCGCTAATTTCGGGGATCATTCTGTCCCATGAAAGCAAAACTCCGGAGTTATCCGCTTTTCCGGTGGAAAGATCGACCAACAGTTTCTTGTTCCCAGAAAAGTATCCTATTTCAAGTCGTCCTAAAATCGAAAATGTCTTTCCGACTATTCCATAGGCAATATTAAAGTCCGTTACATTTTTCAGAAACCCGAAATCAAATCCTCCTACTGCTATAGCGGGAATCCAATCTGCGATTACTCCCTCCGGAACACCGACCTTCGCATTCACCATGAACGGTGACCATTGCGGCGTAAAATAATCGACGCCGATTTCCGCTTGCACAATGGAATCGGGCAACACTCCGACAGTTAATCCGAGATCCGTTGGGAATGCCGTCCCACTGCCCGGCTTGCCGCTCTTAAAATCGTATGCATAATTATCGATGCCAAGATGAAACGATTTATATCCTTGGAAATCCACAGAAGGGATCCAGATAATTGTAGATGGTGTAGCATAGATAATAGAGCTTGTCATCATCAAAAATACAAGCACTGCAAGGGTAGTTTTTTGAATCGATTTCATTTTGTTTCTCCTTTTATATTATAAAATATTATTTGCATTATTGATTTTAATGAAAATATCGATCGTCCGGTTGATAACCGGGCTGCATCAGCATCGATGATATGCTTCAGCAGGTTGAGCTGCACGAATCCCGGTAGAAAAAATGATGGTGGTAAATGACACCATAACGGCTAAAAAAATCTTCATGAATAACCTCTTCTTATATGAGTTTGTTGAATTATTGTTTACGTTCTCAATCCATCAAGCGGATTCCGCTGTTCCATTTGGATAAACATGGCTGACATCATTGACCGATGAAACAAAGATTTTATCGTGTTCCTTTTTCCCTGATTGCCCAATTTTTACAATAATCGAAATTGCCTTGGGCGCTAGATGCTGCGGAACTATCGCTTCCAACTTGAATCTTATTAAGGTAGGAGACATTATATTCACTGCCGCGATAAATTTCTTTATGTTCCTTTTGTTTGTTAAAATCACGCACCTCCGTTACCGTAATTCCCGGTATTCCGGCACTCGACAGCACCTCGCGAACATCTTCCAGCTTACCGGGACTGATTATTGCTTCGATTTTTTTCATGGTCTGCCTGACGAAAACTTTATTATATATCGTTGCTTAGTACAACTACCTTATAATATAAGGTTGTTTTATTAAATGTCAATAGTTTATTAATTAAATTCTTCTAATAACCTTATTATAGAAAACATTTTTATGTATAAAATCGGAACTTCCACATTCTCATTCTTGTTTAGAATGGGCTGGTAAATCACCGCACATTTTTGTAATTCGACCCGATAGAAAATCCCTCAAACAATGTATTTCTTTTGGCTTATACATTACGGTATGTGCATGCCATATTTATTCCAATATCTTTCCAGATTCGTCTGTTGCCTCCATTCTTTCCAAAACGTACATTGTAACCAATAAACATTACTCAACGTAACTGAGGTTGTAAATCCAAATGTATCACTCAAGTCAAGGTGAAATTATGAACCCATTCGCAAAATTCGCGTTGCCACTTCTTGGTCTGGCTTTTTTATCAACGGATACATCGCTCGCGCAGGAGCGCGACCGCAGCAAAATTGCCGACCAATATAAATGGAACCTTGCCGACATCTATCCATCCGATGCAGCATGGAAAGAAGCGAAACAGAAGCTTATCAAAGAACTGCCAATGGTCGAAAAATATCAGGGCACACTCGGTTCATCCACACAGCAGTTATTGGGATGTCTCGACCTCGTTACAAATCTCAATAAAGAATTTACGCGGCTCTACACGTATGCCAGTTTGAGTTTGGATCAAGACACGCGTGTGCAATCATATTTGGGATTGCAACAAGAGATGAGCCAGTTAGGTGCTACCTTTGGAGCTAAGACCGCATTCATCGAACCGGAGATTTTAAAGATCGATCAAGTACGAGTACAAGAATTTTTGAAGAGTGAAAAGAAGCTTGAAATTTATCGCCATTATTTGGATGACATACTTCGCCGAAAAGCTCACACAGGCACCGAGGGTGAAGAGAAAATTATCGCAGACGCCGGATTAATGTCGGATGCACCATCCAGCATCCATGACATTTTCGCCAACGCAGATTTTCCCTATCCCGAAATAACACTGAGCGATGGGAAAACGGTGAAGTTAGATCAAGCCGGATTCGAGCTTCAACGTACTTCTACAAATCGAGAAGATAGAAAAAAAGTATTCGCTGCGTTCATGGGTAAGTTGAATGATTACCGGCGCACGTATGGCACAGAGTTGAATGCGCAAGTAAAGAAAGATCTCTTTTATAAGAATGCGAGGAGATACAATTCATGCCTTGAAAGTGCGCTCGATGGAAGCAACATTCCTACGCAGGTCTATCACAGTCTGGTAGATAACGTCAATAAGAATCTTAGCACCTTCCATCGTTATTTGAAACTGCGGCAAAGAATTCTTGGTGTTGATCAATTGCATTATTATGACCTTTATGCACCTCTGCTTGCCAATGTTGATTTGAAATACAACATCGAGGAATCACAGAAAAATATCCTGGCTGCACTTCAACCACTTGGTGATGATTATGTTTCTATGGTCAAGAGAGCATTCAACGAACGATGGCTTGATGTCTATCCGACCGAAGGAAAACGCTCTGGGGCATATTCTAATGGTTCGGCATACGACGTACATCCATACATTCTGCTGAATTACAACGGCAAGTACAATGATATGAGTACGATCGCTCACGAGCTGGGACACACGATGCACAGTTATCTTTCGAACACGCATCAGCCGTATGCGACTTCAGATTATCCGATCTTCGTTGCGGAAGTTGCTTCCACATTTAACGAAGCGTTGTTGATTGATTACATGCTGAAGCAAATCAAATACGACAATGTCCGGCTTTCGCTGCTCGGCAATTATCTCGAGGGTATAAAAGGAACTGTCTTCCGGCAAACGCAGTTCGCGGAATTTGAACTACGTATTCATGAAATGGCAGAAAAGGGCGAGCCGCTTACAGGCGATGTGTTGAATCAAGTCTATGACGAAATCGTCAAAAAATATTACGGGCATGACAAAAACGTCTGCATCGTTGACGACGAAATAAAATCGGAGTGGATGTTTATCCCACACTTCTATTACAACTTTTATGTTTATCAATATGCAACATCTTTCACAGCATCGGCGGCATTATCTGAGCGGACGCTGGCTGGTGATAAAGCTGCGACAAAAGAATATATCGAATTCCTCTCTTCCGGCGGATCCGATTATCCAATTGCATTATTGAAAAAAGCCGGCGTGGATATGACAACCTCCGAGCCGTTCGATCTAACAATGAAGAAAATGAACCGCGTGATGGATGAGATGGAGAAAATTCTGGATACGATGAAGAAATAAGTTATCAACGTATAACAAAGGGCGCAGTGGCTCTTTGTTCCGTGGAATACTAGATTGACAGACATCGAATTGCAGGCAACTTATGGAGAGACTGAAAAACGAAATCCGCATTACCCACTCCGATCTCATTACTGCGATTCGCAAAGCATTGGAATATACTGGCGTGCCCGCACACATTGCAAACGTTGAAGCGGAGGTGATGGCAGAATCCGATTTGATGGGTGTTGCTTCTCATGGTATAAGGATGCTGCCCGGACTCATTACAGGAATTCGAGAGGGGAGATCATCAGCAAATCCGAATATTAAAATCGTCCGTGATTTCAACGCCATTTGTGTTCTTGATGGTGATAATGGGCCTGGCCGGTTTCTATGTGTTGAAGCAATGACATATGCAATCGAGCGGGCGAAGAAATTCGGAATTGGTACTTGTCTTGCGAAGAATGTCACTCACTGGGGTCGCGGATTCGCTTATGCTTTTCGTGCAGCACAGGCCGGAACAATCGGTATTTGTATGACCAATGCAATTACAAACATGGTTGCATGGGGATCATCTCAACCGCTCCTTGGCAATAATCCAATTGCCGTAGGTGTTCCTCGGAAAGGAAAAAATCCTATTGTGCTTGATATGGCGATGAGCCAAGCAGCGATTGGAAAAATGGTGACGTATCTGCGCGAAGGGAAATCAACGCCTCTTGGATGGGGATTGGATGAAGAAGGGAGACCAACAACCGATCCACGAGCAATGTTGACCAGCAAACGGATTCTTCCATTTGGAGAGCACAAAGGTGCTGGACTTGCCATTATGATGGAACTGCTGACCGGCGCCCTCTCTGGGAGTATGCTTTCCTATGAAATCGGAGAGGCTGACCCCTCCGGCTTAGATCCGAATTCTTCAAAACTTTTTATTGCGATTGATGTGCAGGCAATTGGAGATATTGAATCTTTATCTGCAAGCATTGAAAAGATGTATCAATGGATGCATAAAACAGAACCGACGATCGACATATTCTATCCTGGAGATCAAAGCTGGAAGAACCGAGAAACCAATCTTCGGGAAGGTATTCCCATACGTCCAGACATACTCGAAGACTTGAAAAAAGTGAATGTAATTTTATAATTATAGAAGAAAGGAAAAACTCGTGTACCATACAATTCAAGATTTTCTAAATGACTGGAAGTATGAGAACGAAGCAACATTGAAAGTGTTCAAGAATCTCACTGACGCTGCTCTTAAACAAAAAATCACACCGGAGGGCCGCTCGCTCGGTTTTCTTGCATGGCATATTGTCATCTCGCTTGGTGAAATGGGTGAAAAAGCCGGCTTAAAGGTGATCGCTCCGCCGGAACATTCCTCAGTTCCCATAAACGCTTCAGACATTGCTGCGGCATATGAAAAAGCAGGAGCTTCCGTTGCATCCGAAGTGAAGGAAAAATGGAACGATGCAATGCTCTTAGAACTGATCGACATGTATGGCGAAAAATGGACGTGTGCTGCAACACTTGGTTCACTCGTGAAACACCAGATCCACCATCGTGCACAAATGACTGTGCTCATGCGGCAAACTGGATTGAAGGTTCCCGGAGTCTATGGACCTTCTCGTGAAGAATGGTCGCAGTTTGGGATGCCCGCTCCTCAATAAAATATTTTAGAGAAAAATGTTCCCGTTCATATACTTTTCTTAGTACTTTAGATATATCTTTATTCTCAACGAAGCACAATGACGTTGCATTTTACTCTATCATTACAACTTAAAGGAACCACTATGATTAAACGAATTCTCTTTTTCAGTATACTTGTGGTGCTTCTTGCACACGTAGGTCTTGCACAAGGCCATGGACTTGGTCTTGGACTGACGATCGGCGAACCTACCGGTATTAGTTGCAAAGGTTGGGTTACCAACTCAGGTGCCATTCAATTAGGAATCGGATACCCATCACTCTCATCGACACAAGGAACTGCACTGAGCGCAGAGTATGTCTGGCATTCACACGTCTTCCGATCACATGAATATTTTCCGTTATTCTATGGACTCGGCGGCATTTTCGGAATCAGCAGCGGTACTGATATCATGGGAGCACGGGGCGTTTTAGGGATAGCATGGTGGCCACACAAATCCTCCCTCGATGTATTCTTACAGCTCGTGCCGACGTTATACTTTAAGCCGACTTCACAATTTGAGTTTGATTTCGGATTTGGTGTACGATATTTCTTCTGACAATTCTGAGACCTCACAGGTTACTATAGCCTGTGAGGTCTTTTACACGCCACTCGCCGATTTCATCTCACCATTCACCGAAATCACTGTAACTTTCATAAGATTCTCGTGTATCATTGCATAGAACACATTTACATAAGGAGAATTTTATGGAACATGATAAACGACATTCCTATGGCCATCTCGGTGTCGGACTTTTCTTATTAATCGCCGGTATTGCATTGATGCTGGATAAATTCGATATTTTTAATGCCGGACCGGTTTGGCATTACTGGCCAATAATTATTATTGCCGTCGGATTGGGGAAATTGCTGGATGCACAGTTTGCGTGGGAATACCGAAAAGCTTGTTCGACACTTTTTATTGGAGCTTGGTTGTTCATTTCAGAATTACATATATTTGGGTTAGATTATCATAACTCATGGCCGATTCTGCTTATCGGTGTTGGTATAGGCATGTTGTGGAAATCTGCCTGCCCTTCACATTTTAGATTTGCAAAGGATCACTGCAATGGAAACTAGACATAATTCCTTTTTCGCGCCTCGATTAGTACTGGGATTGGGAATCATTATCATCGGTGTTCTCTTCCTCCTGGGAAATATGGACATCATCGACCCGCATGAGTATCTACGTTTATGGCCTGCGATTCTTATCGTTGTCGGAATTGCCTATCTCATCCAATGTCAACATGGTTCCGGACGAGTGTGGGGGATCATCCTGACATTTATTGGCACCGCTATGCTCATGGACCGGCTTTACTTCATTCATTTTAGTCTATGGGATTACTGGCCGCTGATTCTTATCTTCGTTGGAATGATGATGATCGTTAAGAGTCTATTTTCCCACAGAGGGATAACTCCTCCGTCTGCTGAGAATTCATTCCCCCGAGGAGGGATAACTCCTCCATTCGCTGAGAGCAGCGACGCAAATAACTACATCAAAGCCATTGCCATCTTGGGTGGTTTTAGACGTGTTAATAATTCGAAAAATTTTAAAGGCGGAGAGTTTACAGCGATTATGGGCGGGCTTGAAATCGATTTGCGGGACGCATCCATAGAGGGAGAGGCTGTCATCGACATCTTTGCGCTCATGGGTGGTGTTGAATTGCGTGTACCGGAAGACTGGCTGGTTATCATCGAGGGATTTCCGTTCATGGGCGGATTCGAAGATAAGACGCGTCCTCCAAAGGAAAGCACGAAACATCTCGTCATTAAAGGGACAGCGGTAATGGGCGGCGTCGAGATAAAGAACTAACCGTGCATCCTATTCTTTCAAATAGAAGAACGCTTTCTCTCTATCTTGCTGTCTGGTTGTTCGTGGGTTTACTCATTGAGATTCCATTTATTTATTCTTATAGAAGTCAATGGGGAGCGTTTCTTTTATCCGACATACCCCTTAATCTTTTTTTTGCATTCATCTGTCTTTCCTCATACTACTTGTGCCGTATCTTTCCCATCAAAACTACACAGTGGTATAATCTTCTTTCCATGTTCTTCGCTGCTGCATGTATTGCTGCCGGTATTGAACTCTTTATTGGGTACGGGTGGGTAAAAGCGGTAGATTCAATGCAAATCGCACCTTCCATAGCGTCTATGTACGAGCAATGGATCGCAGGGATATACAGTTTGCTTGTATTAATTTTCCTTCTTATCGCAGCGATGCATTACGTCATCCTCGCATCGGAACAATCTCGTGAGGCAGAACACCAGACATTTGAATTAAAATTGCTAGCACATGATGCTGAATTGCGCGCATTGCGTGCTCAAATTGATCCGCATTTTCTTTTTAACAGCCTTAACTCCATCAGTGCGTTAACAACAAGCGATCCGGCAAAAGCACGGACCATGGTCATTCTGCTTGCTGAGTTTTTCCGGAACAGTTTGGATTTGGGAACAAAGAACCGAATTTCTTTGACTGAAGAATTATCTTTGATCGATAAATTTCTGACGATTGAACAAGTTCGGTTTGGATCGCGGTTACAAGTACAACAAGACATCGAACAGAAGACATTGGAATGCAGGATTCCTCCGCTCCTGTTACAGCCGTTAATTGAAAATGCGGTGCGCCATGGTATCTCGCAACTCCTCGAAGGTGGTACTATTACTCTTCGAACACAATTACACAACGGCAAGCTGAACATTACCATTGAGAACCCTTTTGACCCGGACTATGTACCGAAGAAGGGAACCGGACTTGGTGTAAAGAATGTCCGCTCCCGCATCCAGACACTGTACGGAAACGAAGGAAGAATAGATATCGAAAAAAAAGACAATATATTTACAGTTGAATTTTCTTTTCCTGTACAAGATTCTGACACATAAAACCGGATGACACCGATGACTGCCAAACCTGTTATTCAAACTATTATTGTTGATGATGAAGAACCGGCGCGTCTTCTTCTGCGTGAATACCTCACGAAACGTGATGATATAAACATTGTCGCGGAATGTTCCAATGGATTTGAAGCAGTGAAAGCTCTCACGGAGCTAAAGCCCGACCTTGCCATTCTGGATATCCAGATGCCCAAGCTAAATGGTTTTGAAGTTTTAGAACTTGCCGAGAATCCCCCCGCAGTTATTTTTGCCACGGCATACGATCAATATGCTGTAAAAGCATTTGAACTGCATGCCGTCGATTATTTGCTGAAACCGTTCAGCAAGGAACGCTTAGATGAAGCACTCGACCACGTCGCAAAACGACTGAAAACAAAGAAACCTTTACCTCTCGAAGCTCTTGCTGCTGCCGCAGGAATGAAACCGGCAATTCTTGAGCGTGTACTTGTGAAGGATGGATCAAAAGTACATGTTATTCCCGCAGATAAAATAGATTATATCGAGGCAGAGGATGATTATGTGGCAATTAAAGCGGAGGGAAAATCCCATTTGAAGCAGCAGCGCATGGCAGAATTAGAAAAGATGCTTGATCCGGCAAAATTTGTCCGCGTCCACCGTTCTTCCATTATCAACCTCGAACGCATTGCCCGTATTGAACTCTATGCGAAAGACAGCCGTATGGCGATACTCAAGGACGGAACGAAGCTGCTGATCAGTCGGACAGGATACGACAAACTGAAGAAGATGCTGTAAATAAAAAAAGTAAATGAAACCGGGTTTTTGCTTTTATATCCCCGCCAAGGTTAGTAACCTTGGTTTGACGGCTTCGTCCCGACTTGTCGGGATCGGAGCCGTTTCTGTTTGTATTCGTTCGTCCACCATCATTTTCCTAGCTCCGGCAAAATGATCGGCTTGAAGTTGGTATTCCTGATTTGATTCAACTTGGAGTTTCATCGCTTTATAGAACTATTGATGTTTCCATATAACGATCTGTTGCGTCATGCATCATTCTTCAAACATTTCTGGATAGAGTTGTTTCAGACACTTTTCGATCTTGTTGTACTTAATTTGAATTTCAGCAGTCGAAGGTTGGAAGGATTTGAATAGCCTGACGTAGTCAGAGGTTGAAAAGAAGGAAATGGTTTCGTCTAATTCATTAACAATGTGTTGAAGGATATCGAGAAAGTCTTCAATGGACTTTTTCAGAATGACATCAAGCAACTCTATTGGTGCTCCCCAAGAACTCTTCTGAATGCTGCTTTGCCGCAAGTAAGCAGCTTCATTTGAAATGGCATTCTTCAAGAGATTCCTATGGTAGCTATATTTTGAAGGCCAAGTTAAGGTCTTCTCTAAAGTTTTATACAGCAGACGAAATAGCTCTCTATCTTGGGATTGGAAAAGGGATTCCCAATAAGGTTCGAAAGTGGAAAAGTCAGATTCTCGAGTTGTGTTATCATTATCTACAATGTTGCAACATTCTGATGCAACCATCCTTGCAAATGAAGGGCGCTTATTTATAATCCGATGAAGCCTTTCTTTGAATGAGTGTGGATCGAAGGGTATTTCCGGATACTCTTGTTCACGAAATTCCGCAAAATACATAAATAAATAGCAACTTCTGTGAGTGTCTAACTTTTCAAATAGATCTAGCAATTCTGATGCTTCGTCTGTTGATAGATCTCGAAGTCCGTCGAACACATTTATGAGTGAATTTGCAATGTCAGATGGCTTAATATCTCTCTCTATGATATCGTTCTTGACTTTTGTCACTAAATGAACCGCAAGCTGCTTTGCTGAATTTCCAAGACCCACTTGATACTCATCCAACCTTTTTCTTTGAACAAGATTTACAAGCACAGTGAGTGCATGCATTGATTGAAGACGAACATAATAGTCCGGTTCAGAATATCCCAACCGAGTGTGAAGTCTACCGTCCAAATCAAGTAGCAATTCTGTTCCTTCAAGAGCGTAGGCAATTGGATCAGGCGTTTTGGCGCTCGCGAACTCCATCAAAGCCCATCCAACACTTCCACGAACTGATGTTATTGTATTGGTATCCTCTCCTGCCATTACTGCAAAGTGATGATTTGTAGACGACTCGCGATCATCGGTATTGGGATCAGGATCATCAATGCAAAAGTTGATGAGCTTCTTTGCTTCATCATAGCATCCTTTATTTGCCAGTTCCTTTGCAAGCCAAACGAAATGCTCGCGTGCATTAACGCTATTCGCAAACTTCTGTCGAAAAATGTCCTTGGTCTGTAGGTACTCTTCGAAGGCCTCATATATTTTCTGAGCATTTTCCTTCGAAAGATTCTGAATTGGCCCAGTAACGAATTCGAGTACACGGGCAGAAGGATTATCCTTTTTCAATAATTGATGTATTATTCTTTTGCTTCTACCTGAATCACTGAGCCAATCCTTCTTAAATAGACCTTCTAAGAAATCACTCCTCAAGAAGAAATGCGTTTTCTTTGAGTTCTCCATCTCGAGGTAAGACTCAATATCTAAGGCCTCAAGTAAATCAACAACGAAATCGGGCTCGAATTCTACTACTGATTCATAGCTCAAGAGATTGATCGTTCTGTACTGCCTGTCATACTGTAGATAGTCATGTTTCCGAACCAAATCCACCATAAATTTTTTTGCTGGATCATAGCCAACTTTGGCAAGACGAAGGAGCGTGATTATTACAAAGATATTACTCGGGTAACCCGGTTCAGGACATCTTGTAGTTTTTTTGCTATCCAATTCTACAAGTTGCATGATGTTTTCATAACCAAACGCAGCAAGATCCATATCGCGAAGTTCTGAGAAAAGAATATCTGAGGTACTTGGCCAACCCTTTCGAATGGAGAGAATGTTCCTAAGGAACTTCAAAGATTGATTTCTTTCAAGTTGTTCGATTTGATTGTCGCTTACTCGTCGAATTAGGAGAGGTATGACAGCCCTTTTGAGAAAAACTGGCGTTTCCGTGCCTGCACTGTGCGGATTGTTTAAAAGAACTCTCTTTTTAATAAAAGTCCATGCAGTCTTTGGGTCAACCTTATAAAGTTGCTCGAATAAAGGTCTGAATAACTTTCTCGCTGCTCCGATGTCAGATATACTGAATCGTCCACCTGTTTGAGAGTGACTTGGGCCACTCCATTCATAACCTCTGTATTTTCCTCCATATCGTTTATTGAATTGCTCTGATAACTTCTCTACGACATATTCCAAGTTAACGGCTGGCATTAGCATCATAAATTCAAGGGTAGCAGAATAGATGCTTGAGGGTGTCTCTTGAACCAAAGGAAAATAATCGCCTGTCATATCGAAATAGTTGAAAACGAAATCAATAATACTTTTTCCTTTTTTTGTTCGTTCATAAATTATGATGAGGATATTTGCCACACGCGATATTTCATGTTGTTCCTGTGACCAATCGATCATAGGAATCTTCTTACTGGAAAAGGGTACTAAATAATATTTCTGCAAGAATGTGGATATTTGATTATTACGGGTTGGATCTGTATCCTCATTGACAACTTCTTCAAGAAGTTTCAACGCACTGTCTCTTTCTAAATGACCTTTGAGTTTTTCAAAGATGTTGAGGATGGTCGTTAGAAGGTATTGTGGTTTAATGGTTCGTTGTTTCCATCTTGTTTCTAGCAGATGCATCGCAAGAAAAGAGTAGTGGTGCTTTATTAGCACATTTTGCAGGAAAAAGTCAAAAGAATGTACTTCGAAATTGCTTGCGAGTAGTTTGTTGTAAAGGTAATATATCAATCGCGAGCTTGAACTAATTTGTGTGAGAAACGTTTTTTGGTTTAGATCCTGTAATTTTCGTTCTGATCGAAGAAAACGATTCAAATTGATGATTTTTCTCCCGAGTGTTAAAGTCGGCCGGAAGAATGTTGGTGAATCAGCAATGTGATTTATGAAATCATTCAGTGTCTGTACAAATTCCAATTTTGTAATTCGCCCCCCATGTGATCCTTCTTCCATAATTCTTTGGAACGTTAATGCAATTACGCTTTTTTGATCTTGACGATCAAGATAGACTGGATAGTCAAGAACAAAGAATTCTTCAATCTTTGCAAGCAAGAGTGTTTGAGTTTTGAATTCAACGATGCATACAGATTTTAGAAGATCGATTTCCTCATAACTCCAGCCACCCCGTTTTAATCTTCGATAAATAGGGTCTTTTTTAAGGTATTTCTTATAATCTGGATAGTTACGCCACCAAAATCCATACTTTGACACATACTGAAAATCATTTTGGAAGGTTGGTGAAAACGTACGACCAACTATCGTCAGCTTATCCTTTTCTTTAAGACTTGTGAATCGCTTTTTTTTGAGGATATTGTGTATTATGCTGTGAGTAATATTGCGTTGATACCATTTGACCTCGAAAACCTCGATATGATCCTGATAAACGAGAGTGAAATCTTCCCATTTCTTGTCCTCCACAATAATTTCAACGAACTGATCATTCTTGTAACCTTCCAAGAGATAATACAGAGCAACGTCAGCCTGTGCTGAAATTCCTGAGAAAGTATTTTGTCCCGCGAGGCTCACTATATCCTTCTAAACTTTATTCCCGCATTTGTTGTCTGCAAGGTGGTATTTATTTGTTGTCGTTTTCCTCCCCTTGTCTAGGGGAGGTGTCCCGATGAATGTCATTCATCGGGACGGTGGGGTCGGCACCCCGAATTTCTTCTGCAATAGTATTCAGCACACCGTACAAATTCTTTCGTACATCATCATTGGTAAAACGCAAGAATCGAATCCCGAACTGCTCGATCCATTTCTGCCGTGCTACATCTTTTACCTGTGCGCCTTCTACAAAGTGACTTTCTCCGTCAAGTTCGATTGCGAGTTTTTTCTCTGCACAATAAAAATCTACGATATATTTACCAATACTAAATTGGCGCCGGAACTTTGTTCCTGCAAGCTGTTTGTTTTTCAATCGAGACCACAGGATAACCTCTGCATCGGGCATTGCATTTCGGAATTGTTTTCGTCTTCCTTTCTCGCTCGCTCGATTAAAAACTTTCGCCATTGTTTTTCAACCCCATCGTCCCGAACGACTCCGTCGTACGGGACACTTCCCCTCGTTGAGGGGAAGAAAAAAGCACCTCAGATTGATTTGAATTCCATTTCGGCATCTTTCATTTACAAGCCAGCTTTGGACTTCAAAAATCCCCTTCTACGAAATCCTCTCCACAATCTTCACCGCTTCCTGCACACAGCGTTCGCAAACATTTTGTGTCAGCTTATTATCTGCGGCATACTTCTTTCCTTCTTCCGTGTTCAAATCGCATTGAAGCAGTTCTCTGCAAGACGTTGTTGAGAATATTTTTCTAAACTCTACATCAAAAGTCTTTACCAGACTGTATGTCTTCTCTTTTTTTTCATCTCCCTTGTCACCGAGAGATTTTCCATGCTTTACACCGATAGCCATGTAAGCGCCTGTCACGGCTCCGCACGTCGCTTGCAGTCGCCCCATTCCTCCTCCAAAACCGCTTGCAATTTTTAAAGCGTGCAATTCCGAAATACCGTTTTCCTTTGCGAACGGTGTAAAGACTGCCTGCGCACAATTAAAACCATTTTTAAAGTAATCCAACGATTCTTTTTCTTTCATACGATCTCCTTGAGCTTTATGGATAAAATGTTTGACATATACTAAATACTTTATTATTTAAACAATTTCAAGGACTTGCACTTCGTATAGTTTTTAGAGAAATTTCTTCATTTCAGAACTAAGATTCATCACTGATAATCACAAGGAACCCATCATGCTCAATTCTCTCTTACGCTTTACCTCCGGTGTTCTCTTGTTGAGTGCAGCAACATTTGCGCAGAACACTCCGGATGAGGCATCGCTTCTCATGCAACTCGATCACGATTTCGATAAAGCCACAGCCGAGAAGGGTGTCGATGGCTGGGTCGCTTATTTTGCACCAAACGGTTCAATGCTTGGTGACACAAGCAAACCAATTACAGGTGCAGACGAAATTCGTAAAGCAATGGAACAGGCTTTTAAAGATTCGAGTTTTTCGCTCAGATGGCATCCGGTAAAAGCCGAAATGATGATTCCTGGTGTTCTTGGATACACCATTGGCAGATGGGAGAGACTTCGGAAAAATAAAGAAGGCAAGTTGATGAAATCCACAGGCGCTTATACTTCTGTCTGGAAGAAACAACCTGATGGCTCGTGGAAAATTGTACTTGATACCGGAAATCCAGATGGACCACCGATAGAGATAAAATAAATTCAGAATAACTCAACGAGACTCAAAAATGAGTAATCAGCCTTTTATTGGAATGGACCCGGAAGAATTTCGGAAGCACGGCAAAGAAGTAGTCGATTGGATTGCGGACTATCTCAAGAATGCCGAGAAGTATCCTGTGTTCTCGCGTGTCAAACCCGGTGAGATTAAAAATCAACTGCCGGCAACGCCGCCAGCAACTTCTGAAAAAATGGAACTGATACTAGCCGATTTCAATCGCATCATTCTTCCCGGCATTACACATTGGAATCATCCCGGCTTCTTCGCATACTTTGCCAACAGTGCTTCAGCGCCCGGAATTCTTGGAGAGATGCTGGCCACTGCATTGAATGTCAATGGAATGTTATGGCGAACTTCTCCCTCTGCTACAGAATTGGAAGAAGTAGTGACCGATTGGCTAAGGCAAATGCTCGGACTACCATCGGAATTTCAGGGAGTCATCATCGATACTGCCTCTGTGTCCACACTCGTTGCATTAACAGCGGCACGCGAAGCTATGCACAAGCGGGTACGCGAGGAAGGACTATCGGGGCGAACCGACTTGCCGCGCCTTCGTCTGTATTGTTCCGATCATACGCATTCATCCATTGAGAAAGCTGCCATTATCCTTGGTGTGGGTCAGGAAGGAGTACGGAAAATTCCTTCCGATACAGAGTTCCGAATGAAACCCGATATACTCGCAGCGGCAATCGCAGAAGACAAAAAAAACGGATGGCTTCCCTTTGCCGTTGTAGCTACGGTCGGAACGACCTCTACCACGAGCATCGATCCGGTGCCGGCAATTGCCGACATCTGCAAGAGGGAAAAATTGTGGCTGCACGTCGATGGAGCATACGGCGGTATGGCAGCTCTTGTTCCAGAAATGCGCTCAGTGCTTGACGGCTGCGACCGAGCCGATTCACTCGTTACGAATCCGCATAAGTGGCTGTTCACACCAATGGATTGCAGTGTGCTCTTCACGCGTCACGTTGATACGCTGAAACAAGCATTCAGTCTCGTACCGGAATATCTCAAAACCACAGATGATAAAGTAAATAATTATATGGATTGGGGTGTGCAGCTTGGAAGACGATTCCGTGCATTGAAACTCTGGTTCATTATCCGCTCATTTGGCGTCGAAGGAATGATCGGCATCTTGCGGGAGCATTGCCGATTAGCACGTGAATTTGCTTTGTGGGTTGATGCCGATCCAGATTTTGAGCGACTCGCTCCTGTTCTCTTTAGTGTTGTGTGCTTCCGATATCATCCGAAGGGAATTTCAGATGAGGGTAAGCTCGAACACATGAATGCACAGATTATCGATCGGATCAACACGACCGGCGAAGCGTTTCTTTCCCATACGAAATTGAACGGTCGATATACAATTCGTTTAGCGATAGGAAACATCGCCACAGCGGAGAAACACGTTGCTCGTGTGTGGAAGTTGGTTAAACAAGAAAGTGCGAAATTGTAGCACAAGCCAATATTTATTTTCTACTAAATCTAAAAGCGCTAATATACTTGCAAAACTGATTCGTACAATCTTAAATGGTTATAGATCGTTGACGAATTATACTTAAGCAATCCAAGGTATTGACATTCAGATATTTTATTTAGATATTGTAACGTATAGGTTACATAATGATAATTATATGTTACTAATTCTAAGGGTTAAACTATGAAAACATCAATTATCGAAGAATACGACAGATTACGATACAATGTTGGAAAAGGGTTTACTATAGGATTCATGTTATGGTACGGATTCTATATATATTCTTCCAATTTTCAAATCGAAAATAGAATTCTAAAAATCATAGTCATTATTTTAGTACTTGTGACATGGTTTATCTGGACAATATATCTGGTCAAATTTATGAGATTAGGTAAAATGCTAAAGCATAATGATGAAGTAAATGATGCGCTTAACAACGAATTGATTCAGCATTACAGACTAAAATCTTCTTTTGTAGGTTTAGTTGTCACCATGATAAGCATAGGAGTTCTGTTGGGAATTACATCTTTTGTACAGATACCAGGGAAACTTGTTTGTGAAATCTTGCTTTACGTTATAGTTTCTGCTCCCCTGATAGCATTCTTAATGTACAATAGAAATTAATTGTTATGCCAAACGTGAAATTAGTAAATCAAATTAAAGTTCAAAGAGCTATTCATAATTTGACTCAAGAGGAATTAGCTTCAAAAATCGGCGTCACAAGGAAGACAATCAATACGATAGAAAATGGCATATTCGTGCCATCGACAATTTTAGCGATCAGGTTAGCAAAGTATTTTAAAATAAAAGTTGAAGACTTGTTTGATTTGGCAGAAGATAACACCAACCATGAACTTTAATAAGGGTGTAAAACGAAGTACGCATATATATGCAACGATTTTTATTCGCAACATGTTGGTTACACTTGTGATTCAATTCAAGGGAGAAGATTGTTCATTTTCAAAACAAGATAATCATAAAACCAAACCGCTATAAATTCTAATTTAGAAAAGGAGATATGTATGAAATTCAAGGTTTTTTTGGTCTTATATTTTTGCCTTGCATTAATGCATGTTGAAGATGCCCAGAGTCAATCGAGCGACCGGTTTATAAATATTCTGAATCGGATGGCATCCTCCATCAATTCAGGCGATTACGAAAAGATACAACAGGATTTCGGGAAAGCGCTCTTGGATGTTTTTCCATTGGATAAATCGAAACCGTTTTTTCAGAAGTTAACAGCCGATTGCGGTGCGATAAAGAGTTCCGATCAGCCTCGTCTATCTCCTCCCGATCAAGCTGTTTTTCCGGTACATTTTGAACGCGCCGTTTTGGATATCAAGATCGTTCTTGACAATCAGGACAAAATCATCGGCTTATGGTTTCTCCCGCATCAGAATGATATTCCTGTGCCTGCGAGAAATTCGGTTATTTTACGGTTACCCTTTGAAGGGAAATGGCTGGTCCTTTGGGGTGGTGATACTAAAGAACTAAACCAGCATCATGATGTTCAAAACCAACGCTGTGCTTTTGATTTTCTTATGGTCGACGACTCCGGAAGAACTTATAAAGGAAATGGAAAGGAAAATGAAGACTATTTCGCATTCAGCCAGAACATTCTATGCCCCGCCGATGGAATCGTAACAGATGTGATCTCAGGAGTTCGAGACAACGCTCCAGGTTCGATGAATCCATATTCCGCTTTGGGCAACGCGGTTTTTATCGAACACAGCAAGAATGAAGTGTCCGTAATAGCACATTTCAAAGAAGGGAGTATTCGCGTAAGAGCTGGTGACAAAGTTAAGAGTGGACAAGTGATCGGTCTTTGTGGTAATTCCGGAAATTCATCCGAACCTCATATTCACTTTCATTTGCAGAATACTCCCGTTATTCAGGATGGGGCTGGAATAAAATGTCAATTTGGAAAAGTAAATATATTTGGGATAGGAAAACGTGAGATCAAGCCAGACTATTCTCCTGTCAAAGGAGACATTATCAGTGAGGAATAATATGTTGAAAGCAAAGAATGCACAAATTAGCGATTGGAAACTTCGCCACAGCGGAGAAACACGTTGCTCGTGTTTGGGAGTTGGTTCAACAAGAAAGTGCAAAATTGTAGCGCGGATTGATAATCTATGTAATGGAAATACATTTTAACAATAAAGGAATAAATCATGATCAAACATATTGTTCTCTGGAAACTAAAAGACTTTGCCGAAGGGACCACGAAACAGCAAAACGCATTAAAGATCAAAGGGTTGTTAGAAGAAATGCGTGGAAAAATTCCCGGTATGCTTAAACTAGAGGTTGGACTCAATTTTGAAAAAAGCGGCGATGCTGCAGATATCTCGTTGTACACGGAATTCGAATCACGTGAGGCATTAGACGCATACCAAATCCATCCTGAGCATATGAAGGTAAAGAACTTCCTCCCGCTTGTTCGCACGGAGCGCCGGGTAGTGGATTATGAAGTATAGGAAAAGCGTATGTTTTTCAATGCCTTAAATGGGCTTGCTCTTCATCAATCCTCTGCTTAGATTTATTCCCAAAAGGAACCTTCCGAAAGCGCTCGAGCGTGCATTTCCATGATTTTCGGATTGCTCTATTTCACCACTATTGACAGGAGTCATTATGAAACCCCTCATCCTTCTTCTTCCACTTCTCTTTGCGTTCGTAATGATATCCTGTTCCTTGCGAAACGATGAAAAGGACTTTCGGGCCTTCATCGACAACCACATTAAGATCTATGAGCCGAAGTTCAAGGCGATGAACCTTGCCGATTGGAACGCCAACGCCACAGGCGATAAAAAGTATTACGATGAAAAGGCATCTCTCGAACTGGAGATCCGAAAAATATATTCCAACAAACAGGACTTCAACCGGCTGAAGAGATGGAAAGATGATCAAAGTATCAAGGACTCTCTCCTCCAGCGCCAGCTCATCATCCTCTTTAATAGTTATCTCACCAACCAGATCGATACAGCGCTCATGCGGAAGATTGTGGAAAAGAGCGCAGAAATTGCCAACAAGTTCAACACGTTCCGCCCAATTCTTGACGGCAAAGAAGTAGATGACAATACCATCAACACTATTTTGAAGAATGAAAAGAATTCCGCCAAACGGCAAAAGGCATGGGAAGCAAGCAAAGAAGTCGGAAAAGCAGTTGCACCAATGGTGGTGGAGTTAGTGAAACTTCGCAACGAAGCCGCACGACAACTCGGCTTCACAAATTTCTACGAAATGTCCTTAGCCACCAGTGAGCAGACCGTGAGCGAAATCGTTGCAATCTTCGACGAATTGAAAACTCTCACCGATGAGCCGTTCAAAAAGCTCAAAGCTGAGATCGATGTAACTCTGGCAAAGAAGTACGGCATCAAGCCGGACCACATGATGCCATGGCATTATCAAGACCGCTTCTTCCAGGAAGCGCCTCAGATGGGCTCAGTGGATCTCGATAAATACTTCAAAGGCAAGAAAATCGATGAACTTGGCCGAACATTTTACGCAAACATCGGTTTACCGGTAGACGACATTTTGAAAAATAGCGACATCTATGGACGCAAAGGGAAATACCAGCATGCGTTCGAGAACGATATCGATCGATCGGGCGATATCCGGGTTATGCTGAGCGTCATTGATAATCAGTACTGGATGAGTACTATGCTGCACGAATTAGGACATGCCGCGTACAGCAAAAACGTTTCACGCAATCTCCCGTTCCTCCTTCGCGTCGAAACGCATACATTCGTCACGGAAGCCATTGCAATGCTGATGGAACGGCAGCCAAGCAATGCCGACTGGCTGCAAACGATGATGGGCATCAGCAATAAAGACAAAGAAATGATCCGCACTGTGGGACAGGAGAACTTGCGGATGCATGCGCTTATCTTCTGCAGATGGACACAGGTGATGATGAGGTTTGAGAAGGCTATGTATGAAAATCCCAATCAAGATTTGAACACACTTTGGTGGAATTTGGTGAAAGAGTACCAGATGATCACACCTCCCGAAGGACGTAATGCACCGGATTGGGCGGCAAAAATTCACCTGGCACAATACCCGGCGTATTATCATAACTACCAGCTTGGCGAACTGACGGCATCGCAATTGCAGCATTATATTGCGATGAATGTGCTGAAGCAGGCGCAGGACAAAGATGTCTGCTTTGCGAACAAGCCGGAAGTCGGAAAATATTTAGCGACGAAAGTTTTTGCTCCCGGAGCAAGTTTACGGTGGGACGAATTGATAAAATATGCTACCGGTGAGCCTCTTTCTGCAAAGTACTTTGCAGAAGAATATGTGAAATGAGGTAAATGTTATCGGCAAGTGAGATCGTGCGATTTTGTCTGCCGATGTAACTCCAAAGTAAACCAGAAATATATTCATATAAGACAAACCTTTACACTACACAATCAATAATAGTTAAGGAGACTATCATGGAAGAAACTGGAATCACCCTTAATACAATTTTGATTATTGGCGGCGTTATTATTTTTTTTGTTTTCCTTTTAGGAATCAGAATTATCCGCCCAACGCACAGAGCATTAATAGAGCGATTAGGAAAGTACAACCGTTTCGCACAACCCGGCTTTCATTGGATTATGCCTGGGATCGATAAAATATATCGGCTCAATATCACCGAACAAATGGTAGATGCCGATCCGCAGGAGATCATTACGAACGACAACCTCAACGCCGTCGTCGATGCACAGGTGTATTTCAAGGTGAAACCTGATGAAGCAAGCGTGAAAAATTCGCAGTACAATGTCAACAATGTCAATTTCCAAATTATCAACCTTGCACGAACCACATTGCGCAATATCATCGGAACGTTGACGTTGAAATCAGCCAACAGTGAACGCGGCCGCATCAACGACGATCTCCATAAAATTCTCATCCAGGAAACAACCAACTGGGGTATTGATATTGTTCGTGCAGAATTGAAGCAAATCGATCCGCCAAAAGATGTGCAGGAGACGATGAACAAGATTGTTAAAGCGGAGAATGAGAAATTAGCTGCCGTCGATTTTGCCACAGCGGCAGAAACCGCCGCTGACGGTAAGAAACGTGCCGCAATCAAAGAAGCGGAAGGAATCCGTCAAGCAAGAATTCTTGCAGCTGAGGGAGAAGCCGAAGCCATACGATTGGTCAATGAAGCGGCAGAAAAATATTTTGTCGGCAATGCACAATTACTAAAAAGACTTGAGACTGTTCAGACCTCATTGCAGAACAACACGAAAATTGTCGTGCCGGCGAATACAGAACTCGTCAATGTCATTGGTGAATTGGCAGGCGGAGTTATTCCGCTGAAAAAGGAGAAATAATAGATTTGAAAGTCCGACATTGCGATTCAACGGGCAAATTGTTAGCTTGTCCCAGTTCCTTTTGTTCTTTCTTCATTTCATGCGATCCGAACTGAGAGGGATTCATTGTAATGCCAAATACTTTGCTTCTTATCGATGACGATGCCGACTTCATTACCACTCTGCAAATGGGTCTGGAGTTACAGGGATATGTTGTCATCTCCTCGCAGAATCCCATTACCGGCTGGAAAGAAATGGAACGATGTCAACCGGGCATTATTCTCATTGATTGGGAAATGCCTGGCATGAGTGGAATCGAGTTCGCTAAACTCGTAAAAGAGGACCCTGCGCATCGTAATCGCTATATCATTATGCTTACAGGACGAACCGGCACTGAAAGTGTCGTCCAAGGCCTTGATGCTGGCGCTGACGATTATCTCATCAAGCCATTTCCTATGGAAGAGTTATTGGCACGGATTCGCTCCGGGCAGCGTTTCCGTGCGCTGGAAGAACGTATTGCAGAGGAGGCGAAGAGGCTGACTGTTCTGGAAATGGCGCTTTCTGTCGCCGATAAGATTGGTAATCCGATTGCCGCCGCAAAGTTATATCAGCAAATTCTTTTAGAAAATCCGAGTCTTCCAAAATCCAACGATGTAATTGATTCGCTGAATTCACTCGGAGAGCTTCTCAACGAAGCACTCCAACTTATCAACCAATTTCAATCCATTAAAACACCACGATCAATTCCAGCACCGGGCGGTAAAACCATGATCGCACCTGAATAGGAAACTTGAAATCGTTATAAAGGAAAATCTATGAGTTCCTCAAAATCTGGACTGCACTGTTTGAATTGCGAACAATCGGAACGCGAGACTCCGCTTCTCCACCTGCACTACAACGGAGACGAGCTATGGATTTGTTCTCAGTGTCTGCCTACTCTGATCCATGCACCGCAGAAATTGATCGGCAAGTTAGAGAACGCTGAGCAAATAAGACCTGCGGCGCAACACAAACACTGAATTTCTTCGAAGATTCTATGTCAATCAAAACCATCCTCGTTACAGGAGCAAATGGCGAAATCGGTCAGGGACTGATCGAGCATCTTTCCGAAGACGGCGGCATGCATATTATTGCAATGGACATTGTGCCCATCGATGAGTCTGTGAAAGCACGATGTCATCGTCTTGTCACCGGAGATATTCTCGATACACATCTCCTCGAAACAATCTCCACCGAACATAATTTCGATACCATCTACCACCTCGCAGCGCTGCTTTCCACGCGGGCAGAACGCCAGCCAACACTTGCGCATCGCGTAAACGTTGATGGAACGCTGAACCTTCTGGAAATTGCCATCACACAATCGCGCTTGCAAGGTCGCGAGATCAAGTTCATCTATCCAAGTTCTATTGCAGTGTACGGCCTTCCCGATCTAGAGACAAAGCGGAAAGCGGGCAAAGTAAAAGAAGATCAGTGGCTGGTACCTCGAACTATGTATGGCATTAATAAATTATACAACGAACAGCTTGGGAGGTATTATGCTAATTATTATCGTCAACTAGATGCCGAGCCGCCAAAAGGACAAATTGATTTCCGTGGTGTACGATTTCCCGGTCTGATCAGCGCAGTAACTCTGCCGACCGGCGGAACCAGCGACTTCGCTCCCGAAATGCTGCACATGGCTGCAAGAAACAAACATTATGAATGTTTCGTGCATGAAGATACACGTATTCCGTTTATGGCAATGCCAGATGCAATTACCGCTCTGCTGAGACTTCAAGCTGCTCCGCATGAAAAACTAACAAAGACCGTATATAATGTCGGTGCGTTCAATCCTTCGGCTTTGGAAGTGTTTCAGATCCTTCAAAAAGCTTTCCCCGATACCAGCGTCAAGTTTGCATCGGATTACCGGCGGCAAGCAATCATTGATAGCTGGCCTGCGGACGTGGATGATACGGCGGCGCGGCGCGACTGGGATTGGAAGCCAGAATATTCCTTGGATCGGGCTTTTTCCGAATATCTGATTCCTGCTATACGGAGACGATATCCATCAAAAGCATGAGATAAGCTTCAAAAAACGATCATCTGAACACCGATCTTTCACCACTGGTGTTTTTTTAAGTTCCTATCTGGATTTTTAAACAATTGTTGATTTAATTAGATACAGTGGTATTCTTTAAGACCGACGAAATCAATTCTCTATAATTTTGAAAGGATAGAAAAACAATGCGTTTAGGTATTTTAACAGGCGGGGGCGACGTTCCCGGGTTGAATGCATGTATGAAAGCAGCATCAATGCGGATTCTTGATGAAGGATATGAAATGCTCGGAATAAGACGCGGCTGGGGTGGATTACTGAATTACAATCCGGAAGATCCACAGACACACCAAGATCTCATCCTTCCGCTGACAAAAGCAATAGTACGCACCATCGATCGTACCGGCGGAACATTCCTGCATACATCACGCACGAATCCCGGTAAAGTGCGCCCAAAAGATATGCCAGCGTTCTTGAAAGGTAAGTTTGAGCACAAAGATGGCACAGAACCAGCCGATTGCACTGCACACGCACTTCGCGTTATTGAGCATCTCAAATTGGATGGACTCATTGCCATTGGCGGCGATGATACACTCAGCTATGCTGTACGCTTACATAAAGAAGGCGTACCGATGGTTTGCATCCCAAAGACAATGGATAACGACGTGTATGGAACCGATTACTGTATCGGTTTTTCTACAGCAGTCACACGCAGCGTGGAGTTCATTAACTCTATGCGTACACCAACCGGTTCACACGAACGCATCGCGGTTGTTGAATTGTTCGGACGCTATTCCGGAGAAACCTCGCTCATCTCAGCATATCTCGCCGGTGTCGATCGGGCTATTATTTCTGAAGTGGAATTCGATATTGATAAACTTGTCAAGTTTCTTGTTGAAGATCGCAAAGCTAACTCCAGCAACTATGCAATCATGACCGTCTCCGAGGGTGCGAAACCTCTCGGCGGCGAAATGTCTCTCAAAGGCGAAGCGGATGCATATGGACATCAGAAACTCGGCGGCATCGGCCATTTTATTGGCGGTGAAATTGAAAAACGTTCGGGTATCGGTGTGATGGTCCAGCAATTGGGATATCTCATGCGTGGCGGTGCACCCGATGCGCTCGACCGCATGGTCGCTACAACGTATGGCTATCTTGCCGCTGATTTGTTGATACAGAGAAAATCCGGCCGAATGGTTGCATTGCGCGATGGTAAGTATACAACCATTTCTGCCAGTATGATTACCGAAGGCAAGAAGTGCGTCGATGTTGATGAGTTATACGATATTTCAAAATATCGGCCAAAAGTTGCACACCTGCTTGGCAAGCCGATGTTCTTGTACTAAGTCATTGAAGAAGTAACTACAAAAACCCCCTCCAATGCGAGGGGATTTTTATTTGAAGGAAAAGAATCATTGTGCAAGATGAAAAATATTTAGAAGAACATGTATTGGTTTTTCCGACTCAGTTACTCGAACAAATTGGGGCATTCCAGGGACTTTCGTTTGAGTTGGATAAATACTTGGACATTATACTCAACCCAAAGAATCACACATTCCTCAAGAGAAAAGATGCGGAATCCAATCCTGCCTACAAGCAGTTGATCCCTTATGCTCTTCTTCATTGTGGAGGCGATGTATTTGTCTATCGCCGCGGAAAACTTCTGGCAGAGAAAAGACTTCTTGGCAACTTTTCCTTAGGCGTGGGCGGACATATTTCTGTAACTGATCCCGGTTTGTTCGGTACAACATATGAAGATGGCTTGAAGCGGGAAATAAATGAAGAGGTCAATATTGAATCTCGGTACACACAGAGGATTGTCGCCTTGCTGAACGACGACTCCAACGATGTCGGAAAGGTTCACTTCGGCATTGTTCATGTTCTTGCACTGGAAAAACCGTTAGTCAAACCGAGAGAAAAATCGATTAATGAAACGAGATTCCTCAGCATGAGCGAACTCCAAAAAGATATTGACAAATTTGAAAACTGGTCAAAGATCTGCATTCAACATATTCATCGATTAATCGTCTCTCATCAGTAGAGCCTTACGCGAATAATAAGTTCTCGACATACCGCGCAATTGCCGGCGAGGATGTTAATCCCGGCGATTCGATTCCAATCAGATTGACAAATCCGGACAAGCCGCGATCTTTCTCGTGAACGATAACAAAGTCGCGCGGGGGTTGTCCTTTCCTTTGAAGCTTTGGACGAATACCGCTCATATCCGGCGTGATATCTTCATCAGTGATGCTTGGTAAAATTCGGCGAATCGATTCTGCAAACGCATGCCGCTTGTTCTCTGCCACGCTATAGTCGGGCGTGCGGTCCTCAAGATATTCTAAATCAGGACCAAACTTCAACCTTCCGCCCAAATCCATGAGCGCATGTATGCCAAGTTCTTCGTTGGCCGGCATGGGATACACCAACCGCGATATAAGCTTTGCTTTGGATTGTGTGATTGAAAAGTACGAACCTTTTGCATAACTCAACCGCAAATCTTCTTTATCGATATCGATGCCGATCATCTGTGCGATGAGATCAGAACCAAGTCCAGCCGCATTGATGACGATCTCGGTTGTAACGCTTGATCTGCTTCCTGCTTCATCGTAAACAATTTCATATCCACTCATAATCTGCCGAATGCCGGTAACTTGACACCGATGCTGAACTGTCCCGCCATTTGTTTGCGTCGTATGGAAAAAGTAATCCATCAGATCATGAGCGCTGATAATGCCGGTGAGCGGTGAGAACAGCGCGCCTTCCGTTCGAATGTTCGGTTCCAGTTTCAGCGCCGCTGTTTTATCCAGAACCTGTAATTTCACTCCATTCTTTGCTGCGTTCTGCTGAATACTGTCGAGCTTTGTCAATTCCGTTAAAGTCGTCGCGGTGATCAGTTTTGTCAACGGTTTATAAGCGATATCGTGTGCTTTGCAGAGAGCGTACAATTCATCCCTTCCTTCAACACATAAACGCGCCTTCAACGAGCCAGGTTCATAGTATATGCCTGCGTGTATCACCTCACTGTTGCGGCTCGATGTTTCCATTCCATACTTTTCATTTTTTTCTAGAAGAACAAGATTTGGATGTTGTTCAGAAAGACGCGCCGCAATTGCAAGTCCAACCACACCTGCACCAATTATTGCAATTTCAAAATCTGCCATAGAAATATCTTCCCCGTTACAATAGGACAATGTAACAGAAAATTATGAAAATACTAAATCGTTTTTCAAAGGACACCTACAATCTTGATTGACTCCTTTTTGCTTCGTATGTTAAAGATACTATGGAACCAACGAACGAAATTCCTTTGCTGCTTCATCTTATCGATGAAGCCTACACGAAACAGGCATGGCATGGAACCAACCTGCATGGATCTATTAACGGCTTGACCGCACAACAAGCGGCATGGCGTCCCGCGCCAACTCGGCACAATATTTGGGAGATTGTTGTGCATGCGGCATATTGGAAGTACATCGTCCGCAGACGGCTGCTTGGAGAAAAGAAAGGTTCTTTTCCTTTGAAAGGGAGCAATTGGATCAAACGCCCTCTCGAGATGACTGAGAAAGCCTGGCGTGAAGATATCCACCTGCTGGATGAAATGCATCGGTCGATGTGCGAAGCAATTGTTTTACTTAAACCATCAAATCTCAACCGAAAACCTGCCGGCAGTAAGGTCTCCAATGCATTTATCATTTCAGGAATTGCCTGCCACGATGTTTATCATACCGGACAAATACAATTGCTTAAACGATTGATGAAGCAATGAGTGACAATCCATCTTTTCGAAAACCAATCTGGCAAAAAACTTTTGCGGCGCTGAAACATAGGAATTACCGTCTCTGGTTCTGGGGGCAAATGGTATCGTTATTCGGCACGTGGATGCAAACAACTGCCCAGGGGTTTCTTATTTATCAAGTGACACATTCTTCGGCATATCTTGGGTATGTGGGATTTGCTTACGGCGTTCCTTCGTGGTTTCTTATGCTCTACGGTGGAGTTGTTGCAGATCGCGTTTCAAGGCGCAAGCTCCTCATCATTACACAATCCGTCATGATGATCCTCGCATTTGTTCTCGCAGCACTTGTATTCACCGACACTGTTCAAGCGTGGCATATTCTTTTGTTGGCATTCGGCCTGGGATCTGCCAACGCTTTTGATGCGCCGGCACGTCAAGCATTTGTCTCAGAAATGGTGGATCGTGAAGATTTAACAAACGCCGTTGCGCTCAATGCAACAATGTTTAACACCGCTCTTATCGTTGGTCCGGCAATTGCCGGCGTAATTTATGCCGCTTTCGGACCGGGGTGGTGTTTTGCTGTCAACGGAATATCATTCATTGCTGTCATCATCGCGCTGGCATCGATGCATTTTCTGCCGGGCACAGAAACTTCACAACATAGTTCAACACTCTCTGCATTAAAGGAAGGGATTAATTATGTACGTCATCAACCGATCATTCGTGCGCTCATTGGATTGGTTGCAACAACAAGTTTATTCGGCATGTCCTTAGGAACATTACTCCCGGCATGGTCGGTGAAAATACTCCACGGGAACGCAGCGACAAACGGCCTTCTCTTTTCTGCTCGCGGTGTCGGTTCTCTTTTTGGAGCATTGACTATAGCTACCTTCGGGAGATCTCATGTCCGTGGTAAATTTATTACGTTCGGCTCCCTCTGCTTCCCCATTTTTATTACTTTCTTTGCAATAACATATTGGCTGCCGCTCTCGCTGCTCTTCATGGTCTTTGTCGGCACAGCTATGATATTTGTAGTTAATTTTTCTAATGCCACCATACAATCGATTGTACCCGACTCATTGAGAGGACGTGTTATGGGTGTGTACACCACGATCTTCATGGGATCGATGCCGCTTGGTGCACTTTTGCTCGGAACTATCGCAGAACATGCCGGTGAAGCAGAAGCGGCTCTTTTTATTGCATGCCTCATATGGTTTTTGATACCCAAGGTACGAACGATAGAATAGATAAGTACAAAAAAGGGTGAAGCATTTATTCCCTTCTGCTTCACCCTTTGCAAACCCATTATATATTATTCTTTTCTACTGGGTGCCCAATGCGTTCACGAGCCACAAGCTTAACTCGGGAATGTATGTAATAACCATCAGTGCAATAAATTCAAATAAGACAAACATGATTACTGCCCTTGAAATTTGGAAAATCGATTTCTCGAACCGAAGACTGGAAAGAAACAAATTGAGTCCCATTGGCGGCATGAGATATCCAAGTTCAAGATTTGTTAGGAAGATAATACCGAGATGCACCGGATCAATATTAAAATGTGCCGCGATAGGTAAAATGATCGGAACAGAAACAATCGCCGAAAATATTTCCATCATCATACCAATGACGATGAGAAACGCATTTAAAATCAGAAGAAACATGATTTTACTGGACACATATGTTTGGACGAATTCAAATAATCTCTGCGGAACCTGTTGATCGATAAGAAAATTCATTAATCCTAGCGCACAGCCTAAGATCATTAATATAGCACCGACGAGGAGCATGCTTCGTTTCATCACACGCGGGATATCACGGAAAATATGAAGATCACGATAGATGAATACTTCGACTACAAATGCATAAAACGCTGTAATTGCAGCTGCTTCCGTTGCAGTGAAGAAACCACCATAAATTCCACCGATCACGACAAAGGGTAATGGTATTTCCCAAATCGCTGCCCGTAATGAGGACCAGACATTTTTCCAAAGGAAGGGAATTTTAGGAACTTTGTATTTTACGCTCACTCGGAAACTATATACACATAAGAACAAAATGAGAATAATTCCAGGAATAAGTCCGGCAACGAAAAGCTTATTGATGCTCACACCTGCAACAAATGCAAAAAGAATTATAGGAAGGCTCGGCGGGAAAAGTAATCCAATGCTTCCTGACGCCGTTACCAGTCCAAGAGAAAATTTCTCCGGGTATTTTTGTTTTATGAGAATCGGATAAAGAAGCCCGCCCAATGCAACAATTGTTACACCGGACGCTCCAGTAAATGCGGTAAAGATTGCACAGGAAAACAGTGCTACAATCGCTAACCCTGCAGGCATCCACCCGAACAATGCTTCTGCAAGATTAACCAATCGTTTTGGAGATTTACTTTCCGCAAGCAAATAGCCTGCAAAGGTAAACAATGGCACGGCGATGAGTGTCGGTTGATCAGCAATTTTACTGTAAAAATCGATGATGAGGGCAGACGTATCGATATCAGCAGAGCTGAAAGCATATAATCCCACCGCTCCAATGATCGTAAACAACGGTGCGCCAAAGAACGCGATAAGCAGCAATCCTAAAATCAACCAGATGCTCATTCACCACCGCCTTTCGTGAGAGCATGTCCCCGGATTATTGCCCGGATGGCAAAATGCACTACGAGCAATCCAAAGCCGACTGGAATAATAATCTGGGCATACCACACGGGGATATTCTGATACATCATTTGTCCTGCCGCTTTTTCGGATTCAACGAAAACCCGGGCAGCATTCATCAGAAAGTAACAGACAATCGCGGCGAAGAGGTCTGTAATAACATCAACAGCAGAGCGAATACGAGGAGGAAGGAATCGCCGAAGGGCATCGATATTAATATGCCTTTTTTCACTGGTGGCAATTGCAGCACCAAGAAATCCAATCCAGAGGACAAGGTGTCGTAATAAAACATCTGCACCATTGATACCCGTATGGAATACATTTCGCAGCATGACCTGGCTGAACGCAACTAGCACCATGATAGAAAGCATCAGAATGAGCAAGGCGCCTTCAGCTTTGTTGAGGGCAAGGTCAAGTGATTTAAGTAGTTTCATTTGGATTTTCGGCTCTTTCTATAATCGGCAACTTCATTTTCTACACGCTTTAAAAATCCTTCATCATACAGTTTGCCTAGAAGCATTCTTCGCGCGCGCGTGCCTGTTTCAATATATTCTTTTGTTGCTTTTGCATCTGCCTTAGTAAAAATGATGCCGCGCTTTTTTAATTCAATCAACGCATTCTGGTTGTCCTTACGTCCCAGCTCAGAAAGTTTATCCATGTAGATTTTTCCATTACGAAGAAGAATTTCCTTAAGATCAGTAGGCAGGTTGTCGAAAAACTTTTTTGAGATAACGACAGCACCGGTTGAACACGTGAGCGGGAAATCGACCATATATTTCGCTTGTGTATACCATTGTAACGAAATTCCAGCATACGGTGTTGTATAGAACGCATTAATCAATCCCGTTTGTAGAGAAGTATAGACGTTGTCGATGGAAAGTGGAATAGGCGTAAGACCGATAGCTGCAAATGCTGCCTCTGCAACGGGATCTCCTTCCCATACCCACATTTTCAGTTGCTTAATATCGGAAGGCTGTATGATTGGACTCTTGCTGAACACATATACAAATCCAATTTCAACTAAACCAAGTAATTCGTATCCGTTTGCTTCAAAAGCTCCGCGAATTTCTCCATCAAATTTTTTATACAGGTTATCGGCTTCATCGTCCGTTTGAATGAGAAAAGGTGCATCGAATAAACGAATCTTCGGCGCTATCTCGCCAAGTCCGACACCTGTAAATCCGGCTGCGTGCAATTGGCCGACAGAAATTTTTCGCACCACTGTTTTTTCATCTCCCTGCACCATGCCAGGATACATTTTGAATCCAAGTCGTCCGCTGCTTTCCTTCCGGATTGTATTATCATACTCATGCATCACATTCATCCATGTGGTGCCCTCCGGTGAGATAGAAGCGAATTTGATGGTATATTGCTGACTCAAAGCAGTTGAGAGTACTACAGCAACGAGGAGTTGAGTAAAAAAAATGATTTTCATAAATTGTTTTGTCATTTCTATGGTCCTTTTAGAATAATTCGTTTGATTGCGCCAGCAGTTTCCGCGCTTTCTTTTTTGCAATAACATTGACAACCCGTGCCTCGGGTAAAATATCAAGCGAAGCATCTTCGATCTGCTTCAGTAATGATTCGAATAACTGCTGGTCCTGTGTTGCTACGGCATACGTCTTTGCATAGTAAAATTGCGCCATCAAGAATTTACCACCGTTGACTGCAAAGCATTTTTTAAAAAGTTCCTTCGATTTATCTGGATTACCTCCAAGTGTTCGCGGTGTACTGGCTTCGATAGCAGCAAGAAACATATACGCACCGCCATAGTAGAAAGATGAATCTTTGTCTGCTACAAATTCCATTAAGGCGCTTACTTTGCTTAGATCTGCAAGTCCTGCCACATCAGTGCGTGTAATATTAATATAACTGCCCCAGCTTAACGCTGTCCAAAAAATGGCAGGCACATCTTCCTTGCCAAACGTTTTCACGGCATCACGGAATTGAGTGATTTCACCATCGAAGGCATCTTTAAATTCCTTGTTTTTAATCAGAATGCGCATGCCATAATCCTTGGCACGCAGATAGAATACGCGTGCGCGCTCTACGCTGTCATCTTCGCAAAACGCTAATGCGTACGCGTTGTATCCCTGCGCCGCAAAGATAAGAAATTGCTCATTCTCTGGGTCGCTCTTGATCAATCCCTCGATCAGCTTGAGGTTGCTACCAAGCGCTTCGTGCACCAGTTGCAAGTCGGATTCTTCGTTGAATGCCGCCATTCCGTTATCGAGAATACCGCCCATCGAGCGTAAAGCGATGGTCTGGATACAACCTTCAAAAAGGAACACCACCACGGTCAGTAAAAGTATTCGTTTCATTTTTTTATCCTTGAATAACTTGACAACTTTCCGAAGCTTCTCATTCCGATTTTATCATGAGGAGTATGTAAGGTTTCTTAGATGATGCCCAAAAAATATAGGAAAAAATGTGTGGGATTCAAAGATAACTGTATGAAGAGTTTTTCATATAATGCGACCACCGTATTCAGAAAACAGTTTAAAGACGAATGATTGTTTTCCATTAATTGCCACAAAATACTTTCTTTTTACTTCTGTCTTCTATCTTCTGTTTTCAGGATTTGACACTTTTCCGATAAACGAGTAACTTCCCCAAGTATGATATCGTGACGACTACATCATAAGAAAGATAATTATGCGCATCCTCGTGATTGAGGACGAACAGAAGGTTGCCCGTTTTCTCAAGAAGGGTTTAGAAGCAGAGGGTTATGAAGTTGAAACCGCCGCCGATGGAAAGATCGGCGAGAAGTGTGCTCGAACAGAAGTGTACGATCTCATCCTGCTCGATGTCTTGCTTCCCAAGAAAAATGGTTTTGAAATCCTGCGCGATTTGCGGAAAGACGAAATTCGAACCCCGATCTTGATGCTGACAGCTCGCAGTGCAACGGAAGATATCGTAGGCGGGCTTGATCAGGGCGCGGATGATTACCTAACGAAACCATTTGCTTTTAACGTATTGTTAGCACGTATTCGCTCATTGATGCGCCGAGGTACGGTCAGGACAAAACTCAAATATGCCGATCTTATTTTGGACACCGTTGCACATACAGCCAGCCGTTCCGGTACTCCCATTGAGCTGACTGCACGCGAGTATACTCTCATCGAATATTTTTTACGTCACCGCGGTAAACTCATTTCACGCCAGGAGCTTTCAAGGGATATTTGGGGATACAATTTTGATCCGGGTACAAACGTCGTAGATGTGTATGTCAATCACCTGCGGAAAAAAATCGATGCCGACTTCTCAGTGAAGCTTCTTCAGACCGACCGTGGTAAAGGGTACTATCTTTCTGACAAGAAGTTGTCATTCAAACCCGCCAAAGGAACGTCGGCGGGCAAGTCCGCATGACAATACTTCATTCTATCCGAACAAAACTTTCATTGTGGTATGCCGCAATTCTTGCCGTCACGCTTCTCGGTTCAGGTGTCATTGCATATGTTGCATCACGATCCTCGCTCCTCGATAATCTGGACTATTCTTTAAAGAACGAAGTGCAATGGGTGAACGAATTCATCGGACCGCAAGCGAAGAAAGTAAAAATAAAACGCGCCGCACTCAAAGAACTGCAGGAACTCAAGCGGAGCGCCGCACAACAGGAAGAACAACCGGAAGTAATTGACACAAGCGCCGGTAAGCGTGCTGAAATTGACGAGATGTGGAACCAAATTTACCAGCATACCTTGCTGAGTCCGAGGCGCCACTACATTCAGATTCTTGATCGCAACGGCGACTTGCTGTACCGATCTCAAAGTCTGCGCGGACACACAATCAACTATAACGAAATTCCATATCAATGGATCAACGTCGTTAGTACGAAAGGCCCGGACAACCAGGATATTCGTCTCGCGTTGACACAAAACGACTATGTCAAGATTTTTGTCGCGTACCCGCTGGAACCGGTGTACGAAGTAACGGACAGTGTCTTCTACAACTTCCTCTTCATCACGCCATTGGCATTATTGATCTCTGTTATCGGCGGATGGTTTCTGGCGCACAAATCGCTTAAGCCCGTGGATGAACTGACGAAGACCGCTAAAGAAATTACTGCGCAAAATCTTAGCCGCCGACTTCCAACACACCGCGTCAATGACGAACTTGGACGGCTCACAGAACAATTCAACGATATGATCAGCCGCTTGCAGGCGTCATTCGTGCAAATTCAGCAATTCTCCGCAGATGCATCGCACGAGTTACGGACGCCGCTCACTATTATGCGCGGTGAAATTGAAGTCGCGCTGCGCAACCAACGAATGTCCAAACAAGCACGCGAACTTTTCATGAGCATGAACGATGAATTGGTCCGGCTCTCCTCGATCGTTGAAAGTCTGATGATCCTGGTAAAATCGGATACCGGGCGATTGGTATTCAACATGCAGCCGGTCGCGATGGATGAATTCATCCACCAACTCTTTGAAGAGGCACAAGTACTTGCTGAAACAAAAAAGATCAAGGTAAAGTTAGAACACTCCGAGGAGTTGAACATCAAAGGCGATGCCGCACGTTTGAAGCAGCTTTTCTTGAATCTTATCGATAACGCCATCAAATACACACAACCGCACGGAGTTGTGACACTCTCGCTTGCGAAGGAGGATGGAAACGCATTAATAATGGTGAAAGATAACGGTATGGGTATCCCGCGAAAGGATCAAAGCAAAATATTTAAGCGATTTTATCGCGTAGAGCGAAGCTCCGGAAACGTTGAAAACACCTCCGGCAGCGGGCTCGGTCTCCCTATCGCCAAATGGATCGCAGAAGCGCATAATGGCTCAATCGAAGTAAAAAGTAGAGAAGGCAAGGGAAGTACATTCACCATCCGGTTACCAATTCTGTAGAGCGTATTATCGCCAATTTTTGTCAGGAAAGAAAAAAGAGCTTTCTCAGTATCATCGATTTTTCTGTCGAAGCGCTTTGAGAACAACCAGCGGCACAAACTTGCTCACATCGCCGCCCAGCCGCGCAATTTCTCGAACGACATTGGAACTGAGATAGGTGTATTTTTCGGTGGGCATGAGAAAGATGGTCTCCATCTTCTCATCTAACTTCCGGTTCATCAGCGCCATCTGCAATTCGTACTCGAAGTCTGTCATTGCTCGCAGTCCGCGAACGACGGCAATGGCTTTTTTTTGCCGTACGTAATCCACTAAGAGTCCCTGAAAAGAATCGACCTCTACATTCTTGTAACGTTTCGTCACTTGTCGGAGAAGCATGATGCGCTCTTCTTCCGTGAAGAACGGATTCTTCGTCGTATTCCGGGCGACAGTAATAATGACACTGTCGAAGAGCTTGAGCGCGCGTTCAAGAATATCTAAGTGCCCGTTTGTTACGGGATCGAATGTTCCGGGGTAGATGGCAATTTTCATCTCACGTCCTTGGATGTCTGGGTGGAACAAGAGCTTTCAGAATCAACACGGTTGTTTGACCGAACGGTTTTTTGAGAATCTCATACTTTTGTTCATCCAATTCTATCATGGATTCGCGGCTATGTTCCATCACGACGTAGGAACCATGACGCACCGCTCCCGAATCATAAATAGCATTCGGCAACAAACCGATGTTTTCCAACTTATACGGCGGATCCGCAAAAACAAGATCGTAAGCCCGCTTCATATTTTTCAGATACCAAAATACATCCGCTTGATACACTGAACATTGCGATTCGCATCCGAGCGATGCAGCATTCTTTTCAAGCACCTCCAATGATTTTCTTGATTTGTCGATGAACGTGACACTCTTGATGCCGCGACTGATCGCTTCCAAACCGAGGCTGCCGCTGCCAGCAAATAAATCAAGCGCTTCCAGATCATCAAAAACGATACGGTTTGTGAGAATGTCAAAGATCGTTTGCTTCGCGCGATCCGTTGTTGGACGAACAGATAGATCAGGTACCGATTCCAATAAGCGGCCGCGAAAGTCACCGGCGATAATTCTCATTTCGTGCGCAATGCCAGACCGATCGCCGCAGAGAATCGGTAGCCCTCTTTTATAAACGATGGATTGAGATTTTTTGCGGCAACAAGTTTGCGAAATGGGTTAAGCGCTAACGTTTGTCTAATCTCGGTTGTTGTCCGGAGTGACACAACCAAACTTTTTGTAACATCAATCCCATGCAGAAGTAAGGCTGCCGGCGTGCTATTATCTTTTTGCTTCAGATATTTTAAGTATTGCAAAATGTATTTATCTGGATATGGTTCACCGTTATAGAGGAACGATCGATAATCTGTCATCTGCCCGTTATGAATGAGACTTGCATCAATACCGCTTTTACGAAGCCCAATGAGTACAATATCGTATTCAAGTATTTCGGGGTAGTTTGTGATGAGAGTCTTTTCCGTGCTGAATTGATCAATATCGATAATGTTCAGTTTCATTTTCAGTCCGACCACTGCTTTCTGTAAGAAAGCTACCATTCCGCGCCGCACCGCGACCATAAATGTTTGCTGGGCTCCGGCGTTTTCAAGTGGTAATCCATGTGAGTCAATAATAAATTCTCTTGGTGATGCATGCGGAAAGTACTGATCCACTTCCCATTGAAGATATTGAGAGAGATCCTTGCCGTTCAGGCCGGGTTCCACAGGAATGATATTAATATAAAGCGGATCAGGCGGCAGCGCAAACGAAACAGATTCCGTCGAGACCTTATGCTGCTTCATCATTTCTTTCAACTCTCTCACAAACATACTCAACTGCGGGTGATCCGCCGAGATGGTTGCAGCCGTGCGAGTAAAATCTATGGTCGTATCACGTTCAGCCAATACGGTGACGATTGACTTCTTCTTTTTATGCTCGACCTCAGCTAATTGGATCTTTCCTCTGAGGAACGAAAAGCCGACATAATAAGTTGATTTCATGTGTGGAATCTCTCGATGGGTGGTGGCTATTGAGTTGTAATCATAGGACTGAGACGTTCCAATTTATTTTTACTTATTCCTTTAATAGCGCGAAGATCTTCGATTGTGGTAAATTTTCCTGTCTCTTTGCGATACTTCAGAATATGTTCCGCTGTCACTTTGCCGATTCCCGGCAAATCCATCAGTTGTTGCTCTGTCGCCGTATTGATATTGAGCTTTCCGGATTCTTCTCCGGTCTTCATGCTTGTCGGAATAACACTCACACTGTCTTCCGGCGCCGCGCTGAGTACGGCAAATGTGCTATCTGATGCGCGATAATCAAACTGCGGTAAAGCCGGAAATGTTGCCTGATATAAACGAATAGCCGCACCAAGAATCATCGTTGTTACCAAAAACAGAATCACATTCCGTTCAGTTTTCGTTAATGCCAACCATTCCACAATACGTTTCAACATATCCGATCAAGAAAAAACATCTTTCACTTTATCGAAAAAAGACCGGTCGGTGTTGAGACGATCTTCTTCGCTCGGGTTCACATGCTCGCACGTCGAAAGGTCGCGCAGCAATTCTTTTTCTTTCGCATTGAGTTTTGCAGGCACCCATACATTCACACGCACAAGTTCATCACCGCGGCCGTAGTTATTCAAATGTGGAATACCACGCTCGCGCATTCGAAGCATTCTGCCTCCTGGTGTTCCGGAATCAATGGCAAGCTTTGCTTTCCCTGTAAGCGTCGGAATTTCCACATCGCCGCCAAGCGCTGCTGTCGGGTAACTGATCCATAATTCATAGATGATATCATCGCCATTGCGCTTGAAGTGTTGATGCGGTTCTTCTTCGATAACAACAATGAGATCACCGGCGGGGCCACCGCGACGCCCAGCATTCCCTTGACCTTGAAGAGGAATATAGTTTCCTTCCGTCACACCGGCGGGCACGTTCACCTTAATAGTCGATTCACCTTGTACGCGTCCTTCACCATGACAACTTAAACATGGATCTTTTACAATGCGTCCTTCGCCTTCGCAGGAGGGACATGTCGTGATATTGACAAACTGGCCGAACATAGAACGCGATACCTGCCGCAGTTCACCACTGCCGCCGCACTGAGGGCAGGTCGATTTGCCGCTGGATGTCTTTGCTCCGCTTCCACTGCATATATCGCATTTCTTCTGACGCTTCACCTTAATCTTCTTTTCAACACCGCCGGCGATTTCTTCCAATGTCAAAGAAAGGCGCACACGCAAGTCTGAACCCGGTTGCCCATGTTGTGCAGAAGAACGCCGCCGAGATCGTTGACCGCCGGTGAACATTTCGTCGAAGATTGAACCGCCAAAGCCTCCTGAAAAAACATCACTAAAGGTGCTAAAAATATCATTGATGTCATGGAAGTCATGGTAATTCGTACCGCGCAGACCTTCATGTCCATACTGGTCGTAGCGTTGTTTCTTTTCAGGGTCGCCTAACACTTCGTATGCTTCTGCCGCTTCCTTGAATTTCTCTTCCGCTTCTTTATTTCCGGCATTGCGGTCAGGATGGTGCTTCATAGCCATCTGCCGATACGCTTTTTTAATTTCCTCTTGTGTTGCACTGCGATCAACTCCCAATATTTCGTAAAAATCTCTTTTTGCCATCGTCTTCACTTATTTTCCAGAAGTGCCGGTTGATGTTTCTGTTTGATCGGTTCCGCTTGGCGACTCATCTGGAGTGGACGAAACAACCACCTTTGCATGGCGAATGACTTTATCGTTCAGTGTATATCCCTTTTCAACTTCTTCAAGAATCGTATAATGCGGTACATCGCTGCGCGGAATTTGCATCAGTGCGTCATGATACTCAACGTTAAATTCTTTTCCCACTGTATCGAATGGTTTGACACCGCGTCTTTCCAGCACCTTCACGAGTTTCTGATAAATCAGCTCAATGCCTTTCACCAGTGCTTCGTTATCTTTGCTTTCTTTCCTGTGTTTCAGTGAGCGTTCAAAATCATCAAGCACCGGCAGCAAATCCTCAATCAATGATTCTGTTGCATATTTAAGAAAGTTTGCTGTTTCACTTTCACTGCGGCGCTTGTAGTTATCGAACTCCGCTGCTTTCCGCAACAATAAATCTTTATACTGGTCAAATTGTTTCTGAAGCTCCTCCATCTGGAGAGCTGATTCGGTCGCCTCCGGTAATTCAGGTGGAACACCCATTTCTGGTCTTAACTCTTCTCCTGTTCCGTTGTTTTTATTTTCCAATTCGTTTTCTGCCATAATTCCTTTGAAAATATTGTACAATCAAATGTGCAATATTCTTTTTTCTATGCACTTAACATTTTTGCAATTGTCTGGGCAACATAATCCACCAAGGGAATAACTTTGCTATAATTCATACGCGTCGGACCGATTACGCCGACACGCCCCGTCACTCCCTCGACATCGTATATTGCCGTTACAAAGCTGTATTCTTTTGTTGTCTCGTCTTTATTCTCTGTTCCAATCGTTACCACAAAACCTTTTTGAAGTTCGTCATGCTTCTCCAAAAGGTGAACAATAATATCTTCGTTTTCGATCAGTTCGATCACGGAACGAAAATTCTTCGGGTCTATGAATTCCGGATGCTCAATGATATTCTTTGTACCGCCGATCAGGACCTTGTCGCGTTCTTTGGAATCGGTGAACAGTTGATCGACTGATTCGATAAAGAGGCGTATCAGTCCGGTCTGTTCACTCTGCATGTCCCGAACCCGGTCCACAAATGAATCGCGAATTTCATGAAGTGTTAATCCTGATAACCGTTCATTCAATAAATGGCCGACCTGATCGAGGTGATCTCTCCGGACTTCAACTCCTATCTCCATCATAATCGTGCGCACTATTCCCGTACGAATGGAAATCACGACGAGCAGCTTGGAACTCGCGATCGGAATAAGTTCGATCTTTTCAAATACACCGCTGCTGAGATGCGGTGATGTTACAATACTGAGTTGATGTGAAATCTTGCCGAGCAGCTTCGAGGTCTCGCGCAGCATTTCATCGGCATCGTTTGTTTGATCCAGCTGTTGATGAATCCGCAATTTTTCATCATCGCCAAGTTGCTGCATTTCCATCAGATAATCAATATAAAATCTATACCCCAGATCGGTTGGCACCCTGCCTGCGGATGTATGCGGATGAGACAAAAAACCCAGTTCTTCGAGGTCTGCCATGACATTACGGATAGATGCAGCGCTCAAGCTGGATTCAAAATGCTTGGAGATATACCGCGAACCCACCGGAATAGCCGTTTGAATATAGTTATACACTACATGGTGCAGAATGCTCTGTTCACGTTCATTTAACGTTTGGTTCTTATCGGGTGCTTCTCCCATACTACTTCTTTATCTCCAATACAAAATTAACCATTAAACGCTCCGTTGTCAAGGTAAGCACTCAATGAGTATGAGTGCTCAGAAATATGTATCGAAATTTAAAAAAATGCAGCAGCGCCTAGGAAATTGCATCGCCCCACATTTCTCCTTATCTTATCGTCGGAATGAAAGCAAAACTCATACTCGAAAACGGCACAATCTTCACAGGAGAGTCATTCGGTGCAAGCAATGAGACAACCGGTGAAGTTGTATTCAATACCAGCATCACTGGCTACCAAGAAATTCTGACAGATCCTTCCTACAACGGACAAATCGTGACAATGACTTATCCGCTTATCGGGAACTATGGTGTTAATGGCGATGATCTCGAATCAGTCAAACCGCAAGTTGCAGGGTTTATTGTAAAGGAATATAGCACTTTCCCGAGCAATTTCCGCTCGACGGAAAGCCTTGGCGATTGGTTGGCAAAACATAACATTACCGGCATTCAAGGAATCGACACACGGATGTTGACGAAAATGATCCGTTCTGTGGGAGCAATGCGTGGAATAATTTCTACAGAAGATTTAGACGATAAGAGCTTGCTTGCCAAAGTAAAAAAATCGCCGCACATGGCTGGTCTCGACCTCGCAAGCCGTGTCACCACAGACAAATCTTATACATGGAATAAAATCGATACCACACCATTCGCGCTTCCAGCAATAAATTCCAGCGGCAAGAAGTGGAATGTCGTCGTTTATGATTATGGTGTCAAACGAAATATTCTTCGACGATTGACTTCCTACGGATGCAACCTCACTGTTTTACCTGCACAAACTCCCGCAGATGAATTATTGAAGATGAATCCGGATGGCATATTCCTTTCCAACGGTCCCGGCGATCCGGCAGCGGTAACATATGCCATTGAGAATATCAAGAAACTCATTGGGAAGAAACCCATTTTCGGAATTTGCCTTGGCCACCAATTGCTGGCGTTAGCATTAGGAGGGAAAACATTCAAGTTAAAATTTGGCCATCGCGGCGCAAACCACCCTGTAAAGAATTTAAAGACTGGATCGATTGAAATTACATCGCAGAACCACGGTTTTGCGGTCGATCCTGATTCGCTGGATCCTAGGTCTATCGAAATTACACATACCAACCTAAACGACAACACAAATGAGGGATTCTGTCATCGTTCTTTGCCGATCTTCTCGGTACAATATCATCCGGAAGCTTCTCCTGGTCCCCACGACAGCGATTACCTTTTCGCGCGATTTATAGAAATACTGCAACGATAATAGCACTATACGTTAGGTTTCACTGACCTTTTAGTTCTAGTGGTGCATCCATTTCTCCCAAATGAAGAATCAGGAATATTGATTTTAGTCACAACAATAGAAAAAACAATGAAACACTGTTGTAAGTTTTGTTCTTTTTATATAGTTTCATATAAATAATTTTATATTCGCAAGTAACATAATTTACTAATCACATCACAATCAACTTTCGGAGGTTATATGCAAAAGATATTATCACTGGTGCTCATTGTACTGTTGGTCACTTTCGCCGGGTGTAAAAAAGACTCCAGCAGTAGTCCCACAAATCCAATTACTCCAGCCAGCAATCTCTACGGTTCTGGATCGTTATCATTCACTGCAGGCTCGCTCGGGAATCTTAGTTTTAGCGGATCATGGACCGGCGCTTCTGTCGGAAGCACTGGTACCGCAGTGGAAGCGTTGACCGGAAAAAGCGGCTCGGATTATGGTGCGATTATTTATGGATATACTTGGCATAGCTCTACCAGTTGGGATAATGCTATGGTTGATATCGCGACCACTGGAACTCCAATAACTACCGGTACCTACACAACCAACGACGGACTTACATTCTTGTTTACAAAAGGAAGCACATCAAACACCGATTATTCGAACGAGTACATGCTGACAACTGGTTCATGTCAATTAACGAGTTATTCTTCAAGCGGGATGAAAGGAACATTCAGTGGTACTGCAACGAAATTATCAGACCAAACTACGGTTTCCATCACAACTGGTTCTTTTGATGTAACATTTGGAACCACAGGAATGTAAAAAAACCAAACTGTTTATAATTTTCTTTTTGAAAAACACCAACGCTCAAAATGAACGATGGTGTTTTTTTTAGGTGAGAATTGAGTGAAATAACCAGGACATAATTTTAGAAAAACCTTTATAATAATGAGCCGGATGTGAAAGCACCCAGCTTTTTTTATTGTACACATTCTAACACTCTACTCACTGCTTTGAAATCATTGGAGACGGGATAATCCGAAGTTATCGAGCAGAATGGAAAGCAGATCAATCCGGACAAGAATGGTATTATCAAGCAGACGGTATAACAATCATCACCCACAATACTTGGGTCAAGAGCTAACGTGTCAAAATATTGAATTTTAGAGGTCGGATGCTTCGGTGTCTGACCTTTTTTATTTCTCTAATCTCTTAAAAATCACATAGAGGTCGCCATATTTGATGGGTTTTGTATATCCATTGATGGCGAGATCCTCTATGGACTTGTATATATTCTCCGGATACATGTTAATATTTACTTCTCCAAGAATTCCTTTCATTTCACGCGACGGATCGACAGAATACCGCATTGCCAACTCACCAAAATCATGTCCATGCTCTATCGCTTCATAAACCGAATCAGATTCTTCCGGTGTAGTACACAATATTTCTGCAAGATTCATAATTTGTAATTTCGCATAGCGTACTTTAGTTCGCAGGTGAAACCATGTACTGATCGGTTGGTTCTCTGTGCGGGCAGGAGTAAAACGCCACTGCTTAATTGATGCTATAGCAAGTGAATCCCACGAAGCATCGTCGCTGCCTTTGAGAAGCCGGGCTTTACTCACTGATCCATCTTCCAGTATAAACAGCACTACATCTAAATCGAAAGATAATCGGGAGAATGATTCTGGAATCGGGGGAAGCGGGTGCTTCAAGAGCAACTGTGGAACCGATCCATCTGAAGTCTGCTCCATCGACGAACAACCTACAAAGCACACAATGCAGAGTAAAAATATCGCGAGTCTCATGATATACCTCCTATAGTAATTGTGTTGAAATTAAAATAATAACTTTACGATATAAATTTCTTGGATCACCTAAAAATATTGTACTCAGTTTTCCTTAAAATCTCAAGAAATATTCGGTACGATAAACCGGATATCACCGGTTTAAGTTGTTAGCACGTAAATAATAAAAATGGATATTTTTATTATGAACTCCTTATGCAATTTGTAATGTACTCTTGTGCTTTCCTGACAGTGACGACTTGAGAGCATTAGCAGGAATAATACTCAGTTTTTTATCCGTCGTACATGAGGTTTTGTGCTTATGAATATTACTTTGGAATTACCTGGAATATTTTAAGAATTGGAAGAAGAATTTTTACGGCGAATATACTCAGAATAGAACCAACGAGGAACAAGATGATCCCCACTATCGCCCACCGTTTTTGCACCCGTTGAAACTGTTCAATGCTTTTCCAGTGTTTATTTTGCCAAGCCCATTCATTCCCTTTGAATCCTAATACAAATGCCATGAGAATCCCAAAAACCGGAATAACGCAGAGCAGCGCAATATATGTCCTGTTGAACAATCCCCATAATGCATTAAGAAAAAAGGCGCCCCAGTTCCATGTTTGAATTTCTGAAGGAACGTCAGAATCTTTTCCTTGTCCTGATGTGTTTTCCATACAAGAATTCTATTTTCCTGATGACGAGATGCCTACAATCAACTACGGAAAAATGGATTACTGGTTTCTAATTCCAGTGTCGAAATGGTAGAGATTTTTTAGCCAAAACACAACCGCCGATGACCTGAGAGCACCTAAACTGTGAGGAGAATGAATCTGGAGGAGATTAATTTCCTTTTTACTTCGGTTTTTCCAGTAACTTCAATTTTGATTCTATAATCATCAGTAGTACCATTATCCCACCGAAAGACAACATGACATACTTTATGAATGAATTTTCAATAATTGAATTCTTTAGTTTCTCGATATGAAAGAGTATCTCATGAGGCATACCGATCAGCCGAATAGTTAATTCAAAAATATTCAGACCTGAAAGCCACAGAACAAGGAAGATGAGACTATCAACCGCGACGAAGACGAGAAAACACAAGAGAATATTTTCCAGAACGCGCTGCTTGCGGCTTTCACGCAGAATTTTCTTCATCGTCGTCACGTTGAAATCCGGATCGGTTATTTCCAGATAACTACTCTTCAGGATATCTTTTGCGAGCTTGTCAATATTTGAATTCTTCATCATAGGAGAGATTGAATTTCCGACTTCAGGTTTCTATTTAAGATTTTATACATTTTATTTCTTGCCCTGTGCAATTTCATTTTCACGTTTTCCTGAGCAATGCCCGTTATTTCCGTAATTTCGTCAATGGAATTTTCATTTAAATAATACAGCGTCAGAAGTAACCGGTTTTCGATGCTCAATTCTTCCAGTGCAAGATGGACGAACTTTTTCTGATCCGACAAATCCAGACTGCTATACGCCGATTCTACGCTTTCTACGACGACGTCGGTAATATCCTCTTCATCTATACTGCTTAACTCCGGTCTTTTATTCCTTGCTCTCGACAACGAGCTGTTCACCACAATCCTGTAAAACCACGTAGAAAATTTCGAGTCTTTCCTGAATTTATCAAGCGACCTGAATGCTTTCAGAAATGCATCCTGAACGATCTCTTCTGCATCTTCTCTGTTATTGACAATTCGAAACGCTATGGAGAAAGCCATACCTTTATATTTCTCGATAAAATAAGAAAATTTAGATGTGTTTCCTTCAAGAACCAGTTTTAAATACAGATCGTCCATTACTACTGGGCAGATTTCGTCTCGGTTTTCTTTCTATACACATAATAGCCAATTAATCCGAGACCGCCAAATAGAAGCGCCATAATCGGCATTATAATTTCTTGTCGCATTGGAGTATAGACAGAGAAAATGTACCCCAAAAGCAATCCAAGTCCGATTCCGCCTATAAGCATTCCCCACAGTAGGACTTTATGGAAAGTGGTTTCTTCTTTTATAAAAATCGAAGCGTCTATTCCCTTTTCAATCAAAGCCATTCTCTCTTTGTGTTTTGCTTTCCGGCTAAAGTAGTAAATCAGTACAACTAAGGCGGGCGGCGCTCCAAAAATAAGGATGATGGCTAACATTCCTGTTAATATTGCCAGTACGTCTTGCATTTTATTCTCCTGTCATATGTTTGTGTGTGTTATTGAGTATTCCGTTCACATTATATATGACTACAAGAAATGAATTTAGGTAACAGGATCGAGTGAAAATTTTGTATAAATAATCGAAGATTTTTTTAGCTAAACCGCAGTTGCCGATGACCTGAGAGCACGGGCGAGGCGTAATAACATAAAGAAAGAGATCTCTTTCGGTTCTATTCACCGCCGAATACCGACACTAACAATTGTGTTGCAAAGGTTATTACATACCAATGCACGATAACGAATGTTCCAATCACAAGAGCAAAAACAACGACACGCACGGCAGTCATGCCTTTTAATTCCTCGAAGAATCTCTGAAAAAGAGCGAAAGGCGTAAATAAGCCAACTAAAATCCATATCACGATGGAAACAGAGAAATAGAGGAAAAAATACGCATTAAATTCTTCTAAATCTAAATGTAAGAGTATGGCAACCATATACCCAAGGAGAACTAACAATAAACCGAGGAGTGCACAAAGAAACATCGCCCCAAATCTCAAAAATTTAGTTCCGAATGAAGTTAATTGTTCCGACTCTTCAGGAGGTTCTATTTGTAAGTCTGCCATATGCGTTCCCTTCAATGATGATGAAGTACCCAAGGAGTAAATCTATACTTCTTTAGACGTATAGACTTTCTGTGATGGATATTGGTATTATGAAGCATAATGGAGATAAATTGATTTAATTACAATAGAATGGCAACTAAAAAAACAAACGCCGATGATGTTGCCACCACCGGCGTCCGTCGTAATTTTACTTTCTGTTTTTACTTCCCCCGCTACTCATTGCCTCACCTATTTGTTGTGAATATCTTTTCCTCTAAGTTATACCCGCAAGCTTTTGGCGGGTATCCAGCCTTAAGCTAATTTCTGGATTCCCGACAGAAGCACTCGGGAATGACGACAAAAATTACGAACACCCGCTCGTGCTTCCACATTCCAAGCATTTGTAGCACGAGCCGCTTCTAATCATAATACTTCCGCATTCGTGGCACGGAGGCGCGTCGGATTGGGTCTCAAATACAAGCTTCTCGTTCTTCTCCCACACCGAAGCGGCTTTTGTCGCAGCGGCGTTAAGAATCCCAACCGGTTTCCTTGCGGTCTCTTCCGAAATTTTCACGTCGCTGACTTCATTATTCGTATTTGTCGTACCGTTCTCTTCTTTGATAAATTTCTTGCCGAGCCAGCGGAAAATGTAATCGCTTACAGATTTCGCAATCGGGATATCCGGATTGTTCGTGAAGCCGGACGGCTCATAGCGCGCATGACTGAACTTATCCACCATCACCTTCAACGGTACGCCGTATTGCAGTGCAATCGAAATCGATGTGGCAAGTGAATCCATCAAGCCGGAAATAGTGGAACCCTCCTTGGACATCGTGATGAATAACTCGCCCGGTGTTCCGTCTTCAAACATCCCGACAGTAATGTAGCCCTCGTGCCCGGCAATACTGAACTTGTGCGTAATGGATTGGCGCTCGTCCTGCAAGTGACGGCGTGCAGGTTTGTTGGTCGTCGCCTGTTTTTCTTTTTTCTTGTCGAGCGATGTGCTGAGCGGCTGTGTGCGCTTGCATCCGTCGCGGTACACGGCAATGGCTTTCAACCCGAGCTTCCACGCTTCGGTATATGCTTGCATAATATCTTCAGCGGTCACATCGGTCGGCATGTTTACCGTTTTGGAAATCGCGCCAGAGAGGTACGGCTGTGCTGCCGCCATCATCTTGATATGCCCCATATAGTGAATGGAGCGCTTGCCGTTTGCCGGTTTGAATGCGCAGTCGAATACCGAAAGATGTTCTTCTTTCAGATGCGGTGCGCCTTCGATGGTATCGTTCTTATCGATGTGTGCAATAATGTGCTCGATCTGTTCGCCGTCGTATCCTAACTTCGTGAGCGCTTCCGGTACGGTTTGGTTGACGATCTTCATCAACCCGCCACCGCTCATTTTCTTGTACTTCACCAAAGCAATGTCCGGTTCAATGCCCGTGGTATCGCAATCCATCATGAAACCGATCGTGCCGGTCGGGGCAAGAACGGTTGTCTGCGAGTTGCGGATGCCGTGCATTTGTCCTAACTCAACAACATCCTTCCATACATTGCGCTGTGCTTCCCAGAGACCGGGTTCCACTGCATTTTTGTCGATGCGTTCTGCATGAATACCATGTTTCGCCATCACATTCAACATCGGATCCCTATTCGCTGCAAATCCGCTGAATGGTCCCTGCGCTTCGGCAATCTTTGCAGATTGTTTGTACGCTTCGCCGCACAGGAGAGAGGTGATAGCAGCGGTAAGCGTTCTGCCTTCGTCGCTGTCGTACGCAACACCGCGGGACATCAGCAGCGCGCCGAGGTTTGCGTACCCGAGTCCGAGCGGACGATAGTCGTGACTGTTTTGCGTGATCGCCGGTGTCGGGTAACTCGAATTATCGACGGACATTTCCATTGCGGTAATCGTGATCTGAATGGCTTTCTGAAACGCTTCCACATCGATATCGCCGTTCGCTCTGCGGAACTTCATCAGGTTCAGCGATGCAAGGTTGCATGCGCTGTCATCGAGGAACATGTACTCGCTGCATGGATTCGACGAATGGATGGGCGCCGTACTGGAGCAGGTGTGCCAGTTGTTGATTGTCGTATGGAATTGGATACCGGGATCGCCGCAGATCCAAGCCGCATCGGCAATTTGTTTCATCAGATCGCGCGCCCGGAATTTTTCCAACGGCATTCCGCCTTTTACGGCTTTGGTCCAGAATTCTTTATCCTCTAGAACGGCTTTCATAAATTCATCGCTCACGCGAATGGAGTGATTGGCGTTCTGATAAAAAATAGAATCGTACGCGCCGCCGGGCACATTGAAGCCGCCGTCATAGCCCGCGTCGATGAGCGCCCATGCTTTTTTCTCCTCTTCCGCTTTACAGTTGATGAAGCTGACAATATCCGGATGTTCGACATTCAAAATCACCATCTTTGCCGCGCGGCGTGTCTTCCCTCCGGATTTAATAACGCCCGCAAACGCATCGTACCCTTTCATGAACGAGACCGGCCCGGACGCAGTACCGCCGCCGGTGATACGTTCCTTGGAGGAGCGAAGTGTGGAAAGATTGGAACCCGTGCCCGAACCATACTTAAAGAGCATACCTTCCGTCTTCGCCAGCTCCAGAATGGAGGACATTGAATCTTTAACTGAATTGATAAAGCATGCGGAACACTGCGGCATTTTTTCCACGCCGACGTTGAACCAGACCGGGCTGTTGAACGACATATATTGGTTGACGAGAAGATACAGTAACTCGTAATAAAATATTTCTGCATCTTCTTCCGATGCGAAATAACCGTCTTTCAATCCCCATGTATAGTACGATTTGGCAACACGATCGACAAGCTGCCGTATGCTCGTTTCGCGTTCTGCTGTCCCTACTTGACCATAGAAGTATTTCGAGACAACAACATTGGTTGCTGTCATCGACCATGATTTTGGAATTTCGACATCTTTTTGTTCAAAGATTTTTTCCCCTCGATCGTTCGAGATCGTAGCAGTGCGCCGCTCCCATTCAACTTCATCGAAGGGGTGCACGCCTCGTTTCGTAAAGAATCTTTCGAAACGTAATCCCCGTTTCACAGTTTCGTTTTCGTGTGTACGGGAATCAATTTGGGCGGTGGGGGACTGCACATTTTGCATATGGTACTCCTTGCTTAAAAAGTGTGGTGCAATACAAAAGCTTACAACCAACGAATAATAGATACGTCTTACGACGGTTGGGATAATTTGATTTCAATTTCCAGAAATAATATTGATGATAAAAAATGGGCGGCCGTTGCGCGCCACATTTATTCTCCTCTTTTACAACTCCAAACTTACAGAAACCTCTAACCCTTCCTCTTTCTTTTTGGCGTCGCAACTGGTTGTAAATATATTCTGTTACAGTCCCTTTGTCAAGTTAATAATTAAGTGTTTTTTGAGAGGCTAAACACATAAAAAAATCACTTGACACAAAAAACATTTATTCCTGATGAGCCAAGCTTGAACTCATTATATTTTTGACATCTCTCATACCTCTTCAGTACATCCGACTGTAAGAATCCATCACATAAAATAAACAAATCAGATTTCTCTTTTTTTTATTTCGCAAAAAAAATATTTTACACTCTCCACCATCTTCTCTCCTCAAGAAAGAGAGAAAGGAGTGGTGATAATTACTCTGGATCCATAATAATGAATCATTAAAAATGAAAGAATAAATAACTTCTAACAACCTGAGTAGTTAACACTTCCGATCTCGAAAAAGTTCTCCCTCTCATCGAGATGTCTATGTCCAGCTAAAAATTCTTTAGGAGAAAATGATGGTCTCCCCACGAATGCTTCGGAAAATTATATCCTTTGCGATGAAACCTAAAGGAAGGTAAAAAAAACCGATTGTCTGTACTGTAAAGATAGACGAAATCCGATGAAAAATCACTTTGGAAGAGGAACGCGTACAAATTTCCGCTGAACAATTCTATCCGGGACAATCCAAGCATCGCGGTATCCTTTTTCCGTGAACTCCGGTAGTCGTTGGTTTGCTTCGTAGCGGTTCACAAAATCTCCCACCCGTACTTTATACACCGGCGCATCATACACCACATACACTGAATCACCGATAAATTTCTCCGTCACGACTTCCTTCATCCGTGTTGCTTCATCGACGCCGGAGGAAGAAAAAACCTGAATGCGAAATCCTTGCACTACTTCTTCCTCAACGGCAAAACTATCTTTCGGAATTTCTAACGGCGCCCGCTGTTTCTTTTCCTCAACGTGTGCCTTCTCAACGACCTCAACTTCCTGATCATAATCTGCCGGGTTGAGCGTTGCTTCGTATTCCGCCAACGAACGTCTATTTTCTTTCGGTGTTTCCTGCTTCGATTCTTCATCCCGAATAAAAGGCGGCGATGATGTACAGCCTGCCGTTAAGAACACCAGCACACACAGTGCGGAAAAAAGAATTTGTGTTTTTATCATGGGATGAAGTTGATCCAGCATTGGTTGTACTCTTCGGAATATTGTTCTTTCATAGTATCGGCAAGTGCGAACGCATTCTTGCGGTCTTCATACCTCCCGACACTCACGCGGTACAATTTGGCGCTCTTGACATATTTATTAAAGATGGGTTGATGGGTAAATCGTCCTTTTGCTTTCTTTTGTGTTCTCAATGCATTGGATGCTTGAGCGAACGCGCCTATCTGCACGGTATACATCGGATGTTCCGGGCGTTCGATCATGATGTGCGGATGCGTAGAAAATTTCATTTTTTTTATCATAGATGCTCGCACCGTATCCTGCTTTGATTTGAATTTTGGTGCAACACGCGACGATTTTTCTGAAAAAAGTTTTGAGTTATTTTTTGAATTCAACATGGAATCTTGCTTCATGTCCTGACCACCCACATGGTGTGTCGTATCAATCGAACCAAAGATCTGTACCGGAGATTTTGCCCTATTCCCTGCGCCCGTTTCTTCCGACGAAACACAGCCCATGAGGGAGAGAACTATACCGAATAACAACACGCTGATTATGAAAAATTGTCGACTCACCGAGGACCTCTTTATGAAATGGATAGCGATACTATTTCTTCCTCTGTAACGATCTTGACACTCGCGCTTGCACCGATTCGCGTCGCACCGCTTGCAAGAAGAGCAAGCGCTTGCTTCTTTGAACGCACACCGCCGGAAGCTTTCACTCCCAATGCCGGACCAACAACTTTCCGCATGAGTGCAATGTCCTCGACGGTCGCCCCGCCATTCACAAATCCTGTCGACGTCTTCACGAAGTCTGCCCCTGCGTGCTTCGCGAGCGCACATGCTTTTATCTTTTCATCGTCGTTCAGCAATCCGGTTTCAATGATTACTTTTACCAGCACTTTCAAGCGATGCGCTACATCGACAACTGCAAGGATGTCGTGTTCGACATAATCATACTCGCGGGACTTCAACATTCCAATATTGATAACCATATCAACTTCACGTGCACCATGTTTGATTGCCTGTTCCGTTTCGAATGCTTTCGCTGCACTCGATGTCGCGCCCAACGGGAAACCGATGACGGTACAAACTTTTACACTCGAATTGCGCAGCACGTCCGCACACAATCTCACATACGCCGGATTGATACACACGCTTGCGAAACCATAGTGTTTTGCTTCAGCACAGAGATTCTCAATTTCCTGCATAGTTGCTTCCGGTTTCAGAAGCGTATGGTCGATCATCCGAGCGAGCTTGGCATCGAAAACGCTTCGTTCTATTCCGACATCGGCTGGAATTTGATCTTCTCCGTTCTGCATTCTCTTGCTCACAATGTCTTTCATATGGAGAATCGCTTGCCAAACTCTTGGTCTATGCAGATTTTTTTTGCATCTGCTTGTGTAAATATACGAGAATTATTTTGAGTTACAAGCACGACAATGTAAGAACATCGTCGGCAATAAGAAACTCTTACAAAAACATTTCGCCTGACTCAATCGGATAGCCCCTGAGAAATTCTTCGATGCCGAGCCGGCGTTTTCCTTCTTGCTGAATTTCAAGAAGAGAAACGACACCGCTTCCGGTTCCGACCTCCAGTATGTTCTGTGTTCGATTCAAGACAATTCCCGCTTGTGTTGATTGTCTCTCAACCATTCTGGTGCGGAACACTTTAATCAGCTTGCCCATGTGTGTCGTCCACGCGGAAGGGTGAGGCGAAAGTCCTCGAATAAAATTGTGGATCTGCTGCGACGGTTTCGTCCAATCGATACGGCAGTCTTCTTTGAAAATCTTCGGTGCGGGACAGGCAAGTGAATCGTCTTGCCGATGCGGCTGGACGCTACCAAGTTCAATGAGGCGAACAGTCTGAAGAACAATCTCTGCACCTACCACGGAAAGAGTATCGTGCAAATCACCTGCAGTGTCATTCAAACCAATCGGCACTTGTGTCTGAAGAAGAATAGAGCCGGTATCCACCTCTTCCTTTAAAAAGAATGTCGTAACGCCAGATTCTTTTTCTCCATTCATAATAGCCCAATTGATCGGCGCGGCACCACGATATTTCGGCAGGAGCGATGCATGAAGATTAACGGAACCAAGTTTCGGGATCGTGTACACTTCTCGCGGCAAAATCCGGAATGCAACTACAACAATGAGATCGGGATGAAGCTGTTGAATTTCGGCGACGAACGCTGCGTCGTTAAGTCTCTCTGGTTGAAGAACCGGAATCTGATGGTGAAGAGCAACCTCCTTTATAAAGGTGAAGGAAACTTGATGTCCGCGCCCTCGCGGTTTGTCTGGTGCTGTCACGACAGCGGGAATTTCATAGGAATGATCGAGAAGGATACGAAGACTTGGAACAGCAAATTCCGGTGTGCCCATGAAAAGGATTCGCATGCTTTACACCTTTCCAGCAGTAACCACCGGATAGTCGGGATCAATTTCTCCCTTTCGAATCTTTCTCAACTTGGGCAGCAGCATACTTCGTTTTGCCTTGTTGACACGATCCACAAAGAGAACACCGTTGAGATGGTCAAATTCATGGAGAACAACGCGGGCAAGAAATCCATCCAAGAAGAGTTCCTGTTTCTTGAATTCACCATCACGAAAGCGGATACGTACTTTTTCTGCCCGTTCCACTGCACCACGCACGCCAGGAAGACTTAAACATCCTTCTTCCATCGACCACCAGGCACCTTCTTCATTCACTATCTCAGGGTTGATAAGCGCAAGCGTGCGCGGAAGATCGGGCGAAGTCGGATGCGCAGAATCTTCCATCTCACCTTCTGCATTCGGTTCGGTGACATCCGAAATATCTATCGTAATCACGCGCCGAAGATCGCCAACCTGATTCGCTGCAAGACCTATCCCATTGGCCTTATGCATCGTATCGAACATGTCATAGATGAGCTTGACGGTCGAATCATCCAGCGACTCAACCAGTTTGGCTTTTTTCTTGAGAACTTCGGTTCCGAAAAGATAAATGGGAAGAATGGACATGGGGTTTTGCGTTCTATTGTGTATTCTCTATTCTCAGGATATCATTCCACAATCCGCCGGGCACATTCATATCGCTTGACATAATAGGTACTCTGGAGCGAAGAGATCGTCACACCGAGTGAAACGCTGGCGTGTGCGAACAGATCATCGCCCAAATAGAGACCGACGTGAGAAGCATTCTCGCCTGTTGTATTAAAAAAAATCAAATCTCCGAATTTCAATTCACTCAACTCTACCGCCGTACCCCTTTTTGATTGCTCATAACTTGAGCGTGGAAGTAGAATACCCATGGAATTCTTATACACCGTCATAGTATATCCCGAACAATCCATTCCATCTACGCTCGATCCACCATGCACATACGATACGCCCATATATTTAGAAATTTCCCGCATCATTTTACTTTGATCAAGTGGTTTTATAGCGGCGTTTTTTTCTTTTCGAAAATCTCGACCGCCCTTGGCGATGCTTTCTATCTCTTTCTTCTCCGGTTTTTTGTCGGTCTCTTTTACTTCTTCTTCCGCTTCTTTCGATGAAAAACGCGGTCCATGGTGAGGTGGTGTGGCAGAAGAAGATTCTTTCTCCTGACTTCTGAATCGCGGTGATGATCCACTGCAGCCTACGAGCACGAAGACTGCGAGAACGATACTGATCACCAATAGAATGCGTTGTCTGCCCACGTTGAAGAAAGTGCTTTCGTTATGACAAAGCCCCGCACGCCGCGGGGCTTGCTTCGACAACAACCACGATTTTCCGGTTCTCCCGGCACGTTTCGTTTATCCAAGATATGCACGCAACGCTTTGCTTCGCGATGCATGGCGCAGACGGCGAATTGCCTTTTCTTTGATCTGTCGAACGCGTTCACGCGTTAAGTTAAATTTCTCACCGATCTCTTCCAATGTCAGCGAATGCTCCGAATCGAGACCAAAATATAACTTGATGACTTGCGCTTCGCGTTCGCTCAGTGTTGCCAACGCACGCTTTACTTCATTCTTCAATGATTCTTCTAAAAGACCGGAGTCGGGTGTCGGTTGACGATTGTCTTGAATAACATCGAGCAAGCGGTTATCCTCGCCTTGTGCAAACGGCGCATCCATCGATAAGTGCCTGCCGGAAATCTTCAGCGTGTCGGAAACTTCAAAGAGCGACATATCCAGTTCTTCTGCTAGTTCACTCGTGCTTGGTTCGCGTTCAAACTCTTGTTCCAGCGTACTGAATGCCTTGCCAATTTTATTGAGTGCGCCGACGCGGTTTAACGGCAAACGTACGATACGGGATTGTTCGGCCAGCGCCTGCAAGATCGACTGACGAATCCACCACACCGCATACGAAATGAATTTGAATCCGCGTGTCTCGTCAAAACGTTTTGCCGCCTTGATCAATCCCAGGTTACCCTCATTGATTAAATCACCGAGCGATAATCCTTGGTTCTGGTATTGCTTTGCCACGCTCACCACGAAGCGTAAATTTGCTTTCGTCAATTTCTCCAACGCCTTTTGGTCGCCCTTTTTAATGCGTCGCGCGAGATCAATTTCTTCCTGCGGCACTAATAACTCGACTTTACCAATTTCTTGGAGGTACTTATCGAGCGATTGGCTTTCACGATTTGTATATTGTTTGCTTATTTTCACCATTGACTCTTTGCCAAAATTCAACTTTCGTTGCCCGTAGGATTGCTACGGGGGTTCCAGCGGGATATTCTACTATGTTATAACACGCCAAGGAGGGTGGAAAGTTCACAATTGCTGGAAACCGATCCAATCCACATTCCTGATACTATTCGAATTTACCTCATTTCTGACCTGTTCATTAGACTCTGCAAACGGTGTATTGTTTCCCGTCGCAGTATTTAGAAAACTTCCTCGAAGAAGCTTTGACCCGCCAATGATTGAGCACTGCCAACACCAAAGAATTCTGCTGCAGTTCTACCGACATCCGCGAATGAACAGCGCACTCCGAGATTCACATTTTTTTTCCCAGAAGTACTAGCACAAAGCAGAGGAACATATTCATACGTATGATCCGTACTTTGATCTGTTGGATCGTTTCCGTGATCAGCAATGAGGACAAGCAAATCACCATCGCTGATGCACTCCTGGATATCCGGAAGTTTTATTTCAAACTCCTCAAACACCCGATGCGTCCTTTTACACGAAGAAATGTTTCGAGTACACTTTTCGGATAGCCCTAACGTTGTCAAGAACTGGGATAATTATCCCAAAATTTCCTTTTCATTGCACTTGCATAATTGGATGTGCTGCCGATTAAACCGGTAAGAACCATGCGCTGAACGTACCGATTGCACATAGAGCGTCGGGGTTCTTATGGTCCCGCACTTCGGACACTTGACTCCTTTTTCCTGTCCGGCTTTTTTTGCTTTTTCCGCAAAATCAGTTTGTTTTGCCATTTAGATCTCCAAAAGAAAATAGTTACAGTGTTGTCATTTAATATACTCGTACGATATTACCGCCTGCTTCAATCGCCTTCCGAAGAACACGGTCTGTATTCTCCAGCAAATCAACGTCGGATGCTTCATCGATTGCACCGGCAACACCCACGCTGATCGTTACAGAAAAACTTTTATTGTCGATATTAAGGATATTGCTGGCAACATTCTTACGGATCTTTTCTGCCCATAACGATGCTTCATTGGACGTCGTATTCACAAGAAGGATGACAAAACAATTAAAATCAAATCTACCGACGACATCGTAGGGACGAATGGAAACCTTCACCATGCGGCCGACATTCTGCAGTATGAAATCAAAGGCTTCCCTGCCATAACGTGCAATATGATCATCCATCCGGTCGATGGAAATCATTACTAAGGACAAATCATTCGAAAAATCACTTGCACGCTGCACTTCTTCATGCAAACGGCCCATAAAACTCTTACGCGTCAAGACACCTGTTGTTTCATCAAGCGAAACGTAATTGTTCATGACTTCCGTGAGGCTCAGAATTTCCAATGCCCACGATGAAGTCTCGGCAAGCTTCTGCACCAGCTTCACATCAGCATCAGAATATGTTTTTAGATCCTTACTTTCTATAAGCAAGGCGCCATAGCACCGATTCAATGAATTCAGCGGTATGATAACCAACGCGCCCTTCGATTCACATCGTTCAGCTTGATAAAACCGCGGCACTGTAGTGGTGGACAGATCATCAATGATCTTGGGAACACCAGTCTGTATGACTCCTATGACCAAACTCTGTTGAGGATCCAGTTCACTCATGAGTGGAACATACGGATCGTTCATCCGGTTGAGGAGATTATGCACAATCCAAGATTTTCTGCTGTCGTCAAATAAAACAATTGCAATATAATCCCATGGAACCAGTCTCGATGTCTCCTCGGCAAGCGATCGCGTGATGGAATGAGCGCCAAAGTCAATACTCAACTGTTCGCGCACCCGACTAATCGATCGGAGTACTTCAGAATCCAACAGGAGATCGTACTTGGATGTATAGCTTCGAATGAGCGTCGAAATCAGTTTTGCAACCTGTGCCAGTGAAGCGATCGTTTCGTTTCCATAGGCATCCGCTTCTAAACAATCCAAGGCAAGAACTGCCACCGGATCCTGCGATTGAATTCCGCTAAAAAATATCGGCACGCCCACAAATGTTTTTACTACATCTGTTGTCTCGTAATATGGCACCATATCATCTTGACCAAGAGCATCCACAAAATTGACGATCTGTGGTTTCCCATTCAATGCAATTTGACTGACGACATCAGAACCGATTGGCAACCGTCTGTTTGTCATGAATTTTTCGCTATCGGTCACATACCCTTCGAGCACCAATTGTTGTTTCTCTCTATTCATCCAAAAAAGAGCAACTGTATGGGCAAATTGAGCATCCTTCACGACACTCAACACCCGTTGAATCAGCGTATTGAATTCGGCTCTCGGACTTTCCTCGGCATTTTCTCCGATGCCGGGAATTTCGATAAACTCATTTAATTCAAACACTGTTGTAGTTGTTTTTTCTGAATCCTTTTTTTCCAACGCTATATTGTCTTGCTCATGGTACATCGGTTGTGAATGTTCCGGCTCGTCAACATAATCAACTTGGTATTGCTTGCCGGTAACTTGAAAATCATCAAAAACGAGTTTCTTCATCCGAATATTGGACTCCTCTGATGTGAGAGAATGACGATCCTCATCTGCTGCTTGGATAAAAAATCCTCTGCGTTTCCCCACTCGTACAATCACATAAGCGATCAATGCTGCAGAAAACAATAAGAGCACTGCCTTCACGAATGTAGCTGAAAGGACAAGTCCCCATAAAAATGAAACGACGCCCACCACTACAATCAATTCCTCTGCAAACGTTAACGAATGCATCCAGGAAAAGAATGTGTTGAACCTTCGGGCGTCAGTCATTGAGTATCGAGAGTCTTATGGTTGCCCTCAAATTTCATTAAATTTACCTGTTTTGTGCTGAAAAGTCAACCAATCATTATAGATATTAATTGTTTCTAACCTGACACCGCTGACCGGATGTTTTATTATGATTGTAGTCGCCAATTGCTTGCGGCAGTATTTTTTTTTGCATAACTTTTTGCCATTGAGTCATATCTGCTTCATATCTTTTTAGTTGGAAGCGCCCATGAAAGCTGTTATCATGGCTGGTGGATTTGGCACACGTTTGCGACCTCTCACCAGCAACATTCCAAAACCGATGGTTCCAATGGTCAATAAGCCTATTATGGAACACATTGTTGAACTGCTCAAAACGCACAACATAAAAGATATCGTCTCCACGCTCTTCTATCAGCCGGATGCCATCACAGGCTATTTCGGAGATGGAAGCGCCTTCGGCATCAACATGCAATATCGCAAAGCAGAAGCGGATTACGGAACAGCGGGAAGTGTCCGTAATGCGAAAGATTTTTTAAACGAGCGTTTTTTAGTTATCAGTGGAGATGTTCTTACCGATTTTGATTTGACAGCCGCTCTTCGCTTCCATGAAGAGAAGAAAGCAAAAGCCACATTGCTGCTCACACGAGTTTCCAATCCGCTCCAGTTCGGAGTTGTCTTAACAAAAGAAGATGGGAAAATTGCACGTTTTCTTGAAAAACCATCGTGGGGAGAAGTGTTTAGCGACACGATCAACACAGGAATTTATATTATAGAGCCTGAGGTGTTGGATTTTATACCTGAAAAACAAGAATTTGACTTTAGTAAGAATCTCTTCCCCATTCTCTTGAAACGTGACCTTGGCATCTATGGCTATATCGCAAAAGGATACTGGAAAGATATTGGCAGTCTAAACGATTACCAGGACGCACACATGGATGCGCTTCGTGGTGATGTAAAATTACACATTGAGGGAACGAAGAAGGAAAATCTCACCCTTGGTGAAGGTACAACCGTTGAGACTGACCCGCGTCATCTTACAGGAACAAGTATCATTGGAAAGAACTGCCGGATACACAATGGAGCAGTTATCAGTAATTCTGTTATCAGCGACGATTGCGAAATTTTCCCCGGGGGTATCATTCGCAATTCAGTCATCTGGAAGAAATCGAAAATTGGCGCTCGTTCTGAATTATCGCTCGACGTCATCGGAGCCGGATGCACCATCAGTGACGATGTCGTCATCCTCGAAAATGTATTCATCGGTGATTCGTGTATTATTGGAAAACGGAGCAAACTACTCTCCAATATTAAAATATGGCCGGATAAAAGCATTGAAGACGGTTCTATCGTTACACGTAGTTTGATATGGGAAGATAGATGGTTGCGAGAACTTTTCACCGACGCCCGCGTCACCGGTCTTTCCAATATAGAAATCAGTCCTGAATTTGGCGCGAAATTGGGAGCTGCGTTTGGTGCACTCGTAGGAGCCGGAGCAACGGTCGTTACCAGCCGAGATTCAGACAATGTCTCCAGAATGATCAATCGCGCAATTATGTCCGGTCTCATGTCCGCTGGAGTTCATTGCACCGATCTACGCACAACATCGATTCCCATTGTCCGGCACGAATTACAAACCGGAAAAGAACGCGGCGGCATCCACGTTCGCAAATCCCCGTTCGACAGAAATAGTTCCGATATCATTTTTTTCGATTCACAAGGTAAAGACCTGCCTTCGAGCAAGACAAAATCCATGGAACGGCTGTTCTTCGGTGAAGACTTCAACCGCGCCCATCCAGATCAAGTCGGCTCGATCTCATTCCCGGAACGGACAACGGAAAGCTACATTCAGCGATTCTTGAAAACACTCAATACCGATGTTATTCAATCTGCAGGTCTGAAGTTGGTGATTGACTATTCGAACGGAATCGCTTCCACCATCTTCCCGAACATTCTTGGAAATATGAACGTTCAAGTGGTTGCTCTCAACGCATATCTCGACAGCCGAAAAATTACTCGAACAAAAGAAGAGTTTGACGAATCATTGCGTCAACTGGCATATGTTGTCACTTCACTGAAATATGATGTCGGTTGTATGCTCGATGCTGGGGCAGAAAAGATCTTTATCGTCAATGAGCAAGGAAATATTATCGATAATGACCGTTTGTTAACGCTGATGGTAAAATTCTTAGTGCTCGCCAAAAACGATATTACCAAGTTTGCCGTTCCCATTTCTGCAAGCGGGGAGATTGATCTCTTAGCAAAAGATTTTAATTTGGAAGTCGTTAAAACACGCGACAGCCACCTTGCACTGATGGATGCCGCAACCGACAAGCAGATCAAGTTCGTCGGCGGAACGAAGGGCGGATTTATCTTCAACGAATTCCTCTTTGCTTCCGATGGAATGTATTCTATTTCCAAATTGCTTGAATGCATCGCGATAACGAAAAAACGAATCGGTCAACTCGACAAAGAGACACCGCGACTCTATTTCGTCAAGAAAAATATCTCGTGCCCGTGGCACACGAAGGGACGCATCATGCGTAAGCTTACAGAGCAGTCGGAACGAATCCCTCGCGATCTGATCGAAGGGATCAAGCTCTATCCATCCGATCTCTGCGCGTACACATCAATCTTGTTGAGTCCCGATCGCGCACGGCCGATGTTTCATATTAACGCAGAATCCAGCGATGTGGTCGTAGCTGAGCGTCTTGCGAACGAATATGAGACCCTTATTCAACAGTGGATAGAAGGTGGGCAGCGGGAAGAATTGTAATTTCATTTGTATTTTGATAGAAATTCTGCAATCTTTGATGGTTCACTTCAAGTCGGAGGTGAACCTCTGCATTCCTTATGCGACTCTGGTAACTTGGAGACTTGAATGAAAATTACTGACATATTAAATGAATCGGTTGTGCGAACGAATCTTCCCGGCGCGACAAAGGAAGAAGTGATTAATGCGATGATCGAACTTGCCGGCACTCAGAAACAAGTTGCCGACAAAGAGCGCATGCGTACAGCGATTTTTGATCGAGAAAAAATAATGTCCACCGGAGTCGGATCGGGGTTTGCTATCCCGCACGGCAAAACGGACGCAGTGAACGACATCGTTGCAGCATTTGCGGTCACTGCACAGGCTATTGATTATCAATCATTGGATGATCAACCGGTACGGCTGATATTTCTCCTTGTGGGGCGTGATAATATGGTCGGCCCACACATCAAGCTCCTGAGTCGTATTTCTCGTCTGATGAACAAAGAAGATTTTCGGAAGCAACTCCTCGAAGCAGAAACACCTAAAGACATCCTCGAGATCTTTCGACAGGAAGAAGCTGACATTACAGAGGGATAGCTTCACCGACGTGTACATACTTCATATCAATACCCTGCTCATTAAAAATCGTTGACATTGCAGGAAGGGCTGCACATTTTGAAATTCCGTACGATAAAAGGCACAAAAGATATTCTACCCGATGAAATCGCCGGCTGGCAGCACGTTGAATCGGTTGTCCGCCGCGTGATGCACGACTTCAACTACCGGGAAATCCGCACTCCTGCATTCGAACAAACAGGTTTGTTCGCTCGCAGCATCGGTGAACTCACGGATATTGTCAGTAAGGAAATGTACACCTTTCTCGACCGAAGCGAAGAAAGTCTCACTCTCCGCCCGGAAGGTACCGCGGCGACACTACGCGCGTATATTCAAAATAATCTTGGCGAGCAATCACCACTGACCAAAGTGTATTACATCGGGCCGATGTTTCGACAGGAACGCCCCCAAGCCGGACGATTGCGGCAATTTCATCAATTCGGTGCGGAAGCACTTGGCGCATCGTCGCCGCTGCTGGATGTCGAAACGATGGTCTTGCCGCTGGAAATCTACAAACAGCTTGGCATTGATCGCTTTGCGCTCAAGATCAATTCTGTAGGATGTGAGAAGTGTCGCCCGGCATACAAGCAGCTTCTGCAAACAGAGCTGCGCAAAGTATTCTCCCAGCTTTCCCCGGACAGTCAGGCACGGGTCGAACAAAACCCGCTTCGTGTCCTCGACTCCAAAAATGAAAAAGACCGCGAGCTAACGAACAACATGCCGCTCATGAGCGAACATTTCTGTGAAAAATGCGCTTTACACTTTGCATCGGTTCGGTCGCTCCTCGAAGCACTTTCTATTGCATATGAAGTGGATGGACGGCTCGTCCGCGGACTAGATTATTATACAAAGACTGCTTTTGAAATCACGAGCACTGCGCTTGGTTCGCAAGACGCTCTTGCAGGCGGTGGCAGATATGATTTGCTTATTGAAGAGCTTGGCGGTAAATCAACACCGGGAGTTGGATTCGCTGCAGGGATCGAACGACTCTTGATGGTGCTCTCCAAACTCGGGAAAAGTAAACAAACGCGAGCTACTCCGATTCTTTACTTCATTGGATTAGATGAGCCGGCTCGTATATGGGCATTTCTGAAAGCGAATGAGTTGCGCCGGCAGGATATCTGCGCCGAGGTGGACTATCTTGGACGAAGTGTTAAATCCCAAATGAGAGAAGCGAATCGCCAACAGGCGCACTATGTAATTGTAGTAGGTGAGCAAGAGTTGAAGACCAAAGCTGCCAAATTGAAAAATATGCGCACCGGTGAAGAAACTTCCATTTCACTCGATGACATCAAGATTCCCTCCTGACTATGACAAGCAAGAAAAAGCGAGATCCGGATTACACACTAAACATCTTCCATCATTATGATGAGAAAACCAAGCGAGACGTTGTAGTATTTCTCGTTCAGACGACAAAAATATTTGTCAGCTTCCGCTATGAGATTCTATTAGAAGATGAAATTGTCGGCAGAGAGATTCATCTCCGTGTCAAAGGACTTCATGTTCCTGAATTGTTGATGCCGCAATCAGGTCCCGCACAAGGACGGCGTGACTATACGCACCTTGAGGGAACGTATCATCTCGTTGTGACAAAACAAGATAAGACTGTGAATGAATTCTCCGTACACATTACACCGGAATCTGTCGATATCAAGCAAAAACCAAAAACCCCGTTTATCATAATTTCGAATGATCCTTTGAATCTTGCTTAATTTGAAGATTGTGTGATTAATTTTAATTGATCTTTTATGTGTCCACGACTTTTCCAAATTGGTCCTTTTACTGTTTATGGTTATGGATTGATGCTTGCACTCGGATTCATCGGCGGAAGCTATCTGTTTGTCAGGGAATTCAAACGCCGCAAACTTGATCCAAACATCGCTAACAATATCACACTCATTGCCTTAGTTGCTGGAGTTGCAGGCTCGAAGATATTATATTTGATCGAAAATTGGTCTTCGTTTATCCTTGACCCTATCGGCATGACATTCAATCCCGGCGGTTTGACGTACTACGGTGGATTTATCCTTGCAACTTTATCCATTTATATGTATGGAAATAAAAAAGGAATAAAATTTTTTACTATCGCCGATGCCATAGCACCCGGTCTGATTCTCGGTTACGGAATCGCTCGCATTGGATGTCACCTTGCCGGCGACGGCGATTACGGTTTCCCGACGACTCTTCCGTGGGGAACAAATTATTCCAACGGAACTTACCCTCCTTCAGTTGCATTTCAAAATTTTCCTGAAATTACCGGCCAATTCCCTGGAGGGATCGTTCCAAATAATATTCCTTGTCACCCAACACCAGTGTACGAATTCATCCTCTGTGCATTGATCTGTTGGTTTCTCTGGAGCATCAGGAAGAAAACAACACCGACCGGCAAGCTCTTTATGATTTATTTGATGTTGGCAGGCATTGAACGGTTTATCATAGAGTTTCTTCGTCCTAATCCAAGAATTATTTTCGGTTTAAGCGAAGCACAACTTATCTCAGTGGTACTCATCGCGCTGGGACTTTTTGGCTGGCGAAGGTTCACCACGTCGGCCCAAACATCAAAAGTAAAGTAAAATGGACAACCTTATAGTTGGCAGGCAGCCTGTTTTAGAAGCGCTCAAATCGCGTCAACCTATTGAGAGAATTTTGATTTTGCATGGTACATCCGGCAGCCATATTGATCAAGCAAAACAGCTTGCACGGAAGCTTGCTATTCCTGTAAAAGAAACAGACAAAGAGCGTTTTGCTGAACTCGCCGACGACACTCAGGCGCAAGGTATCATTGCAATAATCGATTCCTACCGATATGTCGAGATAGAGGAAATTTTTGCCATCGCTCAGAAAAAGAATGAATCGCCATTTATTCTTGTTCTCGACGAAATTGAAGACCCGCACAATCTCGGCGCACTGATTCGTTCTGCAGAATGTGCCGGTGTCCACGGGGTTATTATTCCGCTGCACAATGCCGCATCAGTAAATTCTACAGTTGTAAAAACATCGGCTGGCGCCACGGCACATCTTCCCATTGCGCGTGTCACCAACATCGCACAAACACTTGATGAGTTGAAGAAAGCCGGAGTTTGGATTGTAGGAACAGAAATGAAAAATGACAAGCTCTATTATGATCACGACTACCGCGGCTCACTTGCCATCGTCATCGGGAATGAAGGAAAAGGCATACGCCGATTGGTTAAAGAAAAATGCGACTTCTTGGTGAACATACCGATGCACGGAAAGATTGAATCGCTGAATGCGTCTGTGGCGGGTGCATTAGTGATGTTCGAAGCGGCAAAGGGAAGATTACAGAACTCAAAGTAAGTATGATCCAACAGTAACACAAAAGCCTGTCATTGCAAGTCCTGCGTTTTGTGTAGAACGCTGCAATCCGAACATTCAAACACTTCTCCAAGAACCTCGCTTAGCAGATTGCCGCGTTATTCATTCAACTTCGAGTGATTCAATCCTCGAAATGACTTTTCCTTATTTATGACCTTCGGAAAAGAAAAACGTGTTTTCCTCGTAGGGACGTTTAATTAAACCTCCCTATAAAAGCCCTCCTTGATTTTCTCACCCCGACCAATAACAAAATGGCCATTTTTCATTCACCCCCTTCTTCTTCCTCATCCTTCATCAATCCATACCGTTTCATTTTAGTATAGAGATGGCTACGCTGGATTTCCATTGCCTCGGCGGCTTTGGTGATGTTCCAGTTGTGTATTTCCAACTGTTTTTTTATAAATGCCGCTTCTGCTCGTTCTTTGAAATCCTGAAACGTCCCGGTGATCTCAAGCGACCCTGTCACTACTTTACCGGGTGTTTCTCCAAATGCATCGAGCACGGAAATATCAATCGCTGTTCCAGGCGAAAGGATGACGAGTCGTTCGACAGCATTACGAAGTTCACGTACATTGCCGGGCCAATCTTTCTGCATAAGAACATTGAGTGCTTCGCTGGATATCGATTTCTTTGCAATGCCATTTCTCGTGCAGACATCATCGATAAATGAATGTACAAGAATTGAAATGTCATCACGGTGTTCGCGTAACGCGGGAGCATGAATCGGAATAACATTCAGCCGATGGAAAAGATCCTTCCGGAAATGTTCTTTAGCGATTTCTTCGTCTAATTTCTTGTTGGTCGCAGCCAGAACGCGAACATCGACAGCAATAAGTTTGTTGCTGCCGACACGCTCCACTTTCCCTTCTTCCAAAGCCCGCAGCACTTTTGCTTGTGCCTGCAGGCTCATATCACCAATCTCATCCAAAAAAATTGTTCCACCGTCCGCTTGTTCAAATTTTCCAATGCGCTGTACCGTTGCACCAGTAAAAGAACCTTTTTCATGACCAAATAATTCGGATTCAATCAGCTCTGAAGGGATTGCTGCACAGTTCACTTCTACAAACGGTTTCGCCGCCCGTTTGCTTCCGCGGTGAATGGCCCGAGCAATCAGCTCCTTCCCAGTTCCATTCTCACCGGTTATGAGCACACGCGCATCGGTAGGTGCCACCCGATGAATGACTGCAAGGATTTCTTTGATCTTCTCGCTTTCACCGAGGATGCATCGTTTTCCTTCCACATGCTCCTGCAGTTTTTCGTACTCTTCAGCAAGTTTTGCATGCTGCAATACATTGCGGATGGTCACAAGAAGTTTGTCTCGGTCAAGCGGCTTGGAGAGAAAATCAAACGCACCAAGTTTGGTTGCCTCCACTGCTGTCTCAACGGTGCCGTGACCGGAGATCATCACAACCGGAAGCTTTTCATTCTTCTGTCGAATCTTCGTCAGCACTTCGATGCCATCCATGCCGGACATTTTCACATCTAACAAAACGACATCCACAGGGAAGCGGTCAAGTTTTTGTATTCCTTGTTCACCATTCTCGGCAAATTCAACTTCATAATGTTCGTACTCGAGAATCATTTTGAGCGAATCGCGTACAGATTTGTCGTCATCGATAATAAGAATAGTTTTCATAGAGGCTTTCTGTTGTCAGGTATTACCATTCAACACTATGAGTCGTATCTATTTACGGTCTTCATATTGAAAAGTCAAGTAGTCGGAAGGCAAGAGGGTCGTCACGACCAACAAATCTCGTCCGAAGCTTTCCCCTTGTTTGTTGGCATGCTTATCGCGTGGATCATCGGTGCCACCAACAATGAATATTGGTTCTCCCCATTCAATAAAGTCGCCTACTGCTTTTGCAAATTGCGGTGCTTCGGATGTATAGGAAAGATAGGCGGATCCAAAAAAATGCTGAAGTTTATCTCGATCCCCTCCATGAGTAGTCGGTGAATCCGAGTAAACATGAGTGGGAAGATGTTTCATACGAGCAAAAAAGACACTATCCTTTTCGAACGTAAGAGGCACTTTCAGCGGATTGACAATTGGCATTATAAAATCGACCGTACGATGTTCTAATACCGCCAAAAAGGAAAGAAACAACGCGCGGGCAATGTTGTAGTCTGCTATCTTGAGCGACTTCAGATATATGGCATCGATAGTACGCATATCGCCGCATTGATTCCGCAAAACCTGAAACCGCTCATCGAGTATATATTGTCGAATATGCTTGGTGTCAATGATTATCTGAGGCGTGAAAATTTCTGAAAGAAATATGCCAATTGAAAAATCTTCGCTGTTCCCTTCATCGAAGTCCCACGAAAGTCCATCCGGACTTTTTTCATCATTGCATTGAGCATGTGCCTCGAATAAAAACATTATAAGAAGAAAAAGTGTAAGCACGAGTGCGAGCTTGAGAGGGGATATAAGTTTCATGGGGGCCCACTCATTTTATCGTTATTTGAAATGAAGAATGAGTTCTTGGGCTACATCGTACGGTGTAAGAGATCGGGAAAATACTTGTTCAATGTGCTCTGTTAAATAAGCGGCACGCTCGGAAGTCCAAAAATCAAAATGCCACTGCTCATTGATAATTTCATGAATACGCTGCTCTAGTTGTATTTTACGCCGTTTGACAAGTGTATTGGAAGTTTGGAGAAAACTGCGATGTTGATCTATCATCGTAACAACTTCAGCAACACCTTTACCCTCATGGGCCTGTGTCTTTACAATACGTACTAGCCAATCTTGTCGGCTGTGCGGACGGAGCCCAAGAATAAACTCAATGGAAGTCATCGTCTGGTCAGCGCCTGGACGATCCGCTTTGTTCATCACAAATAGATCGGCAATTTCCATCAATCCTGCTTTCATCGCCTGAATACCATCGCCGGATTCAGGGACCAGAACTACAACGGTCGTGTCAACGGCGTGCGCAATATCAAGTTCCGATTGACCCACGCCGACAGTTTCCATCAGAATAATATTATATCCCGCGGCATCGAGAATATCTGCTGCCTCTTTTGCTTTCTTGCTCAATCCGCCGAGGCTTCCGCGAGATGCCATACTGCGGATGAACACACCTTCATCCAATTCAACATCAGACATACGCACACGATCGCCTAAGAGTGCTCCGCCTGTAAACGGACTTGTCGGATCAACGGCGATGACGCCTACTTTACAGTTCTGTGTTCGATAGTATTTCGCGAGTTCATTTGTCAGCGTGCTTTTACCTGCGCCAGGCGGACCGGTAATCCCTATCCGATACGCATTACCAGTTCGGGGAAACAGAGCGCGTAGAACATCGGTACACTCTTTTGCCTCATTCTCAACAAGCGAGATTGCTTGTGCAACGGTACGTGGATCATTGTGTATGATCCGATCAACCATATTATCGGTTGAAATCACTTCTGTTGGGAAATCTTCTTCTTAAAATATTCTGCCGTCAGCCGCAAACCTTCATCTAACTGGACAGTAGGACGCCAGCCAAGTTCTTGCTCAATTCTTTTAAAGCTGATGACACTACGCTGTTGCTCTCCAGCTTTCGCCGGAGCATGTTGTTCAGGGCAGGATGGATTGAGATGACTTCGTAGTTCGTAAAACAGTTTGTTCACATCGCTTTCTATGCTCGTGCCAACATTATAGATAGCAGACCCGTCGTGCTTCAATGCTAACAGATTAGCTTTCACAACATCACCAACGAAAGTGTAGTCGCGCGTCTGCTTTCCATCGCCATTGATCAAGGGTCTTTCACCCTTCAACATCGTATTGCAGAAAATGGCAACAACACCGGCTTCGCCGTGAGGGTTCTGGCGCGGACCATACACATTAGCATAACGAAGAATGATATGATTGATACCGTAGACAGCTTTGTAGAAAAATAAGTATTTTTCTGTACAGAGCTTCGTAATGCCGTAAGGAGAAAGTGGACGCATCGGATGTTCTTCATCGGCAGGGAAATAATCCTGCTCACCGTAAATTGCGCCGCCGGTGGAAGAGAAGATAATTTTCTTAATTCGGTGCTTGCGTGCAGATTCGAAAAGATTGAGTCCACCAAGGACATTGACAGAAGCATCGAACTTCGGATCAGCAACCGACCGTCGTACATCCATTTGTGCGGCATGGTGATTCACGATATCAATCTTTTCTTTCTGAAACACGTCTTCCAATTTTTCACTTCGGATATCAAGTTGATAGAAAACAGCCTTCGGGTTGATATTTTCCAGAATCCCTCCAGACAAATTATCTACAATAACAACATGGTGTCCTTCGGCGACGTACGCATCCGCGATGTGCGATGCAATAAATCCTGCTCCACCTGTGATAAGAATATTCAAAACGATTCCTTATTGCTTATTATTTTGTTTCGTTGTATGTAAATACTTGAGTGCTTTCTTGCCGATGTCGCTGCGATAATAAGTGCCATCAAACGTAATTTTTTCTACGGCACGATATGCGTTTCGAATCGTTTGGTCCAGTTCGTTATTATAACCAATCGCTGTCACACCAAGAACACGTCCGCCGGAAGTTACGATTTTACCGCCGTCTTTCCGAGTACCTGCATGAAACACAACAACGCCATCTTCCATCTTGATGTTTTCGAGTCCTAAAATTTGTTTGCCGGACTGATATTCGTCCGGATATCCTTGCGAAGCCATCACGACACACACAGCGGTTGCTTGATGCATTTTCACTTTCGACGGGTCGAGCCGGCGTTCCGCGATAGAGAGAAATATCTCCGCTAAATCTCCATCAATGAGGGGAACAACAACTTGCGTTTCCGGATCGCCGAAACGGCAATTATATTCGAGCACTTGAGGCCCATCGGCTGTCATCATTAATCCAATATAGAGACAACCGCGATAGGGAGATCCTTCACTCTTCATACCGCCAAGTGTTGGCCGAACAACTTCGCGTATGACGCGCTGGAGAATTTCTTCGGTCACGATCGGTGCCGGAGCATATGCTCCCATGCCGCCGGTATTCTTTCCAAGATCGCCATCGAGAATGCGTTTGTGATCTTGCGCAGATGAAAGTGGGACAAAATGCTCGCCATCGGTAAGGATAAAAATAGACGCTTCTTCACCAACGAGAAATTCCTCTACGACAATCCGATCACCCGCGTCACCAAAAGCCCGATGCAAAACGATATCATCCAGCGCAACGAGTGCTTCCTGCCGATCTTTACAGATAATGACTCCCTTGCCAGCTGCAAGACCGTCAGCCTTCACTACCATCGGCGGATCAAGTGTGTTGATATATTTTTTCGCTGCTTCATATTCAGCCGCTGCAAAGTTACGGTATTGGGCGGTTGGAATGTGATGTCGCGTCATAAAATCCTTGGAGAAAACTTTACTCCCTTCCAATTGGGCGGCGGATTTGCTTGGACCGAAAACTTTGAATCCATTTTCTTCAAAAGTATCTACGAGTCCTTCTACAAGGGGCTGCTCAGAACCAACAACCGTCAGATCTATTCTTTTTTCTTTCGCAAATTTTAACAACCCTTTGACATCCGTCGGTGGTAATTGCACAAGTGTGGCAAGTTGTTCGATGCCGGCATTACCGGGGGCACAAAAAATGCTTCTTACTTGAGGACTCTGACGAAGCTTCCACACGAGCGCATGCTCTCTTCCTCCTGAACCGATAACAAGAAGATTCATGCAGATTGTTCCTTCACGGTGATAATACCGGCACGATCATAATCCATCAATGATTCGAACAGTTTTGCCAATTCGCCGGTCAGCACAAGTCGATTGAATTTTGAAGAAAAGGCACTCGGCATTCGTTCCAACTTTTTATGTTCGAATCGATTGAACTGCTCAAGAATGGCTTGTTCATGCGCTGCAACATCTTTCAGTGGAACACACATCGCTGCACCGCATTCATGAATAAGCTGCTTGGTGTATCCCTCAACCAAAGACGCAATCATGGGTTTACGTGTACCAAAATATTCATACAGTTTTCCAGGCGTTTGATAGTCATTATCGATAACAAACCAGAGGAGGTCAGACTCGGAAAGGTACTTAACACAATCGCGATGCGGAAGATAGCCGAGAAAATTCACCGCATCCTGCAAATCCAAACGCTTCACAAGTCGTTTATCTTCTTCACGTGCATTGCCGATCAGATTTATCTCAATACGTCCCCGAATTCTTGGATTCGCCCGCAAAACGTTAGCAAGCGCCCGTAAAAAAACTTCAGGACTCCTCTCGGCATAAAATGTACCTGCGTGTGCAATCTTCATTCGCACCGGTCGAATCCGCTTCTCGCTGACCGTCGATGGAAAATCTTCTGGATCAAATCCTTGCGATATGATGGTCACTTCGTTGTACCTCACAAATGGATACCGCCGAAGAATGCTCTCCTTTACTCGCCGATGCGTTACGATCACACGGTCGGCTGCTTTCAACACTCGCTTTTCCAAATGCTTGTGCCAAAACCGGTGTAATGGCGTGGGGAAGTATTTAAACGGATACTCCAGCCATGCATCCCGATATTCCACAACAAGCGGAATTTCAAACTTCCGTTTCAATGCAACACCTATCAAAAAATCTGTCTGCGGCGGTGCAGTTGCAAAAATCAAATCGAACTGCTCCTGCTCAAGCAAACCAGAAGCTACTTTTACAGCAGTAATTTTCCAACCTATTTTAGTATCAGGAATGAAGAACAAATCACCGAGGAATTGTAATATCTTCCGCATTCGTTCGGATGGCATTTTAACGATTCCTCGCTTCTTGAACAAGTGATTGGCATCGTATGAATGTGTACGGATAATCTTCACACCGGCTTCTTCTGCTTCCTTCAGCAACGTATCATCAAATGCGTAATATCCTGTCGGTTCAACTGTGAGCACGGATGGCTTCCAACCGTATTGAGGCAGAAACTTCGCGAACTTCACCGTTCGCTGCACACCACTTAATCCCATCGGAGGAAAATAATAAGCAATAAGCAGGACTTTTCTAAATCCGTCGTTCATCATAGTTCACACTATAATTAATTCTTTGGAAGATGTTGTCAGCACATCGCAGCCATTTTCGCGAACAACAATATCGTCCTCAATCCGCACACCGCCGCCGCCCGGAATATAAATTCCCGGTTCTATCGTCACCACATTGCCCGTTTGGAGTATTGCTGTGCTGAGCGCAGAAAGTCGCATGGGCTCATGGACTTGAATGCCAAGTCCGTGACCAAGTGAGTGAATAAAATATCGTCCATAGCCAGCTTGCCGAATATATTTCCGCGCAACCGCATCAACAGAACGGGCCGCAACGCCATTGTGCACAGTATCGATCGCTTTCTTCTGTGCCTCAAATACAATTTTGTATATCTTTTTCATTTCAACCGACGGTTTCCCAACAGCAATAGTTCTTGTAAGATCGCTATGGTAGCCGCAATATCGGCAGCCGAAATCCAGAACCACCATTTCACCGCGCCGGATAATTTTATCAGATGCCCTTGCATGGGGTAGTGCACCGCGTTCACCGCTTGCCACGATGGGATCGAAGGCATCACACTCTGCGCCGTACTTTCGATGCCAGTAGCTGATTTCTGCAGCAATATCACATTCGCGTATGCCAGGTCGGATCAGCGCCAATATTTTCTTGAACACCTTATCGGTAATTTGCGCAGCATATCGGATGAGTGCTATCTCCCCATCATCTTTTACCGCAGTTACAGTTTCGAGAATCCTCGTTGCTGGTGTAAAGTGTCGACCAGGCAGAAGTTTTTTTAGACTCTTCATATCTGCTACTGAAACATATTCACTCTCGAACCCGATGCGTACCTCTTTAGGAATCAGCGATTTTTCTGTGATGAGTGGAAAGAGACGCTGCTTCGCAATGATGATGGTGAAGCCGTCAACTTCTTGCGGCGCTTGAGATTTATATCGTCTATCCGTGATAAAAAATTGTTTTTCCGGAGTAATCACACATAGCCCGCTGGAGCCGGAGAAACCTGTTAGATAACGAACGTGAGCCATTTCGGTTACAAGCAATGCTTGAAGCCGAAGCTCTGTCATCGCTGTGCGAACTGCGGTAAGCCGTCGGTGAATCATCGAGAGATTAGAGATGGTAATTCGGTGCCTCTTTTGTAATGGAAACATTGTGCGGATGGCTCTCGCGCAGTCCGGCTTCTGTCATCCGTATGAACTGCGCTTTCTTTTTCATTTCAGCAATAGTGCGGCATCCGCAATATCCCATGGCAGCACGCAATCCTCCAATCATCTGATAAACTGTATCAGCAAGATTTCCTTTGAAAGGCACGCGTCCTTCAATTCCTTCAGGTACTAATTTTTGTATGTCGTCTTCTGTATCCTGGAAGTAGCGGTCTTTGCTTCCCTTTTTCATTGCCTCAAGCGATCCCATACCGCGGTACATTTTATAACTACGTCCTTCATAGAGCACTTTTTCACCGGGACTTTCATCTATACCTGCGAACAATCCGCCGATCATTACCGTATCTGCACCGGCAGCAATAGCTTTAGCAATATCCCCGGTCTGTCTGATCCCACCATCCGCAATGATCGGAATCTTTGCCTTTGTCGCTACTTTTGCACATTCCATAATTGCCGTCACTTGCGGAACGCCAACACCCGCCACAACACGCGTTGTGCAGATGGATCCCGGTCCAATGCCGATCTTTACTGCATCTACACCTGCATTGATGAGATCTTTCGTCCCTTCAGCTGTAGCGACATTGCCGGCAATCAACTCCACATCAAATTTTGCTCGCACTCGTTTGACCATCTCGATAACACCACTCGAATGTCCATGAGAAGTGTCCACGACCACAACGTCCACACCGGCAGCGACGAGTGCTGCAATTCGATCAAGTGTATCAGAGGTTATTCCTGCTGCTGCGCCAACGCGCAAACGCCCAAGTTTATCTTTACATGCATTCGGATTGCGTTTTTTCTTCTGAATATCTTTGAATGTTATAAGACCGCGCAACTTCCCGTTTTTGTCAACAACCGGTAATTTTTCTATGCGATGTTTTTGGAGAATCACTTCCGCTTCTTCCAGCGTCGTACCTACCGGCACAGTAATTAAATCACCCGTAGTCATCACTTTTGAGATAATGAGATCGAGGTTCGGTTGAAAACGTAAATCGCGGTTCGTGAGAATGCCTACGAGATTTTCCTGATTCACGATAGGTATACCTGAGATGCTGTACTTTCGCATCACGTCCAATGCCTCGCGGACGGTTTGATGAGGTGAGAGCGTAATGGGTTTCTGGATCATGCCGCTTTCAGAACGCTTTACACGGTCCACTTCCTCCGCCTGACGCTCGATTGTCATATTCTTATGGAGAATACCGATGCCGCCTTCGCGCGCCATGGCAATTGCCATCTCGGCTTCCGTCACCGTATCCATCGCCGCACTGAGGAGAGGAATATTAAGTTCGATATTCCGGGTCAGCTTCGTGCAAAGATTTGTTTCGCGCGGGAGGATCGACGATTTTGCAGGTACCAGCAGCACATCGTCGTAGGTTATCGCTTCACCAATGATTTTTTTGTTAGGCATAGTAATAAGGTTATTTGTTTATTAAAATCGAATGACAAAATTCCTGTTCTGAATTTCATCACGGAAACTTCCTTGGAAGGATAAGTGATGTCTCGCTTATACCGAGTAAACAACCGTGCGATTAATTTTGCTAAAAAAATTAGGCAATAATCGACGCAAAAGCAAGAAAACGATGGCTGGTATAAATATAGAAAAGCCGGCTTCTCGATCAACCTCACCATGAGTGATCAAATACCGGCTCTACAAGAAGGAGTTTTGGGAATCTTGAGTTTATTCCCAATTGTTGTTACGAATTATGAAATAGAAAGTTGCACAATAGATGAGATTTTTTTACTTAAGATGATCTATTCGGGAGAATCCCACCGTGGCACTTGAATGTTATATCGCTTGATCTTAAGATAGAGCGTCTTTGGTGTAATGCCCAATGCCTTTGCAGTTTTGACACGATTCCAATGGAGATGTTTCAATGTACGTTCGATATGAAGTTTTTCAAGATCCTCAATGGTAACGAGAGTCTCTGCCTGTGGGAGTTCAGAGAGAGCTGCGGACTGAGGAGGTGCAGCACTCAATGCAACATTCATCCATAAATCTTTTGGTTCCACTACATCGGCATGGCTGAGAGCAATTGCGCCTTCAATGACATGCTCAAGTTCACGGACATTACCCGGCCAATCATAGATCATCAACACTTGCAACGCTTCCGGGCTGAGGTGTTTCGTTTTTGTTTTTCGGGCAAGAAAACTTTCTACAAGAAGCGGAATATCTTCTTTACGTTCTTTGAGATTAGGCAAACGGAGACTCACGACATTCAATCGATAGAGTAAATCCTCGCGGAACCGATTCTCTTTTACTTCTTCCTGTAAATTTTTATTTGTTGCCGATACGACACGAACATCCACCGTTCGAGTGTTGGTTCCTCCGACTCGGCGAAACTCACCTGTCTCAAGAAAGCGAAGAAGTTTTGGCTGAGTAGTTACACTGATATCACCGACTTCATCCAGGAACAACGTGCCGCCATCAGCAACTTCGACAAGTCCTTGTTTCGTCTTTATGGCACTTGTGAAAGATCCTTTTTCATGTCCGAACAGTTCACTTTCCAAGAGCTGGTCCGGCATCGCAGCACAGTTGACAGCGATAAACGCCTGATTCTTCCTCATACTATGCTGATGAACAAGCCGTGCAAAAAGTTCTTTGCCCGTGCCGCTCGCTCCTTGAATCAATACAAATGCTTCGCTCGACGCTAACTTGATCGCCTTGTTGACGACATCTTTGAATATTTGGCAATCACCAATCAACTCAACCGGACGGGCGAGCTGATTCACTTCCTTTTCGATGAGTAGTTGTTTGTGTTCGAGTGCACGTCGGACTGTCGCAATAAGTTCAGCCGTTTCGTATGGTTTGCTGACAAAATCGTACGCTCCAAGTTTTGTCGTCTCAATGGCAGTTTTAACATCCACGATATTCGTCAGCATAATGACTTGTGTAGCCGGAGCATGTTCTTTGATATGCTTCAGTACTTCGACTCCGCTGATGCGTGGCATCTTGACGTCGAGCAAGACAACATCGTACACTTTTGCTTGTATAAGATTGATGGCGTCTGAGCCGCTCAGCACGGTATCAACTTCGAACTCCGGCAGATCTTCCAGCTCAGTTTTGACAAGATAGGTTATCGATTCTTCGTCATCAACGACTAGAATCCGATGTTTTTTTGACATAGCGGCAAGGCTCCCTTGCCAGCTTTATGTACTAGTAAGAACTCTTTCGACTGTGGTAAGCAGATCGACGAGATCGTAGGGCTTACTTACGAAATCTTCTGCGCCAAGTTTTTTCGACTCGATCGCATTCTTGAGGTCAGCAAAACCTGTTAACATAACGACCTTGGTTTTGGGCCAGCGGTCCTTGACAAATTTTAGAACTTCAAATCCATCAACATTGGGCATTTTAATGTCCAAGAGGATAAGATCAAAACCTTTTGTTGTTAAAATATTGATAGCATCTTGTCCGTCGGCGGCATTGGTGACTTGATACCCTTCGCCTTCTAATTCTGCACTCAGGACAACACGAAGCGCTTCTTCATCATCAACAACCAAAATTCTGTTTTTTGCAGGCATAGCCAAGCTCCTTGCGGAATGTCTGTTTTCGATTAGAAAACCGATATCATCATTGATTCTTAATCGATATTAGCTCTGCTGATTATAGGAAGAATACTTTTGAAAAGCAACTTCTACAATGAGAAAGCTTTGATATTTCATATTTAAGAATATTTTACTCCTGCATGGACAAATCTGTGATTGAATATTATGAGAACTTATGGTACAATAAGTCTGTATGAGTACTGTTGATTCGAATAACGCATCAAATCCCGTGCGCATCCTTATGGTAGATGATGACGTTGCATTTTCCAGGGTTGTTCGGGCTATTCTTCAACTCTACCGACAGCGCACATTCATCATTACATGGAAGGAGTCCGTCGAAAGTGCACTTGTTGAAATCGAACAAAATCAAGAGATAGATCTCATTCTCGTAGATTATTACTTCCCAACTTCTAACGGCTTGGAATTCTGCTTGCAACTGGACCAAATGGGGCGTTCCATTCCCATTATCTTTTTAACTGGCTCCCGTGACTTCAAACTCGCCGTGGAAGCAATGAAACTCGGAGTTGAAGATTACCTGCTGAAAGAAGACCTAGATCAAGCCTATTTACCACGAACCATCCTTAGCATTCTTGACCGCGTTCACGTACGCAAGCACAAACTTGCGGTTGAAAAGAGATTGGCGATGGCTGAGAACCGTGCCCAAGCAATTCGCGAGCTGGTTGTCACGGTCTGCCATGAGTTCAACAACCCATTGGCGGCAATTAAAATCAGCTTCGACCTCCTTCAGCGTCAAACCGTGGAGATAGTTGCGCCAGAAATAATGAGGTCTTTTGAGAGCCGTTTTAATACCATTGATTCAGAAATCAAACATTTGCGCGATTTGAACTTCGAGAAAATTGATTTCCATGAGGAGAAGACATCCAACTCTCAAGAGACTCCGTAAATCTTGCATCTCTGTCTATTTTTTGCTATACTTTGAGTAGTTCAATGGAATAGAATGAATCCTTGCCAGTGGTTGTAACATAGATCGAGATGCTTGCAAACAAGAAATTAATAATCGCTCTTCCTGCAAATAAAAAACATAGAGAGTTTTAGAAAGTGTCCCGCCCAATAAGCGGGACACTTTTTTTTGTATATGAGCTTACATGTGACCGATATTGTACAAGCGTTTGAAGAATGGGCACCGAGGTGGGTAGCATGGGAGAGAGATAACGTAGGCCTGCAAGTTGGAGACCAACTGCAAAATGTCACAAAAATTTTGGTTACGCTTGACGTAACGAAACAAATTGTTGCCGAGGCAATCGCAAGAAAAACTGAACTGATCATCTCACATCACCCGCTTCTCTTCCGACCGCCATCGTCAATCACGATGAGTGATGCTGTCGGTGAGTTAATTTTGAAGCTTGCACAACACAAGATTTCCCTTTTTTCTGCGCATACGAATCTAGATTTTACACAAGGCGGAGTAAGCTTCGAACTTGCAGAAACACTCGGATTGGAAAACATTCGATTTCTCTCGCCATTAAAAAATTCACTGGCAAAAATTGCTGTCTTTATTCCGGAAGGTCATGTTGAGCACGTGATGCACGCAATGACACGGGCAGGAGCCGGTATGATAGGTAAGTATTCATCATGCTCATTCGGTACAAAAGGCACAGGAAGTTTCCGCGGCTCTCCATCATCCAATCCTTTTAGAGGAAAACGCCAAAGTCTGGAATTTGTCAAAGAGACAAGGCTCGAGATGATTACGCCGCGCGCAGGCGTGAACGGAGTGATCGCTGCCATGAAAACAGTGCATCCCTATGAAGAAATTGCGTACGACATCTATAATGTTGAAAATCCGAATCCCAATTTCGGAATGGGTGCATTCGGCACATTGTTAAAGCCACAGCCGCTAGGAACATTTTTAAAGTTCGTCAAGCGAACACTGGGCAGCGGAACGTTGCGTTTCACAGGCAGAACAACAAACGAAGTCCAGAACATAGCGGTCTGCAGCGGGGCCGGCTCGGACCTTCTGTCCGATGCCATTGCCGCAAAGGCAGATGTATTTATCACTGCGGACGTGCGATATCATGCGTTTCACACAGCGGCAGGCAACATTGCCCTTGTAGATGCAGGCCACTGGGAAACTGAACAAATTGTTTTAAAACCTATTGCGGATCGAATTCGCGCTGTCGCCCGAAAGGCGAACGAGCCTTTAACCGTTTGGATCACCAAACATATAACGAACCCGATTCAAACGATGTAAACTGTTAGATTATTGAGAGGAGTAACCGTTGGAAAATCGATTACGATTGTTGTACTCATTACAGTTGGTTGATTCCAATCTTGATGAGCTCCAGGAAATGAAAGGCGATTTACCGAAAATCGTAGCCGAATTATCGGAGACTATAAAAGGCAAACTCGCACAAAGGAAGGAACTTGATGACATCTTAAAAAAATCGATCGTCAATCGAGACAAAGCAGATGTGGACATACTGTCTCTCAAAGAGAAGATCGAGAAATATAAAACCCAGCAGTTTCAAGTGAAAACCAACAAACAATACGATGCATTGGCACGAGAGGTCGATCACGCTCAGGAGAAGATCACAAAACTCCAAAGAGAGATGGACGGTCTGGAAGGTAAAGCTGAATTTGCGAAGGAGGATGCAGAGAAACTTCGACCTGAGATTGAAACATTGCAGGCAGAATTTGCAGATCGCAAGAAAGAACTCGCTGCCGTCAACAAAGAACACGAAGACGAAGAGTTGAAACTCCAGCACCAACGCGAGAAGATTGTCAGTCGCATCTCGAAAACAGATTACCAGATGTACGACCGAATCCGTAAGGCAAAAGAGGGACGTGCCATTGTTCAGGTACAGCGAAATTCCTGCGGCGGATGCTTTAACCGCGTGACACCACAGAGAGTACTGGAACTGCGGAAAAATTCAACTCTCATCACATGTGAACGATGCGGCCGCGTACTCGTTTCGGATGAGATAGTTGAAAGTGCAAAGAAATCTGTATGACCATACTCGCCTACACGGATGGTGCATCACGCGGTAATCCTGGTGAAAGCGGAGTTGGCATCGTACTGAAGGATGAACTTGGCAATGTGATTGGATCACATTTTGGCTACATTGGACAAGCAACAAATAACATCGCCGAATACACGGCTCTTGCTACTTGTCTAAAGCTCGTGAAAGAAATTGAATGCGACCACCTTGTCGTCCATTCCGACAGTGAGTTGATGGTGCGTCAAATAAACGGCCAATACAAAGTGAAGGATGAAGGATTGAAGAAACACTTCCTACACATCCAAAAAATTCTTACGGCATCACCATTCCAATTTGCAATTAAACATGTGCCACGAGAAGAGAACCGTGAAGCAGACCAATTGGCGAATCGCGGCATTGATACAAAAAAACGTTTACACGTATGAGCTTCCAGTTTGGGAAGCTCGTCATACTTTTGGCAAAGTGTTGTTGAGAAGGCTGGACGTTGGGTCCAGAAGCAGAAGCTGGTGCGTCAGGCAGTCGCCCTATTCTGGTTATATAGAATAGGGAGGAAAGTCCGAACACCACAAGGCAAGGCGCCTCGCGTGTACGCTTAGGGCGTAGAAAGCGAGGGTCCCGCAGGCAACATCCTGCAGGAACGGAGAGTATCACAGAAAACGCACATCCCGATTTCTTCGATAAGAAGAAGCCGAGAAAAGGTGAAAAGGTGGTGTAAGAGACCACCGCATCGTCAGTAATGACGATGGTCGCGTGAGCGATCCCATCTCGATCTATGGATTGAGATGGAACAAGAGAAACCCCGCTTGGTGCAAGACCGTGTAGATCCCGTTTCCGATTTAGCGAAAGCTAAGTCGGGATAGAGTTGCCCGCTCCAGTTCACACACGTGAAGACGGGATGGGTAGGTCGCCAAGAGAAATGGCTGCCTCGTTTCGTCGGTTGCTTCGGCAGTTAACGGAATTAGACAGAATTCGGCTTATCGACTAACCACTTCATGCTTCTGGATGTATTGACATGCTTGCATCCGACCATACGCATCCACCTTCTTACTATAATCTTCAATCATTGTACTGAAGGATACTGGTGACACCAAATCGTGAATATCGCTGGACGTTTCGCAAAGATTCGGATTTAATAGCAGAAGATGCTCAAATTGCACAATCCTTAGCTCAGGAGCTTTCAATCTCCCCGATTCTGACAAAGATACTTGTCAGTCGGCGCATTGATACATTCGAGAAAGCTCGGGCTTACTTCCGTCCAAGCATGGAAGACCTCCATGATCCTTTTGCAATGGAACAAATGGATGTAGCAGTGGAACGAATCACGAGGGCAATATCGAGCAATGAGCACATGGTCATCTTTGGTGATTATGATGTTGATGGAACAGACAGCACAGCAATGTTGTGGAAGTTTCTAAAAGATATCGGAGCACACGTTGACTATTTTATTCCCGATCGGATTAAAGATGGTTATGGCATTTCTCTTGCTGGCATCGACCATATACACGACATAGGGGCAACTCTTCTCATTGCGGTAGATTGCGGCATCACTGCGGTACAACAAGTGCAGTATGCACGTTCGCAGGGAATCGATGTTGTGATATGCGATCATCATGAACCGGGGAGCGAAATCCCAAATGCTTCGGCAGTTCTCGATACGTTGAAGCCATCATGTATGTATCCATTCAAATTTCTCTGTGGATGCGGTGTTGCATTTAAACTCATTCAAGCACTGGCATTATCCGAACCGATACGAAGTCAACTGGGTGAAGATGCTCCAAAGCGATTGCTCGATTATCTCCAATATGTCACATTAGCGACCACAGCAGACATCGTTCCTCTTGTCAATGAAAACCGTATCATGGTGAAGTTGGGGTTGGAACTCATCAACTCTATTCCTGTTCCGGGAATTCGTGCACTCATTGAAACCTCCGGATTATCACCGGGAAAAATTTCTTCCGGACAGATCGTCTTTGTGCTTGCACCGCGTATCAATGCGGTTGGTCGGCTAGGCGATGCCAACCGGGCAGTTGAAATGCTCGCCAGCAATTCATTCGATCATGCAGTTCAAATCGCCAAGGTTATGGAAGATGAAAATTTCCAACGGCGGAAGATTGATGAGGAAACATTCATTCAAGCGCAAGAAATTGTGGAACGCTATTTAAACGCCGACAACGACAGCGCAATTGTCCTGCATCAAGAAACATGGCATCCGGGTGTTATCGGCATCGTCGCTTCACGATTGGTGGAACGGTACTATCGTCCCACGATCATGATGACGACGGTGGATGGAGTTGCCAAAGGATCAGCACGGAGTGTATCCGGCTTCAACATTCACGAGGCATTGAAGCGATGTGAAGATAAACTCATCCAATTTGGCGGACATAAATACGCAGCAGGTCTCACGGTGGAACTTGACAGGCTGGATGAATTCCGCGATGCATTCAAACAAGTTGCCGCCGAACTTCTTACAGAAGATTTACTCACACCGGAAATCCATATCGATGCGGAAATACAACTTTCCGATCTGACGCCAAAATTCATAAAAGTACTAAGTCAATTCGCTCCATTCGGCCCGGAGAATATGCGTCCCGTGTTCACAGTACATGGCATAGAGGTGCTTGGTCAACCGCGTATTGTGGGGAAAAACCATCTTCGTTTTAAGGTACGGAGCAACACTCACGTTGTAGATGCTATTGGATTTAATTTGGGTCATTTGCTCAACCGTGTGCAGAGCAGCAAAAAAGTTGATGTTGCTTTTTCACTCGATGAAGGCGAATTTGCAGGAGAAACTATCCCGCAATTAAAAATTCGAGATATAAAGTAAGTATCATTGTATGAAAGTCTTTTCACTCATTGAGTCATGAAGCACACACGCAAGAACAGTTCACTCGACACTCCATAGTCTAAGGAGAGGAACATTGTCAGGGCACAGTAAATGGTCCACGATCAAGAGAAAGAAAGCTGTCACTGATGCACGGCGCGGAAAAATTTTTACGCAAGTCATCAGGGAAATTACCGTCGCTGCAAAAATGGGCGGTGGCAGTTCAGAAACCAATGCGCGCCTTCGCTTCGCCATCGATAAAGCGAAAGCATGCAATATGCCTGCAGACAATATTAAGCGCGCCATTCAGAAAGGTACCGGCGAACTTCCCGGGGTCAATTATGAAGATGCCGTGTACGAAGCATATGGTCCCGGTGGCGTTGCCATCATTATTGAAACGGTGACAGATAATAAGAATCGAACGATCTCGGACATTCGACATATCCTTGAACGAAACAATGGCAAAGTTGCCGTGTCCGGATCTGTCGCATTCCAGTTTCACAAGAAAGGTATTATTCTTATTTCAAAGTCCATTGTACCGGAAGACGACCTCCTTTCTATTATTCTCGATGCGGGCGCAGAAGACATGAAAACCGAAGACGATGAATATTACATTATTTGCACTCCGGAGAATTTTGAAACAGTAAAGCAAGCCATCGAGACAAAAAACATCAAGATTGAATCAGCGGAAATTCATCTTGTCGCCGACAACACCGTGAAAGTAGAAGGAAAAGATGCGGAAAATGTTTTGAAGCTGATGGAAGCACTCGAAGAACACGACGACGTTCAGAAAGTGCATGCAAACTTTGATATTGACGATAAGGAATTAGTACGACTGGGAACCGGAAGTTAGTTCACCGGTGAGTGCAGAATTGTCAAACTCACAACACACAAATAAATCAATCACAAAGTATAAATTGGTATGATCATTCTCGGTGTCGATCCAGGAACCCTCATCACCGGCTACGGCATTATCGAAGTAGAGCGTGGAACGTACTCTGTGCTCACGTATGATGTAGTCAAAAATGCCAGTGATCGATCCATGCCCATCCGATTGAAACAGATCTATGACAGAATCTGCAAGATTATTCATCAGTACCATCCGGATGAATTTGCCATCGAGACAGCGTTCTACGGTAAGAACGCTCAATCGGCATTGAAGCTAGGCCACGCACGCGGTGTGTCGATTTTGGCTGCCGTAAATTTTCAAATTCCCACAACAGAGTATTCTCCGCGCGAGGTCAAGAAAGCAGTTACCGGAAACGGTGCAGCTTCCAAGCAACAGGTTCAATTTATGGTGAAATCTCAATTGAAGCTCCGCGAAGTACCAAAATTTTTCGATGCCTCGGACGCGTTGGCGATCGCCTTGTGTCATTCATTCCGGATCATGGGCGGCAAAGCAAAATCGCGGCATACACGAACGCTAGGACTACAATCGCATCGTACCTGGTCGGATTTCATTCGCGCACATCCAGAACGAGTAGTGAGGAACAAATGATTGCTACTCTCACAGGTATCCTCAAATTTAAGAGCCCAACGGAAATTCTCGTTGAGGTACACGGCATTGGTTACACGATCAGCATTCCGCTCTCGACGTATGAAAAACTGGGCGATCTCGGCTCCTCTGTTTCCCTGTTAACGTATTTCCATGTACGTGAAGATGCTATGCTGTTATTCGGATTCTCCACGGAAGAGGAGCGGAGGCTTTTTAAGCTCCTGATTTCGGTGTCTGGCATCGGTCCAAAGATCGCACAAAGCACATTATCCGGAATGAATGTCGAGGAATTGAAATCGCATATCGTCGGCGGGAATGTGAATGCACTTATGGCTATTCCGGGAGTCGGCAAAAAAACCGCCGAGCGTCTTATTGTGGAATTGCGTGACAAAGCCGGCAAAACCCTCACTGAATCTGAACCAATTTCTGTCATCGGAATGGCAACCGCCGCAATGCGAATCGAAGCGCTTCAAGCGCTTACATCGCTTGGTTACAACCAACAAATTGCCGAGAAAGCCATCCGGCTTGTCGTGAAAGAAGCTGAAGGATCAACGATTTCTCTTGAAGAATTAATTAAACGGGCGCTCCGCCACACGAACGCCCGATGAAGCACACACAACAAACGACGAACCATTTTCCTGTGTTGTGTTGCTATTCTCTGCGGTTCTTGGTAATATTGTATTCGTGAGGCAGTCCAATTTAACAAAACCGGAACGACAAGAGCAGGAAACTGATCTTGACCAAACGTTGCGTCCATCGGCGTTAACTGAATTTGTAGGTCAAGATAAAATTGTCGCGAACCTCAAAGTATTCATCTTGGCAGCACATCAGCGATGTGAACCGCTCGATCATGTCCTTCTGACCGGACATCCGGGACTGGGAAAGACAACCCTTGCCCACATTGTTGCAAATGAAATGGGCACGGGCATAAAAATGACGTCTGGGCCTGCGCTGGAAAAACCGGGCGATCTTGCGGGCATTTTGACTTCATTGGAAAAATCTGAAGTGCTTTTCATCGATGAAATCCATCGTGTACCAGCAAAGATTGAGGAATACTTGTATTCGGCCATGGAGGATTTTCGTGTAGACATTATAATAGATAGTGGACCCGGTGCAAAGACCATCCAGCTTGGTCTTCAGCCGTTCACCCTGATCGGAGCCACAACACGGGCAGGATTATTGAGCTCACCGTTACGATCGCGTTTCGGCATCACAAATCGTTTGGATTATTATTCCCATAGTCAGTTAGAACGTATCATCCGACGCTCAGCAGAAATTCTATCAATTACATCAGAGCCGGATGCAATAATGGAAATTGCCAAACGTTCGCGTGGAACTCCTCGCATCGCTAATCGTCTGCTAAAACGATGCCGCGATTTTGCCGAGGCTGATAAACGGTTATCGCAATACGACGGCGTCATTACAAAAGAAGTTGCCGAGTTTTCGCTCAAAGCGTTGGAAGTAGATGAACATGGATTTGATGAGATGGACAAACGCATTCTGCGTACGATCATCGATAAATATGATGGCGGTCCTGTCGGAGTCGGCACGCTTGCCGTTGCAGTTGGAGAAGAACCGGGAACCCTGGAAGAAGTCTATGAACCGTACCTCATTCAAGAAGGATTTTTAAAGCGGACTCCACGTGGAAGAGAAGCAACAGAGCTTGCCTATACACACTTTGGAGGAGCATTAAAACAACGGTCCGCGAACAAAACACAACTTGAGTTGGGTAACTAATACCGCTCATGAGGAAGAATACTTTGCAAAAACACAATGGGAAGATTATTTTGCTTCTGGTCGTCGGCTGCTGTGTGATCAGCATTGCGAGTTGGGAATTTCTTTTCTCCCAGAACGACCCCTCAGATGGAATCGTCTTTCGCGCAGTAGCGTTTGCGGATGCGAAAACGGTAATCGCTGTCGGTGATAGCGGAATCGTTGCACGTTCAACGGATCAAGGTGGTACGTGGTCTGTATGGCAAAATATGAATCGCCTCACGACACCCTTGAACGGAATCTGTTTTACAGATCCAACACATGGATTTGCGGTTGGAGCAAATGGCACTCTCCTTATGACGACGAATGGCGGAACAACTTGGATCAATAAACTTGTGAGCACAAGTGAAAATTTCCGGTCTGTCTTTTTCAGTGACGCAAAGACGGGTACTATCGTCGGCAACAATGGTTTCATTTTCCGTACTCTCGACGGTGGAAGCACATGGCTCGCACAAACAAGCGACATTCATCTGAACCTCAACGACGTTTCCTTTGTAGATAACGAAACGGGTATCATCGTCGGCGATCGGGGAACTATCCTCCGCACAACAAACGGTGGAGAGAATTGGACGAATCTTTCATCTTCATTTATTACGTATAATTTTTATTCGGTTTCTTTTTCTGCATTGAATAATGGTATCATCGTAGGAGAGAATGGAACCATCCTCTATACAACCAACGGTGGTGAAAATTGGACATTAGAACCCAGCGGAACCACAGAAACACTTTTCTGCAATGCTTTCCCTTCTGCAAATTTTTCCGCAGCAGTTGGCAACACTGGCACGATTCTCGTTTCCTATACAAAAGGAACGAATTGGCTGCGGCAAAAGAGTAGTACACGTAGAGCACTTTTTTCGGCAGCGTTCACCGATGCAAAAATCGGGGTTGCAGTCGGGGCAAAACAAACCATCATTCGGACAACAGACGGTGCAACTTCTTGGGAAGCTTCTACACTTAGTTTCGAAAAACCTATCGAGCTTTCAATCGCTGAGTTACTTCCTCGGGACAGGTATCCCAAAAATAATATTGCAGTCGCTGTCGGAGCAAATGGTGCTCTTTTTCAATCTAAAGATTTCGGTGCAAATTGGACTAAGTTGACCAATAAGAGTGAGAACACTTTGATGACGGTTACATCAATAGATCAGACGAGTATGATTGCTGTAGGAAACGGTGGTGTTATTCTCCGTTCGGATGATGCAGGAACGACATGGACCCCACAGATAAGCACAACCTCTCGTCCACTTTTCCGCGCTTGCTTTACCCGCAGCGATTCTGGCATTATTGTGGGTGATTATGGAATGATATTAAGAACAACCAACGGCGGAATAACATGGTCGAAAATCTCCTCAGGAACGAGCAACCATTTGCGCGATATAGTATTTTCTGATAACCAAACCGGAATTGCAGTCGGAGCAATGGGAACTATCTTGAGTACAACAGACAGAGGAATGACTTGGACATCACAGGTAAGTGGAACATCCAGTTGGCTTAATGCTGTCTCGCCGCTCGATAAATCTACGTTCATCACTGTCGGTGCCGCTGGCACCATCCTTCGGACTACCAATAAGGGTACAACGTGGACGGCACAACCAAGCGGAACAACGAAAGAATTGTTAAATGTGTCCTTCTCCGATACAGCAAACGGATTTATCGTGGGAATAGAAGGGACAATTTTACACACGCAAAATGGAGGTACCAAGTGGACTGCACTTGAAAGCGGATCCACAAACGATTTACGAGCAGTTCAATTCTTTGATAAACAGCAAGGCATCATCGTCGGAACGAACGGTACAATCCTGAGAACAACAGACGGCGGAACGACTTGGATAAAAGTAGACACAGACTTTCCATTGTCTCTCTTTGGTTTAGCAATTAATTGAGATCGGATCATTCTCGTATCATCGCTTTTGATACTTACGCAGAGCTTTAAGCACTGCTTCCATATCTTTCGGTAATGGCGCCTCTACCAAGATATTCCAGCTCGTTACCGGATGACTGAATGAAAGAGAGAATGCATGAAGTGCCGTTCGACTCAAGAGTGGTTGTTCTTCCTCTTTCACTTGGTAGTTCCGTTTAATAGTTGACAGAAAGAATCCTCGCCCGTCACCATACAAAGGGTCTGCGAGAATCGGCAAACCGATGGCACTCAAGTGAACACGGATTTGATGTGTGCGTCCGGTATGTGGCCGTGCCTCAACAAGTGCATATCCGTCGAACCGTTCCATTACCGCATAATCCGTGCGAGATTCCTTTCCCTTTTTCGTATCAATCTTCATCTTCCTGACACCATGCTCGTTTTCTATTATTGGCAAATTGATAGAGTCACTGTCTGTGTGTGAAGTTCCGGCAACAATCGCACGATATTTTTTCTCCACGTGCCGCTGTTCAAAAGCAGCATTTAATTGAGCATGTGCTTCGGCGGTCTTAGTAAAAAGCACAACACCGCTCGTCTCCCTGTCAATTCTGTGTACCACAAAAATAGTTCCGAATGTTTCTTTCAGCAGATCATAGAGATTGAATAAACTATGATCATATCTGTCCGGTAAAACAAGCAAACCAGCCGGTTTGTTGATTGCAAGAACAGCGTCATCTTCCAACAGGATGCCGCCGCTGCCTTTCTTCAGAATATGTTCAAGTTTCCATCGCACAGTAACCTGCTTCCAATGTAGAATCGCATTTGTTGAGAAACAAGAGTTATGGTAAATTGATTGTCACAGAAAATCATTTTACATTTACCATAGTATTTATCATTGGACAAATATTGAATAGTAACACTGACCATTGAAGCCGCTCTCTCGTTCATTTTATCTCCGCCCCACACTTCAAGTCGCGCAAGAACTTCTCGGCAAGTATTTCATTCGTCGGATTGGCAAGAATTTGCTGATCGGTAAAATAGTCGAAGTTGAGGCGTATCGCAGCAACGATCCGGCGTCTCACTCTTTTCGCGGAAAAACGAACCGAAACAGCGTGATGTTTTGCGAAGGCGGACATCTCTATGTCTATTTCACTTACGGCATGCACTTCTGCGCAAATATTGTGACCGGCCGGAAGGGAATTGGTGAAGCAGTGCTCATTCGTGCTGTCGAACCTTTGGCTGGTATTGAAATGATGAAAATAAATCGCTATGGTTCTAACAAATCACTAAATCTTAAATCTCTCAATCGCAAAATCTTAATCAAACTCACCAATGGTCCGGCAAAATTTTGCGAAGCATTTGGTATCGCTCGTCAAGAAAATGGCATGGACTTACTCGAGAGCAAAATCAGTATCATCGAAGGCGAATCCATTCCTTCAAAGCTCATTAAGCGTTCATCGCGAATCGGAATTCGACGCGGAGTAGAAAAAAGATGGAGATTTTTTATTGCGGGAAATCCGTGGGTATCGAAATGAGAACTGAGGACATGATTAATTCAGACTGAGTGCTCCTTTTAGGTACTGTCCCGTGTATGATCGTTGATTCTTTGCTATTTGCTCCGGTGTTCCTTCGGCAACAATCTCTCCGCCTTCATCTCCTCCTTCAGGACCTAAATCTATTACCCAGTCTGCGGTTTTAATGACGTCGAGATTATGCTCGATCACAATAACAGTATTTCCTTTATCGACCAGTCTGTTGAGGACGAGCAGAAGCATCCTAATATCTTCAAAATGCAACCCCGTTGTTGGTTCATCCAGAATGTACAGTGTCTTTCCGGTACCGATTTTCGAGAGTTCAGTCGAGAGTTTCACACGCTGTGCTTCACCGCCGGATATTGTAGTCGCTTGCTGGCCGAGCCGGATGTACCCCAATCCAACATCATGGAGCGTTTGCAAATGTCTCTGGATGCGCGGCAGCTCACTGAACAATATCATCGCCTCATCAACGGTCATATTCAGCACATCGGCAATCGATTTTCCCTTGTAATGCACTTCAAGCGTTTCTCGATTATAACGTTTGCCCATACAAACATCACAGAGAACATAGACGTCCGGCAAAAAATTCATTTCGATCTTCCGGACTCCATCGCCTTCACAATTTTCGCATCTGCCGCCTTTTACGTTGAAACTGAAACGTCCCGCTTTATAACCGCGTATTTGCGCTTCCGGTAGCTTCGTAAATAGATCCCTTATGAGCGTGAACAGTCCGGTATATGTTGCCGGATTTGAACGCGGCGTTCTGCCAATGGCTGATTGATCGATGTCGATGATCTTGTCAATGTGCTGCATTCCATCGACGGATGTGTAAGGAAGAGGAACAAGTTTAGACTTGTAAAACTTTCGGGAAAGAATCGGAAAGAGAGTCTCATTGATGATCGTGGATTTACCGGACCCGCTGACACCGGTGACACAGACGAGTGTACCGAGTTGAATCTGTAGTGAAAGATTCTTTAAATTATTTCCTGTTGCCCCTTTCACCATGAGTAATTTGCCATTGCCCTGGCGTCGTGCAGGCGGAATTTCAATCTTATGTTCACCTCGGAGATATGCGGCGGTCAGAGATTGGGAATTGGAAATTCCAATGCTACCATCTACCTTCTTCCTTTTTCCGTTTGCTTTTCCATTTATTAATTGTTCCGGCGTTCCAGTTATTACAATCCTGCCGCCATGTTCCCCGGCGCGCGGTCCAAGATCAACGACATAATCCGCGCTTTCAATCATCTCCTTGTCATGCTCGACCACAATGACGGTATTACCAAGATCGCGAAGCGACTTGAGTGATTCGATCAACTTAATATTGTCGCGCTGGTGTAAGCCGATGCTTGGCTCATCAAGAATGTAAAGAACACCAACCAGCTGTGTTCCAATCTGCGTTGCTAATCGGATACGCTGTCCTTCACCGCCGGAAAGAGTGCGGGCAGGACGATTTAACGTGAGATAATTTAATCCGACATTTAATAAGAAATCGAGACGCTGTCGGATTTCTTTTACTATCTGATGGGCTATGTCCATTTGTCGAGGTGTCAACGAGACATTCTCGAACATTCTTTTTGCTTGTGTGATAGACAACTGCACGACGTCGTGAATATTTATTTGCTTGCCGGTCTTTACATCTTCCAAACGAATGGCAAGACTTTCTTTCCGCAATCGTCCGCCATGGCATGCATCACATGGACTCGTCGTCATAAACGACTCTACCCAATCACGCACTTGATTGGAAGAACTGTCTTCATACCATCGTTCCAGCATTTTCAGAAGCCCTTCGAAACGATGCTTATAGATTTGCACTCGTCCGGTGTTGTGCGTGTATTCGATTTCTAATTTCTCACCATGCGATCCATGAAACAAAACGTCGCGTGCTTCTTGAGAAATCTTTTTCATAGGTGTATCGAAGTCAAATCTATATTTTTTCGCGACAGCCTGAATCTGGTTGAACATCCATGTCGAACGCGGTTTCCCCATCGGGGCAAGTCCTTCTTGGTTGATGGAGAGGTTTTCATCCGGAAGAATCAATTTCATATCGAATGATCGCAGTTCACCGAGACCTTCACACTTTGGACAATAGCCGGCCGGTGTATTGAATGAGAATGAGTTCGGCGCCGGCTCCTCGTAGCTGATGCCGCACTCATGACATGAAGATTTCTGACTGAAGAGCTGGTCCTTCTCGCCGTCATTGACGATGAGAACACCCGTCCCAAATCGAAGCGCAAGCTCCACCGAGTCTGCTACACGCGGTCGCATCTCCTTCTTCAAAACAATTCTATCGATAACAATTTCAATCGTATGGACATTGTAGCGGTCGACCTTCAATCCTTTTTCAATTTGCTTCACTTGCCCGTCAATACGAACGCGGAGAAATCCGTCTTTCAGAATGCTTTCAAATAATTCTCGATAATGCCCTTTGCGACCCTTCACCACCGGAGCAAGGATTTGGAGTTTCGCACCAGTCGGATACTCCAGGATCGCCTCGATGATTTGATCGACTGATTGCCTTTGGACTTTACGTCCGCAGGAATAGCAAAACTGCGTGCCGATCCGCGCAAAGAGCAAGCGGAGATAGTCGTATATTTCCGTTACCGTACCAACTGTGGAGCGCGGATTCGTGCTGACGGTTTTCTGTTCAATAGAAATTGATGGGCTGAGCCCTTCGATGAGATCAACATCCGGACGCTCCATGACATCAAGAAATTGACGCGCGTATGCAGAAAGACTTTCAACATAACGGCGTTGTCCTTCGGCATAAATTGTATCAAAAGCCAAGCTCGACTTGCCGGATCCGGAAAGTCCGGTAATAACGGTCAGCGAATCACGCGGAATATCAACGTCGATATTCTTGAGATTGTGGACACGCGCGCCGCGAACTATAATTTTATCTTCAGCCAACTTATTTTTTTCACCAGGGGATATAAATTCGATGTGTACTTTTGGATTCGGCTATAACATCTTGTCTTCTCAACTACTCAAATACTCAATGACTCATTTACTCACTCAATTCATCCGTTTCCGTTTATTCAAATACTCAAATAATGCCTTGTCGAATGGTGTACTGGTATCCAATAAAACATAGTCAATATTGTTGTCTCTGCATTGCCGCTTATAAAAATCGAGAAACTCCCGCATGGATTGCTGATATGCTTTTTGAATATGCCATGGCTGTGTCATCAACTCTTCTTGTGTTTCTAAATCTTTAAAGATCGCATCACCGCCAAATGCAAAGGATCGTTCCAACGGATCCAGCACTTGCATAACAACGACTTCATTTCCTTTATGGCGAAAATGCTTCAGAGCCGTCATCACCGATTCCGGTTTATCGAAACAATCGCTTAACACAATGACCAGTCCGCGCCGCTTCATTTGCTCGGCAATGAGATGCAGTGCTGCTGCAGTTCCGGTTTTATTTGCAGGTCGGGCAGATTCCAATTCTTTTAATAATTCTTTTAAGTACGAACGTGTCGCCCGAGGCGGGAGCGATACTCGGACAACTTCATCAAACAACGTCAATCCAACAGCATCTCGCTGTTCGATCATTAAGTATGATAACGCCGCAGCAACATAAGAGACATATTCGAATTTCTTAATATTTCCTTTTGATGCATAATCCATCGACCGGCTTGCATCGACGATGAGATACGATTTGAGATTCGTCTCTTCCTCAAATTGTTTAATGTAGAAGCGATCCGTTTTCCCGTACGCCTTCCAATCAATGTGCTTGATTTCATCTCCTGGCATATATTGGCGATGCTCGATGAACTCAACACTGAAACCATGGTAAGGACTTTTATGCAGACCCGTGATGAATCCCTCCACAACTAAACGTGCACGTAATTCCATATTCGCAAGTTGCGCTACAACAGCAGGTTGAAGATATTTGAGAGATTCGTTCAAAACAGTTTTCAGTTCCCAGTAATCAGTTTCCAGCAGAGATACGCTTCGACAACTTATTACTCAATTGCTCAACTACTCAATGACCCTTCTACTTTTTCTTCACCTTCTTCGCGGGTTTCGTCTCTTCTTGCGCTACCTGTGCCTGTGCTTTCAGAATTTCAGCCGGATCTTTTCCAAGATTACTCAGCTCAAATTGCGCCGATGCCACGAGTTGGTTCGTCGGATACTGTTTGATAAAATCTTCGTACGCAATGCGCGCTGAGTCGATATTCTTCAAATCATTATTGTAAATGAAGCCTATGAGAAACGATGCGCTGGGCGAAGTGGCATGGTTTGGATATTTCTCAACAAGCTGTCGAAATGTATGAATCGCCTGGTGATATGATTGCTTATGATTCTGATAAATTGTCCCGATCGCATACCATGCCTCCGGAGTACGGGCACTTTCGGGATATGCTGCTATCAATTCCTGATATGACGTTATCGCGGCATCGTACTGTTCGGCTTTCTGTGCATCTACTCCCTTACTGAACATCTCCTCAGCGCTGGGTTTCGAGCAACCGTTAAGAGCAAACATCAGTACGAAGGTGAACAAGATGAATTTCATTGCACAATCCTTTCTTCTGCATTATTTAAAACTTCAGTCCTCATATCGAATAACTGAATACTGACAACTGATAACTACTTTATAGTATTAAAACATCTCTGGAGAATCAACGAATCATCTGCTTCTTCAGAACAGCACAAAAGAATCCATCAGTTCCTTGAATATGCGGAAAAAGCTTAAAGAATAAATCTTTTGAAGTTCCTCCCACACTCTGTACGAGTGGTATATCTGCATTGAGTTTGACGATAGTGAATTCAGGATGCAGCATCAAGAATTTTTCAATCACCTCTTCGTTTTCCTGTTTCAGCAGTGTACACGTCGCGTACACCAATCTTCCTTCCGGTTTCACAAGCGGTACGGATGAATGCAGAATGGCTTTCTGTTTTTCTGACACTTCCTTGACAGTCTGTTCCGTCACCATCCATTTCATTCCCGGATTACGGCGAATCGTTCCTAATCCGGAGCACGGTGCATCCACAAACACAATGTCGAAGAAAGCCTTGTACCGATCCACAAGATCTTCTATTGTTTCAATTTCCTGCACACGGACATTCTGCACACCGGCACGTTTGGTACGCTTGCGGAGTTCTTCAAGACGGAATCCATTGATGTCCGATGCAAATATTTCTCCGCGGTTTTTCATAAGCGCCGCAAGCTCCAGGGTCTTTCCCCCTGCCCCTGCACAGACATCCAATACCTTTGCATTCGGTTTCGGATCAAAAAGAATCGGCAAGAGCTGACTTCCCTCATCCTGCACTTCAAACCATCCATCTCGAAACACCGGAAGGGAAAATACATTTATCCGTTTTGTAATATTGAGGCCGACCGGCGAAAAAGATGTTCTTGTCGTTTCTATCCCTTGTTTTTGTAATTCTTCCTGACATTGTTCGACACTTACCCTCAACGTGTTGACACGCAGAGTCAATGGAGCTTGCTCATTGAGACTTGAACAAATCTTTTCTGCTTCACTCTCTCCGTATTGTTTGATAAATCTCTCCACCATCCAATCAGGGAATGAATACTCTATCCCAATTCTTTGAATGACGGGTTCCACCGAAATTGTTGGCGGTTTCGCCAGATTTGTTAAAAGAAATGCAACATTCTCTTTCGTTTGCGTGCCCGTAAGTCTTGGTAAAAGTATTTCAGGGGTTATTTCTTGAATTCTTCCCTCAAAAGATAAATAGGCAACGATAAGAAGAATTATTTTATCATCATTCAGGAGATTGCCGCTGACTCCTGCAAGTGCAGTGGTAAGATGATACTCGCACTTCCGCAAATGACGTAATGTACCATACGTTGTCTCCGCGATGAATCGTCGATCATGCGAACCAAGATATTTACGTGCTCTGAAGTACGTATCAATCAGACTATCGGCAGGCCGGTTCGACTTGAAAATAACTCCAAGCAGTTCTTGCGTATGTCCGAGCAGCGATGAGATGTGCATAGGTCTAAAAAGAGAATCCTTCCTCTCCGATCACCCGGCGTGGAAGGATTCTTGAGTTCAACAAGTTTGTTGATTGAATCACTGGTAAAAGATAATGGATTTTATGCTCAAAATCCCAATCTCATTTTTTTTTCGGATGAATGATCTCCGGTTTCACTTTCGTCACAAACTCGATCATCCCGCGACGATCAGTGCCAATTTCTATCATCTCTCCTTCGCTAATCTCTCCGGAAAGTATTTTCTCTGACAGAGTATTAATGACATACTTTTGGATAACCCTCTTGAGCGGGCGCGCACCATAACTGGGATCATATCCAATTGTTGCCAACCGAGATTTTGCTTCCTCCGTGAACGTGAGCGTGATGTTTTTTTCTGCTAACATTTTCTGCACCTGCCGCAATTGTAATTCTACAATCCGCGCTAACTCCGACATTGTCAAAGGTTTGAAAACGATGATCTCATCGATGCGGTTAAGGAATTCCGGCCGGATGGATTGTTTCAACATCTCAAATAATTTCACACGCAACTCGCCCATCAATTCATCGCGATTTTCTTCCGTCAGCGTTTCCATCTTCTCATGAATCAGATGCGACCCGAGATTCGATGTCATAATAACGATGGTGTTCTTAAAGTTCACCGTTCGTCCTTTGCTGTCCGTGAGCCGGCCTTCATCGAGCAATTGCAAAAGGACATTGAATACTTCCGGATGTGCTTTTTCGATTTCATCGAGCAGCACAACCGAGTATGGTTTCCGCCGAATTGCTTCCGTGAGTTGGCCTCCTTCTTCATACCCGACATAACCCGGCGGCGCACCAATAAGACGCGATACCGAGAATTTTTCCATATACTCGCTCATATCGATACGTACAACTGCGTTTTCATCGTTGAAAAGAAACTCCGCTAATGCTTTGGCGAGCTCCGTTTTCCCAACACCGGTACTGCCAAGAAAAATAAATGAACCGATTGGTTTCCGCTCATCCTGCAATCCGGCACGACTGCGACGTATCGCATCGGCAACGGCTTTTACTGCATCTTCCTGATCGACAAGTCGTTCGTGAATTCTGTCTTCAAGATGCAGCAGTTTTGCACGCTCGCCTTCCAGCATCCGCTGAACAGGAATGCCGGTCCACTTCGCTACTATTTCCGCAATATCTTCCGAATCAACTTCCTCTTTCAGCATTTTCTGATCTTTCTGAACTTCGACCAGCTTCTTGGACGCTTCCTTCAGCTTCTTCTCCAATTCCACAATCACTCCGTAACGAAGTTCTGCTACGCGCTCAAGTTCACCTTGCCGTTCTTTTTGATCCGATTCGTTTTTTGCGTTCTCAATTTCTTCCTTCATTTTACGGATGGATTGGATTAAATCTTTTTCAACCTGCCAGTGAGCTTTCAAACCGGAACGTGTTTGGTTCAACTCGGCAAGCTCCCGCTCGATTTCCCCCAAACGCGATTTGGACTCATCATCTTTTTCCCGTTTCACTGCTTCCCGCTCGATCTCGAGCTGTTTAATACGCCGCTCTATGCTATCCAGTTCTTCCGGCATCGAATCTATCTCAATCCGAAGTTTTGATGCGGCTTCATCGACCAAATCGATCGCTTTATCAGGAAGAAAACGGTCAGAGATATAACGATGGCTCAACTGCGCTGCCGCAACGATAGCCCCGTCGGTAATGCGGACACCGTGATGTACTTCATATCGTTCCTTCAATCCCCGCAAAATGGAAATCGTGTCTTCCACGCTTGGCTCATCCACCATGACGGGCTGAAACCGCCGTTCTAATGCCGGATCTTTCTCGATATATTTTCGATACTCGTCTATAGTGGTTGCGCCGATAGCACGCAAATCGCCCCGTGCTAATGCAGGCTTCAGCATATTTGCCGCATCAACGGAACCTTGCGCCGCGCCGGCTCCGACAAGTGTGTGAAGTTCATCGATAAACAAAATAATTTCACCGTTAGATTCGGTGACTTCTTTCAAAACTGCTTTGAGCCGTTCTTCAAACTGACCGCGGAAACTTGTTCCCGCGACAAGCGTGCCCATATCGAGTGCTACGATGCGTTTCGTCTTCAGACTCTCCGGCACGTCACCTGACACAATACGATGTGCAATTCCCTCAGCGATGGCTGTCTTACCCACACCCGGATCGCCGATAAGCACAGGATTATTTTTCGTACGACGCAAGAGCACTTGTAACACGCGCCGGATTTCATCCTCACGCCCAATAACCGGATCAAGCTTTCCTTTGCGTGCCAAATCGTTTAGATCGCGGCCAAAGCGTTGGAGCGACTGATATTTATCCTCCGGCGTCTGGTCGGTCACGCGTTGACTGCCACGAACTTCCTTGAGCGCTTTGTAAATGCCGTCTTTTGTCACGCCTTGGTCGGCAAGAAGCTTTCCTGCAGCCGACTGAGCTTGGAGTACCGCCAACAGTAAATGCTCTGTGCTGATGTATTCATCCTTGAGCTGCTGTGCCTCTTGCTGCGCAGATTCAAAGAGCTTGCCAAGGGCTGGAGAAAGATTTTGATTGCCAAGTCCGGATCCTTGAACTTTGGGCAGCTTCTCAACCGCCTCATTAATTTTTATTTTCAGATAGTTTACATTGGCGCCAAGCTTCTGAAGAAGCGGCACCACAACTCCCTCGCTGTCCTGCACAAGCGCCGCAAGCAAATGTTCCGGCTCAATGATTTGATTACTGTAGCTCGATGCAATCTCCTGCGCATTCTGTACAGCTTCTTGAGATTTTATTGTAAATTTGTTGAAGTTCATAGATTCCTCAGTTTACAGAACTCTTTTTTCCCCTTCCCCGCTTTCTTTATCTTCCCACTTCTTGTCTGCTTTCTGCTCGACAATAGTTTCCATGGCTTTCTGTTTTTCTGCAGTCTGCATGTCATGGAATGCCGCCATCGATGCAAAGCTTCCGGAATGATGAATGTTCTTCTCTCTTATTGCATAGATAATTCCAGCCATCAAAAAAACGATAACGCCGATGAATAATAAAAGTGCAATTGTTGAGTTGGACATGAAAAAACTCTCGTTCTCTTTTTTTATTGTCATTCCCGAATGCTTCAGTCGGGAATCCAGAATTGAGGAAACCGAGACCTGGATGCCCGCTAACAATCCGCGGGGATGACAGATAAAATTTAATATTCAAAATAAAAGGCGAGGGGTTACCTCGCCTTCCGTCTTACATCTGCGCAATCCGCAATCTGCGTTGAATCTGTGTAATCAGCGAGATCAATTACTTGTCGTCAACCACCTCAAAGTCTGCGTTCTCGACTTTCTTACCGCCCTGATCGCCGCTTGGTGGCTGCTGCTGTTGCTGCTGTTCTCCGCCCGGCTGTCCTGGTCCTTGTTGTGGTCCACCTGCACCCGGCTGGTTTTTTGCCGATTCATACATTTTCGTTGAGGCTTCGTTCCAAGTATTGTTCAAAGTTTCCATTTTCGCTTTGATCTCGGTTGCATTGTTCGTTTTGATCGCTTCCTCAAGTGCATTGGCGGCACCTTCAACTTTTGCTTTCGTATCCGCATCCATCTTATCGGCAAGGTCTTTCAACTGTTTGCGCGTTTGGAAGACAAGATTGTCTGCTTGGTTTTTTGTCTCTATTTCTTCTTTTCGTTTCTTATCCTCCGAAGCATGTGCCTGCGCATCGTTCTTCATCTTTTCTACTTCTTCCTTGCTCAATCCGCTGGACGAAGTAATACGGATGGATTGCTCTTTGTTTGTCGCTTTATCTTTTGCAGAAACATGGAGCATACCGTTCGCATCGATATCGAATGTCACTTCGATCTGAGGAACGCCGCGTGGTGCAGGTGGAATACCATCGAGATGGAAGCGCCCGAGTGTACGGTTATCCACTGCCATCGGCCGTTCGCCTTGAAGAACATTAATCTCCACCGAAGGCTGGCTATCCGATGCTGTAGAATAAATTTCGCTTTTCTTTGTCGGGATGGTCGTGTTCGCCTGGATCATTTGAGTCATCACACCGCCAAGTGTCTCAATGCCGAGCGTTAATGGTGTAACATCCAGCAAGAGAACATCGGTCACATCGCCGGAGAGCACTCCGCCTTGAATTGCGGCGCCAACCGCGACAACTTCATCCGGGTTCACTCCTTTATGCCCTTCTTTGCCAAAAATATCTTTCACAAGCTTCTGCACACGCGGCATGCGAGTCATACCGCCGACGAGAATGATTTCATCAATCTGATTTGGCATGACGCCGGCATCTTTAAGCGCCTTCTCAACCGGTGGAACACACCGCTGAACCAAATCTTCCACAAGCTGCTCGTACTTTGTGCGGGTGAGCGTTATGTTCAAGTGTTTCGGACCATCCGCCGTGGCGGTGATAAACGGCAGGTTGATCTCCGTTTGCATCAATTGCGAAAGTTCCATCTTCGCCTTTTCTGCTGCCTCACGCAACCGCTGGAGCGCCATGGGATCTTTGCGTAAATCAATCCCTTCCGTTTTCTTGAACTCATCCGCTATATATTCCAATACACGCATATCGAAATTATCGCCGCCAAGATGTGTATCGCCGTTTGTGGACTTCACTTCGAAAACACCGTCGCCAAGTTCAAGAACGGAAATATCAAATGTACCGCCACCGAGATCGAATACGGCGACTTTCGAATCCTTATGCTTCTTATCGAGACCGTAAGCAAGCGCCGCTGCTGTTGGCTCGTTGATAATACGGCGAACATTCAGCCCGGCAACCTCGCCTGCTTCTTTTGTTGCCTGACGCTGCGCATCGTTAAAATATGCCGGCACAGTAATAACCGCTTCTGTGATCTTTGTACCAAGATAATCTTCTGCTGTCTGTTTCATTTTTTGAAGAATCATTGCAGAAATTTCCGGGGGTGAATAGACACGGTCACCAATCTGCACTCGCGCTGTGTTATTGTCGCCTTGAACGACTTTATAAGGAACAAGCTTCATCTCTTCGTTCACTTCGTTAAAGAAACGTCCCATGAATCTCTTGATTGAGAATACGGTATTTTGCGAATTTGTCACTGCCTGCCGTTTTGCAGCCGCACCGACAAGCCGCTCTCCTGATTTCGGAAATCCAACGACCGACGGAGTTGTGCGCGCTCCTTCGATATTGGCGATCACAACCGGATCGTTTCCTTCCATCACTGCTACCACGGAATTGGTGGTCCCGAGGTCGATGCCGATGATTTTTCCTGAATTTGCTGACATTGTGAATATCCTTTCTGTAATATCTGTAATGCGACCTGCGCCGCTGATTGGTGGTTTTGTATTTTCCCTTTTACTATTCTCAGTCTGACAGTAAACAATCGTTCACTGCTTGACTTGGACCGGTAATATTGAAAATCAGAAAAGGCCGGGTCATCCCACCAGACGACCCGACCGATTGTTGCAGGAGTAAATACTTATGTACGCCTGCGAAGATTATTTTACTTTTACTTCGATCTGCTTCGGCTTTGCTTGTTCCGCTTTCGGCAGAGTTATTGTTAAGACACCATCACTCATTTCTGCGGATATCTTAGTCGCATCGATTTCATATCCGAACTTCACAGAGCGATCAAAACCCGAGTTACGGATTTCTTTCAGCAGAACGGTCGCCTTCTCCGAAACCTCGGCAGGTTTCTGTTCACTGCTAAGAGTCAGAATATCATTCTCAAAAGTGATTTTAACATCTTCCTTCTTGACGCCCGGTAATTCTGCATTCACAACGATCTCGTTTTCTTGTTCAACGATGTCCATAGCCGGTACCGTGCAACGGCTTGGCAACACATCCGATGAAAAGAGATTCTCGATCAAATTATTATAAGTTCTTGGTGAATCAAATCGTACTAACATTGTTGTATCTCCTTATGAAGTTTTATGTATGTTCTGTGCCCATTACCTCAATCTGTGTGCCAATGAAAGAAATGACAAATTCTTTCGAATTTCGGCACATAGAAAAATGACGACAACAGGAATGGCAGTTGACCTGCCACAACTTCCTGCAATGACAGCGCAAAATGGCAGAGAAACCTGAATTCTTTTCAGGTGTCTCTTGTTGCATGCTTTCTTGCTTTTCAAAACCATTTTCGCTAATCTTTTGCGGTTTCATTATCACTTATGGCGGAGTAGTATTTTATGCATCGTTTTCTGATTCTTTTACCATTTTGTCTATTGATCCTCCACGCACAGACTATTGAAAAGGCCGCTCAGACTGGATATGAATCAATAACAACGATGGATATGAAGAATCATTTGAGCATTCTTGCATCCGATAGTCTCGAAGGACGCGAAACTTCTTACCCGGGCCAGAGGAAAGCTGCACACTATATTGCCAGCATTTTTAAGAAACTCAACTTGGAACCTCTTGGTGATGATGGGACTTACTTCCAGCATTTTGATGTCGAGGTAGCGCGCGTTCACCCAGAGACAAAGATTGTTATAGAAATTGGCGGCATGAAAAAAAGATATGCATGGGAAACAGATTTCATATCAGAAGGAACAAGAGACACAACGCTCACCGGCCCGGCGGCATTTGTGGGTTTCACCGATACGGAATTAGATTCTACCGCTCAAGTGAAACTTGCCGGACGAGTCGTATTCGCCTTTATCGGCAAGAAGGGTTATGCCAATGATACAACAAAAGCGGCAACGCTGCGGCGGCTCTATTCGAATCGCCGCGATGCCGGAGCGATAGCTGCGCTAATGATTCCGGATGAAGAGGGGCCCGCCACATTCCAACAAGCACAGCAAATAAGGCGCGACTACGGCATAGATAAGGGAATCATGCAGATGAAAAGCAATATGCCGCAAGTGAAGCCCTCCAATATTCATTTTCTTGTATCACGGGTTTTGGCGGAGGAAGTGCTGAGATCATCAGGCAAATCGCTCAAACAGCTAAGAGATGAAGCGCTGCAAAATCAGAAATTCACGCCGATCTTCATCGACGATGCAATAGTAACCATTCATGCAAAGGCTATTCGTGAAATAAAGCAGACAGAAAACGTGCTGGGTATTCTGCCTGGAAGCGATCCTGTTCTCAAAGCACAGGTTGTTGCCTTTACTGCTCACTATGATCATTTAGGAAAGACTCAGGATGGCGTTATTTATCACGGTGCGGATGATGATGGCAGCGGTACAACTGCTGTTCTGGAACTTGCGGAAGCATTCGCAAAGAATCCCATCAAACCGAAACGCAGCCTTCTTTTTATGACAGTCACCGGCGAAGAGAAAGGATTATTCGGTTCGCAATATTATGTGAATAATCCTATCATTCCTCTTGATCAGACAATTGCCGACCTGAATATGGATATGATTGGGCGTATGGATATTCTACACGAAGCGCACAAAGATACCAATTATATATACGTTATTGGTTCTGACAAGATAAGTCTTGAGCTCGATAGTCTGCTTCAAGCTGCGAATACAGAATCGGAACAATTGACGCTTGATTATAAATACAATGACGAGCAAGATCCTGAACGATTCTATTACCGGAGCGATCATTATAATTTTGCAAAGAATGGAGTACCGATCGTTTTTTTCTTTGATGGCATCCACGCCGACTATCACAAACCGACCGACACTGTCGATAAAATACTCTTTGAACGAATGGGAAAGATGTGTCGAATGATTTATGATCTTGGATGGAAACTCGGGAATTTTAACCGGCTGCTTATAAAAAAATCTATCCAAGAATAGGATACCGTGCGAATGTATTCAAAGGAAGAGCTTCAAAGCGGACTGACCACACACATCTTTGGAAAAAAGATATTCACGTACGATTCCATAGACTCAACGAATGCTTGCGCGAAAACACTCGCAAGTACCGGTACCGATGAAGGAACCGTAGTTATTGCTGAATACCAAACAGCAGGACGCGGCCGGCTTGGAAGAACATGGCAAGCAGAATCCGGAAGCAACTTATTGTTCTCGACAATCATCCGCCCGACACTAGAAATCAACAAGGTCGGACTACTTCCATTCTTTGCTGCTGCAGGAGTTGCACTTGCCCTTGAGACTATGACCGATACACGCTGCGAATGCAAATGGCCAAATGATGTGCTCTTGAATGGGAAGAAGTGCTGCGGCATCCTCTTGGAAAGTTCTTTTCAACAGAATGTACTCGACTATGCGATCGTCGGCATTGGAGTGAACGTAAATCAGAAACTCTTCGGCGAAGACCTCAAAGACCGGGCAACATCACTCAGTCAAGAATACGGCAGGGTATTTGACCGAAGAAAAATATTTCAGCAGATTATGAAATCATTAGAATTACTTTATACGGAAGTAAAAACAGGTAAGTTCGAAGTAACGCTCCATGAATGGAAAACTCGAACGAAAATGTTCGGAAAACAGGTTACGCTTATTCAGGCAGGCGAGCGCCTGTACGGGCGTGCCATGAGTCTTTCCGCTGATGGAGGACTGGTTCTTGCAACACCCGATGGTCAGCGAGTATGTTATGCCGGTGATGTTACGTTCGCAATACAAAGTTAAAAAATAACTCAAAGGAAAACGGGAAGACACTATGTTCATCGCAATTGATATCGGGAATACTCACACGGTCATTGGTGCTTACAAAGAAGAGACACTGAAAGCTGATTTGCGTATTCCGAGCACCTTCCATCAGACAGAGGATGAAATCGGCGCACAAGCACTAACCATGTTTACGGGAAAAGGGATCGACGCGGAGAAAATCGATGGCGTCGGTATCTCGTCAGTCATACCCAATCTCACCGATATCTATATTTCTCTGTCCAAAAAGTATTTTCACCAGGAACCGCTGATCGTGAGTGCATATTTAGATTTAGGAATAACTATTCGTTATGATGATCCGAAGTTCGTTGGTGCCGACAGAATCTGCAACGCTATTGCCGGGTATGCAAAATATGGCGGACCACTCATCATCATCGATTTCGGAACAGCAACAACATACGACATTGTGGCATCAAACGGCGATTATCTTGGTGGTGTCATTGCTCCCGGCATTGAAACATCAGCTGCAGATTTACATAAACGAACAGCAAGATTGCCAAAGGTCGACCTACATCTTCCCAATAGTATTATCGGTACTGATACTGTGAGCAGTATGCAGACAGGAATTCTCTGGGGTGCGGTCGATGCAATGACAGGTATGGTACATCGTATTCAAAGCGAATTGCAAGAGGTTGAAGCGAAGAAAGCTTTGGTAATCGCTACAGGCGGTTTTTCAAAATTTGTTGCAGACCATTCACAGCTCATTCAGCACACGGAAACATTTCTCGTACTGGATGGAATTCGTTTGATATATGATCGAGTATATCGCAAAGGGAAAAAACCAGCATAAATCAGACCGACGCGACCTTCTCTTCAATTTCCCGTTTTAGGCGGTCGAGTTCTCGTGCTTCCGCATGGTGAGCATACAACATTCGATATAACCCAAGCAATCCACGCACGGAAGTCTCCAAGATTACTGCTTCATGTTGAATCTGCTTTAAAAGCTCGCGGAGTTGCTCGCGTTGCGGTGAAGGCAACTGTGTGCAAAGCTCTTCACCCTGCGTTTCGATATCTCCATTAATATTCGCAAGAGCCGAGTTGAGTGTAGGTGTTATAGCATTGAGAACATCACGCACTTTATCTGTCGCCAGCGTGTTCAATTTGATTTCCCGCGCACGCTCTTCTTCAAAGGATTGTGTAACGCGGAATCGGTGACGTTCATTCGTTGCATTGATGACAACGCCGAGGTGTTGGAGATCAAGTTGTTCTTTCCGCACGTAATCATATGCACCAAGTTTCATCGCATCAACAGCTACAATATCCGATCCTACAGCCGTCAACATAACCACCGGTGTTTCAATATGATTATCATACATCCATTGTAAAAGATCAAGACCGTTCATCTCCGGCATATAGTAATCGGTAAGAATGATATCAAAATGGGAACTGCTATTTTCAAGTAATTCCTTCGCCTGACGGCCACCTCGTGCAATAGTCACACGGTGTTTTAATTCATCTTGGAGTTGACCTGCGACAATGTCTGCAAAGAATTCATCATCATCGACAAGAAGAATGTCTAGAGTTTGCTGGTCCAATGATTTTTCCCAATAGAGAATCTCGTCATTTTCAATCGTGGCTAATCTAATGAAATCTCAACACACATACAAATATCCTGCATCACAAAACACAAACGCCTCTCAAAAACAATGAGAGGCGTTCATAATAGAAATATTACCGAAATTTAACGAATACCGAACATTTGCACTGATGCATTTGCCAAGTTTACCAACGGACCAAAGTACAACCCAAACAAGAGTGTCGGTATAACAAATGCCAAAAGAAGAATCGCTTCTGAACGTTGTAACGTGATCGAACTACTTTGTCCTTCCGGATCGCGGAGGAACATATAGCGAAGAACTCGGGCATAGTAATAGAGAGAAATTACACTATTCAAAGCGCCCACAATAGCAAGCCAAATCCATTTTGCTTCCAGCAACGCAGCAAAGAGATACAATTTCCCGATGAAGCCGGCGGTGGGAGGTAAGCCTGTCAGTGAAACAAGGAATATTGCCATAGCTACACCGACGAGCGGAGCTCGATACCCAAGTCCTCTGTATGTACTGATGTCTTCACTTCCCGTTTTGTTGGCGATCAGCATGACTACAAAAAAAGCACCGAGATTCATAAAGAGGTACATCATAAAATATATGAGAACTGCAGCAATACCTTGGTTACTCAAAACAACAACACCCATCAGCATATAGCCGGCGTGTGCGATGCTGGAATATGCAAGGAGCCTTTTGAGATTATCCTGCCAAACGGCAACAAGATTGCCGAGTGTCATTGTCAATACAGAAAGGATTGCCAGTAATTTATTCCATTCAAATCCATACAGCGAAGTCCACACACCGGCAGGGACAGCCAAGATTGTTGTATCGATGAAGATGACTTTAAAGAACCGTATCATCATTGCAAAACCGGCTGCCTTCGATGCAACGGAAAGAAAAGCAGTAATGGTAATCGGTGCGCCTTCGTACACATCCGGAGTCCAGAAATGGAATGGCACTGCAGATATTTTATATCCAAATCCAACAACAATAAAGATTGTCGCTGTGAGCAATGCAAAATAATTCGGCGCGTTTACTGTGAGCGAGTGATTGATACCGGCATAATCCATTGCTCCGGTTAAGCCAAAGAGAATAGAGATGCCGTATAACATCACACCGGAAGAGACCGCACCATAAATAATGTACTTTAATGACGCTTCACTCGAATCGGCCGCTTCCTTTGTATAGCCCGCCACTATATAGGATGAAAGACTCGTCAATTCCATGGCAAGCACCATCATCAACACATTGGTAGCGCCAGCCATCAGGAACATGCCGAGTGTCATCGCAACAAGCAAAGAATAGTATTCTGCCATTCGTTTGACTGTTGTTTGAACTTCAGATGAAAAGATGGAGAACAAAAAGATGGCCAGCGTGCAAACCGCTGCCAGAGATTTGAAGAATACGGCAAACGGGTCGACTGCTATCATACCGGAGAAAATTTCTTGCGAGACTCCCGCCTGCTTGACAGCAAAGAACAATGCCACTCCCACTCCGATGAACACAAGCCAAGCAACGACCTTAGGAGTTTTTCTGAAAATGAGTCCAGCCAGTATTGACAGGCATAAGGTTACAACCAGTGCCGTTTCCGGTAGAAAGGAAGCGAGGTTTTGTTGAATTTGTTGAATGAATATATTCATTTACATTTTTTATTATTGAAGCAATGCGGCAGCCGAGCCGTTCTGCGCGATAAGATGTACTAAATGATTTACCGATGATGTCATGACATTCAGCATGAACGACGGATAAATACCAAGTACAAGAATAATGATCGCTAACGGCACGAGCATAAAAATTTCTCGTGCATCGACATCCGGTAATAAACCCCACTTCTCATTTACCTTGCCGAGGAACACACGCTGGAGCGTCCACAGCATATATGCAGCCGTCAGCACGATGCCAAGCGTCGATGCAATCGTGATGATGCGAAGCTTATCGACCTGAAATGCTCCTAAGAATGAGAACGCTTCGGAAATAAATCCGCTCAAGCCCGGCAAACCAAGCGCCGCAAAGAATGCAACCGTTACAATGCCTGTATACTTAGGCATTGTCAATGCTAAACCACCGAAGGCGTCAAGGTCGCGCGTGTGTGTACGGTCATAAATCACGCCGACGATCAAGAAGAGCATTGCTGTGATTGTGCCGTGATTGAACATCTGGAACACCGCGCCCATCATGCCTTGCGTATTCAACGCTGTCATACCGAGCAGAACAATTCCCATATGACTTATGCTTGAGTACGCGATGAGTTTCTTGAAATCCTTTTGCGCCATCGCGCACAATGCACCATAGACAATATTGATGAATGCAAGAATTGCCAACGCGAATGCATATTTCTGCGCCATCTCCGGAAAAATCGGAAAGCTGATACGAATGAGTCCATACGTTCCCATCTTTAATAGAACTCCGGCAAGAATAACACTGATAGCAGTTGGAGCTTCAACGTGCGCATCGGGCAACCATGTATGGAACGGGAAGATCGGGACTTTAATAGCAAAGCCGATAAAGAGCGCTAAATAGGCAAATGCGCGCATTTGAGTTCCGAATCCAGCAAGCAGAGAATCCGGTTGAAAGTTTGCAGGATTCATCATTGCCAGCATATTAAACGTGTGAATTTTTTCGCCCGTCGCCGGATCAGCAATCGTAACACTGAAATATAGCGCAATCATGGCAAGCAGCATCAGCACGCTGCCGGCAAGAGTATAGAGAAAGAACTTGATAGCGGCATACTCGCGCCGCGGTCCGCCCCAAATACCAATGAGAAAATACATCGGCAGCAGCATCAGTTCCCAGAATACATAGAAGAGGAAGAAGTCGAGCGATACAAACACACCCATCATTCCTGTATCGAGCAACAGCAGCATTGCCATATATCCTTTAAGCGCCTTATCAATCTTCCATGATGCGAAGACAGCGATAAAACTGATAAGTGCCGTCAGGATCACCATCGGCACACTAATGCCGTCAACACCGAGAAAATATTCGATCTGCAAACGGCCAAACCACGAGACACCCTGAATGTCGATCCATTTTGCTTTCTCGACAAACTGCATCCCCTCTTGTGTGTTGATGCCGCTCAGATTGTAATTGAAGTTCAAGTAAACCAACACTGCGAGCACGACTTGAAGAAATGTAATGCCTGCCGCCGTCCATTTCATCGCGCCGCGTGCTTCCTTGGGAATCAGCAGGACAATAATCATACCGATGATCGGCAGAAACGTAATCCAGCTTAACCATCCGAAACCAAGAAAATGATAGGCCATGTATTTCAACTCCTTTAAAAACTTTTTTCAATATTCCACAAAATGAAATTCAGATAACTTCTGGTCATCTGAACCACAAGAAAAACACCATTGCACCGAACAACACAAATGCCAAATAGGTTTGCACTTTTCCTGTCTGGAGTTTCCTCATTAACAACCCAAGAAAACCTCCAAGGTATGCAATAAGATTTACCATTCCGTCAACAATTTTATTATCGAATCCACCAACACCGACATAGAAAAGGAAAAATGTCAATGCCGAAACTCCTAAACCAAGCAAACCACATTCGATTTTTGCAGCGATACTTGCACCCTGTATCAACAATCCTATGGCAACTTGCCAGCCGATAAACAATGACAGCATTGCAAACACAGTTAAATAAAAGATAGACCCCGCCCTGCCTTCTTCCCATGTATGCTTCACGCCATACGTAATGCCAATAGTCCACTTTGCTACACCATTCACAAAACCGTCTATGATGACATTGTCGAACCAACGGTATGCCGCTGCGAGAGCGTCTATTCCCTGTACAAATGTTACCTGATATAGCTCATCGAAGTACCATTTGTTTAAGAAAAATTTATAGAGCCATTTTAAAATCGGTGCATTGGCAACCGCTTCAGCATTAATTTTTTTCCAGTAGTATGTTGAAAATGCTACATAGATACCGATACCGGCAACCGTTAGTGAGAGTAACATCGCCCATAGGTGAACGTGATGAAGCGTCGCCTCAAATGCTTCATTGTTTGCTGCTGCAACTGCAAATGGCACGACAGATTCAGGACGCTCGACGGCATGGAAGAACCAACCGGACGACGCGCCGATCGGATTCCAACTATAGAATGCGAAGAATGACAGCACGGCAAATACAATCAATGGAATCGTCATCACTTTTGGTGATTCATGAATTGAATCGAAGCGATGATGATCTTTATGTTCGCCAAGAAATGTAAGAATGACGAGGCGAAACATGTAGAATGCTGTTAATCCAGCGACGAAAAATCCAATGATTGGAATAATCCAATGGCCTGTCAATTCTCCATAGGCAAGTGTACCTGCAAGAATTTCATCTTTACTCAGGAAGCCCGAAGTAAATGGCACGCCGGAAATAGCCAGTGTGTACATCAAAAATGTCCAGAATGTGATTGGCATCTTTGTACGCAGTCCGCCCATATTACGGATGTCCTGGGCGTCGGTCTGGTGGTCATTCGCATGATGCAAAGCATTATGCATTGCATAAATGACGGAACCGGAACCGAGAAAGAGTCCGGCTTTGAACATTGCATGCGTCGTAAGATGAAAAAATCCGGCAGTATACGCACCAACACCAAGCCCCATCACCATATACCCAAGCTGGCTCACTGTTGAGTACGCGAGTACTTTCTTAATATCGTTTTGTGCAATGGCGATTGTCGCAGAAATGAAAGCTGTTATGGCGCCAATGTATGCAATAACCGTCAACGCATCGGCTGTCATCATTGCGAATGTGCGCGTTACTAAATAGACACCGGCAGCTACCATCGTCGCGGCGTGAATCAACGCACTGACGGGTGTTGGGCCTTCCATTGCATCCGGCAGCCAGACATGCAGCGGAAACTGCGCCGATTTTCCAATCGCTCCGCAGAAAATAAGAATGCCGGCAGCGGTCAACCAAGCTTCGCTTCCGAATGGAATAGTACCCGACTTGATCGATTCAAAAATGACATCGAAGCTGAACGTGCGGAATGTTGCATAGAGAATTAAGATTCCAATAAACATTCCGACATCACCAACACGATTGACAATAAATGCTTTCTTTCCTGCATCCGCTGCGGACTTTTTCTCAAACCAGTGCCCGATGAGCAGGTATGAACTCAATCCAACCAATTCCCATGATACATACATAAGAAAGAAGTTGTTGGTGAGCACGATACCGAACATCGAGAAAGTAAAGAGTCCGAGGTAAGCGAAATAACGTCCATAACGCACATCGCCTTGCATATAGCCGATAGAGAAGAGATGCACGAGCGCACTCACAATGGAAACCACAACGAGCATAATCGCTGCCACATTGTCGATCATCAATCCAAGTTCTATCTTCAACTCGCCGACACCGGGCACATTGCCGAAATTCACCCACGTGAACGTAGTTTGCAGAGTTTGATCGTGATATGCGCCGAGCTTTACAAAAAGAATTGTGAACGAAAGTACGAGTGCAGCAAAGAGAATCGAGGTACCGGCCCAATCGCCGGAACGCGGTATGCGCTTGTTCAAGAAAATGAGAACAACAAAGTCCAGCAACGGCAAGAGCAAGACAACAACAGCAAGTATCAGTAAGGTTTCTTGGGACATAATTTTAATTTTCGATTTACGATTGCCGATTGCTGATCGGCATAACTAATCTTTTAATTGACTGATTTCGTCAACATTCACGGTGTTGAAGTTTTGATAGATATTCAACACGATGGCAAGAAGAATAGCCGCCTCAGCCGCCGCAAGAATGATCACAAACACTGCAACGACATGTCCATCAAGTGTTGTGGTCACGTAACGGGAGAATGCGACGAAATTGATATTGGCGGCATTGAGCACTAATTCGATTCCCATCAACACCATAATGGTATTGCGCCGCGTTAAGATGGCGAACAGTCCCAATGAAAAGAGTAATCCGCTGAGAATCAGGAAGTGCGTCAATCCGGGATGCTGAAGCCAAATGATAAATTCTTGCATAATGAAAAGTCTCTTTAGTCTTTAGGTTTCTTTTCTCGTCGTGCTATCATTGCCGCACCGATAAGCGCCACCAGTAATACAACCGAAGCAAGTTCAAACGGTAATAAGTACTTCGTTAGCAGAAGTTCACCGATTTGCGGAGCTGTCTTATCCATTACCTTCAATTGCGGACTCACATTCCAATCTGTTGACCAGAAGATACCAATGAGTGTCCCAGCCAACGCCGCAACAATCATGACTGCCGGTAGCGTTTGTACTGTCCCGGTCTTTGTATCTACATGAATCTGGTGGCTCGTAAGCATCACACCAAAGAGAATTAAAACTAAAATGCCTCCGACATAGATAAGCAATTGTGTGATGGCGATAAAATCGGCAAGAAGGAACACATAAATTCCAGCTACTCCAAAAAAGGCAAACAATAAAGCAAATGCCGCCCGCACGATGTTTCGCGAAAACACAACGACACATGCCGCACCAAGTGTGATCACTGCAAAGATGTAAAAAATTATAGTGTAAAGATCCATTGACATCGAGTTGAAAGTAAAAAGTTAAAAGAACACGCCATTAGCTTGCCGGTGATTCCGGTTTCTGCGGTGGTTGTGTTATTGAAGCCGCAGCTTTTTCTGCGGCTGCGATCGCTGCTTTCTTTGCGGCTTGCTCCTCATCGTATTTCTTTAATCGTTCTTCTGCAGTAGTAATTTCTTCCACCGTCATATTGCTAAAGCTATAAATCAAGTTTTTTCTGTCGAATTCTGAAAATTCGTACACGTCCGTCATCACAATGCAATCGGTTGGACATGGCCACACGCACAACCCGCAGTAACAGCATTTTGCAATATCAATATCAAAACGCGGAACATAAAGGCGTTTCTTTGTATTCTTCGATGTCAACCCGAGATCAACATCCGGCGTCGATTTAATTGTATCGATCGTAATGCAATCAACCGGGCATGCCATGGAGCATTGATCGCAGCCGATGCAGTCGTCAATATTGACGTACAAGCGGTTGCGCGCCCGTTCGGGAATCTTCATTTTGACGGTTGGATATTGCACCGTCGCCGAACGCGTGAAGAGATGCTCGATCGTGATCTTCATTCCTACTACAACTGTGTAGAGGGAATGAAAGATGCCATAAAAATATGTTCCAACAGCAGACATTTAAAATTCGATTTCCAATTGCCAATTTTCGATTGTCAAATTATAGTACCAATATCAAACCGACCGAGAGAAGGCACGCAAACAACCACGGCGTCAATACTTTCCATGAGACATACATCAATTGGTCAACGCGCAACCGAGGAAGCGTCCAACGCACCCAAATTTGTATGAGCACAAATACATATGACTTCGCGACGAACCAAAATATTCCCCACACCGGACCAGACATAAAAGTGCCAAACGGACTCGACCAGCCGCCGAGGAACAGCGCTACACCTACAGCTGAAACTGTGAACAAATTTGCGTACTCAGATAGATAGAACATCGCAAAACGCATGCCGCTGTATTCAGTGTTAAATCCCTGCACCAACTCAGATTCAGCTTCCGGTAAATCAAATGGTGTGCGATTCACTTCGGCAATGGAGGAAACAAACAGAATGAAGAATGTTATGATCGTAAACGGCATCAGCATGAGCTTCTGCGACCATGGCAACGGACCACCAAACACCACCCAATTACCAATGCCGCCATCCTGAAACTTCGTGACATCTTGCAGGTTGAGCGAACCGGTAATCATCACTACGATGATGATGGCAATTGCGGTCGGAATTTCGTAGCTGATCATTTGCGCCGCTGAGCGAACGCCGCCGAAGAGAGACCATTTGTTATTCGATGCCCATCCAGCCATCAGAATACCAACGACGACGAGTGAGCCAACTGCAACCAAGAAGAACGCTCCAAGATTGATGTTGGATCCAATATAGATACTGCTGAATGGAAGGACTGCATACGCAGCATATGTGCCAACAAATGCAATAATCGGCGCCAAACGGAAAAGCAGCTTATCTGCTTTGTCAGGAATGATGTCTTCTTTTTGCAAAAGCTTCAGCATATCAGCAATGGGCTGTAACAAGCCATGCCAACCGGTGCGCATATAGGCAACGCGATCTTGAATGTGTGCCGCGACCTTCATTTCAGTGTACAGCACCACGAGTGCATACGCAATAATAAAGATGAGCGGAAGCAGGCTCAGAAGGATCGAGACAACCAGTTCATTCGCGAGTAATGTCTGAATAAATTCCATTATCAAATCCGAAATTCTAATTTCTCAATCCTGCTTAGTGTTCACAATTGAGCATTTCGTTTTTAGCGATCCACTTCACCGAGCACAATATCAATACTTCCGGCTATGAGCACGAGATCGGCAATCATACCGCCTTTGGCAATTTCAGGCAATACGCTCAAGTTCACAAAAGCGGGTCCGCGTGCTTTCACACGGAATGGGCTCGCAGTTCCATCGCTCACAATATAGAATCCAAGTTCACCGCGCGATGATTCCGTGCGAATATAAATCTCTGCATCTTTTTCCGGACGAATGCGTTTCGGAATTGCTGCCTTCACGTTGCCCTCCGGCAATCCGGCAAGCGCCTGCTCTATGATATTGAGACATTGTTCCATTTCATGCATACGAACGATATGACGGTCCCAACAATCACCGACCGTTCCCATCTCACCTTTACCAACCTGCGGTTCCCACTCAAGTTTATGGTAGATGGAATAAGGATCGTCGCGCCGCAAATCCCAATTGACACCGGAGCCGCGAAGCTGCGGCCCGCTGACTGCATAATTGATGGCAACATCTTTTGGCAGCACGCCAACGTTCGCAGTCCGTTTCACAAAAATTTCATTATACGACAGCAGGTCGTTCAGCATCTTGAGGCGCGGACGGAAATAGCGAATGAAATCTTTCGCTTGTTCCATAAACTTCGGCGGCAGATCATGTGAGAGTCCGCCGATCCAGATATAATTATAGAGTAATCGCGCACCGCACGTCATTTCAAACAAATCGAGAATTTTTTCGCGGTCGATAAACGTATAGAGGAACGGCGTGAACGCACCGGAATCGATGCCGTAGGTCCCGACTGCAATCAAGTGGCTGGCAATTCTTTGCAGCTCTGCCATGATCACGCGGATGTACTCGACGCGCTCCGGAACTTCGATCTTCAGCAAACGTTCGGCTGCCAGTGCAAATGCCCACTCGTTTGTCATTGCCGAACAATAGTCCATCCGGTCTGCATACGGAATCACCTGTTGGTAATTCGTCATATGCTCACAGTGCTTCTCAAAACAACGATGCAGGTACCCAATATGGGGAATGCAATCAACGATGATCTCACCATCGACTACGATTTCAAGTCGCAGCACACCATGGGTCGATGGATGTTGCGGACCCATGTTAATAATCATCTCTTCCGTACGGATGGTTTTGCCGGTCGATGTCTTAATATGACCTTGTTTTACAGTATAATCTGTAGGAAGCGTTGGAGGCTGCAGCATAGTCTGGTCAATCATTCAACATCAATAAGGAACCTTCATCCCGTGATAGAATTCCTGAACCTTATAATCTTTGCGAAGCGGATGTCCTTCCCAATCGTCCGGCATAAGTAGACGACGCAGATCCGGATGTTCATCGAAAATGATACCATAGAGATCGAAAGCTTCGCGCTCATGCCAATTGGCGGTTCCCCACACAGCACTGACTGACTGAATATGAAGATTGTCTTTTGTGCAAAAGGTTTTGAGAACAATTTTATGTTTGTGAACAATGGAAGCAAGGTGATACACGACGCCGAAGGTTCCGTTGCTGTAATCCATTCCGCTTAAACAGGAGAGATAATCGAATTGCAGCGCGGTGTCATCGCGAAGAAAAGAACAGAGCTCTTTTGTTTTATTCGGAGCGATGCGAACCCATGGTTGCATCGTATCGAATTTCGTTTCGATGATTGCATCACCAAATTTGGTTTTCAGAATATCAAATATTTCTTGAGCTGTCATACTCTTATGCTCGTTTCTTCACCAAACTCTCATTACGCACTTTTTCCTGCAGCTTCATTATCCCTTCGAGCAAAGCTTCCGGTCGGGGTGGACAGCCGGGGATATACACATCCACCGGAATAACGCGATCGACACCTTTGAGTACATGATATCCGTGTTCCCAATATGGTCCACCACACGTCGCGCAGCTTCCCATCGAAATCACGTATCGCGGCTCAGACATTTGATCGTAGAGTCGTTTGATTCTGGAAGCCATTTTAATAGTAACGGTTCCGGCAACAAACATCACATCCACCTGCCGGGGAGTCGCACGCGGAATAACGCCAAAGCGCATAATATCGAAGTTGGATGCCGATGCCGCCATCATTTCAATTGCACAACATGCGAGCCCAAATTGCATCTGCCAGAGCGATGAAAGGCGTGCCCAATTCAGGAGACCATCAAGAGAAGTAATAAAGACATTACCGTTTTCAAATCGTTGATCAAGAAGTCCCACTGGTTCTTACTCCGCTATTTCGTCATCATCTACAAAAACATGCATACTGTCCATTTCCGTCGCTGTAACGATTGTACGTTTGATGACAGGAATTTCAGGTTTCGGCTTATCCCAATCGAGGTCTCCCTTGAGCCATACGTACGCATAGCCTACGAAGAGAATCACAAGGAAAACCGCCATCTCCAGAAATCCAAACAGTCCAAACTGCCGATAGACAAGCGCCCATGGAAAGAGAACAGCCACCTCTACATCGAAAATCAGAAAGACAAGTGCAATAACATAGAAGCGTACGTTAAGCCGGATCCATGCGCTGCCCACGGGTTCTTCACCACATTCATACGTTGCATTTTTTTCGGGATACGGGCGGCGAGGTCGAAAAATCCATGCGCCAAAGAGACCAAGAACAACAAAGATGACGCCGAGGAGAAGAAAGATGAAGGCTTTGCCAAATTCCGTTAACATGAGGTGCTACAGTACATTCCGGTAATAAAAAAAGATGCTCAATGTGTTAGCAATATACCGGAAACTTGCACATGAGTCAAGAAATCCAAAATATAATCTCAGTCGTACGACTCTTATGAATCGAAGCATCAGCCAACTTAATCATTCACTGAATCAAGAATTTCGCGCACGCGGAGAAGGACTTCTCTTCCATTGTATGGTTTCGGGAGAAAATCTCTAGCTCCGGCCAGCAGAATTTCCGTTCGCTGTTCAGGATCGACCAAGCCGCTCGTCAGGATAACTTTCACCTTCGGCTGTATTTCTTTCATTTTCCGCAACAGGCATAATCCGTCGAGTTTCGGCATGCCGAGGTCGGAAATAACAAGTGCGATTTGTTCTTGATGCTTGCTGAACAATTCCACTCCTTCACTTCCATCAGAAGCTTGCAGAACACTGTACCCTTTTTCTTCTAAAAGCACTTTGAGATATTCACGGAGCGTAGATTCATCTTCCACAACCAAAATAGTTTCATCTCCGCCACTAATCCTGATAAATTCTTCTTTAACATGTGAAACCGATTTTGTGAAGGTTGAAATCGGAAGAAATATGTGCATTGTTGTTCCGTGGTCAACAGCAGAATCGACATCGACAAACCCATGATAACTTCCGAGAATTCCATAGACAGCAGAAAGACCGAGTCCCGCTCCACTCTCCTTTTCTTTGGTCGTAAAGAACGGATCGAATACTCTGGTTTTCGTTTTTTCATCCATTCCTTTCCCAGTATCTGAAACAGCAATGTGCACGTAATCACTAGCTTGTGCATTTGGATTTTGCTGCTGAAGCTTTTTACCGCTGATATGTTTTGTAGTGAACCGCAGTGTTCCGCCATCAGGCATTGCATCCCGCGCATTCATGGCAATGCTCAGGAGTGCTTGATGTAACTGACTGCGATTTGCGTTTGTTACATAGATCGCGTTGTTAAAATCTGAAACAATTTCAATAGTTTTGGGGAACGTTGCCTGAAGAAGTGAAACAATTTCTTTCATAACGAGATTCACATCGACCTGTTCATTTTTTACTTCCGTTTTTCCGGAAAGTGTCACAAGCTGCCGAACGAGTGTTGCTCCGCGAACAGAAGCATCGAGGATCGTCGTGATATCATGCTTCAGTTTATCAGGATCACTTATATGGCTTTCGGTCATTGAAGCATATCCTGAGATGATATTAAAGATGTTATTAAAATCATGTGCGACACCGCCGGCGAGTGTACTCACACTTTCCATTTTCTGTGATCGGCGAACCTGCTGTTCCAGCTTCTTCTGATTCGTCATATCCAACGCAATGCCGAGAGAAGCAGGAGCGCCCTCAAAATGAATTGAGCTTGCAGTAAAATCCAACCATCGTTCTGTTCCATCTTTTGTGACGATCTTGAATTCGTATCGAGACGGCACACTCTCGCCCCTCTGTTGTGCTGATCTTCGTTGCTGAATCATTTCTATGTGATCCGGGTGCGTCAACTCCCAAAATGTTTTATGCAACAGTTCATCGTTTGTATACCCGGTAAGCTGTTCTGCAGCAGAGTTGACATAAACAAATTTTTCACCATGATAAATAAAAATCGCGGCAGTGCTGGTTTCTGCAAGTGAACGGAATCGTGCTTCACTTTGCTTCTGGGCTTCTTCTGCCTGCAAGCGCGCTTCACGTTCACGTTTTTGGTTTACAACAGAAAGAATAGCCGGTACCAATCGAATGCTATTCGTCTTTAAGAGAAATTCTGCCGCACCCTCCTTCATACACTCAACAGCTTTCTCTTCCCCTACTGACCCTGTGTAAATGATTGTCGGCGTACCGGGTGACATTTCTTTGGAGAGCCGAAGCGCTTCTATTCCCGTGATATCCGGGATAGTGTAATCAATCACAATACAATCGAATTTCGATAACTCAAGTTCACGAATGTATGTTTCTCTGTTGCGAGCTTCCTTAACGACGATCTCAACTGGCGCAGATTGCACTTTACGCGTGAAGAGCCGTATAGACGACGGATCGTCTTCAAGCAAGAGAATGGATAGTACTGTAGACACAGTGATGACCCCTTATGGCTATCTAATTACTGCGCCATGGAATAATACAAACTAAAGGGAAAATCTTAGAAAGAATGTATGAGAAGTCAAATAGAAAAGCAACATCTAAACGAAGGACGATAAACTTTTTTTATTATCCATCAAGATTCATTGGGGGGACCATCGTTCCACTTCGTCTCTGCTATCCCTGCAAGAATATTTGCATACCGGGCAACGACAAATAACAGATCGGCGAGACGGTTCAGATATGCCAATGGGAATTTTCCTATGTCCTCTTTTCTGCCTAATGCGTCTACTAGCCGTTCTGCACGGCGGCAGACCGTACGAGCAACGTGCATCTGTGCACCTACGAGCTGTCCACCAGGAAGAATAAATGATTGCAATGGTTTCAGTTGTGTCTCTATCTGATCAATGATTTTTTCCAGATTATCGATGTGATCTTGCTGAATACGCTGTATTTTCGAAGACAGAGTATCCATAGGAGTTGCAAGATCGGCGCCAAGGACAAACAACTGATTTTGAAGTTGTTCAAGAATACTCTCAATTTCGTCGAGAGGCTTGAGAGCGCGGACAACGCCAAGCTGTGCATTCAATTCATCCACCGTACCGTACGCATCAATACGGAGAGTACTTTTCGGGATGCGTTTACCGCCAAAAAGCGATGTATCTCCATTGTCGCCGGTTTTCGTATATATTTTCATGAATGCTCTATAGTGTCTCTGTTTCCCTATGTGATAATACGAAATGCAAACATAAGAAAAAAGTCCTGGGTACTATCGACACGGAATACCCCTTGATTTCAGCTATTCATTTCCTTCTTCAAACTCTCAACGGGAAAGCCGATATCAATCAATTCTCACATGCTTTAACGCGAAAATATTATGAGATTGTGGAAAGGACAATTTCCCTGTCATAAATCCAGCTAAACTTCTCGACACCGGAGAATTTTATGCGTTCTGCAAGTTGGTGATATCTATCGGAAAGTGTGCATAAATAATCTTGTGCTTTTGCTGATGCTCCCGATATTCCTGTCAGTCCGGCAATTTTCCATTCACGAACCAGTGTTCCGATAATCTCTGCATAATCTTTTGTTGTATAAACACCGGCTTTTTGTGCGACAAGGGAAAACTTCGTATAAAGCCCTTTGTCTCTTCCATCATCCATGAGGATGGCAGGCATAGCAATTCTTGCTTTCATCATTTTTGCGAACGCAAGAACTGCATGGGCAGGATCAAGTTCGAATATTTTTGACATAAATAATTTATATGCCTTCTCGTGTCGCGCTTCATCGCCTGCAATCATGCCGCATATTTTATGGAGACAATCTTCGCCCGCTTTTTTAGCAAGAGTGCCGACATTGCGATGAGATATTTTTGTGGCCCGTTCCTGAAACGTAGTATAGATAAACCCGAGATATGGATCGTTTTGTGTTTGTGGGTCGAAGCCATTATTAATAAGATGATGAATGGTCGTTTCAATTGAACGCATATCGACACGCCCGGTGAGATAAAGATATTTGTTGAGCAGATCGCCATGACGATTTTCTTCCGCTGTCCAACCGCGGCTCCATCGCGTCCAGGGTGTCGGACTCGCGCCTGTTGGATCGGTTATTCCATTCAGCCGATTGAGCCATGTTTGATAGGTTGGCAATGCTTCCTCAGTTACCATATCCCCGACAAGAATTACCAGCACATCATCGGATAAACATTGTGCACGCGTACGAAACTCCGTGAGTTGCTCAGTCCAGTTTTCAGTAATGAGATCAGGTAAGAAGTCCGATGGCTGCCAGCTTTCATTGACATTCAACAGCAATGTTTCTAATTGTTCTCCAACAAATCCCTCCATGCTCTTAATGACTTCCATTTGAGTTGAGGTGATATGAATATCAAAACTTGGATTCATAATTTTCTCCAAAAGTAAAAAGAATGATATTGCAAAACGGGTAACAGCATGTATTCATAAAGAAAGAGCTCTACGCATTTGTCATTTCATGCTGTTCATTTTTTCAATTTCCGATCAAGAATCTGAATCATCGTTTGAAGGTCAGATATTGGAAGTTCACAAGTGTAATTTTCACAAACATAGATTTTTTGTTGTCCGTTAACCATCGCTAGCATTCTAAAAAATGGTACGTGCTCCTTGAGGAATTCCTGTCCTTCAGCGCCATCTGCGAGAAGCACAACCTTATTCGGAAGGAAGCGTGAATGGATCTCATTCAGCATATCGCACAACACAGGATGTTCTTTATTCCCCGAAAGAACAAATTGCACTGGCTTCGAAAAACTGAAGTCGACAGCAACAAGAAACTGCGGGAGGACTTGTGGAGTATTTTCGATAGACGTGCTGAAGCATATTATTGACTTGGATGCCATTTCATGGTATTGCTCATTTCCAATCATCTGCGACAAACGAAGCAAATTCAAAATCGCAATAGCATTGGCGCTTGGTTCTGCTTTATCGAACACTTCTTTCGTCCGCACGAGAACGGTGGGATCATTCCCAGAAATATCATAAAATCCACCTTTGTCAGTATCAAAAAACAATGCATTTTGTTCTTCCGTCAATTTGATTGCTGTTTGCAGCCATTCGATCTTAAACGACGCTTCGTAGAGATCGAGCAGTCCTTGAATGAAGAAAGCATAATCGGCAAGCTGTGCTTCGTGCTTTGCTTCACCATCTCTGTACCGTCGGCATAATTTTCCCGTTCCGGGATCAATGAGGTTCGTCAAAAGAAACCGTGCTGCCTTCGAAGCATTTCCAAGATACGGCTTGTCTTTCAGTACTTGCGAAGCTCGGGCAAACGCAGAAATCATCAATCCGTTCCATGACAATAAAATTTTATCATCGAGATATGGTTTGGGACGCTTGTCGCGTTTTTCAAAGAGTTCTTTTCTTGCGATTTCGAAATGTGCCTGAACGTCTTCAATATTCTCATGTAAGGAATGCGCTGTTTCTTCAACAGAGTGAGCGATATGCAAAACATTCTCACCAAGAAATTCCCGCCCTTGATCCGAAAGAACATTTCCCTGTTCCTTAATTCCATAGATGAACTCGATAATCTTAGTCGTTTTTTCATTCAGCACTCTATCGATTTCACTCTTTTTCCAGATATAGAATGCTCCTTCCTTTTTCTTATCAGGATACAAAGCCAAAAGAGCACTTTCTGCATCTTCCGCTGAACAGAATCCTCCTCCTGGAGACGACAGGGAACGTTCTACATACGCTAGTACTTCGCGGGCTATTTGTGCGAAAAATGGATCCTGTGAGATTTGAAATGCCTCAAGGTATGACAGTACCAACTGTGCCTGATCGTACAACATTTTTTCAAAATGGGGGACGTGCCAGCGTTCATCTGTAGAATAGCGATGAAACCCACCGCCAAGCTGATCGTACATTCCCCCCTCTGCCATATTCTGTAAAGTGGTCAACGCCATATCGCGTGCCGTGCAATTCCCTGTTCGATAGTAATAACGAAACAAAAAATTAAAAATTGAGGGACGAGGAAATTTAGGCGCGTCGCTAAATCCGCCATACGTGTCATCGAAACTCCGTTCGAAATGATTGAAACAATCGGTCAGCACTTGATCCGTTATCGGTATACTGCTCTCCGGAGGAGTTGCCGATTCGATCAGAAAATCATAGATTTTTTTTCCAGATTCCAGAACAGTCAACCGCCGATTGATCCAGGTGCGATAAATAGATTGCAGTAATTCCGAAAATCCTGTTCTCCCATCTCGAGTCTCCGGTGGAATGTATGTTGCTGCAAAGAAGGGTTTACGGTCGGGAGTCATAAAAATCGACATAGGCCATCCACCGCTCCCGGTCATTGCCTGGAGTGCAGTCATATAGATTTGATCAATGTTAGGTCGTTCTTCACGATCCACCTTAATACTGACAACCATGAGATTCATAAGATCTGCAATAGATTGATTCTCGAATACTTCACGCTCCATCACGTGGCACCAGTAGCATGTAGAATATCCGATCGAAAGGAAAATGGGTTTATCTTCCTTCCGCGCCTTTTCAAACGCTTCTTCTCCCCACGGGTACCAATCGACCGGATTGAAAGCATGTTGTAGGAGGTAAGGGCTTTTTTCTTCTACAAGCCGATTCGATTTTTTCTTTTTTGCAACCGGTGGGACATGGGTTGTCTTCAGAGAATCTTCCGGCAATAGTCTCATGGGATATTCCTTTCCAAACAAGCTTATCACAATGCTTGATTGGTAAACAATTTGATGGACAAATTAGTTCGCAGATGGGACTGAAAAACAAAGCGGATTGCGGCTTTAACAAAATCACACTTGTATTTATCATACATAAAAAAGCCCCGCATTCCTGCGAGGCAATATATTTAATTCATTATCTATTTGCGATTCATTTTTTCTTTCTATTCTTCCAAAACTCAGGCAATTCATTATAATAGTGCGCTACTGTTTTGATACCGCCAAAGAAATTATCGAGATTGATAAATTCGTTCGGCGCGTGAGCGTTTTCATCCGGCAAACCGAAGCCAAGGAGAACAGAATCTATACCAAGCAGTCTTTTGAAATCCACAACGATAGGGATGGAACCGCCTTCACGCTGATACAGCGGCTTCTTGCCGAACCCCTTTTCGAGCGCTGCTACTGCCGCCTTTACACCCGGACTATCCACCGGAGTAATGGCCGGTTCACCGCCGTTCAAATAGCGCACTTTCACGGAAATTGTTTTTGGAGCAATAGCTTTCATATGCTTTTCGAAAAGTTTTGCGATCTTTGCCGAAGATTGATCGGGCACAAGGCGCATGGAAATTTTCGCAAATGCTTTCGAGGGAAGCACGGTCTTCGCCCCTTCTCCCGTATACCCGCCCCAAATGCCGTTGCACTCAAGTGTCGGTCGTGCCCAGAGCCGTTCGAGCGTTGTAAATCCTTTTTCACCGTAGAGTTGTTTCAACCCAAGCGATTTTGTGTACGTCTTGTCATTCCATGGAAGTTTTTTGAAGGCTGCTCGTTCTGCTTTTGTCAATGGGCGAACATCGTCATACATCCCTTTTACAGTGATGCGTCCATTCTTATCATGGAGAGACGCGATCATCTCCGTCAACACCTGAATAGGATTATGCACCGATCCGCCGAACGAACCAGAATGCAGATCGCTGTTCGGTCCGGTTACTTCTACTTCCATATATGCCAGACCGCGCAGAGCGTACGTTACCGACGGAACACCTTTAGCGAACATCCCAGAATCAGAAATCACAATCACATCGGCTTTGAGCAAGTCTTTGTGTTCACTCACAAACTTTGGAAGATTATCACTACCGATTTCTTCTTCGCCCTCAAAAATAATTTTAATGTTCGCCGGCAGTGTACCGCCATTTTTCAGAAAGGCTTCGATGGCTTTCAAGTGAATAAAAATCTGACCCTTATCATCAGATGCACCGCGCGCGTAAAGATTTTCACCACGGATGGTTGCCTCAAAAGGCGGAGTTGTCCACAAATCCACCGGATCTTCCGGCTGCACATCGTAATGTCCATAAATAAGGATCGTCGGTTTGCCCGCAACACCTAACCAATCGGCATAGACAACCGGATGACCTTCCGTTTCCAAAATCTGTACATTGTGCAGACCGATATTCGTCATATGGTTTTTTAGCCACTCAGCCGTGCGGCGCATCTCAGGCTTGCGCTCGCTCTGCGAACTGACACTCGGGATGGCAAGGAGTTCTTTTACCTCTAAGAGATATTGATCATGATGAGATTCGATGTATGATAGAATTTTTTTCATACGTATATCCTTTAAGAAGAAATCATTTTTTTGATAGAGTGTCTCATGAAAAACAATCAGTGCTTGATTATTTTCCAGTTGCTTTCAACAGATTATCATATGTTTTTTTGTTCTTCAGGATTCTGATCGCTGTCTGCAATTGCTTATCTCGTGAAAATGTTGATTCAAAGCGGGCTTTGTCGCCTTTCATCCGCGCAAGAATCTCTGTCTTGAGTGTTGTCCTGATTTCCTCCTGAAAGCGATAAATCTGCCTGTCCTTATCTCTCTTGAGAATAGTTTCTAACTTCTCAATACCATCCACGAACGATTTGTCGTACCGGGCATCGGTAGCAAGCATGCGCAGTTCTTGCAGCTTCACTTCTCCTTCTTCCTCGCATTCGAACCCTTTCTCCTTGAGGAAAGCCTCAAAGTTCTCGATCTGTTCGTTTGTTACCTCAAAGCTGTCGGGAAGTGTTTTATTCTCGGCAGCATAGCGGTTTGCATACTTGAAGAACATTGCTTTTCGGTTGAGTTCATCGAGGAATGTGCTATGGAGAGAATCCGTAACAATCGTATCGGGAAGAATTCCACCACTTTCCCAAACACGTCGATCATGAGCGGTACGAAATTCATGTTTCAAGCTATCGGGCACGGTTGTTCCGTTACCGTCGCCATCTCGATGTCCGTAATCAATTTCTTGGATACACCGTCCACTTGGCGTGTAGTACTTCGCTGTAGTCATTTTGAGCGATGAATTTTCCGAAAGCGGCGTGATGGTCTGCACCAATCCTTTGCCAAACGTCCGTGTTCCTACAACAATACCACGATCCAAATCTTGTATCGCCCCGCTGACAATTTCGCTGGCGCTCGCGCTAAATCGATTGACCAGAATCGCTAAAGGTAAATCACGAAGCATAGGAGTTTCCGAAGAAGTGTAACTCCGTTCAGAAGATATTTTACGCCCGCGTGTTGAAACGATTAAACTTTTCTCCGGCACGAACTTGGAGACAACATCAACCGCGCTTTCGAGTAATCCGCCTGGATTATCGCGCAGGTCAAGCACTAATCCTTTTAATTCTCTGTTTACCAGAAGATCTTTGATCGCATTACGTAGATCATCTCCCGCAGTCCGCGAGAATCGTTCCAACCGAATGTACGCTACGCCATCCGAAACATATCCTGAATAAGCAATATTTCGAACGAGAATCTCTTCACGCATCAGTACAAAGTCTATCGGTTTCTTCTCGCCTTCTCGTTCAATCTTCATTCTCAATTCTGTACCGGGAGCACCGCGCACAAGCTGACGAACAGCGTCCAGGGAACTTCCTTTCACTGATTTTCCTTCCACCTCGATAATTCGATCACCGACTTCCATACCCTGCTTTGCCGCAGAGAAACCTTCGAGCAAATTGATGACTGTAATGTACCCGTCACGTTGACCGATGGTAACGCCGACACCGCCATATTTGCCTGTCGTAATAAGATCGATCTCATCATTCTCTTTCTCGCCGATGAACACCGTGTACGGATCGAGTGTCTTGACCATACCATCAATACCGGCGCGCATCAATTCTTCTGGGTTAAGCGTATCAACATAGTTCACAGCGATTTCTTTATAGACCCTGCCGTACATATCGATGCCGCGGTAGATTTTCAGAAAGAAATCGGCGTCGCCGCTTTCGGAAAGGAAGCCGAAAAAGAGAAGTGCAAACAACAAAAGGAAGAGTATCGCTATGGTTGTTTTCTTTATTTTGCTAACGCGTGTTTGATTCATAAAATCTACTCCATCCTCATCTCTTTGTGGGAAGCGCTTCTGTTACTTGTTGATAAATCAATTCATGCATATCGTCGATGGGTTGCAATCCGCTGATAATGCGATATCGTGATTCATTCTTCGCAATTTGGAGATATCCTTCGCGGACTCGTTCATAGAACTCCATGCCATTGGATTCCATCCGGTCTTTATTCGTCTTTGCTGCTGAGATGCGCTTTTCAATCTCTCGAATCGGGATATCGAGAAAAAAAGTCAGATCTGGCACAAGACCACCCGTCGCGTACCGATTAATTGTTTGAATAACATCGAGATCAATACCACGGCCATAACCCTGATAAGCCGTTGTGGAATCGTAATATCGATCACATAACACCACCATGCCGCCTTCCAATGCAGGCAGCACAACTTCCTGGATCAATTGTGAACGACTTGCAGAAAACAGGAACAATTCGCTCGCTTCGCTCATTCCTGTATTGGTTCTATCAAGTAGCATCTTGCGAATTTTCTCGCCAATCTCTGTGCCGCCCGGCTCTCGTAAGATAATTACATGATGATCCTGTAGCGTTAAACGATCAGAGAGCAATCGCACCTGGGTCGATTTCCCAGAATAGTCGAGACCTTCAAAAGTAATAAGCATGGGAATTGGTGGGGTGGTTAAATTGTGATTGATGATTTGAGATTTTTTTGTGAGTCTTTTTGCTTTTCTGAGTTTCTAAATTCTTGCTTCTCTTTTCTGTATTATTAAAAATACTCAAATTCGTTCTGTTATGCAATCAACCAAAGCACATCTGTCGAATCTGATACAATATTTAGAATGGTCCGCTCCATTTCTCATGAACCAACGGTTCTATTGGATTACCCTTGGGGTGTTTATGTTGTGAAAAACTATAGGTAAAAATGAGAATGGACAAGAACATTATGCACTGAATGACAGCATGAGTAAAAAATTCCTTTTAGTTAACATGAATAATTTTTATTATAAATTACAGTCATCTAAAATACCAGCTTTCGTTATGTATTTGATTGAGGGAAGAACATGCCTTTGTGGTTTATGTTGACAGGAAATGAACCAGAAAGATTACAAGAGACTTTCCTAGATTTCTTTTCCAACCATGACCTTCCTCAAGGTATTGCATTGTGGAAATGGAAAAGATCATGTTGGATATGTTCGCCAGAAAAATTCAGACAGGAAATTCTTATTACTTTTACAAGATATGGAGTAATTGAATTCTCATCGGCACCCCCTATGACTGATATAGAATTTATGAGTGGCGATGCTACTTCACTCACCCTCTCTTCATAAAAGTACTCGATCCATACCGATAAATGATTTTCTCCTCCGGCGCATTATTTCCTCGAATCAGAACGTCCGATTGGTTCAGGTTTTCTTGCTCCTCTCAACATTTTTCACTACCATACATCAGAAATTGAAGCGGTGACTAATCCTGTAGGATGACGAAAGCACAAAAGAAACATATTCCGCCACCCTCCCTCTCTTCCTCTCCCAAAGCGTTAAACGCCATCGAGCAAAGACGTCTTGAATCGAGGGAAGAGGATTCTACGCTCATCAAGCGTGCACTTGCAGGAGATCAAAAAGCATTTCATAAACTTCGCTTGAAATATTATGACGCCATCTTCAAACTTGTCAATCGAATGATCCGCAGTCGTGAAGAAGTGGAAGATTTGACACAGGAGGCATTCATCAAAGCGTTTACATCGCTCAATAGATTCGATAATCAGTACTCGTTTTCGACATGGCTCTACAAGATCGCAACAAATAATTCCATCGACCATATCCGCAAAAAGAAACTGCAAACGTTTTCCATCAACAAACCCATCGAGTCGGAGGAAAACGATTATTCGTTCGAACTACCTGATACAGACCTTGAACCTGATCAAGAACTGATCGCCTCTCAGCGCAAGAAAATGCTGGATGAGGCGATGAATTCGCTTCCACCGAAGTATCGGCAAGTCATTCTTATGCGCCATGTAGATGAAAAAGAATATCGGGAAATTGCCAAAACGCTGAAGCTCCCGCTCGGCACAATTAAAGCCCACATTTTCCGCGCCCGCGAACTATTGTACAAGCAGCTGCGAGATAAAATGCGTCATTATTGAACATGCACGCAACTTTCTGAACATTCTTTCCGTAAGAATAAGTGAAATCATAGAAATAGGTGTACGATGAAAAACTCTAAACTCTTTCGACTTATTCTCCTCTTTGGTACTGCATGTACTGTCGTACTCTGTGCATATGCACGTCAAACGAACCATCGCGAATTTAGCCGTACGCATGAAAAAGAGGTACGGGTTATTCTTGATATTTCATTTGCAAGCATCACAATCGAGCGAGGCGAAAGTGACAAAATTGCCGTGGTCGATTATGACGAGGAAGAATCGAATATGCAGAAGTTGTACATCTCGTATGATATCTCTCATGAATCAGGAACGTTGCACATCAAGTTGAAAGAATCAACTCATTTCTGGGGCGATGATGAGGGCAGTAAAGGACACCGTAACCATCTCGATATCAAATTAGGTGACACTGTTCCGATTTCCTTTGAAATAGAATTGGGAGCAGGCAAAGGTGAAATTGATCTTACAGATTTACAGGTCAAGGAATTTAATATTTCGACAGGTGCCAGCAGTGTAACGATGAAATGTGGAAAACCCAATCCAATTTCTGCCGACGACATTTCTATCGAATCGGGTGTAAGCAAGTTTACAGCGATGGATCTCGGTAATTTGAATTTTCACAATTTAAAATTTAGCGGAGGTGTGGGATCCTATAAACTTGATTTCGATGGTAAGTTCCGTCAGAGCGCCGAAGTGCAAATTGAAATCGGCCTCGGCTCGATCAATGTCTATGTTCCAAAATCAATTCCCGCCAAGTTGGTGTACGATGATAACTGGCTTTCCAGTTTTAGTCTTGACGACGATTTTGAAAAAACCCGCAAGGGAGTGTATGAAACCGCTGATTTCCAGGATTCTTCTAAACGTTTGACGATTCGAATGGAAGCTGGATTAGGCAGCGTACGGATTCATAGAAAATAAAACCAGATTCGTTTTTGTCACACAAGCATCCCTTAATGGAGATTTTTCTCTTCTCTTGTTCTGGTCTCTCACCGGTAGTTCGCTTGGATAAAATGCATTTTACTTTTTATAGCATATTCAGTTCTACGTTATCACCCAATCCCGAAGTGAAAGAATTGCCCCCATGATCGCGGCTGATTTACTTCGCGGATTCGAATAAGATTGAGAAGTGCTTGCCTATACGCATCACCGGGAGCAAGACCGTTGGCAAGGTATGTAAAAAAATATTCGCTGAAGAACTTCGCTGCTTTCCGGTCTGCCTGCCATGCATTAAAAAAAACATCGGAGGTTCCGTTCAGATGAAGCAACAAAGCATGTTCAGCGGAGAGCCCTAAACCTTGACCATACTGGTTGGATAAAATCATGACAGGAACGGCTGCAAGTTCTGTAAGCTTTTCAAACGGAACAGTCGTTGATTGCTCCATGATCAATCCATTAGAAAGGACTATACTGCCAAGCGGAAGTTCAGTGCTTCGTTGGCTAAACTCGGTAGAAATCTGCAGAATGTCTGCCTTGATGGATTTTAAATTATCCCACGATGCTTCTAACCCCACCATAACATGGGCGTTTTTAAAGAAGCTGCGAATGTCCCGCAGTTCATAATCCACCGACCAATTCTTGCCAGTCGGATTTCCAAACGCCACTACATCTTGTGTGCGAGTAAATGACACCGAGCGATAGCGGAGCGAAGCAAGCGATGGAACATAGTCCACACTGGTTAGCTCAATCACATACTTGACATTGCCTTTCGCGTCCTGTCGTTCGATGGCGTGAAAAGGAAATCCATCCATTTCACGATTCACTACAATGATAAGATTTCGTTCGAAGAGGTCATCCACCGGACGGAGGAGAAGTTCATACAGTTGCGTTGAAAGTATCGCGAAGCGCGTCATCGAAGCCACACTTGCCTCTCCGGCTTCGCTGGAATAGACAGTTGGGTCTTGAAGAAGTCTTCGGTATTCCGCCATGAGTTGAAAAAGACTATCACGGCGAAGGGCGGAGGCGCGGACAACAAGCTTTGAACGCGTTAGGGCAAAGACATAGAGTGTATCATCCGTTGGCAAGAATTCTATCGCCAGTGATCCATTCGGAATGTAATTCCGTAATGTTGCTGTTTCCACTCGTCCCGGCAACACCAATACCTCGTAGTTTGGGTGCTCATTGATAATTTCCCACGAACCTTTGCGAATCGATTGGTCGGCAGATTCGAGTTCGGCATGGAGCACTTTCATCTCTTTGCTGTCAGACGAACGTTGTTTGCTGGTAAACCGGGCAGTGTATTCCACTTCGAGCAGTTTTGCCTTTTGAAGTTGCGCCTGAACATCCTTCGTCTGTTGTTTCACTTTTGGATGACGCAAGGACACATCCAGTGTCTGGAAGACAGCGGCAAGTTGTTTCACACGAGCAAATTCGAGGGTCTTCAATGCCTCTTCCTGCCGCTGCATCTTGATGAGTAAAGCACTAAGTAATTCATACCAGTCCGTGTGTAAAGGATAAATTCCGAGTGCGGCTTGATATGGTTCATGTAATTCTACGTTGCAATATTCAGCAAGTGTATTTTGGGCGAGCATAACAGCTTTTACATACCACTCCCGCGCTTTAATAAGATCGCCGACACGTTCAGCATCTTTTCCTATCTGAGTGTACAAATACCCCTCACCGGCGATGTGTCTGCACTCCTGAAATTCTTTTGCGATCTGTTCGTATGATTGCTGGAGTTTCTCCTTACTCTGCAATCGTTGTTCCTGTGTCATCAAGGCGAAGTTGCATTGAACAAGAAAAACGGAGAGATAATTTTCTGCAATGCGATCGCCTTGAGAACGAGCAAGCCCCATCGCTTCAGTATAGTATCGCTTTGATTCGAGTAGTTTCCCGTTCTGCTCGTAGAGATGTCCAAGCCGGAATAGTAAAACTGTTTCCAACTCTTTACCGGTACGCGCCTGGCGGAGCGTGTTGATAGCATCGCGGAAATCTCGAAGTGCGGCATTCACGCTGTTTTGAGCTGAATGAAGAAGTCCGATCTCTATATGTACACGAGCAACAAGAAGAGGATCTCGTATTTGACCTGTTGATGCTAATGCTTGTGTCAACGAATTTTCTGCTTCCATGTAACGTTGTTGAATACGGTATATACTTCCGATTCCGCTTAACGCCGCAACGATATTGAGATTGTCATTGCTTGCTTGTGCTTCTGTGAGTACTTCTTTATAAAGGTGCTGCGCTTCGTCTAGATCATTGTTTATTTTCAAGGCAGATGATAGTTTCAGCTGTGCTTCGATCAAAGCTATCTTATCGCCGAATGCTGTTGCGGTTGCGGATGCGTTTCGATACCAGGCTATTGCGTGATCGAACATTTGCATTTCTGTATAAAGATCCCCATCGAGGAGTGCAAGCCGTACTTCGCCATGTACATCTCCTTCTTTCCGCATCAACAGTGCAGCTTCATCTGAGACAGCAAGAGCTGCTCGAAATTCCCCAAGTTCCAACTCGGTCTGAACCAGAAATGTAAGCGCTTCAGTAAGTTGATCGGTTTTTTTGAGTTCTTTAAACAAGTGAATAGCTTGCTCAAGGAGCGGCTTTGCTTGTTTGAATGATCGCTCTTGAATGAGAACGACCGCTTTTTCGTACATCTCGGTCGGATCTGTCAGCGGGTGTTCGCCGATATCGCATGATAGTAGAAGAAAAACACCAAGGACAAGAAGAAGTAATGTGTGCTTCACAGAGGCTTCGATTTCCGTATCATGATGGAATGTGATTGCCGAACCAACTCGGACGTGATGAGAATATAACAAACTCCTGCTTACTCTTCAACAAAAAGAATCAGCTTATGCACCGTGATTCTTTACCACGTCAAGAATATCATCTGCATTGTTGGACAAAATACCGTCTACGCCGTATGTCAACATCCGCTGGGCATCATGAACTGAATTGAGTGTATAGACATAAACCGCTATGCCATGGCTGTGTGCATCATCGACCATCCGGTGCGTGAGTTCGCGTTTGGCACAGACAAAGACCGATGCTCCAACGCGCTCGGCGAGCGTTGACGGTAATCGGCTAAAATCATAAGAAAAATTATAGAGTATGCCCGTTACCGACGACGGTTTCATTTTCTTGATAGTTGCCAAAAGTTGGTGGTCAAATGAAGAGAACAGTACGCGATCATCCATACCGCATCGGTGAACTGCATCGAGCACTTTCTCCTCCAACAATCCTGACGGTTCACGATGCAACCAATCCGATTTGATTTCCACATCCACCCAGAGCCGGTCGCCAACTTGTTGAAATACTTCGCAAAGTGTCGGAATACATTGATGCGAAAACATCGGATGGAACCATGAACCTGCATCGAACCGGCGAATTTCTTCCATCGAGTAATTGCGTGCTGGACCATTACCCGTTGAAGTGCGTTGAAGTGTACGATCATGGAGAACAATAACTTCTTCATCCTTTGATAATCGAACATCGAGTTCAATCATGTCGATACCGGAAACGCTTGCAGCGCGTTCAAAAGATGCAAGCGTGTTTTCCGGTGACTTTGCTGAGATACCACGGTGTGCAATAACATATGGTGGATTATTGTACAAAGGTTTCGGCTGGTACGGCTTCATTTGATTCTGTCTTTATAGAGGGCATCGAGGACCAACTTATGTACGTAACCGATTTCGTCCATTCCATTGATGGGGATGAGTCGATTGGTTTTACGATAATAGTCAATGAGAGGCTTCGTCTGCTGTTGATAGACTTCAAGACGACGACGGACAGGCTCCGGTTTATCATCATCGCGTTGGTACACTTCACCACCACACTGGGGGCACACTTTAAGATCGGTACCGATGCGAGCAATAGTATAGATGCGTCCACAGCCCCGGCATAATCGTCGCTGATTAAGACGATCGATAATCTCTTCATTGTCGACTTCAAAACTGATGACACTGTCGAGCCGGACACCAAGTTTTTCAAACAGCACATCAAGTGCGCTTGCTTGCGGAAGTGTTCGCGGGAAACCATCCAGAATAAAATTTTCTCTCACCTCGTCGGACCTGAGTACTTCTTCAATCAAACCAACAACTACTTCATCAGGGACAAGATTGCCGGCATCCATAAAAGATTTAGCTTTCAATCCAAGGATTGTCTTATTCTTCACGGCTTCGCGCAGCAAATCGCCGGTCGAGATATGCGCCGAATGGAATTCTTCAACAAGTAATTTGGCTTGAGTCCCTTTACCCACGCCTGGAGGTCCAAAAAGGATAATTTTCATGCGTTCGTTATTCTTTGTAAGTTGATAATAGTTGAATTAAAAGCGATGCTAATGTACAGTAATAATAGTTTTATACAAAATATAAGCTTTATCATAGTTTCGATACATATAAAGAGCAATTTATTTCCTCTCTAACATTTGAGCTGCTGATAGCACAACAACATATGAATCCACCCATAAAAAAATTTACTCTTGAAGATGCCAAAAAAGCACATTTCCGATGTCTCGCAGAACGAGAGAATGAATTTCACGGAAATAGAAAGTTGAATGATCAGTATGCTGCCTTGTGCAGTATTATGATACCACACTAAAAGTAAGCACGAACGTCGTCACGTCTGACTGGCGCTCAATGCTGGGTGTGAGGATGAGCAAGGGCCCGCCCCTAATTCGTGATCCGATTGCAACACCCCCGCGGAGTGTGAACTCCCAACCGGGACTTGCCATCAATACGTCTGCACCGATCATTGGTTGGAAGAAGAACGCTTTCCAGTATCCTGTTCTGCGATAGGCACTTATACCTAATTTTACAGCATCAACTGTTAAATCTGTCTTTATTGTATCCGTCCGGTGCTGCGCGATCGATTCAGGAACATCTACCAATGATGTTGATTTCGATTTGTAGTGGCTGTAGCCAAGTGAAACTCCGAGTGTCGGTGTTTTTTTTGCATCCTCCTGCTTGACAAGATAATACGTGATGCTGGGCGAAAGAACACCGTCTTGAACCTTTCCGCCGCTCGCTTTCCAATAGGCGATATTCGCATCTATGAAACCTTTGTATGAGAATCCAGCATAAAGAGTTTTCTCATTCATCTCACTATTGGCACTGAAACCTGCGCCACCTTCGATACCACTCGTACCGCGTTTGATAAATTCACCTTGAGAAAAGGAACAGTGAACCAAACTTATCATCAGAAAGAAAAACATGGAGAGTCGTTTCATCTCTTATACTCCTTCTGTATTTCTTGGTTGAGCTTTCGATTCGACGACAGCAAGCTGACCGCACGCAGCCTGAATATCCTGGCCGGAACTGCTGCGGACCATTACAGTAATATCGGCTTCGCGCAGTGCGTCAGCAAATACTTCGATCCGCGGTGCTGGTGTAGGCTTAAGCGACGCTCCGATGCCAGACGGATGCATAAACGAAATGGAATGGAATGGAATGAGATTCACTTTGCATGGAATTCGTCTGCTTAATTTAACGAATGCCTTGATGTCTGCCGCCGTGTCGTTGAAACCATCGAACAAGATATACTCGAACGTTGGACGGCTGCGCTTTTTATGATAGTAATAATCCAACGCCTCGATGAGTGTATCGACAGGAAATTTCTTTGTGATGGGCATGAGCTTCGTGCGTTTGTCGTTGTCCAGAGAATGAAGCGAAAGTGCAAGCTTCACCGGGCGTTCTTCATCGGCAAGCTGGCGGATCCTATCGGCATAACCGGCTGTAGAAATAGTGATATGCCGCGCACCGATGTTTAATCCCCTGCCATCATTAATAATATCTATGGATTTCATCACGTTCTCGTAGTTGAGAAATGGTTCGCCCATGCCCATATAAACGAGATTCGTAATACGTTTCGCACTATTTCGTTGTATCTGAATCACTTGGTCGATAATTTCCCCGGCAGTCAAATTACGCAAGAAGCCCATCGCTCCTGTCGCACAGAACTTACAATCAAGCGGGCAGCCTACTTGTGTAGAGACGCAGAGAGTCAAACGCTTATCTTCTTCAGATATTCTTTTTGTCGAGGGAATCAATACGCTTTCGATTGCTAAACCGTCCTCCAGACTGAAGAGGAATTTTGTTGTACCGTCTATCGACACACTTTGGGCAACTGGTTGGAGATTGGAAATTTCAGCACAAGAAGAGAGAGCGGCACGCAACTCTTTGGAAATATCTGACATCTCACCAAAACTCAGCGCGGCTTTGGCGTAGAGCCAGCTATAGAGTTGTGCAGCACGGTACTTCTTTTCGCCGAGCTCTTCTACAAACGCTTGAAGCTCGGTAAGATTGAATCCTTTGAGATTTTTCTTTGTCATGGATAGTATAAAGGTAAGGAAAGAAGAGAGGTAGAACAAGATATGAATTAAAATACAGGAGAACCTCAAGCAACTTACACTGCCCAATATTTTTAAATTGATTCTTGCATTGATTTGTTATTTCAGCGTCAAATTCTAAAATTTTTTATGGAATGACATCCTGTCGCTTTCAGTTGGGAGAGTTAAAGATTTTCAATATAACCACGGCTTTGGATGAAAAAAGAAAACCCCAAGATACTTTCGTCACTTGGGGTTTTAATTAAAATCTGGCATCGACCTACTCTCCCATGCAGTTACCCACATAGTACCATCGGCTCAGAGGGGCTTAACTTCTCTGTTCGGAATGGGAAGAGGTGTAACACCCTCGACATAGATACCAGAAAACTCAATTAGGAAGTAATGCATAGCGCTAAATTCTGTTCCGCTTTTCTAATGATGCCCTTCATCTTTGAGATGATTATATCGATGGATCAACAAAAATTAAGATTAAGCCTATCGACCTATTAGTACCGCTTGACTACACATATTACTATGCTTCTATCTACGGCCTATCAACCAAGTCATCTCCTTGGGGTCTTATTCTGCCGAAGCAGAAGGGAAACCTCATCTTTGGGCGGGTTTCGCACTTAGATGCTTTCAGTGCTTATCCCATCCGGACATGGCTACTGAGCAATGCCACTGGCGTGACAACTCATTCACCGTCGGTCCGTTCACTCTGGTCCTCTCGTACTAGGAGCGACACCCATCAAGTTTCCTACGCCCGCACAGGATAGGGACCGAACTGTCTCACGACGTTCTGAACCCAGTTCACGTACCGCTTTAATTGGCGAACAGCCAAACCCTTGGGACCTTCTCCAGCCCCAGGATGCGATGAACCGACATCGAGGTGCCAAACCTTGCCGTCGATATGAACTCTTGGGCAAGATCAGCCTGTTATCCCCGGCGTACCTTTTATCCTTTGAGCGTTGGCTCTTCCACTCGAAGCCAACGGATCACTAAGTCCTGCTTTCGCATCTGCTCGACTTGTAGGTCTCGCAGTTAAGCTCCCTTATGTCTTTACACTCGTCGCATGATTACCGACCATGCTGAGGGAACCATTGAGAGCCTCCGTTACAATTTAGGAGGCGACCGCCCCAGTCAAACTACCCGCCTAACACTGTTCCCTCGCCAGATTCATGGCGAAAGGTTAGAATTCAATCAGAACAAGGGTGGTATTTCACTGACGACTCCACCGAAGCTAGCGCCCCGGCTTCGCAGTCTCCCACCTATGCTACACATGTTTTGACCGAACCCAATGCTAGGGTGCAGTAAAGGTGCACGGGGTCTTTCCGTCCATGTGCGGGTAACCGGCGTCTTCACCGGTACCACAATTTCACCGAGCCCGTGGTTGAGACAGTGACCAAATCGTTACACCATTCGTGCAGGTCGGAACTTACCCGACAAGGAATTTCGCTACCTTAGGACCGTTATAGTTACGGCCGCCGTTTACCGGGGCTTCGGTCGCAAGCTTTATTCCGATTGCTCGGAACTGACCCGCTTCCTTAACCTTCCGGCACCGGGCAGGTGTCAGTCTATATACGTCGCCTTCACGGCTTAGCATAGACATGTGTTTTTGTTAAACAGTCGCTTGGCCCATTTCACTGCGGCCTTGTTCTGCAAGTGTTGTACACACCCACATACTAAAGGCGCCCCTTATCCCGAAGTTACGGGGCTAATTTGCCGAGTTCCTTAACCACGGCTCACTCGAGCACCTTAGAATATTCTTCTTATCTACCTGTGTCGGTTTGCGGTACGGGCACCATACAATCTCCCATACGAGGTTTTTCTTGGCAGCATGATTACATGGAGTTGTGGCCCATACGGGCACCCTATTCACCTCTCAGCGATAACTGGGAAACGGATTTGCCAATCTCCCACGCCTACAGGCTTAAACCAGCTATTCCAACAGCTGGCCCCACTTCACTTCTGCGTCACCCCTTATAGTCAAACGATTGCATAGTGGTTCAAGAATATTCAACTTGATTGCCATCGTCTACGCCTTTCGGCCTCGACTTAGGACCCGACTAACCCTGAGACGATTAACGTTGCTCAGGAAACCTTAGATTTTCGGTGGAAATGTTTTTCGCATTTCTTATCGTTACTTATGCCTACATCTGCGTTTCCATTAACTCCAGCATTCCTCAAGGAACACCTTCACTGTCGATGGAATGCTCCCCTACCACTTACATTGCTGTAAATCCGCAGCTTCGGTATCAGGTTTGAGTCCCGAGTATTATCGGCGCCAAGTCGCTTGACTAGTGAGCTATTACGCACTCTTTAAATGAATGGCTGCTTCTAAGCCAACATCCTAGTTGTCTGAGCAACTTAACATCCTTTCTCTGTTAACCTGTATTTAGGGACCTTAGCTGGCGGTCTGGGTTATTCCCCTCTCGGCGTCGGCGCTTATCCGTCGTCGCCTGACTCCTGTAGAACATATTAACGCAATTCGGAGTTTGTCTGGGTTTGGTATCGTTGTGACGACCCTAGCCCAATCAGTGCTCTACCTGCGTAATATTATGATACAAGGCTAGCCCTAAAGCTATTTCGGGGAGTACGAGCTATCTCCGAGTTTGATTGGTCTTTCGCTCCTACCCTCAGTTCATCCGAGCGGTTTTCAACCCACATCAGTTCGGACCTCCATGGCGTTTTACCGCCACTTCATCCTGACCAAGGGTAGATCACACGGGTTCGCGTCTGCGGCACGTTACTGAGTCGCCCAGTTAGGACTTGCTTTCGCTACGGCTACATGTCTTAGACATTTAACCTTGCAACGTACCAGCAACTCGTAGGCTCATTAAGCAAAAGGCACGCTGTCACTCCTCTCCACTGCAAGCAGCAGAGATTTGCTCCAACCGTTTGTAAGCATATGGTTTCAGATACTATTTCACTCCCTTCTAAAGGGTGCTTTTCACCTTTCCCTCACGGTACTTGTTCACTATCGGTCACCAAAGAGTATTTAGCCTTACCAGATGGTTCTGGCAGATTCTCACAGACTTCCACTTGCTCCGTGATACTTGGGATACTTTCAGGAGTCAATTTATTTTCACTTACGGGACTATCACCCGCTATGGTGCAGCTTTCCAGAAGCTTCAGTTAACAAATTGATTTCTTACTCCTCGGATTATTGCTGATTCATCCAAAAAGTCCCACAACACCTTCCACACAAGGGTCAGCACCTTGAACGTGTGAAAAGGTTTAGGCTGTTTCCGTTTCGCTCGCCGCTACTAAGGAAATCACTATTGTTTTCTCTTCCAGGGGTTACTGAGATGTTTCACTTCTCCCCGTTTGCTCACCGTCGATTATGAATTCATCAACGAGTACTGCAACATGACTCGCAGTGGGTTGCCCCATTCGGAAATCGTCGGGTCAGAGGCTGCTTCCGCCTTGCCGACGCTTATCGCAGGTAACCGCGTCCTTCATCGCCTTTTGGTGCCTAGGCATCCACCATATGCTCTTAGTAACTTAACCAAAAATCTTTGTTGATACACAGACAGATCATCTCAATTACGAGATGAAGGTGCATCATTAGAATTTCGGACAGAAAAACTTGAAAATTATATTTAGGTTATGCATTTGGAATAATCGTTCACTCGTTTGCTTGCCAAGAAATTTTCATTGCTTGACAGCTACTAGTCGTTACTAGAATTATTCACACTTCCCAATTGTCAAAGAACAATCTAAATTTGAATTTCGAATTTTCAATTTCGAAATTCTTTTGTGGAGCTGGTCGGGATCGAACCGGCGACCTCCTGGTTGCAAACCAGGCGCTCTCCCAAACTGAGCTACAGCCCCGTAGCTGGCGTCCAGACACATACCACAGTGTGGGCCTAAGTGGAGTTGAACCACTGACCTCACGCTTATCAGGCGTGCGCTCTAACCACCTGAGCTACAGGCCCAGCGTGTTAAACTAACACAGGACGATAAAGAAAATAAAAAGTGTGCACGTCTCTTGCCAATATAGTTGGGCAGAATTGTAATGAGATGTTCGTTCCGATTGCTCGGACGAGATCTCCTTAGAAAGGAGGTGATCCAGCCGCACCTTCCGATACGGCTACCTTGTTACGACTTAGCCCCAGTCACTGATTTTACCTTAGGCGTTTCCCTCCTTGCGGTTGGGTGAACGGCTTCGGGTACTCCCAGCTTCCATGGCTTGACGGGCGGTGTGTACAAGGCCCGGGAACGTATTCACCGCGGCGTGCTGATCCGCGATTACTAGCAATTCCAGCTTCATGAGGGCGAGTTGCAGCCCTCAATCCGAACTGAGACCACTTTTATGGGATTGGCTCAACCTTGCGATTTTGCAGCCCATTGTAGTGGCCATTGTAGCACGTGTGTGGCCCTGGGTGTAAGGGCCATGAGGACTTGACGTCATCCCCACCTTCCTCACTACTTGCGTAGGCAGTCCACCTAGAGTGCCCAGCATTACCTGATGGCAACTAAGTGCAGGGGTTGCGCTCGTTGCAGGACTTAACCTAACACCTCACGGCACGAGCTGACGACAGCCATGCAGCACCTGTACTCCGTGTGTATTGCTACACTAGCCGGCTTTCACCGGTTTACAGAGCCTTTCAAACCCAGGTAAGGTTCTTCGCGTTGCATCGAATTAAACCACATGCTCCACTGCTTGTGCGGGCCCCCGTCAATTCCTTTGAGTTTCAACCTTGCGATCGTACTCCCCAGGTGGAATACTTAATGCGTTAGCTTAGACACCGAGCCTTGCGGCCCGACATCGAGTATTCATCGTTTAGGGCGTGGACTACCAGGGTATCTAATCCTGTTTGATCCCCACGCTTTCGAGCATGAGCGTCAGTAGCAGACCAGTTGACTGCCTTCGCCATCGGTGTTCTTCTAGATATCTACGCATTTCACCGCTACACCTAGAATTCCATCAACCTCTTCTGCACTCAAGATTAGCAGTATCGATGGCAGTTCTCAGGTTAAGCCTAAGAATTTCACCACCGACTTACTAACCCGCCTGCGCTCCCTTTACACCCAGTAAATCCGGACAACGCTAGCATCCTACGTATTACCGCGGCTGCTGGCACGTAGTTAGCCGATGCTTTTTCTTGAAGTACATTCAATCTCGCCTGTAGCGAGAAATTATTCCCTCATAAAAGGAGTTTACGACCCGTAGGGCCTTCATCCTCCACGCGGCGTCGCTGCGTCACCCTTTCGGGCATTGCGCAATATTCCTCACTGCTGCCTCCCGTAGGAGTCTGGACCGTGTCTCAGTTCCAGTGTGGCTGATCGTCCTCTCAGACCAGCTACCCATCGTCGGCTTGGTGGGCCGTTACCTCACCAACTACCTAATGGGACGCAGGTTCATCCAAAGGCACCTTGCGGCATTTAATTCCAATACAATGCTATATCGGAAAATCATCGGGCATTAGCCTCGATTTCTCGAAGTTATTCCCGTCCTCTGGGCAGATTACCTACGTGTTACTCACCCTTGCGCCGGTTTACTCAAGATATTGCTACCTCTTTCTCCCAAGACTTGCATGTGTTAGGCACGCCGCCAGCGTTCGTCCTGAGCCAGGATCAAACTCTCCATTGTAGAATTTTTATATTCTCAATTTCAAGTCTGATGACCTAATCTCTGAGTCGTTAGACTTTTCGAATAGGGTTGAAACCCAGCTAAATTGACATTTGTCGTGCACACTTTTTCAAAGAACATCCTTACGATAAAAATGCCCATCTTCAATGGGCATTCATAATTTTTCTCTAAGGAACCTTCCGCCTTTATCGTGCGGGTTCATAATATAGCATTTCAATTCTTAAATGTCAACACCTATTTCTCAGGAAATGAAAATAGTTTATCGTTGACGCAAGATTTCTTGTCGGACTTGCTTTTCTAGCCGAAGGTGTTCTTCAGCAGATATTTTGAACCGGTCTCGCAGAATATCCAACCGATCTAGATCTTGGGGGGTAATCGTTCCACTTCTCCAGCTGTCAACAATGGCCTGTAAATAAATATCAAGCTGAACTTCCTGTTCTAAGTTCTCATGCTCGTCATCACTGATTCCCATCGCCTTTCGAAGGATTATTAAAATAGCGTTTTCATCCTTGCTTAGCGCGCCGTCTGACCATGCATGTTTAAGTGCCTGTGCGTACGCCTGAATAGAAACGATAGGTATTGTCGGTGGAGTTTTTGTTTGTATGTCAAGCCGTTTTTTTTCTTGCTCTTGCTGCCGCCGAGACTTTTCTTCTTCTTGTTGCCGGCGAGATTTTTCTTCTTCCTGCTGCTTGCGAGTCTTCTCTTCAACCTGGCGCCGCGTTTCTTCCACCAGACGCTTGCTCGTTAACTCCGTTTGTAGTTGAACTTCCAGTGCTTGGCGTTCAGCCATTCCTGCACGTTTTTTTTCTTCTTCAACAAACTTGTCAATGTCGGGAGGAGACGAGGCATCCGCCGCATCTTTCTTTTTCTGCTCAAGAATCTTGCGCTTGAGTTCCTCAACTTTTCGTCGTTGTTCGTCCAGGTCCGGCATTGATTAGAAGCAATTCACTTTATTCATAGTTGAAACGAATTCGATACCTGATAATTCCGTACTAATTGAATATATTCAAATCATCCCCGAATGTCAACGAATCCGACAGCCTCTTTACTTACGCACTAAAAACCGCCAGATCATGGTTTATCCGGTAACTCGCTGAAAGCGCTTCCGAACAGGTCATCGGCGATCTCAGAGGAGTCTACGAAATCGTGAAATTCGAGCCCCTCCTGTTTCTTTCGCCTCAAGTAAAACAGCATCAAAGAAATCGCTGCTCCGGCAAATAATCCAATCAGAACGTATTTCTTCATCGATTCTCTTTGTCTGTAGAAGTGAAATCAAACCATTAATGACTTCCTCTGAGTATGAGACGCTGATCTTTTAATCACTACCAATACGAAGAAGTCGGACCGGGTTATGCCGCAGGTGGTGGTGGCTGTGTTTCTCCTTCGGCCATTTTTGCTTTTACGTCCTGAACCTCATTACGAATTTCCTGCGCTTTCTTTTTCAGGTTTGCCATGTGCTTCCGAAGACGCACACCTGCCGATTTATTTTCCTTTATATAAAATTTCTCGAAGTCCGCTTTGAATGTTGCTACGAGATCCAGCAGTTCTTGATACCGATCCATCTTGGTGCTCCTATCGATTGTTTACGCTTATTAGTTGTAAACTTCTACCTAAATTTGGAATAATCAAATTACTCATTTAACTGATTGCGAATTTCTCCATTGGATGAAATATGAAAAATGGAATTTCAACGCATTCACTGTTTTAATGTGTTGATTACATTAAAATTTCGCCAGTAAGATACGCATTTGATTTGGAGAAGTCAAAGAGGATCGGCGAATTTTTTGTAAAATCACGATTATGAATTGAAAAGGCATTAAAGAGAAGACTCTTACGTTCCATGCCCAGATTTTCGTTACCCTCAATCGCAACAAATCTGGCACAACACTTATAGAACCGAGCGTATAATTCCCTTCAGGACATCATAATTGATAAAGTCCTGATGATAGATTCGTTTCGCGATATGAGTTGAACTATTCGCTATGCAACGAAAATGTAACCAGCTATTGTTTGGCAATGAGCTTCTTATCAAGCTCATCCATTTTCTTCACTAACTTCTTTAGATTCTCTGCCATCCCTCCGACAACGTAAAGAAAGTAAAGAAAAAAGACAACGATGAAAATGCTGGCGATAGTGGAAAGAGTGATTGTGGTTGTTCCCATAAGGATTCCTTTCATAACATGGTGAGTAAGAGTTGTTGAAGAAAGTACGGGAGAGAATCCGTATCATCGACATGATTGGATGAGGCATAACTTCGTGCAGAGTTGGCGATGAACAACTGAGATTTTCGGCTTCGGAAATTTCTTATAGAACACAAAGCTCCTATGACAGCTCCTTATTTATTGAGACAAGCACCCACTGTGAATCTACAAAGATACAACGATTTTGTCAAGCATCATGTAACCTTACCCATATGATGAGACACCCAAGACTTTAACTATAGGTTCAGCAAGTTTATGGAAATAACCATTGGCAACCGCACATACGCTTTCATGTATCGTACAACGTATTTTATTCGATTTCTTCTTAATGATTGTCGTCGGGTTTCGGAAAGATTATCGAGAGACGCTTCGCTACATAATCAGCCGAAAGAGGCTTTATAAGATACGCTGAAACTTTGTATGAAAGGAGTTCTCGAACAAGAACCATTTCACTATGTGAAGTAACTATGACAACTGGTAAATTTCGATATTCGCGAATGGAACGGATCGCCTTGAGAGTTTCTTTTCCATCCATGACTGGCATTTCGTAATCGAGAAAAACAACATCTGGTTTTTCTTTGGAGAGTTTTTTGAGCGCGTCTTTTCCATGTACCGCTTCGATAATCTGTACGTCAAATGCCTTGGTTAAAATTTTCCCCAGGAGCATTCTGCTTTCAAGACTATCATCAACAATAAGCGCCTTCATCAACATCTTGACCTTAAAAAATGTTATACTATTTCCTTTAATATAGCAAGCTGTATAGTTAATCGCAATTTTTAGAACTGTAAGATCCCTGGCTCACATGCTCGATAACTCACAGGCTCACCTGCTCCACTTCTTGCTTCTCAAACCATATTTTTACCATAAAGTGGAATATTTTTTAACTACAGGAACAATTTGGTGCATGTTCTTAGCTTATATATCTTCCCTTTTATAAAAAAATTGTGCTCACTCCCATTGGTTGCTCAACTGCGGTCTACGCCGATCAATTCCTTTCGTGCTTCGCGGCGGAAACGACCGCTGCAACTTGACAAATTGCCGCGTGATTGTTGCAATTATATTGGATTTCATCTATAATATTAGTAGTTCAATAAATTATAACACGGCAACTTCGTTTATCGGCGGGCATTGTATGCAATTGCCAGCTGTGCCAGTACAAGATAGGAAGAGAAGGACAGTGCCCGTGATATAAGACAGAAAGGAAAAAAATTTCATGAATTTCTTTGATGATAAGATTGCAGAAAGGCTTGGAGGAATCAATTTTGGCAAATCTACAGAAATTTACAAATTTGAACTGATCAAACGAGCCAAGGCAGCAGCGAAAATTGCGCACCCTGAATTATCCATAATTGACATGGGTGTCGGAGAACCTGACTGGCCAGCAGATCCTCTTGTTGTAGAAACCCTATCACAGGAAGCAGGAAAACCAGAAAATCGTTGGTATGCAGACAATGGCATCCCTGAATTTCAACACGCCGCTGCTGAATATTTACACAAGGTGTACGGATTGCACATTGAAAATCCAATAGAGCATATAGTTCATGGAATAGGATCAAAACCAATTCTTGCATTACTTCCAATTTGCCTGATAAATCCAGGAGACATTTTTCTCACAACCGTACCCGGATATCCGGTATCCGCGACCTATACAAAATATCTCGGAGGTGAGGTATTCAACCTTCCTCTCCTTGAGTCCAATTCATTTCTACCGGATTTAGAATCTATTCCGCCTTCAATTTTGAAAAGATCAAAAGCGCTCTACCTGAATTATCCAAATAATCCTACCGGCGCTACGGCAACGCCTGAATTTTTCAAGCACGCGGTTGACTTCGCACACCGAAATGGAATCGTTATTATTCACGATGCTCCATATAGTGCGCTGACCTATGATGGTTATGAGCCGTTAAGCTTTTTATCTGTTGACGGGGCCATGGATGTTGGTGTCGAAGTCCATTCATTATCGAAAGCATTCAATATGACGGGCTGGAGAATAGGTTTCGTGTGCGGAAATTCCAAAGCGGTCAAGGCCTATGCAACGGTGAAAGACAACACTGATTCAGGACAGTTCCGTGCGATTCAGAAAGCAGCGATACAGGCTTTTAATCATTTGGAGATCACGCAAGCAACCGTAAACAAATATTCGAGAAGATTTAATTTGCTCGTGAATGCACTTTGCGAATTGGGATTCAAGGCAAAGAAGCCAAAAGGATCATTCTATTGTTATGTCCATGCGCCCGTCGGAACGGAACAAGGTGAAGTATTCAAAACAGCAATAGAGTTTTCAGATTTTCTCATTCGATCAGCATTGATTTCAACAGTTCCGTGGGATGATGCAGGGAACTTCGTCCGATTCTCAGTAACATTTGAAGCCGATTCCATCGAACGCGAAAAAGAAGTACTTGATGAAATGAAAAATCGGATAAAAAAATTGAAATTGAAATTCTAAAACGGACGCGGAATACGATGGCACACGAAGAGCCGCCACAAAGAAAAAAGAAAGAAGAAAATGCAATGAAATTCCATAAATACCACGGGCTTGGAAACGACTACATCGTCATTGATCCAAGGGAAACAAACATATCGTTAGACGAGTCGACAATCAGACTCATTTGCCATCGAAATTATGGAATTGGATCTGACGGAATATTGTATGGCCCTGAAGTGAAAGATAATTCTTTCAAACTGAGAATATTCAATCCAGACGGAAGCGAAGCAGAAAAAAGCGGCAATGGATTAAGAATATTTTCTCGTTACTTATGGGACGTTGGTTTGGTGAAAACAAATCCGTTTATCATCAATACCATCGGTGGAAATGTGCAATCTGAAATAATGAAGAACGGCGATCTCATCAAAATTGAGATGGGAAAAGTTTCATTTCTTGCTTCAGACATTCCTCTCAAGGGAGAAGAAGGAGAAGTTCTCAATAGGAATTTTGTGATACAAGGAAAATCCTTCCGATACTGTGCTGCGAATATAGGAAATCCTCATTGCGTCATTCTGTGTGATGATATCTCGCCTGAAATTGCTAAAGAGTATGGACCGCACATCGAGACGAACGCAATCTTTCCTAGAAAAACCAATGTTCAGTTCATGAAAATTATTGATAAAAAGCATATACAGATTGAAATTTGGGAAAGAGGTGCCGGATATACTTTAGCATCAGGAAGCAGCAGTATAGCTTCAGCGGCAGTTGCTTGTAAATTAGGTTTGTGCGAAAACAACATAACTGTGAAAATGCAAGGCGGGGATCTCAATATTGAATTCACACACGATTTCAGGGCAACAATGATCGGCCCCGTAATAGCAGTCTGTGATGGAATAGTAAAAGAAGATTTCTTTGAAAAAAGCAAAAGATAAGATCGCTGCCCCTCCGCATCGAAAATAAAAACGACATGTGTCATTGGCGCCGCAGAATACTGTATCGACACTAATCGACATTGCTCTCATTAGATAGACCTGTGATTCATACTAATTTCACATACGCGATTTTGTTTGCATGCTCTGTTCTGATTCTGTTCAGCGAATCGATTCTTGCCCAGTCCAGTCCTCCGCTTCTGTCGAACGATCCGGGTACTCCCGGTCCCGGGAATTGGGAAATCAACATTCTCACTTCTCTGGAGCGTTCCGATGTCAACGACGAATGGCAGATTCCGCTCTTCGATTTCAATTATGGTGTAGGAGATCGCTGCCAGCTCACTGCATCAACGCCCTTTGTGATCGAGCATGAGAAAGGCGCAGGGGTTCGACGCGCTTTTGATGGGATTGAGATGGGCATCAAATACCGTTTCGTGGATAACCCCGGTACGACGGGGTCTAACTTTTCTCTCTTTCCGAAGGTCAATTTCTCTTTCATGGAAGAGAAGAGTACTAAATTGAGTCTCCCGCTGGAATGGCATCACGAGTGGTCGCATTTCGGCTTGACGGCTGAATTCGGGCACATCTGGATCAATGGCGAATCCGACGGCTGGGAAGGTGGCGTGGGAGCTGCTCTGTTGTTGGACCCCGTTTCGCTTCTTGCAGAATGGCACACGGACACGCGGGAAGCTCCGTTTGACCTGCGCGATCCAATGATCAATGCCGGTTTCACGTGGGAATGGTCAAAAACCGTTTCATTGTTCGCGTCCTTCGGCAAGAGCCTGCAAAACCATGAAGAAGCAACTACTACTTGGATCTTGGCGGGGTTTCAATTCCGTTTCTAAGATATGCCGAACAGGACGGTTCTCGATATGCGCTACATAAGGACGATGGGTTTCTGAAATCATAGAGAAATCACTAGCAGGGGCCGCGCAGTGATGAGGCACAGTACCATGAAAGAAGTCTATTCCATTTTCCTCAAGAACTCTCCAACTTCTTCCGTTCCGCTTCGCACATTCATCTTCTCGATATTTTTTATGTATCGTTGGTATCTTTCTTCGTCAGAAACAAGTTCTTGAATAAGAGAGGGGAGTTTGGCGATGCTGCGTTCAAAGATACCGAGTTCGTTATCGCGGACGAACTCCATGTTGCCCAATTCTTGTTCCCAGAGATAGTCATTGATGATGGGGATCTTTTTCATGATCAGTATTTCCATAACCGTCGATGCGCCGCACTTGGTAATCACGATATCCGCAGCATTGAGAAGTTCATACACAAAATCGACGAACGCAAAGACTTTCAAAGACGGATGGTGCTGCTGCAGTTCAAGAGCGTCGGCATAGAGTTCTTTGTTCTTGCCGCAGACGATAGCGATCTCAACATCCAGCAAAGCGTGCAGCACGTGTCGGAGAATCGACTTTCCGTGCGGAATGCCGTCGCCTCCGCCTATGATAAGGACGACTTTCTTTTCAGGGGCGAACCCGAACTTTTGTTTCACCTTCGTTATTTCGGCGAAGGAGAGAGGCGTTGAGAATTGTTTGTCGAGAATAAATGGAAAGACTCGAAGTTTCGATGCGGGAATTTTTCGTTTCTGAACGCAATCTTCTTTCAAGCGTTCGCTAAAAACGATATACCGCTCTTGCTCTCGCTGGAACCAGAGGGGATGCGCAGTGAACGGATCGGTGACGACCGTAATCACCGGGACATCGTACCGTAATTCTTTCAGAATATCCAGCACGGGCGCGATGAGAAAGAAGTGGAGAATAACGATCTTTGCGGGACGTTCTTCGTCGATGCGCTTTTTGAGATACGGCTTCATGAAAAAACTGGATATCGCGGCGTTGCAATGTCTGATCAGTGAAAATTTATTTGTGGCATAGAGGAATTCATAGCACAGTTTCGAGCGTGCCTGCAAGAGCCGATAGCCGTCTTCAAGGATATAGCGCGCAGCGGAGTTTGCATTCACAAGGCCGTCGACGAGCACCGGTTCGACGATACTTCCATGTGCTGCAGAAAGATAATGTGCAATCGAGCTGGCAGGGGCAAAATGTCCGCCGCCGGTCTTAAGATAGAGGAGAAAATATTTCTCTTTCTTGTTTTGCATTCGATCGATCTGTCGCAGCGGGAGCGGCCAGAGAGAATGGCTTACCGTTCCAACGGCGAATTGCTGCTCGTCATTTTTCCTGTTTCCAGTACTTCCATGATTTTTTTTGTGCCGAGTTTTCGCGCTTTCAAAAATCCGGACCAGGCCATATCGGCGATATGTCCATTATGCAGCGATTCAAACAACCATTGGTGCGTATAGTCGGGATCCTTCTGCTCCATTCCGGCATGAATTTCGTTCAGCCACTGACGGTTGAAGCGTTCCTGCGAACCGATCGTCGGCGTCATGATGATGGGGATACCGAGACCCACGTAGAACGACAGCTCGCTCGGTTTTGTCCAGAGGATATCAGTCTCGCGCATCGCCGCGTTGAATTGCTGGAAGTACTCATGAAGTGTTTCCGCAGAGATAACCCGGATGTTGTCCGATCCGACGTCTTTCTTGATATCGCAGAAATAGGAAACCACCTCCGGACGGATGCCGGCAATGAGGTTCAATCGCATCGTGCCTGCGCGGATTTTCTCTTTGACGCTCATGGCAATACGTCCGCCGATCTCTTTTTGCGCTCCTGCTCCGCCGACCGAGTAGGTGATAGTGAGCGGGCGCTTGGTGCGGAGCGTGCAGTTCTTTTTTCCGAGAAAGTGTTCTACGCTTCGCCGGTGATTCGTCCAGAATCTGTCGCTCGGATCAAGAATGCATAACCGCTGACCGACGTCCGATTTTACCGTGGCAAGATTTTTCCCGAGGAGGTCGAGTGGAAGAGGAAACCCTGTCAGGAAAATTCTTTCTTCCGGCACGCCGTACGATTTCAGCCGCTGCGCCGCTTTGCCGCATGGAGCGAAATAATTAATGCGGCTTTCCCACGGCTGCTTCGCCACCCATACCCGATTGATATCTGCATCGCAAATAATGCAATAGATCGGTTCGTGCCCCTGCATATCCGCCGCGATTGCCGGTGCAAAGTACGACGTGATCAACGGCAACGGCTTGGTGGAGATCTTCCTCATCATCCCGTCGCAAAGTCCACTCTTGATGTTGCGCTCCAACAGATCGACCTGATATGTACTGCGCGAGAGATTCCGGATCGGGTAGAATTCTGGTATGTGCATCATTGCGTCTAACATTGCGAAGATCGGTTTGCCGATCACCGGAACGCCTCGCGCCCGGGAAAACGATTCATATACTTCCAACAGGCGTTTCCATGATTTCTTTTCTTTCTCGCTCGATCCGTCATTCTTGCCGACAGTGATGAGCCCTCCTTCGGCGATCTTCTTCAATGGAAAGACCGCTCGTTGGTGCCCGTACCCCATATCGGCGGAGACGACCCACGCAGAGATAATTTTCAACGGTTTGGTTGGTTTTTTCTTGGACTTCATAATACACAAAGATACACAATATTTTGTTGGAAGGTTATCGGCATCGCCCGATCATGAGCTCAATGAGCGAAGGCACTTCGCCCCCTGCCACGTACACTATTTCTCAATCATCCCAATTTCTCACCATCCCTCTGTTATTGCTTCTAAAAACGAAACTCATTATACTTTCACCAAAGTTCCATCCCGCATGGTCGGCTGACAGAAGATGAATCGCTTTTACTAAAAGCGGATGGATACTATAACCGGTGTGCGTAGAGTATACAATTTTGATACGCATGGACGCTACAATGATGAATGACAATAGAGGAATATCCGACTATTCTGGAACTTGCCAAAGTTGTGGATCTGAATTACAAGGCAAGTTTTGCAGTACATGCGGGGAAAAGAAATTTAATCCCAAGCAGGATTTATCAATAATGAAGTTCTTAGAACATGGCATTGACATGTTCATTCATTTTGATTCTAAATTTTTCAAAACCTTTAAAAAACTTTTCTTCCATCCCGGAATGCTGACAAAATATTATATTTCCGGAAGCCGGGTATTGTACATGAAACCTGTGCAGTTATTTGTTTTTGCCAGTGTTCTATTTTATTTCCTGCTTCCTTCGGCAAATGCTTATTTTTCAGCGGTTGAAGAGTTAAACGGGAAATTTGGGGTTGGGAATATGATTCACTATAACGCCGATAATAAAATCATTGAGAAGTCAATAGAGTATCATGCGAGTAAAGAACGGGTGGTCCATAGCGTATATGTACAAGCGATACATTCGTCTAAATTATTTCTTTTCTCTATTTTACCTTTTTGGGCATTCATTCTGTTTGCATTGTTCTCTAAGTCAAATAAGTTCTATGTTTCACATGTGGTTTTTTCCATTCACTGTTTTTCATTCTTCATATTAATGCATATGATTTATTTATCTGTGCTGTCATGGTTTATGAACTCGGAGCCTCTTTCCTACCTGATTCCATTATTTTTCGTTTTTGCCTTATATGTTTTTTTTGCTGTCCGTAAGGTTTATCCATCGGGAATAATCGTTGCTCTTATGAAAAGCCTGGTCGTTTGTTTCTCATTTTTAATCCTGTTGGAACTTTATCGTGAATGCATTACAACACTGACTTTGATTTTTTTATAAATAGAAATGCTTGACCAATCCTATCGGTAAAGATGATTTCTGGATCGATACGCGAAGCAATTAAAAAGTTTTTACATGATTTAAAAAAGATAGAGAACTAAAACTACCGCCAACAGTGTATCATGCACTTTGCCGGGCGAAGCTCATTGAGCGAAGGCACTTCGCCCCTGCTCACGGGCTTGACATGTCAAGTCCCTACTCAAAAACTATTCATCGCTTTTCTCTCATTGCTTCTCAAACCAAAAAATATTAGACTTTACTCAAGTGGTCCCCACTCCTATTCTGTTGGGGATTCGATTCATCGCTCTTCTTGGGGACTATAGAAAAAGGAGAATCATGAAAAAAATATTCATAGTAACTTCTGCCGCACTGCTCTCTTTTTGTCTCCTCCTGACAGGGTGCACAGGATACTCTTCAAGTACAAAAGACAACATAACCATAAAAGACAACCTTGCATTACATGGGAGTTGTATCGTTTCAGGCAAAGTACTTGATAACAACACAAACGAACCGATCAGGGGAGCAAATATAGTAGTATTTTCCAAGCCAATGAGTACCGTCACGGATCTCTATGGACAGTTCGAGATCATCGACATACTGCCGGGAACTTACACGCTGCAGGTATTTTGTGTAGGCTATGTTCAAAGAGATATTCCGGACATCGAAGCAAAACCGGATAGACTCATTAAACTCGATATTAGACTGGAGCCGAGACCTGTTCATGGTGAGTAATTGAGCCAAAGAAACTTATTTTGCTGATATAACAAAGTTATATATCGGACGAAACTTCTTTCCCCCCTGCGTATTTTATATGCCTCATGGCTTCGCTGCTCACTTGCCCGCCATACTTTGTGGCGGGTCGATTCATCTGCTCATGGGCTCTTTTACTCATATACTCATCGACTCCCCTTGCTTCTCTTCCCAAAAACTACTACTCTTTACTCAAGTGGTTCCCACGCCAAACAATTTTGGGGGATTCGATTCATAGCTCTTCTTGGGGGAATGAAAATTAAACGATTTTTCACTATTTTTGTAATATGAATATATAAAGACAAAAACAAATATAAATCGGCATTTAAAAACGAGCTTGACAGGTTTGCTGATAAACTCGAAAAATACGTTTCTACAGACAATGGTGACTGGTCTGTAAAGGGTTTTATTGATGTTTACAAGAATATATACACTATTTCGTCGGACACTAAAATTGTTTCTAAAATCCTTGAGATACATATTTTTCCTCAAATCATACAGTTTGCCGATAGTATCGGCTATAATATCATTCTTGCTGAGAAACAAAACTGGTATCCTGACCTGACTTTCGTTCACAAGAAAAATGAAGTAGTAAAATTTGCCCTTGACATCAAAACGACTTTCAGACGAAACCATAAAACCGCTGGTTTTACATTAGGTAGTCATGGTGGTTACTTCAAAGTAAGGGACAAAGACAAGAACATTCAATTCCCTTACAATCAATATACAGGACATTATTGTTTAGGTGTTATATACACAAGAACAGACGTTAGTGAAGACCTGTCCGAAACAGAAATTTATCAAGTTAAAGAACTTCAGGAAAAATATGATACACCAAACAAAAAAATAGGTAAACGAGAAGTTACAACTGTAAAGAACCTCAAATCTATCACATCGGTTATTAAGGACTTTGACTTTTTTGCAGCCGAAAAATGGAAAATTGCAAGCGACAAACAAGGTTCTGGAAATACTGCTAACATTGGTTCAATATTCGACATCGCCGACCTCAAAAATGGAAACGGAATTTTCAGCCAATTAGGTGAAGAATGGTTTGATGAGTATTGGATAAACCATGGTTCTGCCTCAATGGTTAAAGATGGCAAACCAGTAAAAATTACGACCCTAAAAGATTTCTTGGAATTTAAAGGAAGAACCGATTTGTGGAAAAAGATAGTTACAAAATCATCTAATAAGAAAATGAAATGAGAGTAATTGTTCCACCTATAAAAAGTCAAGGCATAAAAACCAAGTTAGTTCCTTGGATTATGCAACTTGCCCCGAAAGTAAATGGCAAGTGGATAGAACCGTTTTTGGGAACTGGTGTCGTTGCATTTAATTCAGGTTGTAAAAAAGCCATTCTTAACGACACAAATCCACACATAATAAGCTTCTATAAGGGTGTGCAACAAAAGACAATTACCGCAACTTTAATGAAGAACTACCTTGAACAAGAAGGAGAAATTTTAAGCAAAGCAAATAACAACGGATACGAACATTATTTAAAAGTTCGGGCTCGTTTCAACAGTGGTGAATTTTCACCTTACGACTTTATTTTTCTTTCTCGTGCAGGCTTTAACGGTATGATGAGATTTTGAAGCAAAGGAAATTGGAATATTCCTTTTTGCAAAAAGCCCGACAGATTTGCACAAGCATACATAACCAAAATAACAAATCAGCTTGCGACAGTTTCTCAAATCATCCAACCCGAACCTAACTGGACTTTTTACAATAAATCTTTTGCTGACATTATTCCACTTGCGACAGAAAACGACATTATCTATTGCGACCCACCATACTATGGACGGCACGTTGACTATTACAACGGTTGGACAGAACAAGACGAAGAACTTTTATTCAACTTGCTAAGTGGAACAAAATCCAAATTTATTCTTTCAACCTGGCATCACAACGACTGGAGAGAAAACGGAATGATAAATAAGCTTTGGAGCAAATTTAACATTGTAACCAAAGACCATTTTTATCATAACGGTGGTAGCATTGAAAACAGACGGACAGTTGTTGAAGCACTTGTTTGTAACTTCGGCACAGACAGCTTTGCACAACATAACCACGGTTTGACAGAGAGAATAAAAGTTGAACAATTGGCATTCCACCTTTACGAATAACAAGAAGCACTGGCTATTACAGCCTATTTAAAATGTTTCTTTTGAATCTCCTCCAAAAAAGATTTGAGCAACCTGCAGCTTCACTCCTCGTAACCTCTGCGAATTCGTCACCACACTCACGGAACTCAATGCCATTGCTCCGGCGGCAAACATCGAGTTGAGCATGCCAATCGCCGCCAGCGATGTGCCGAAAAATAAAATTGACACAGCATTAAAATAAGATTAGAATAGTATGCAAACAAAATGATAGATATATCCAAAGTGACCGATTATTTATACGTGGGCTCCAGAATCGGGAAGGAACAAGCCGATGAATTGAAGGCGCTCAATTTTAACCTGATTATTTCCATGATCGGGCAAATGCCGCCTGACAAAATCTATACCCTCCCTCCCTTTCAAACCTTATGGATAAAAACGTACGATACATTTTTTACTCCCATCTCAATCAAGAAACTGCTGGTGGGGGTTGAGGCAGCGTTGCCTATTATTCAAAACAAAGGCAAGCTCTTCGTATTTTGCATGCAGGGCAAACGCCGAAGCGTTGCTATGGCCGCCGCCATCCTTATCAGTATGGGTCATACCGGCGAACAGGCCATCGACTTATTGACCACTGCCCGTACGGTAGCTGATCCAAGAAGATGGTATATCCGAAAGCAAATCAAAGTCTTTGAAAAATATTGGCGGAAAAGAGAATTGCAGTGGAAAAGAAAATAAAAAATATTCACATCATTATTAATCCCGCCGCCGGAGAAGAAGAAGCTATCTTGCCTTTTATCAATGCGTCCATGAAAGAAGCCGGCATTACGTGGGAAGCATTCATTACCCACGAGGCGGGCGATGGGATCAAGTTTGCCAGGGCTGCCGTCAAGAAAGGAGTCGATGCCCTCGCTGTGTACGGCGGCGACGGCACAATCATAGAGGCAATCAGCGGCCTGATTGAATCAGAAATTCCTCTGATTATTCTGCCCGGAGGGTCTGCAAATGTCGTGGCCACTGAACTTGGCATACCCAAAGATTTTAAAGAAGTCTGTAATCTCCTGGTCCACGGCTCGCTAGAGGCGAAAACCATCGATGTGGGGCAGTTCGATGAACATTATTTTATTACAGGATTAAGCATTGGTTTTGGGGCGGATTTGGTGAAGGGCGCGGATCGCGAGACCAAAAACAAGATTGGCATCCTCGCCTATTTTCTATCAGCAGCCGCGGCATTAAAGAAAACTAAAAAAACCATCTACCGTCTAAAAATCGATGGACAAGAGTATAAACTTCAAGGTTTAACATGTATTATTACGAATACAGGGAATCTCGGGTTTACTAAAATCTCTTTGGATAAGCATATAGATATCAGCGATGGGTTCTTGGATGTTGTAATTTTGCGAAAAGCGAATCTCAGCCTGTTGAAGCATGTAGTGGTCACCTTGCTGAAACGGGAACGTCCGCACAATTTGGAATTAGTGCAGCACTGGCGAGGCAAAGATATCAGCGTTTCCTCAACCCCCAAACAAACGGTTCAATGTGATGGCGAGGTATTAGAAGAAATGCCTCTTCATATCAAAATCATTCCGGGGGCGATCAAGGTTTTGGTTCCCAAAGAAAAGAGCAAAGTCGTTGAATAAACATCTGATGGGTTTTTATGCCTTAATCGTGGTGAGTATTATTGGATTGACTATTTTTGTCCAGAATCATCCAATATCCAGCTTTGATCTCCACATGACCCAAGAAATTCAGGAACAAAGGGCTTGGGATCTTACGCTCCCGATGAAATTCATTAGTGTTTTTGGCGATGCTGAAGTTGCGCCTCTTTCGATCATCATTGCTTCATTATTTTTCTTTCTCACTTATCGCCGGCGAGAGGCTTACTTTACTCTCGCTGTCATTATTCCCGATCTCTTCAATATGTTGATTAAAATATTAATCCATCGCCCCCGGCCAACATTGGAAAATGCTAAAATATTCTTAAGTTTTAATCAATCCAGTTTCCCCAGCGGGCATGTTGTTCATTATGTTGTATTTTTTGGTTTTCTTTTAACGGTGATGATCGTGGACAAAAATATTTCGACAGTTTGGAAAATTTTTATTGGCATCCTTTCTACTTTTTTAATCCTCTCTGTTTCAATCTCCCGGATTTATCTTGGCGCCCATTGGACCACGGATGTGATAGGGGGATATTTATTCGGCTTTGTTTACCTGGGGATCATCCTTAAATATTATTTTAAATATCCCATGTTCAAACGTCCTTAGGCAGTATGGTCTTCGACATCTGGGCGATATCCGGGGACACAACTCTCACTAAAATAAAAAATCTGAACAACCTACAATTTCATCCCTCTTAATCTCAGCGAGTTCGTCACCACACTCACGGAACTCAAAGCCATCGCTCCGGCAGCAAACATCGAGTTGAGCATACGCCTCCCTCCCTGCCCCACTTCCGTTCTGTTATAACTTTCCGGCTGTTCCACCAACATCACACGGTTACAAGTAAGCAAAATAAAGATTCCCACTTGCGCAGGAATGACAAATTCTTTTTTGTGATTTTTACACAAGCCCGCGATCATCGATCGCAGCTACAAAATATTTCTTCTACGTCCACGAAATCGACAGAAGTAAAACCTGTCAAAGCAAGGCAAACTCTAATCCTTTTATACATCGTAATCCAAACGAGAATTACATCGTATCCGTAATCTCAGTTCAACCTTGAGATAATGTAATTCGATTTCGCATGCATTTCTTTCTGCCGCTTTCTTTGTGCTTCAAAGAAAGCGACAAAAAGCTCATCGAGCGAAGTGATTTACCCAACATTTTTCTTTACACCTTCACCCCTGTTTACCAGCATTTAGGACGGGCATTCGGGTAGTTTCAGCAGAATGTCGTGTGAATGTCGGGTATACGTAGTTGGATTGCCTCATAAAAATGTATATTTTAAACCAAAAAGAATTTTATGAAAACCGGACAATTAATAAAAGAACTAAGATTAAAAAAGGGCTTGACGCAGGAAGATCTTGCGGCAAAGACTTATATTAGTGCACGGACTATACAGCGCATTGAAAATGACGAGGTAGACCCCAGAGCATACTCCCTTAAGATCATAGCCGCAGCATTAGAGGTAGATTTCGAGGTATTAGCGAACTGTGACAAGGGGGTTTCCGAAGATGCCAAACCGGATTACAACAACCTCTGGCTGGCGTTACTGCATTTGAGCGGTTTATTCATCCTGCTTATCCCACCTGTTATTATATGGTTTTGGAAAAAAGACAAAATCAAAAATATGAGAGAACAAGGGATCGACGTCATTAATTTTCAACTGAGCATGTTGATATTCTTAGTCCCATCGGGCATTCTCGCCGTCTTTCTCATAACGATTCCCATAATAATTTTCATCGGATTATTCAGTACGGTTGTCATTATTGTGAATACCATCAAAGTCATAAATAATCAACCGTATAAATATCCAATGACAATAAAGATATTGAAACCATGAAATGGTAATGAAAGAAAATATTATGAAAAGAAATTACTTAAGTATTACGTTATTTCGCCTTTTTACAATACAGATTCTTTTTTTCTGCAGTCAAGGAATAGTCTTCTCACAGAAAACAGAAATCATTACTTTAAAAGACCTTCGTCAGCATATGGATTCTATTGCATCCGATGCTACTGAAGGCAGGTTTACAGGTTCTACCGGATATATAAAGGCTGCACAATATGTTTCAAATGTATTTCGGGAAGCGGGATTGAATCCGGGTTGCACCAATGGAAATGGAGAAAAAACCTATTTCCAGCCTGTGCCTTTTATCCGTAATAACTATGGTTCAGCCACCTCTTTAACAATATGGAAAAATGGAAAGAACAAAACCTTCGGTCACGCGGCAAGCAATTTCATCATTTTAAATCCCGGAATACAGTATAAAAACATCCCAATGGCTTCTCCGGTATTTATTGGCTATGGCATTCACGAACCAGAATATGGATGGGATGACTATGCAGGTTTGGATGTTAAAGGGAAATGGGTAATTCTATTAAATGGAATACCACCAGATGATACAATTAATCCGGTATTTCCCGACAATCTGCGTAAACAATATGCTGATTGGGATAATTGTGAGACACTTAAATACAATTCACTTATTAAGCATAAAGCAGCCGGAGTGATAGTTTTACCCAATAAATACACAATTGAAAACTGGGAAAGTACTGTATTGCGAAATTACAGGTTCAATTATATTCACTACGCTGAAGCCGATGCGAACAAGAAAGTTACACCTGAACGCATTTTGCCTTATATCCTCATTCAGGCCGAACTCGCTCAATTACTTTTAGCCGACCAAAACTATGATCCTATGGCTCATAAAGGCAGCTATCACTCATATATTTTAAACAATACTGAAATTAGTGTTACTATTGATTGTAAAAAGGAATTCATTCATTGTTATAACGTTGTTGCAATCGTCCCTGGAACCGATACTGCCTTAAGAAACGAGTATATTACCGTTGGTGCACACCTTGACCATCTTGGTAAAATTGGAAATCATGTATATAATGGCGCAAACGATGATGCAAGCGGATGTGTCATTATTCTCGCAGCGGCTAAATCAATTGCGTTAAATCCTCCCAAAAGGCCTGTACTATTTGTGCTTTTTACAGGAGAAGAATTGAATTTAATCGGCTCCACGCATTTTGTTAAACATCCCCCGATCCCTGTAGAACATATTTTACTCAATATAAATATTGAACAAGTGGGAAGTAAGAACCGCACATTCCCGGGTATTTGGGCTATCGGCTCTCCGCAATTTAGAGGAAGTTTTTATGAATCGGGAAACTTTTTTAGTAGTACTGAGCTCAAATATGATTCGATCGACGCAATGGTCGATGTTATTAGTAGTTGCGACACATATAGTTTTTACGGTCGAAAGATACCATCAATATTATTAGGGTCGGGAGGGTTTAGTGAACACCATACAGTACAGGATAAAATTGATTTAATAGATTTTGAACACTTATCCAAAGCAGCAAAACTGTTGCATTCATTTATCATGAAATTAGGAAACAAATAACAATAATTAAGGGTAAATAGAAATTATGAAATATCAAGTATTGTACTTAGCATTTCTAATTATTTGTGCTATAAATAATTCAATAGCACAAGATAGCACAAAAATAAACTTAACGTATCTTGACAAAGTACCTCTTTGGCTTGCTGAAAATAAAGTGCCATGTGTCGGGATTGGCATAATAGAAAATGGAAAGTTGAAGTATGTAAAAGTATTTGGAGAGCTTCAACAAAACGTTCCTGCACCTAAAAATGCAATTTTTGAAATAGCATCGATGGTTAAACCTGTTGTAGCAATGTTAACATTGAAATTGGTACAGGCTGGCCAATGGAATTTAGATGAACCTCTTGCCAAATATTGGGTTGACCCAGATTTATTAGATGATACCTTGCATAATAAACTTACTACCCGCCACGTGTTAACACACCAAACAGGGTTTCCCAACTGGCGAAATGGGAAACTAAGGTTCGAGTTTGAGCCTGGAACCAAATACCAATATTCGGGAGAAGGTTTGGAGTACTTAAGAAGAGCGTTAGAAAGTAAGTTTAAAAAAACATTAGTGCAATTATCCGATTCAATTTTATTTAAGCCATTGGGAATGAAAGATACCAGATATTCCTTTGACGAAAATATGGATATAACTCGTTACGCTATACCGCACGATGGACTAGGTAATAAATATGAAATATCAAAAAATAGAGGGGTAAATGCTGCCGCACTTTTGCTTACCACAATTGAAGATTATTCCAAATTTATGATTTACGTAATGAATGGGGCAGAGCTTTCGCCAAGTTTATATGATGATATGATACTATCACAAGTGGCAGAAAAAAAACATGTAGGGAGAGGATTAGGTTGGGAAATAGTGTCTGATTTACCTAATGGAGAGTTCACGTTACAGCATGGAGGCAGTAATATGGGGGTTAAAACAATGTGTATTATTTTACCAAAATCTAAACGGGGCGTTGTGGTTTTCACAAATGGAGAGAATGGCATAACTGTTTATAATAATATTATAAAGGAGTCACTGGATGAAGGCCAACAGATTTTAGATTTTACCAATGGAGTTTACAATACTCCTTCTATTGTTAAACTATCCAATGAAATTTTAGAAAGATATATTGGCACTTATGCCCGGTCAGACATAAAAGGGTGGAATATAAATATTACAAAAGAGGGCGATATATTAAAAGTATCTGGAGAAAGCTTGCCTATAATGGATTTCTTACCCTATGCAGAAGATAAATTCTTTATGAAAGGGTATGGATTTCAATATGAATTTATTAAAGATGAAACGAATAAGGTTATAAAATTGAATATTTATGAAAATGGCAAATTATTACTCGATGCCAAAAAGATAAAATAAGAAATGAAAAGATTCTCCTATAAATTTCCAGCTGTTTCAGCAATATCACGTCAGCCATGAAGCAAAATAAAGATTCCCGTTTGCACGGGAATGACTATGAAAGCATCAATGTATTGAAGCAAGTAGAAAAAACACCCTACAGCTTCACCACTCGCAACCTCAACGAGTTCGTCACCACGCTCACGGAACTCAGCGCCATGGCTCCGGCGGCAAACATCGGGTTAAGCATGCCGAACGCCGCCAGCGGTATGCCGATACTATTATAGACAAATGCCCAGAAAAGATTCTGTTTGATCGTGCGCATGGTCTGCCGGGAAAGACGAATCGCCCGAAGAACTCCTCTGAGATCGGATTTCATCAAGGTAATATCCGCCGTTTCCATGGCTATGTCCGTGCCGGTTCCTACGGCGATGCCTACGTCTGCCTGCACCAGCGAAGGCGCATCGTTCATACCGTCTCCCACCATGGCAACGATCTTCCCCTCCGACTGAAGCTCCTGAATCTTCGCGGCTTTTTCCTGCGGCAGGACTTCCGCAAATACTTGGTCGATGCCGGCTTGTGCGGCAATTGCATGCGCAGTGCGGGAGTTGTCGCCCGTGAGCAGAACGAGTTCGAATCCCATCTCTTTCAATTCCGCCGCCGTTTTGTTCGATGCCGGACGAAGCGTATCCGCAACGGCAATCATGCCGATAAGTTTTCCATCTGCGGCAACAAGAATCGGTGTTTTGCCTTGCTCTGAGAAGCGGATGATAGTGCTTGATGCAGGCGCGGTATCTATAGATGCATCCCGCATCATTTTTTCGCTGCCAACAACTGCCTTCCGGCCGTTCACAATTCCTTCTACACCGAATCCTGTGTGAGAGTTGAACGAATCCGTTTCGTCCAAACCGAGAGAACGATTCTTCGCTTCCCGCACAACGGCTTCACCCAGCGGATGCTCGGATTTATTTTCCAGCGAAGCCGCCAAACGCAGAACTGTCTGTTCATCATTACCGTTGAAGCCCTGAATATCCGTCACCGATGGCGTACCGGAGGTGATGGTGCCGGTCTTATCAAACACAATAGTATTTATTTTGTGCGCCCGCTCGAGACTTTCTGCATTCTTGATCAGCACTCCGAGCGACGCTCCTCTGCCTGTGCCGACCATAATCGCCGTAGGCGTTGCAAGTCCGAGTGCGCACGGGCATGCGATCACAAGCACTGCAATTGCATTCATTAATGCGAATGCTAATCCGGCGCCAATCGCGAAATACCAAATGCAGAACGCCGCAAGAGCAATCATCATGACAACAGGCACAAAGACCGAAGCGATTTTATCCGCAAGATGCTGAATGGGAGCTTTGGAGCCCTGTGCTTCTTCTACAAGATGCGTAATGTGCGCAACAACCGTATCGGCGCCGACAGCAGTTGTACGGAATTCAAAACTGCCATTTTTGTTGATGGTGCCGCCGATAACTTTATCGCCCATATTTTTTTCAACAGGAATACTTTCGCCGCTTACCATCGACTCATCAATAGAAGAAATTCCCTTAAGAATCACACCATCGACCGGAATACGTTCGCCGGGGCGCACGAGTAGAATATCGCCGACAATAACTTCGGAAATTGAAATTTCAATTTCTTTATTATCTTTGATGATCCGCGCGATTTTCGGTTGAAGTCCCAATAGTAATTTTATTGAATCGGACGCTTTATGTTTTGCACGAGCCTCGAGCATTCTTCCCATTAGAATCAGTGTGATGATTACCGCTGCTGAATCAAAATACACAGCGTGTACATTTGTCCCTGCTGGAAACCATTGTGGAAAAAGCACAATAGCGGTGCTGTAGAGAAATGCCGCTCCGGTGCCGACGGCAACCAGCGTATTCATATCCGCCGCAAAGTGCTGCGCCAATTTCCATGCCGGTTTGAAAAAACGCTTCCCTGAAACGATCATCACCGGTGTCGTGAGAATCAGTAGAAGTTTATTTACTTCATCCATCGACAGAGGAACCAAGGACATAAACCATGACGTCATGCTCAGCATATTGATAAGCATGATCGGAATGGCAAGTACGAGGCTGAAGAGAAATTCTCGCTTTAATTGGCGATAGGATGTCTCCTGATGAGATTCTACCGAAGCTTGTCCTTGTGTTTGGCTGAGAGAACCTTCGAAGGATTTTTGGGGAATTGATAATTTGTATCCTGCGCCTTCGACAGCTTTTGCCAGAACCTCAAGAGACGTCTTTGCCGGATCAAAAGAGAGAGCTACTGCTTCTGTCGCAAGATTGACATTGGCGGTTTCAACGCCGTCGATTTTTTTTAATGTTTTCTCAACCCGCGCAACACAGCTAGCGCAGGTCATCCCCTCCACGGGCAATGTCAGCGTTGAGATATGGTGTGCTGCATCATTCATGCAATGACAACGACCTTATATCCGGCTTCTTCTACTTTTTCTGAAAGGACATTGGCAATTTTGTCGTCATCGTACCACACGCGCGCCTTCCCTATTTGCACTTCTTCCACTTGGAGGCCGTCTACTGATTCGAGAGCTTGCTTCACATGCATAACACAGTGACCGCAGCTCATTCCTTGTATCGTTAATTCGTGGGATTTCATACATTCTTCTCTTTCTTATGTTAGATAGTCGATTTTATAAAACGGTTCTTTTTATCATGAACAATGGAACAAATAAGATGGTTTCAGAGTTATTATATAAAGACAAAAAGCATCGGCGATCTTTTTCAATGTATTCTAATTGTTGAAGGGTCATGGTAGATATGCTCTATGACGTGATTGACAGTTTCAATTGGATTCCTGATGTAAATATAGTTATTCTCAACTTGGAACAAAAACAGAAACATCGAACAACGCTCACAAAGGAGGAATATCTATTATGGAAGAAAAACAACAAAAACTAACAACGGCATCCGGCAGGCCATATTCCGAACATGAAAACACTCAAACCGTCGGTCCGCGGGGACCCATTTTAGTGCAGGATTATATTCTGCACGAGAAGATGGCACATTTCAACCGGGAGCGCATTCCTGAGCGCGTGGTACATGCAAAAGGAACCGGCGCCTATGGAACATTCACCGTCACCAACGACATAACACAATACACACGTGCGAAAATATTTAACACCATAGGAAAGCAAACACGCGTGTTTCTCCGCTTCAGTACTGTCGGCGGAGAAAAAGGAAGCGCCGACACGGAACGCGATCCACGCGGATTTGCCATGAAATTTTACACCGAAGATGGTAACTGGGACTTGGTGGGAAACAATACGCCTGTCTTCTTCATTAAAGATCCTAAAAAATTCGACGACTTTATCCACACGCAAAAAAGAGACCCGCGCACGAACTGCAAAAGTCCGGCGATGATGTGGGATTTCTGGAGCCTTAACCCGGAAAGTCTCCATCAAGTTGTCATTCTTATGAGCGACCGCGGTACACCATATTCGTATAGAAATATGCACGGATTTGGAAGTCACACTTATTCTTTCATCAACAAGAACAATGATCGGTTCTGGGTAAAATTTCATTTCAAGACTCATCAAGGAATAAAAAACTTTACCGATGCTGATGCCTCAGCAATGAAAAGCAAAGATTCGGATTGGGCACAGCGCGATCTTGTCGAAGCTATCGATCGTAAAGAATTTCCCAAATGGGCTGTCAAAATTCAAATTATGACGAACGATCAGGCAAAAACATTTCGCTGGAATCCATTCGATTTAACAAAAGTGTGGCCGCACAAAGAATATCCATTGATAGATGTGGGAGTTATGGAATTGAATCAAGTCCCCGACAATTATTTTGCTGATGTGGAACAATCGGCATTTGCTCCGGCCCATGTGGTTGATGGTATAGGATATTCACCGGATAAAATGCTCCAGGGTAGACTTCTTTCCTATCCTGATGCACATCGTTATCGTCTTGGCGCCAATTATGAACAAATTCCGGTTAACAAATGTCCCTACGCAGTAAACAATTATCAAAGGGACGGTTCTATGCGTGTGGATGGAAACGGCGGAAGCAGTCCCAATTACTTCCCCAACAGCTTCGACAATATCAAGATCGATGAAACCACAAAAGAACCGGCGTGGCAGCTTGACTCGACGGAAGCGAATTGGTTCGACCGTAATGCTGAAGGTGAAAATGATCATTACACACAGCCCGGAAATTTATTCCGGCTCATGACCGATCAGGAAAAAAAGAATACGGTCAGCAACATTATCGGTTCGATGAAGGGAATAGATGGTGAAAAGAAAATAGAAATTATCAATCGCCAATTGTGCCATTTCTTCCGTGCCGATGCCAATCTTGGTCTTGGAGTAGCTAAAGGTCTTGGTGTGAATGTGGAACAATTTTTTCAGAAAAAATAGAAGGCATTGCAGCAGACCTACAAACATCCACGATAATATAGGTGAAGTTTGAGCTATTAGATTCCATCGCTGATCATTTGATAATCAATGCGATATTCCTTACTATATAAAATGAAGCATATGTTGATACAATATCGCCGCGAGTTGCGTATCGTTGTCCCAGCGCTGATGCTGGTACTGCTTCTGACAAGCATCGCCATCAGTGCATTCCACAATCACCATGATTGCGAGAACCCGGATGCCTGTGCAATTTGTACCTTCCAGGTTTCCAGTTGCACATTGTCTCTTGATACCGCGTTAGGCTCCGATCATTATCTTGAACCTGTTCTTCTTTCCTTTATCACTCTTCCCGAAAGAGTCTCGCATCCGTTCCATACGCTTGTTTTCGCTTCCCACGCTCCTCCTCAATTCTGTTAATCTCTTAATAAAGAATTATACCGATTCCCCACATGTTTTTAAGAGCGGTGGAATTCGGTTCATTTGATACTGCATCCTGAACAATGATGTTCTTGTCGTTGCTTGTAGTATCATAACAAAAATTTGAGGAGTTCTTATGAAGTTGAAAAAAACATGCCTTTCAGCATTGGTTCTATTATTATTTCTTTGGCCGGGCGGATTGCTTCGCGCACAATCGAGAGAAGGATCTGCCTTCGATCAGTCTAAATTTGTCCCGGATATCGCACTCATTCTCGATGTCTCCGGTGTTGCACGGGACATGGCGGATCAAAAATATTACTCTCTTACCATTCCCGGTTTCAGCTTTCCGTTTCTGAACCAGCCGAGTTCTTCCGGATTGAATGCACACCGCGGAATGAATTTCAATTATGGTGAATTGTCTTTGTATTCCGTTGTCGATCCGTATTTCGATCTCTTTGCCGTTATCGACCTTGCACCGGAGAGCGCCAGTCTGGAAGAGGCGTATTTTACGACAAGGAAACTTCCGTATGGTTTTAAGATAAAGGCAGGAAAGTTTCTCGCGAGCTTCGGCAGGATCAACGAGCAGCATGAACATTTCTGGGACTTTGCCAACCGGCCGCTTATTGCGACAGCGTTGTTCGGGGAGGATGGGCTGAATGAAATTGGCGCACAAGTTACGTGGGTTGCACCGACCTCATTTTTCCTTGTGTTCGGTGCAGAAATGTTGAACGGTGCAAACGAACAAAGCTTCGGTACCACAGGTTTCGACGATCCGAGAGGCAGCGTTGCCATCGATGCCGTGCAAGGACCGAATCTTTTTATAGGATTTATTCGCTCGTCATTCGATATCGAGGATGCTTCGATCTTATTCGGTATCTCCAACGCGATGGGAACGACAAGAAACGATCAGGGTTATTCTGGAGGGATGGGAAATGCGGTCGATGCAAACACCGATATTGTTGGCGGCGACCTGACCGTTAAATATTCTCTCGATGCGATCCGCTTTGTTTCACTCCAGAGTGAATATATGTATCGCGTAATGAACGGAACGGAATACACGGATAATTATTTCTCGAACCTCGTTCTTCCGCCGAGCCAGCTGGACAAGCATAATTCCGGCTTTTATGCGCAGGTTGCTGCCAAGCTCGACCAGCTCTGGGAAATTGGCGTACGGTACGATCTGCTGATGCAGAACGATGTCTCACTCGGTGGCGCGGACCAACACATGCCGTCGAATCTTCCGCGGTATTCTGCAATGATCGAATATAATCCTACGGAATTTTCGCGGATTCGCTTTCAATTCGACAGGGACGAGAGCCGTTACATACAATCTTCCGGAGGATTGTCCCGCCAACCGTATACACAAATTATTTTACAAGCAAATTTGACCATCGGAGCTCATGGCGCCCATGCATTCTAAAGAAAAAATATTTCTCATTTATTTATGGAGTATCATATGAAGTTATCTAAAATTATTCCGCTGTTGCTGTTGTGCGTGCAGACAGCATTCACGGGGCAGCTGCAGGTTGTGGCGACCTACGGTTACATCGGCGACATCGTTCAGCGCATCGGCAAGGATCGTGTGGAAGTAGTTGTACTGGCACGGGGAGATTATAATCCGCATGTGATTATCCCCAAACCGTCGTACATCGCCAAAGTACGAAGAGCCGATCTTCTCGTCATCAACGGAGGACAATTAGAGATCGGATGGCTGCCTCAAATTATCAAACAGGCAAACAACGGCGCCGTGCAGCCGGGGGAACGGGGATTTCTCGACCTCTCCATGCATGTGCATTTGATCGACGTGCCGACGAGCGTTTCCCGTGAACTCGGCGATGTGCACCCGGAAGGGAACCCGCACTTTTTCATGGATCCTGATAATATTCCGGTCGTCGCAAAAGCTATAACCGAACGGTTGAGCGAACTCGATCCCGATAATCAAGCTTTCTATGAAGCGAACAATAAGGAATTGTACACCCTCTGGCAGCAAAACATGAAAGTGTGGGAAGAGAAATTGAAACCGTTCAAAGGAGAAAAGGTCATCGAGTATCACAAGATCTTCGATTACTTCTTAAATCGGTTTGGATTTGTCATCGCGGGCACCATTGAGCCGCTGCCCGGAATTCCACCGACAACAAAGCACATCGCCGATGTCGAGAAATTGATCGAGCGGGAACAGGTGAAGTTTATATTTCAGGATGTATACAATCCGCAGGATGCATCGTTATATTTATCGAAACGGCTCAATGTAAAACTTATCGTTCTGCCGCATGATGTCGGAGCGGTGAAAGAGGCCGACAATGTGTTCAGCGTGTTTGATGAGATCATAAGGAGAATAACACAATGATCGACATACTTCTTTCAGCATTTCTTCTCTCAGTCGTTTTACTCGGGATACATTCTTACTTTGGACTCGAGATTATCAAGAGAGGAATCATCTTCACCGATCTCGCCATCGGCCAAATGTCGGCTTTGGGCGCCGCACTTTCGATTCTCTTCTTCGACGGCCTGTTTATCTATCCGCTTTCACTTGCTTTTGCATTACTTGCAGGCCTTGCCATCGCGATCGCAGCCAAGCGTACCGTATCGCATGAAGCATTCATCGGACTTCTGTATGCGTTTGGAATTTCAGGCGTGTTTATCATTCTTTCCAAATCCGCGCATGGAATGGAGATGTTCGACAAGTTGATGGCATCCGATATTCTCTTTACGCCATGGCCGGATATTATCGAGACGGCGATCATTTATGCCCTGCTCGGACTGATACTCGTCTTCGTCTATCCGCGCATGAAAGGATTCTGGAAAGATACGCTCTTCTTCGTTTCATTTGCGGCTACGGTCACAAGCTCCGTTCGATTGGCCGGAGTGCTCATCGTTTTCGCGCTCCTCGTCGCGCCAGCATATGTTGCATTGAGGATCAATAAAGGAAAATTACTTCTCACTGCATGGATTATTGGAACATGTGTGAATTTGGTTTCGATACTCGTATCCTACAATCTAGATCTGCCCACCGGATACACACTCGTGTTTTTTCATGCACTGCTGGCTTTGAGCGTGTCGATTTTATTTCCGGTGACGAAAAAGAAGGAGCAAGAGGCGACGTAGCTGTTTCCATTCCTATGGAACTTTTCTACGACATTATCGTTACCATATAACAAGTTTATCATATAAAATGATAATTCTAACAAGAAGTAAAATATTCGCACTCTTTCTTATTGCCAGCCATCTTCTAGGCTTCGGGCTTCATTCCGTATTTCACAATGATCTCATAGTTTTCTCCGGTTCACAGGAACACCAGGTTTTCCCGCATGAAGACGCCGATCACTGCAAACACATTCCGTTATCGGAACATTCCGAGTGCCCAATATGCCTCTCTCATCAGAGCAGAATTGCTCCTGATCAAAACCCATTTTATAGCGGTCAACTTCAGATTGTAGGTAAGACGGGAATTGTTCCAACGGCTCCATCTCTTCAAATCGATCTTTTTGGATCATTCTCTCGACGCGGTCCTCCTTTTCTTCTCGGTTAAAAGTATTTTAACAATTTAAAAAACAGAACTCCAGAAGGTTTTCTTTTAGGAGTTTGCATCTATTCTTATATCGAGGAGAAGGAAATGCGTTTAATTATTATTCTTACAACCTTGGTTGTATTCTTCACTTTTACTTTTTCACAAAATTTATCAAACCCAATAGCATATCATAATTATTTATTGAAACCATCGTCCGAAGAACCAGATAAATCAAATTTAGATCCAAGTGGGAATGAACGCGGCATTCAATGGAAAGTTACAGTAATCGATTCGAGCGGAAATGGGCCTATTGAGCTCGCACGTGTCGTACTAAAACGAAATGGAAAATTTATTTCGGAAGAAGTAACTACTCCTGCTGGGCAAGCGCGATTTCGCGACGTTGCGTCTGGTAAATACGTTGTTCAAGCATGGTTTGTCGGTTACAGGACATTTACAGACACGGTTATAATCGATAATAAACATACTACATATCAGATATTTCTACGCTCACAAGGAAACTCTTTAAAAGAAGTGGAAGTTGTTGGACAACGCGAGCTTGCCGTTACAAGTATCAACCTCAATACAGGCAATCAAGTGTTTGAATCTGAAACATTTCATGCTGCACCAATTGCTCAGATGACGAACTTGGTACAGGAAAACATTTTGGGAGCAGCACGCGCTCCGACAGGCGAGGTGCATATTAGAGGCCAGCATGGAGAATTCACATACTATGTCGACGGCCTTCCTGTCCCGCTTGGCGTATTCGGCGGACTCAATGACGTTGTCGATCAAAAAGTTATCGATCATGCTACATTCATCACGGGAGGATTTACGGCGGAATACGGTGGGCAAAATGCCGCAATCATTGACCTGAAAAATCGAGTTCCAACCGGAGAGTTCCATTTTGATGCGTCGACATTTGTAGGAAGCTATTTAGTGTCTGGTAATGCATCCGAAGAATCAGAACGAGTTGGGCCGTTTCGTGCATTGAATTCCAACGGTCAGGCATTATCGATGAGCGATCATGTTGGTGATCTCGGTCTCTTTATTTCAGGTTCGCGACAGGAATCCGACCGCCGCATCGATCAACCAGTCGAGCAACTTTTCCATGACCACGGGCAGGATTATTTTCTCTATGGCAAAGCCGATTATGTCTTGAGCGATGTTGACTATGTAACGGCAAATTTAAATTTTGGAAAAACGAACACGCAGCTCCCGTTTGATTCTGTGGAACAAATTACCAACGACATGCAGACCACTTCAAACTCGTTTCAGACTCTTTCATATTTCCGTACTATTAACTCAGAAGCCGACCATGAAGCAAACTTTTTTGCTGGTGTTTATGCGCGGGAAGGCGGTTTGGTATACTCTCCGGGCAGCAACGATCCGGCTCTGTCTCAATTTGCAGGAGACACGACGCACAGCTATCTGATTGCAGAGAATCGGAGTTTCACAACGTTTGGTATACGGTCGACATACGACAAGAGGATTTCTCACGAGTTTATGTACAAAGCTGGCTTTAACTTCAGTGCAACGAATGGAACAGAAAATTTCACTTCACATGATTCTGCCGGCAACGCAGGCCCTTCTTTGGTAACTGATTTTAACGGATCGGATTTTGGCATGTTTTTGCAAGCAGAATGGCATCCTATGGAATGGACATCGTTCGAGTTCGGCGCTCGCTATGACCAACACATTGCTCCGGATATGCATCTTCAAAGTCAAATAAGTCCACGCATCCGTTGGAATTTTTTGATTGATGAAGACAATACGGCATATTTATATTATGGACGCATGTTTATGCCGAATAATATAGAGGGGTTGAAATCTATTGCGGTGAATTTCAATGGCTCAGACGTTACGCTGGTGCCAACGTTGCCTGAACGGGATGATTTTTATGAAGCAGTACTCACGCATCTATTCACATTCGGTTTGCGCAGTAAGGCCGGTGTGTTCTACAAATATGCCACGCCAGGGGTAGATGATCAAACCATTGGATCGTCTGCAATCAAAACTCCCGTGAACATTGCACAAGTACGGACAACGGGTATAGAGCTCGGACTTTCGTACAGCGATCCCGTGATTCCTTTCTCCGGTTATCTCAACACATCGATCATTCATGCTTATGGAACCGGTCTCATTAGTGGTGGTTTTCTTCCACTCGATGATGACGGGCCTGCAACAGATCTCGATCACGACCAGAGACTTTCTGTCGTTGCAGGAATTAATTATCAACCTCAGAACTGGTTTGCCAATCTTGTTGCCATTTATGGATCAGGCCTTACGAACGGGAATGCAATCACATTTGGAACAGGATTATTCGATTTTAATCAGGCAGCGCATACAACTCCATCTTGGATTATCAATATTGGCGGCGGATATACATTCCATTTAGAAGGAAGTGCTACACTTGAGCCTTCCATTTATGTCACCAATTTACTCGACAACGAGCATTTGATTAAAGGCGCATACTTCAGTGCAGCAAGTTGGGAAGAACCGCGAAACGTTGTATTGAAGATCGCTTATCATATTTAAAAACAATTTTTAATGATTAAACGGGGAGTGAATAAGCAATCACTCCCCTCGATATATAATTTGATTCTCTGATATGAGAACAATAAAAGTATATAGGTTTGTAGTTGCAATTGTTATCTTGTCTTTACATTGGTTTAGCGGGAATGCACAAGAAGCCATTCACAGAAATAAATCCATCCAAACTATTCTATCGATTCTGAATCCCAATCAAAGTCCGACAACTGAAATCAAGACGATCAAAAGCACCACACCACTTGTTGCGCTTTCTCATTTGCGTTGGAACCAACTTTCTCCACAATCCAAAACATTCATTACCCAAACGTTGCAAGCAACCGAGACCCAAAAGAACCGGCTTAGTCCTTCCGGTAGATTTAGAATTCATTACGACACAACAGGGAGCGATACTCCTGCATTGTTGAATGCCGACCAAACCCAAGCATTGCCCAATACATACGAAGAATACGTCGATTCGGTCGGAGCGGTATTCGATTATTGCTGGATATTTCAAATCGATTCTCTCGGATACAATCCTCCTGCTCCACACATCGGACCCAGCGGAAATCCAGAATATGACATCTATATTGAAAACATAGGTTCTGATACATTTGGTTACACAAATTGGGATGACAGTATGCAAGTTGCTTCGCCGCCCAACAATGCACCACGCTACTGGACATATACAGTTGTTGACAATGACTTTCTTGAGTTTCGTACCAAGGGAATAGATGCACTCCGTGCTACTGCGGCGCACGAATTTCAACACGCTATTCATTTGGGAGGATACGGGTTATGGGCTGACCAAGATGAATTCTTTTTCGAACTCAGTGCCGGTTGGATGGAAGGTGTTAATTTTCCTTCTGTTCACGACTATTTTTATGATGTGGCTGACTACTTTACGGGTTTTCGAGACACAAACGGTTCTCTTCCTTTTTTTAATAATTACGAGTATGGATCAGAAAGAGGTATCTGGGGACAATTTATCGCGAAGCGATTTGGCCGCGATATGATGAGAAAAATCTGGGAGTTTGAGATTAAGGAAGATGTCATGCATGCCATCAATGATGCTCTGATGACTCAAGGATCGGATATGCGAACTGAATTTTATCTATTTTCGTATTGGAATTATTTTACTGCCGATAGAGCTGATACTATTCTGTATTATCCGGAAGGAAAAAACTATCCGCGGTTTATACCAAACTCCACAACAGCTTATACTGGAACTGCAACATTGATATCTGGCCAAGCCCACACTCTTTCGACAAGTTTCTATGAATTCAATTTAAGCGCAGATACACTCACAGCAATTGTCACGAATGCGGACATCCCAATAGCACAACAATATGATGACACTATCTATTCATTGCAGATGGAGTTGGGGACATCTCTCAGCGGTTTGCCAACTCAAACCCTATCGAATGGGTTGAAAGTAGGATTTGGTGTCTCAGATCAAACGAAATGGACTGAACGATACTTACTTGCGTCCACCAAAACGGATATTCCAAAATCCATCGTCGATGCCTCACCCAATCCATTTTTACTTTCCAAGGCCACTCGTCTTGCGCTGCCTGTAAACGATCCAATAAACTCTCTTGTGCACGTCTTTTGTTTCACAATTTCTATGTCTTTGGCGTTTTCAGGTGACTATTCAGTTTCCAATTATTCTGGCGGAAGTTTTATTTTTATTCCTTCTACAGATTTACGTTCCCACCTTTCTTCGGGTATTTATTTTATTATTGCCCGTACAGACAATGCTGATTATCGATGGAAAGTCGCGGTCATTCGATAAATATTCCCTTTACCCTGCAATTTGTATAACAGCATAGAGCATCGCCATACCAAGAAGCGTTGTGAACGTCGTGAGTGCTTTGGGATGGGCATGATGACTTTCCGGAAGGAGGTCGCTTGCACCGATATAAATAAAACATCCACAGAAAATACTGAGAACGACACTCAAAGCATCCTTCGGAATTGAGTAGAAGAATGTTGTACAGACCCCGAGAACTGGAGCGAGCGCATCTGCAATAAGCCACCGCAACGCTTGTCTGCGTTCTCCACCACTTCGTATAATCATTGTTACCGTATTGATGCCGTCGGAAAAATCATGGGTAAGGACTGCAACCGTTACGATTGTTCCTACTGAATTAGATACTTGAAATGCGAGGCCAATAATCACACCATCCAGGAAGCTGTGCAATGAGAGGCTGCCCGCTCCAAGAATACCACGGTGTCGGGCATTTTCGCAGCCACTCTCGTGAGAGGAATGTAAGACAATCATCCGCTCCATAATCATATACACAATAAACCCGAGACCGATCATGAATGATACCACTGAAATGCCTTGGCTTTCATTTTTTAGTTCGACAGCTTCCGGAAGCAGATCGAAGAACGCAACACCGATGATCGCTCCCGCACTGAATCCTGTAATGAGATGCAGCTTGTCTTTAAACCTAAGCGCAAATAACCCTCCGAGAAAAGTTGCGATAAACGCAGCCACTCCTATGCATAGCACAATCATAAATGACCTCCTCTATTTGTAACCCAAGTTTTACATTACAGTAAGCATTTTTCTGTATCTGTTCAAGTGGATGCAATTATGATAAAGTTCATCTCGATAAAACTGCCATTTATATTTGGTTGGTCATTTTAGAGTTTGATCACTTAATCGTCAATTTTATTATACGACTTTCCTCAAATCGGATCACCTCTTTCTCTTTCTGATTTAAGTCAATTTTCATGCGACCAAATTCTTGCGTACATTATTAAAAGTTAAAAATAATTGAGCAAAGGGTTCTATCAGCATGAAACTTCTGACTCCAAATATGAAAATGGCGGATGTTGTACACAGCAACTATCTCCTCATGCCGGTCATCAACCGTTTTGGAATTCCGCTGGGATTCGGTGAGAAAACTGTTACAGCAGTCTGTCGGAAACACAGAATTAATGTTGATTTTTTTCTAGCCATTGCAAACGCATTTAGCAATGAGAATTATTTTCCCGAGAAGAAACTTCAGACATTCAATGTGTTGATGATCGTCGATTATTTGCAGAAGACGCATGTGTATTATATCGAAACGCAGGTTCCGCTTATCGAAAAGCTGCTCAATGACTTGCTCCGCCGCCGCCCGTCTGATGCGAAGAATTTGAAGCTCATCAAAAAATTCTTTCTGGACTACAAAGAAGAATTATTCAATCATCTGGAGCGGGAAGAAACAACAACCTTTCCCTACGTGAACAAAGTGTATCGGTTATTCCATACACCCAATCCATCAACACGGGAAAAGCGCGCACTCTCGAAATATTCCATGCATGTCTATGAAGAAGAACATGCCGATGTGGATGAAAAACTTTACGATCTGAAAAACATCCTTATCAAGTACGTGCGCGGTGATTCGATGCATGAGGTGTATCAAGAAGTGATTTTTGAATTGTTCCGTCTCGAAAAGGATATCCAGGACCACACACGCATCGAAAATAATATTTTGTTGCCCCTCGTGGAGGAAATGGAAGACGTATTGTTTTATCCGGCGGAACATTCCAGACGCACTGCAGGCAAGAATGCTCTTGCAGAGGCAGAAATAAAATCTTCCGCACTAACAGAAACTCATCGGTCCGAACCTGTAAAAGGAATTTATCAGGTACCTCAGGGTATACCGAAACCGGTTAAACAAAAATTAGAGGGACTTACCTCACGTGAACTGGAAGTACTTCAACTGGTTGCTTGCGGCTTCCTCAACAAACAAATCGCAGATAAACTTTCCATTAGTCTCCACACAGTTATTTCCCATAGAAGAAATATCACGCGTAAGCTGCAAATAAAAACTGTCGCCGGATTGACGATCTATGCGCTGCTGAATGGGTTGATCTCTTCAAAGAACATCAGCTGAACCTGCATTCACACCTTTCGTCTTCTCATCTCTATTCTAAACCGAATTTGTGCAGCGCATATATATCCCAACAAATGGGGATTGTGTACAACATCGATACTTGTTATTTTGAAAGAGGATGGTACTATCCCTCAAAGATTTCAATTTATACGCAACCATATTTTTGCGTACAGTGTTGATACAGAGAGAGAAGAAATGACACAATGACAGAAAATAATTTAGTACCGCTTTATAAAATACATAAAGGCAGTCGTGTTTGGATTGTACAGGTGCCTGAAGGAAAAGCAAAAAGCCAATTAATTCGATTGGGAATTTTAAAGGGTGAATTCATTCGGTGCCTCGAACGTCTTCCGGGAGGGACCGTTGTGATCGAAAAAAATCGCCGTGAAATTGCGATAGGAATGTCGCTGGCAAAATCTATTTTTGTTGCATATGCCAACACCGAACAGACTGAGGAAAAAGTGACGAAGAACTATGTCTGAGCATTTGAAGACGATCGATGATGTAATTTCACATCCTGAACACATCGACCATCATAAACATCTCAAAGCCACGCCGGTCGCAGGAGACTCGCCGCACCTGAAAATAGCATTGGTCGGGAATCCGAATGTCGGGAAATCGGTCATATTCAATTATTTCTCCGGATTGTATATGGATGTTTCGAATTACCCCGGCACAACGGTAGAATTAACCAAAGGCCAGTATAAGAATTATATCATGTATGACACGCCGGGCGTCTACGGAATTTCTTCTTTCAGCGCGGAAGAGAACGTCACACGCGATGTTGTCATTGAAGCAGATACGATTCTCAACGTTGTCGACTCGGTACATCTCGAACGTGACCTCTTTCTTACCCAACAATTGATCGACATGGGTAAACGTGTCTCGGTCATTCTTAATTTCAAAGATGAGCTGGAACGCGAAGGCATTACCATCGATACGATACAGCTTTCGGCTCTACTGGGTGTACCGGTGTTTCAAACATCGGCTGTGCAGAAAATAGGATTTGAACATCTGGATGATGCAATAATCAATGCACAACATGGAAAAATCGATCAAGCGCTGCACACGATGCTGCACACGATGCTGATCGAAGTCGGCTCACAAGCGGAAGCATTGCTCGTTCTCGAAGGAGACGAATCGTTAGCGCAGAAACATGGCGTACAAGCCGGGAATGAGCGCGAAGATCTCTACATTGAGAGACGTAATCGTGTCAACCTCATTGTCAACGATGTACTGAAAGAAACAAAAACACGAACCCGGATTTCCACACTGTTGGGACGCTGGGCGGTCAATATTTGGACCGGTATCCCGATGCTGCTTGTTGCTCTCTATCTTATTTATCTTTTTGTTGGAAAACTCGTTGCGAGCGATTTAGTCAATGTCACAGAAAAGCATCTCGGTAATGAAATATGGGAACCGTGGATTCGAAGCGTGGTAACACATTTCATTCCGCTTAATTCATGGATCGGCACACTGCTTGTCGGAGAATTCGGTGTCATTTCCATGACCGTCACCTATCTTTTCTTCCTGCTGCTGCCGCTTGTCATTGCATTTTATCTTGCACTCTCGTTGATGGAAGACAGCGGTTATTTGCCGCGCTTAGCAACGCTGGTAGACAGGAGCCTGAATGCGATCGGGTTGAATGGCGGTGCTGTCATTCCACTCATACTCGGTTTTGGCTGTGTGACCATGGCAACCATTACAACACGTCTCCTCGGGACTGAGCGGGAAAAAACTATTGCAACAACCATTCTTCAGTTTGCGATTCCATGTTCGGCACAGATTGCAGTTGTCGCCGCTTTGCTGGCAGGAGCCGGATTTGGCGCGATGGTCATTTATTCCGTTACAATTTTTGCTGTATTTGTCGCCATTGGAACAGTTCTGCATCGTCTGCTGCCGGGAGAATCAAGCCCGTTGCTTCTTGATTTACCTCCTATGCGGCTGCCGCGGCTCGACAACATTGTTCGAAAGACAACGTTTCGGTCCTATGCATTTATGAAGGAAGCAACTCCATGGTTCTTTGCAGGAGCTCTTGGTGTTGGTATCATGCAAGTCACCGGACTCCTTGTCGTTTGGCAAAACTTGTTGGCGCCGATTGTTACAGGTTGGCTACAACTGCCGCGCGCAGCATCGACTGCATTTGTGATGGGGCTTGTGCGGCGAGACTTTGGTGCAGCCGGATTGTATGAGTTGGCTTTAACACCGCATCAAGTTGTTGTTGCTCTCGTAACGATTACGCTTTTCGTTCCGTGTATCGCTTCATTGATGGTGATGCTGAAAGAACGCGGAATTAAGGAGGCGCTCATTATCTGGTTCGCAACATGGATTGGAGCGTTCGTCATCGGCGGATTTGTCTCGCAAATACTTATTTAGAGAAATTGCAATCACCAATATTCAAATGACAAACAAATCACAACTATCAAAATTCAATTCGTTTTATTAAGGGAACTTGTTTGTTATTTGTGATTTGATTATTGAGATTTAGAAAAATGCCTCTTACACTCGAAGAACAAATAAAGCTTGAAGTTCGTGTCTGTCCGCAATGCCGATGTAAAATTGTTAGTCCGTTCATCACACGATGCCCGCGATGCATGGCATCTGTTCCAACCGAAGAACTCGGATGCACCTCATGTGTTCATAAAAAAAGCTGTCCGGTTATTCCATCTTCGACCCTAAAATCGCAATAAATCGCCATAGCGACCGTTTCCTCCCAAGTCTCTTATCGAGACAATAATTCTAAAAGTATTCAATGAGATTTGCTTTCTCAAAAATATTCAGTATCATTTTACAAATCCACTAAGTATCTATTATTCCATAAATGAACGGAGTCACTATGAACGACCGACAATCATTACCATCAGCTCCATCGCTGGGAAAATCAATGAGTGATGTGTTTGCTTCACCATCAGAAGTTTTTCAAAGTCTGAAGAATACTGCTCCTTCACCGATATTGTGGGTAGCACCGTTCATTGCCACACTTCTCATTGTCGTTGTTTCAGTTGTTATGATCTTTACGAATGAATCGCTGAAGGCAGAGATGAAAGATGTTCAAAGCAAAGCTATTCAAAAAATGGTCGATGAAAAGAAGCTTACGCAAGAAGACGCTGATAAGGCAGAAACCCGGGCCGAATCCATGGGTAGCATGATGATTGCTTTTGGAATTATCGGCGGAGTTATTTTTGTTGCTGCTTTCTATTTCGGTGGTGCGCTTTTCTTGTGGTTAGCCAATAAAACTATTCTTAAATCGGCTGTCGGCTATGGAAAACACCTTGAGATGTATGGTATCGCTTCGTGGATTGGAGTCCTTGGCGGCATTATCACAGTGTTGATGATGGCGGGTCTTGGCTCTATGGCAGCAACACCCAGCGGTGCACTCGCACTTCTCGGTAGTTTTGATCCTACGAATAAACTCCACATGTTCCTCGCGTCGCTCAACATTTTTTCTATTTGGCAGACAGCAGTCATAGGTATTGGGTTGAGTAAATTTTCAGATAAGCAAACTGGTGCAGGTATGGGAGTCGCGTTTGCGCTGTGGATTGTCTGGGTTGCACTGTCAATCCTGCTCGGCATTGCCCGATAATCCGAAAGAGAATTACACAGAATGCCTTCCTCGCAGAACACAGCGGAAGGCTTTTCTTTTATTCTTTTCTCTCTCGTATCAGTTGTCGCAATTCCGCAAGTTGCTGTTCCACGCGGTCCATCTGCTCATTATGATGGTGCCAGACCTCACTGCGCCGTACCGATTGACGCTCCGCCATCTGTCCGGCTCGGACAATTCTATCCATAAAAAATCCAAATAGCCACACGCCAAGAAAACCTATCGGTATGATGACGACCAACAGTTCTCGCAAGCGCGGAATGCCGAAGAAGATCATGAGCTTATCACTTGCCGTGATGATAAGAAGCGTGAAGTTGAGAATGACGAGAAATGATTGGCCGAGATCGAATCGGTATTTTTGTGAAAAGAAAATTTCGCGCCAGCGTGCTAAACGCATACGCAATGGAGAGGATTCTTGTTCGGGTGGGTGTTTCATCATGATGCTCCTGAAATCGATGGATGAAAAAAAGAAACGGCGCACAAGGCGCCGAAATCATTTTACTTCGTGATACATCGTTCACTTATTTTTTCGTAATGGGAAGATAGATACTGATGGTCGTTCCCTTCCCCATCACGCTATCGATCTCTATCTTTCCGCTGTGGTCATCGATTACCTTCTTGACAATGGCCATACCAAGTCCCGTGCCATGTTTTTTACCATAAGACATAAACGGTTCAAAGATACGGTTCTTTACTTCTTCCGGCATGCCGGTGCCTGTGTCCGTAAAATCGATACGCACATATCCGTTATGCTCGACCGCAGCAACAGTAAGTGAACCGCCTTCAGACATCGCATCGCGCGCGTTGCTGGCAATATTATAGAAAACACGTACCATTTTATCCTGATCCAACCGCACGATGCCCTTGAACTGTGCATTCCTCACTAACGTAATTTTATTCTTCTCTAAATCTTTTTCGATGAAGCTCAACACGCCGCTCATAACATCAGAAAATTCTAGTTCTTGGAAATTGGATGCGCTTATACCGCGTGTGAAATCAAGGATTTCCTGCGTCATGTTGACGAATCGATCTACTTGACGAATCATTTCATCTGCAAGCTTATTGGCTTCTTCGTTCCCGGATTTCTTTTTCATTACTTGCGCATAGACGCGGAGTGTGCCCATCGGGTTCTTAATGTCGTGGATGATAACGCTTGCCATACGACCAACAGCAGACAGGCGCTCATTTGCTACCATTTCCTGCGCCATGCGTGCATTCTCGATTGCAACAGAGGCGTGAGCAGAAAAGGCATCAATAAATGAGATGTCCTCGTTATCAAAAGACCCTTGATTTTTATTTAAGAGTTGAAACACGCCGATGATTTTGCCGTCTTTGTTCTTCATCGGCATACAAAGCATATTGTGAGTATGGTAGCCGGTGCGTTTGTCGATTTCAGGATTGAACCGCGGATCGGCGTACGTATCCGGGATGTTGATCGTCTCGCCCGTCTCCGCAACATATCCTGCCAATCCCTTACCAACCGGCAAACGTATCTCGACCATATTTATACCTTGCAAGACTTTCGACCACAATTCTTTCTTAATGGTATCGACAAGGTACAGCGTACCACGGTCGGCATTGATACTTTTTGCTGCCGAGTCCAGAATCAATCCGAGCAATTTATCGAGGTCAAGTGTAGAGTTAATGATTTTGCTCGCTTCAATGAGTTGTTGAAGTTTGTTGAAACGTATTTCATTGGCCTGACGCTGCTCTTCGAGCCTCATGACGATATTATCGTCCGCCTTCCTGATGCGTGCGCTCAGTTCGCGGAGAAGATTGAATGCCACTTTGTGACTGGACCGGAGTAATTCTTCAAATTCAATTTTTGTCATCGAGAGAAGAATCGAATCCTCGATGCAAGAAGCACGTGCCGAACGTGTACGACCGTCGAGCGATACAAGCTCACCAACAACTTCTCCACGCCCCAAGACATCAAGTGTCGTCTCCTCGCCAAAAGTTGTCACGCGGGAGATCCGGATCTTCCCTTCTTCGATAACAAATACCTTGTCGCCCGATGTATTCGCATCAAAGAGCATTGCACCTGCCGAGTGCCGTTCCTCGCTGAATTTGTTGATTACTTGCAACACTTCGTCGCGCGACAGCTGATGGAATAAAACGGTAGACTGAAGACCGCGTATGCGTTCATCCTGTGTAGGCATTCAAAGTACCTTCATACTGGGAGATACAATAACCGCGTGAATAATAACAAGAATCAGTCACTTAGTCAAGAAATGGAGCTTTACTTTCAGAACCTCTTTCATCTTTGCAAATGAGCGCGCGCGGTGACTGATGAGATTCTTTTCTTCGGCAGTGAGTTCCGCATATGTTTTGGTAAACCCAGTAGGGATAAAGATTGGATCATATCCAAACCCATTGGTGCCGCGGGGTGTTTCGCCAAGCATTCCGGTACAGATTCCTTCCGTCATCTCTTCCACACCATTACCGACAAGTGCGAGTATTGAACGGAATTGCGCCCTCCGGCGCCGCGGTGCCACAGCGCGCATTTCTCTCAGCAGTTTCTGATTATTCATCTCATCCGTCGCCTCTTCACCGGCATAGCGGGCAGAGAACACTCCAGGTCTGCCGTTGAGATAAAATACTTCCAGACCGGAATCATCTGCCAATGCAAGTAATTTCGTGTGATGATACACCGTACGCGCCTTTTGAAAGGCATTCGCCTCAAATGTAGTCCCGTCTTCTCTCAGTATAAGTTCAGTAGAAACATCGTTGAGTGCGAGCATATCGACATCAAGATCGCCGAGCAGCGTCTGCAACTCTCGTGCTTTGTGAATATTTCGCGTGGCAAGAATGAGCTTGGTCATTGGAGGTTTGAGATTAAGGAATTGGAAAACCGGGATTCTATGATGTGTGATTGGATTTTGTGATTTGAATATGTAATCGACAATAATGATTAGGAATTGATTTTTATGTAATCTTCATTTTCTTCCCTTTTTTCTGTTCCGTCTCACTTCTCAATGCTTAAATGGTATCACCCCATCAATACTTCGATAGCTTCTTCAATGCGATCGACTCCGATAATCTCGATTTCGCCAATGGGTTTGAATGTTTTCAAATTATGCTGAGGAACAATAATGCGTTTGAAACCGAGCTTTGCTGCTTCACGTACCCGTTTATCAATTTGTCCGATGGTGCGAATCTCTCCACCCAATCCAATTTCACCCACTGCGACAGATGATGAATCGACAGGAATATCGCGAAGACTCGATGCGATGGAAGCAGCAATTCCTAAATCCACTGCCGGCTCATCGATGCGGATACCGCCGGCGACATTCACAAACACGTCTTGCTGGCCAAGATTCATTCCGACACGCTTTTCCAATACGGCGAGCAATAATGCCAGGCGTCGATAGTCAAAACCGGTGCTTGTGCGCTGCGGCATTCCATAGTTCGTCGGTGTCACCAGCGCTTGCACTTCAACAAGGATAGGGCGTGAGCCCTCAATGCTCGCAACGACAGTGGAACCAGATGTACCATAGTGGCGCTCCGAGAGAAATATTTCTGATGGATTGAGAACCTCCCGCAAACCGGTATCGTGCATTTCAAAAATGCCGATTTCATTCGTCGAACCATATCGATTTTTCAATGCTCGCAGAATTCGATAGGCGTAATGTGCTTCGCCTTCAAATTGCAGAACCGTGTCTACCATATGCTCTATCACCTTTGGACCTGCAATAACGCCTTCTTTTGTTACATGCCCGACGAGGAAGATCGGAATGCCGCGCGTTTTCGCAAGACGCAGCAGTAAGGCGGCAGATTCCCGCACCTGACTTACACTACCCGGTGCGCTTTCAAGTCCAGGGCGAAACATGGTCTGAATGGAATCTACGATCACGATATCGGGAGTGCCAGAATCAATCACATCCAGAATGAGGTCAAGATTGGTTTCAGCAAGGAGTAAAATATTTTTTGCCGAGATGGCGTTCAACCGTTCAGCACGAAGCTTGATTTGCCGGACGGATTCTTCACCCGTCACATACAAGACCGCTTGATCCTTCAATGCAATCGCCAGTTGCATCATGAGTGTGGATTTACCAATACCCGGATCGCCGCCAAGCAGAACGAGCGAACCATGGACAAGTCCGCCGCCAAGTACACGATCAAATTCATTCAACGTCGTTCTGATGCGGGGAACATCTTCCTTCTCAATTTGATCGAAGGAAACCGGTTCAATCTTTGAGGTAACTCCTGTTTTGCGCGATGCTCTTACCGGTACCGAAACTTCTTCAACAAATGTATTCCATTCGGAACAGTTCGGGCACTTGCCGATCCACCGAGGTGAAACATAACCGCACGATTGGCATACATATTTTGTGAGATTCTTGGACATACACAGATTAAATAACTTTGGCAATATACCAAGGTGTGTTCAGAGATACAAGACAACAAAAAAACCCTGTCAGAAACATCCAACAGGGTTTACTTGTTGATCCAAATTCTAAACTGTATTACAATTTTGCCCAACGTGCCTTTGCTACTTTTACGTTCTTGCTCATCGGATAGTTTTTCACAACCTTTTCATAAGCTGCTTTTGCCTTTGCCTTGCTGCCAAGGTTTTCATACGTTCGCGCGATCATGAATTGAGCATCGGCTTTCTTTTCGGAATTTTTGAACTTGAGAGTTTCCTGGAACAATGGTAAAGCTTCATTATACTTTTTCTGCGCAAAGTAAGTTTCACCCAGCCAGTATGTTGCACGTTTAGCAAGGTCATCGTTAGCACCGCGACCAAGTGCTTCAAAACCCTTCGCTGCACTATCATACCTACGTGCTTTAAATGCTTTCATTGCATTATCATAAGTCGATTGGGAAACCGGAAAAGCCTTCTCTTTGTCGAGCGTAACTTCTGGTTCTGCTACAACTCCTTTTGACGCTAAACCAGAAGTCGTGATCAGCATTTCTACCGAGTCCGCACGATGTTTTTCTACTGCATATTTTACATCGACTTCAGTCATGCGTGCATTGATGCTTCTATTTTCTTGTTCAAGCTTTACAATGTTTTGTTTCAAACTTGTGTTCTCAGTGCGGAGATCTTCAATTTGTTTTTCATATTGTGCTAATTGAGTTGGTGAGACAGCGGGAGCCGGAGGCGGCGCTTCAGCCGGTTCGGTATTAGGTCCAATGAAGCTCGTTAATGCCTGGTCCGACTGGTTCTCCCCCTTCGGTTTTTGTTGTTCACCTGTCGCTGCCGGCTTTACTCCTTGTGCTTGAGATTCTTCCTTCGTCGCTTCTTCGCTTTCACCGCAGCCAATCAGCAAGAATGTGAACATGACGAGAATGATAAACCAAGAATGTCTTCGTACAGAACTACTACCAATCAAGTTTTTGAGACCCATAAAGCCTCCAAACAATAGCGAATGAATAGTGGATTTCTCACAGCTTGTGCTAATTTATCAATACACTCGTTGAAAGTCAAGTAGTTTTCCCAAAATCGTACACGAATTTTTTTCAGACCAATCTCAAAGATTCTTGCACTTCACACATTCCATCATTCGGGCAACGATCTCTTGTACAATGATATCCGGCACACCGTCGGAAAACTGCGATTGAAGCCGCATATCGCACATTTCATTCACATAATCTACCGCAACACATCTTCCATCGCTCATGAAAGCTAATTCTGTTGAAAAGAAATCAAGTTGACAAATGGTGTGAATACGCTCCGTGATTGTTTGGAGTTGTCCAAGACCCAACCGTCTTTCTTCTTCTTCAGGCATCGGAGAATAGATATGAGTAATGTCATTCCACCAAGAAGGGATGATGTCACCAAAAGCGTAGAATACGCGAAACCATGCCCGATGCTCAGCAAGGATGGTCGGCGTGATCGTCTCCTGTAATAGATATTTATCGCTCTTATGGGATTGGCGCGCATCGATAATTTCTTTTAAGGTTTCGGCTCCAATCACCACACCGATACCACCTCCGGTTGTATTTGCTGGTTTGATGATAAACGGTCGCCTGAGCTTTGCCAACTCGCTCAACGAAAGTTCAACTTCATTTTTATGGTTGTATGGGGAGACAATGATGGTATAAGGAACTTCAATGTTGTGCGTAAGAAATTCGAGATGCATCGTCGCTTTATCGGCAGCAATGATTCGGAGATCATACGGATTGATGGGATGTGGTGCACACCTTTCACTAGAACGAAATTGTCTTAGTACATACCACGCCAAAGGTTGAAACATTTCATCTTCATCGGAGGCACGGTCGAGAAAGTATCGGAAGTGGATTTTTTCTTTTCTCAACAAATTTAAAATTTCTTCCACGTTTTCATTACGAATTTCTAATACCTTCATATCATTCCGGCAGGCGACCTCGTGCACAAGATCAATAAACCCAAAGTCATATTCCCAGTTCCAAGCAATGGCGAGATCGTATATCTGGGCCGTTTCCATCTACGAGTAAAAGTACATGCTTTCCGGTTACGAAACAAGCACTACAATACTTGTAAGTTGCGTACTGTTTCAATATATTTATATGTGATGAATAACACCATGAAGTCATTTTCATTCCTCACCTCCATCGTGGGGATTTTTTTTCTATCCGGCTGCGGTAGCTCACAGCAATCGTCTCAGCCAACACGTTCTGAACGCACAAACACACTGCAAAACGACAAAATTCAAGAGATGCGGCATGATAACGCACTCCAGCATTTTATCGAAGGTACAGCACTGGATGCAAAGGGTTCATCCGCCGAAGCAATTCTTGAATATCAAGAAGCGGTTCAAGCAGAACCGAATGCCGCAATTTTCTTTGCTATGTCTAGAGATTATTTGCTGCTGAACAAATTCAATCGTGCCGCTGAAACAGCAGGTGAAGCTGTTCGGATGGAGCCGCAGAACATCTCCTACCGAGAAAATCTTGGAACTATCTATTTTCAAGCATCACGAGCAGATTTAGCTATCCGCGAATATGAAGAGATTATAAAAATCGATTCAAATTATACGGCTGGTTGGTTTGCGCTCGCGCATCTCTACCAACCGTCGCAACCCCAGAAAGCAATTGAAATTTACGAAAAGATGCTGAGCCGAGATGACGGGCAGTTGGAAGTTCTTTTTCAATGTGCACAGCTTTATTCCTCACTCGGTCGTCATGATGAAGCTGCCGCGAAATATAAACGAATGTTGGAACTTGACCCGAGCAACAAACAACTCCAGAAACAACTCGCTGAAACTTTTGCAAAGGGCGGAAGGCTGGACCAGGCGCAGACACTGCTCGAGACAATGGTTGCTGCAGACTCGTCCGATGCGGAGGTTCTTGCAACACTCGCCGATGTTTATCTCAACCAGAAGCAATTCCAAAAAGCTATCGATCTCTATGAAAAGCTCTTGAGTCAAGGCATCAAGAACACAGAAATTAAATTACGGATCGGTATCGGTTTTTTTGGCTTGACCGAGCATGACTCTACGTTGATTCCAAGAACGATTACTCTTTTTGAAAACTTGCAGACAGAAGTCCCTGCTGATTGGCGGCCGTATTGGTATCTCGGGGCCATTGCTGCGAACCAGCATAAGGACTCGCTTGCCGGAAGCTACTTCGAGCAAGTAACAAAGATGGAAGAACATCACGGCGATGCGTGGTGGTTTTTTGGTTCCTCCTTATTTGAACAAGAAAAGTACGACAAGTTGCTTGAAACGATGGAACAGGCACAAAAAGTGCTTCCGAACGATTTCCGTTTCTACTTATTGCAAGGACTTGCACTCACTCGAATAGACAAACAGGAAGAAGCTGTGAAACCATTAGAGAAAGCGTACGAGCTGAATCCGAAAGACCTCAATACCCTCAGCACACTCGCTTTGACACTGGATGGATTACAGCGTTACCCACGAAGCGATAGTTTATACGAAGAAGGATTGAAGCAGGATCCAAAGTCCGCGCTCCTTCTCAACAACTATGGATACAGTCTCTCCGAACGAGGGCTTCAATTGCAGCGCGCATTGGAAATGGCAAAACAAGCTATCACCGTAGAACCGGATAACTCCGCGTACCTTGATACATACGGTTGGATACTTTTCAAATTGCAAAAGTATGAAGATGCCGCGATGTACATTGAAAAGTCCATTGCAGTCGGAAAGGCCAGTTCTGTTGTTCACGAGCACCTCGGCGATGTCTATGAGAAGTTGGGGCAAAAGGAGAAGGCACTCGAGCTGTGGAAAAAAGCATTCGAGATGGATTCCAAGAACAAAAATGCACAAGAAAAAATTATTCGCGGAACGAAGTGATGGTACAGCGTTATTGTTTCGTATTGGTTCTTTTTTTTCTCTCGTTCATCGGATGCCGAACAACGAGCACGCTGAATCTGGGCAACCGGTCCATCACTTCGGCGGAAGTTCAGGAAATCGCTCGTACACATCACGCACGTATTCAATCCATACAAGGCGAAGGACGGATTTCTGTTGAAACACCGGAGATTGCTCAAAGCGGTGCATTCATCTTAACACTTCGGAAACCTGACTCCCTTCTTATCAATCTTCAAGGACCGTTCGGTATCAAAGTTGGATCAGCGCTTGTGACCCGTACCGGATTTTCTTTTTATAATAGTCTAGAAAATAAACTCATCACCGGTTCTACAAACATAGAAAACCTGAATCGCATCCTTCACGTCCAACTAAGTTTTGATGATCTGCTGAACATCTTTGCTGGCGGGGGGTTTCTCAATGACGACCTCCGCTCACCCGATGAAACACGCATCGAAGACGACCAGTTTGTTTTCATCTATACTTCCTACAATTCCAGCCGACGGTATTGGATCGAACCAACATCCTTGTACATTCAAAGAATCCAGTTTTTGGATGGAAGCGGGAAGCTTACACTTGAGCAATCCTTCAACGACTTCGAAAATGTCGATGGAATTGCGATGCCGTATGCTATTCGTATCACACAGCCAAAAACACAGCAAATGCTGATCCTTAAGTATTCCAACATTATGGTGAACGTCGAACAACTTCAGTTCACATTTACGATTCCACAGAACGCAGAACGAATTCGCTGGTAATGTGCCGTCTGTCTCGCATCTTTCTCTTCATTCTGTGTCTACTCTTTGCACTACCTGCTACTGCCCAAAGAACAGAACGGGAGATTAAACAGAAGGAAACGGAGCTGCAAAAACTTCGAAGCGACATTCAAGCGTACGAAAATAAATTAAGGGAAAGCGACAAGAAAGAAAAAGTCACGCTTGAACGTCTCGATAATCTCGAACGGCAGTCCATTCTTATTCGCCAATTGATTCAGAAACTTCGAGAAGAAGAACTTGGAATGACGGCGGAAATCGACACCGCCAAAACAACGATTGCCGGATTGGAGGGACAACTTCAGTTTCTGAAATCGCATTATGCCAACTACGTCTGTTCGGTATATAAACATGGCCGTGTGTACGATCTCGAATTACTTTTCTCCTCTCAGTCGATCAACCAGCTTTCTATCCGTATTCAATATTTGAAGAAATTTTCCGAGCAACGCGCCAAAGACCTCAAAGAAATCAACGAAAACAAAGTAATACTGGAACAGAAGAATGAGCAGTTGCAGGTAAAGCTACAGAGCGAACGACAACTTCTGATTGAGAAGACGCATGAAGAGGAAAATCTCAAACGGACATTTTCCCAGCGGCAAACGGTGCTCAAGAAAATTCGGAAGAATAAAAAAACATATCAAAAAGAACTTGACCGCAAGATGGGAGCATTTCAACAAATTGAAAAACTCATTGCAGATCTGATCGAGAAAGAACAAATTCGGAAAGAGCGTGAGGAAACCGAACGTCGTGAACGTGAGTTAACAGAAACACGGGAACGCGAACAAGTAAAAAGTATTCCATCACCTACACTAAAACCGGTTGAACTGAAAACCTCCTTTGCCTTTGCGCAGCAAAGAGGAAAACTCCGATGGCCAGTGACACATGGATCGGTGCAATCACGGTTTGGCAATCAGATCCATCCTGTTCTGAAAACTGTCACGCAGAACACCGGCATCGACATAGCCACACCGGTTGGTTCCGATGTCTTTGCTGTTGCAGACGGAGAAGTAGCCGTGCTGTCCTTCATTCCCGGCTTCGGTAATGTACTTATCTTAAATCACTACAACGGTTACCGTACAGTATATGCACATCTCTCGGATGTTTCAGTCACAGAGTCACAACGCGTCACAGAAGGAACGGTCATCGCAAAAAGCGGCGACACAGTAGCAGGTGCCCTTCTCCACTTTGAAATTTGGAAAGAACGGGAAAAACAAAATCCCGAATGGTGGCTGGCAAAACGTCGGTAATTCTCAGCATTCACCAGTCGTTATCGTGTCGCTCCAATCATCAAATTAAACCTCTATCCATTTATCCAAAGCATCAATACTTCACAAATTTCTACGCTTCCCAAAGTGCACTCAAGGTTTACATCAAGTTTCTTTTTTACAAAGTTGTATGTAGCAATGATGATAAGCGCGAGGCAGCAAATCGCGGTACTAATATCGTGACTATAAAGTCAAAGAGTAATTGTTGTTTTGCCCTCTTCTTTTCCGTACATTAGAATCAGGTATAAGAATTCGGGGTGTGGCTCAGCCCGGTTAGAGCGCCTGCCTTGGGCGCAGGAGGCCGGAGGTTCGAATCCTCTCACCCCGACAAATTCTTACATATCTTATAGCATTTTTACAACAATACAGTTGTATTGTGCATTCAGATTCATCTTTAAGGCAGCGTCCTTCAGACATCTTCGTCAATGCCGCCTTCTTGTTCTTTTGAGTGACTTGGTTTATTGACAATATCTTGGAAATTATCTACCATGAATCGCCGAAGTGTGTTTTTACGAGTAGGAATAATAAGCTCCTTAAAAGGAGAGAGCAATGGCTAAAGGGCCAGAAAATCCAAGAAGCGCTGAGCAGTTAAAAGAAGTCGCGATATTCCTGAAGCAAGCTGATAAACTTGTACGCGAAGGCAACCATGCTGCTGCATTGGAAGAGATTGCCAAAGCACGCGCACGGGATCCAAGGAATCTGTACGCATTGGCATACGAGGAACGAGTCCGTTCTCTTGTCACGGCTCAGAAAGATAAGAAACCGGAAACGGGTCACCCTTCTCAGCAACCTACAGCACCTCAACCTCTTCCGGCTGCCTTAGAACACATCTCGAACCTCGCTATTGTGGAAGCGCAACGTTCTGCTGCCGTTGCAGTAAAGCAAGAACAAGAAGTAATACTTCGCAAAAAGGAGGAAGAAGACCGCCGGAAGAATGAAGAGCTTCGACGACAAGCCATCGAATCTAAGATTGCCACCTTCCTCACACGCTCAAAGGATTATTTAGAAAAAGGAGACTTCGACCGCGCACTGGATGAAATTGCGCGTGCATACCTGCTTGATCCTGCCAATGAAAAAATTCATGCGGCAGAAAACAACATACGGAAGAGGCAAGAAGAGACCCGCTTACGTGATGAACAAGAACGACTTCAGAAACAGCAGGATGACGAACGCAAGCGCCAAGAGCTTCTGAGAGCTCAAGTAGCGCGCATGCAAAAAGAGAAGGAAGAAAAGCGGCGCAAAGAAGAAGAGGCCCGCAGACAGGCACAACAACAGAAAATTACCCAATATCTTGACCGTGCACAAGATTTCCTCAACAACGGACGTCTCGATGATGCATTAAGTGAGTTAGCATTTGTTGTTGTGATAGATCCACTGAACGAAGAAGTTCTGACATTAGAGCGAAAAATTCGTGATGCCCAAGAACAGGAACAAGCCGAACAATTTGAGCAATACCGTAAACGGGAAGAAGAGCAGCGAAAAAAGCGCGAAGCAATCTTTGGCGCAATTCAAAAGCACATCGAAAATGCCGAACGACTTGCCGGTCAACAAAAGTGGTCGGAAGCATTGCGAGTTATTACACGGGCATATGTATTGGATCCAGTAAATGATGCATTGCAAGCTTGCGAGAAACGTATCCAGGCGGCACAAGAAGAGGCATTGGATATTGCCGGAGAACAGCGCCGTGTTCAAGAAGAAACCGTACGCCGCCGACAAGAAGAAGAACTTCGCCAGCTTGAAAAAGCAGAGCGTGAACGTGCTGTACTCGGCGAGAGTGCTGAAACCGAGGCGAAACGACGTGCTGATAAGGAGAAAGTTTTCCTCTACCTGACCAAGGCACGTGGGTACCTGACCGATGGAAGATACGAAGATGCTCTCGGTGAAGTCGCGCTTGCCTTTATCGTCAATCCGTTTGATGAAGATGTCAAGCAGATGGAGCAGGAAGTTATTGCGGCACAGAACCAGAAAAAAGCACAAGAAGCAGCTTCTGCGAAAGAGGATTTAGCGGCTATTCCTGCTGATGAGACCGCTGAACAAATTTCCAATTACATCGCAGAAGCATCCCGATATGCATCCGAGAATGAGTTCAGTAAGGCACTCGATGAGGTTGCAAAAGCATTCATGCTTGATCCTTTAAATGAGTCGATCCAGAAATTCGAATCTCAACTTCAGAAAGAATTTCACGATTACCAAGAGGAACAGCATAAGACACAACAAGAAGAAGCTCAGAAAAACGCCATCATCAAACATCAGACACGGGCAAAGGAATTTCTTGATCGGGAAGCATTTGACGAAGCGTTGACAGAAGTTGCAGATGGATATTCCTACGACCCAAACAATGCAGCACTCATAGCTCTCGAGCAGCAGATTCAAGATGCCTATCAACGATGGCAAGGAAAACGGGCAGAGGAAGAGAAAAATACTCAAATTGAAGATTTCCTTTTCAAAGCAAAAGAGTACCTCGCAAAGGAATTGTTCGAAGAGTCTCTCAAGACTATCGCACAAGCGATCGTGTTGGATCCAAAGAGAGAAACTTTGAAATCAACGAAAGGCGAGATTGAAAAGGCACAAGGAGCATTCAAGAAACGGAAGCAGTCAGAAGAAAGCAATAAAGTCATCCAAAAACACGTCTTCCGTGCAAAGGAATGCAGAGTCCTCCGCAGCTACGAAGAAGCCATCGCCGAAATCGATCAAGCGCTCACACTCGATTCTTCACGGGAAGACTTACTCCAGCTTAAGAATCAATTGCGACAGGAATCTTCTGAGTGGCAAGTACAGAAAGATCAGAACGCTCAACAGACATTGCTTAAACAGCATCTCCGTCAAGCGCGTGAACATCTTACCAACAAAGTATACGATGAAGCGCTTATGGAGATTGCCCTTGGATTAACGATCGATCCCAAAAACTCAGATCTCGTAGCACTTGAAGAAGAGGTTATGAAGACTCAGGCAAAAGCAGACCTTGTTGAGAGCGAACTTGCCGAAAAATCAACCGAATCTGGTTTCAAGAATGATGAACGAGATCAGTTGATATGGATTCATTTACGGGCGGCAGATGAACTCCAGAAACAAAATGAATTTGCTCAAGCACTTGATGAATTGGCGAAAGCGTATGTCATCGACCCGTTGAACAAGGAAGTCAAAAAAGCAGAACTCCGCGTACGGCAAAATGAGATCCGACATGCACAACAGACCGGTCAGACACTGAAATTGATTTATCCAAACGAAAAATCAATGGGCGGAAGCTGATAACAGCACATACCACGAGACGACAACATGGAACCACAAGATATATTGACCACTCAAAAATTCGTTGTCGATGGCTTGCACGATATTCAGCGAAAAGCGGAAACCAGTAAGTTCACCGCCGCTCTGGCAACCATAAAAGAAGTAAAGACAGCGGATTCAAAGAACATATACCTTATCGCCATTGAAAAACAGATTGCAAAATTATGTGACAGTTCGTTGCCGGAGGAAAGCCGTTCTGGAATTGTAAGATCACTTCCTTCCATGATTGATCGCGCTATCAGCGATATCCAACGCCGTGCTTCAGTTCCTAAAGCAGATGACTCACAAAAGGAACAAAAGGAAGCTGCCCTCGAAAAACTAAAAAGCCAGTATTTTCAACGTGCAGATGATTATGTTGAGAAACAAGAATATCAACGTGCGCTTGAGGAAATTAGACGTATTTATATCATCGAACCGGGAAGCGTTGTTGCAAAGGAATATGAGCAAAAGATTGAACAACTCGTTGCTCTGCATGTTCGCAACGAATTACAAGCAGCAACTTCGGCAGAAATAAAAGAATCTAAAGCAGATGTAAAAGAAACTAAAGTAGAAGTCAAGAAGCCAAAAAGGGCAGATTCAGTCATTGAGCCTCTAAAAGAAAAGGTTGTACAACAAACTGAAGAAGAACCAAAGAAATCAAAGTTACCATTTATAATAGCTGCGGCAGCAGTAGTGGTTTTCGCTATTGGAGCATGGTTTATTTTTGGAAGAGGGTCTGGCAGTACTCAAACAAGTCAAGCACAACAATCTTCAACTACACAGGAGATTGTCCCTCCCTCACCAACTTCAGTCGCGACTTCTACTCCTCAACCCGGAAAGGGATCTTCTCCTATTGCAGAAACATCGAAACAACCTGTGAAAATTGAAAAGAAACAACCAGAAGTGAAACCTGTTCCTCAGGGACAAAAACCTGTTCAACCTGCTACGACACCATCAGCTACAACTCCGGCAACAACGCAACCAACGAATACGAAGTCACAAGCTGGGCAACCTTCTTCCGCTACGCCAACACAACAACCTGCTCAACAACCCAATACGACAGAAAGTGCTCCAGCACCTATGCCGTTTGTTGTGATCGAAAATCCACCTGAGGTTATTCGCCGTGAGCCCGCAAAGTATCCAGAAATTGCAATTAAGATGGGAATTCAGGGAAGGGTTACGGTTGAGGTCACTGTTGATGCACAGGGGAAACCGATTCAGACGAAGATCGTGAAAAGTTCAAGCGATGTTTTTAATGATGCAGCAATTGAAGCCGTCATGAAGTATACATTTAAGCCTGCAATGCAATCTACCGGTCCGGTAACCGCAAAAGTATACATACCTATTGACTTCCGCTTAAAGTGAAAATAAAAAGGCTTCTTCATTATCAAGAAGAAGCCTTTTTATTTAATCTTGTTGTGACTGTATCAATGTTTACTGAATTATTTTTGCAGAGGACTTTGTTCGTTTTATATATTCAGGAACATGTTTTAAATCTACCTCTTGCCCGTTGTGCCTTCTTTTAAAAAGTGCTGAAGGTTTTTTAAAGAATGCCGGTACCTTTTCCTTCCATTCATCTACTTTCATATAGACCACCGGTACAACCAGCAATGTTAGGAATAACGAACTGGTCAAACCGCCGATCAGCGCCCATGCCATTCCGGACTTCCACTCGGAACCGGTTGCCGTTGATAACGCAATTGGCAGCATACCGAAAATCATTGTTAATGTTGTCATAAGAATTGGACGCATTCGCGATTTTGCAGCTTCAAGCAGCGCTTCATACACCATTAATCCTTGTTCAAGTCGCGTTTGATTTGTTCGATCAACGAGCAATATGGCATTCTTTGCCACAAGTCCCATTAACATGATGATACCAAGCATGGTAAAAATACTTAGTGATTTACCTGCAGCTGCAAGCGCCACCATAGCACCTACCATAGCAAGCGGCAACGAGAATAACACAACGAACGGATAGACGTAGGAATCATACAAAGCGACCATAATCAGATAAATGAACAAAATGCCGACGCCCATAGCCCAGAATAGATCGCTAAAACCTTCACCGCGCATCTTTTCCATACCGAGATATGAAAGCGTTACGCCTTGCGGAAACTGAACGCCGGCAACCTTTTTCTTAAAGTCTTCCATAATGGTTCCCGTTGGACGACCAAGTGTTTCTCCATTGACATAGATATTATTGATACGATCCCGGCGCTCCAATTTGGTCGGACCTGAAGACTGATAGATCGTTGCAAATTGTTTTAGCTCCACTTGTTGTCCGCGGTTATTCATAAACGCAATACTGCCAAGATCATCAGTGTGTGTACGGTTGGATTCATCGAACTGAATACGAATGTCGTATTCATTACTACCATCCCGATATTTTGATTGATCGTCGCCGGTCAGCGCAACACGCAGCGTGGTTCCAACATCCGCAACCGAAAGGCCCAACTGCGCCATCTTTGCGCGATCAATTTCAATATGCATTTCCGGTTTTCCGGTTTCTGAGGAAAGACGAACATCCGTTGTTCCAGGAACACTTTTCAACACATCCTCAACCTGACCCGCTGCTTTTGTCAATACGGCAAAGTCGGTGCCGTTCACCGCAATTTGTATCGAAGCTTGATTCGCCGAACCAAAAATACCGATGGGATTCACATATACCTTCACACCCGGAAGTTCTTTGAGTTTAGATTTAATTTCTTCACCGACATCTGTTGTGGATTTTTTTCGTAGCTCTTTCGAAATAAGCATAACGTTGATCTGCGTGAGATTATCGCTCGACAATGAAAGCGAACCATTTTCTTGCGAACCAACGCCGGTAAATACTTTTTCAATTTCAGGCATTTGCGCAAAGATGCGTTCGATTTTTAAAGTGGTTTGATTGTTCTGTTCGATAGAAGCTCCCGGCTGCAATTCAATCGAAACACTAAATTCTCCGCGATCTGACTGAGGCATGAATTCATTGCCAATCAATCCGAACGCCGGAAACAACAGCGAAAGCACAAACAGTCCCGTGGTTGCTAACGCTACTTTCGCTTTATTCACCAACGCCCATTTGAGCAGCCTTTGATAAAAATCTGAAAAGCGGTGATAGTAGCGTTCGAATGCCAATGCAAATTTTCCAAACAATGTACGGTCTGTCAAATGTTCAAGTTTAGCAAAACGTGAAGCTAAAGTTGGTGTGATCGTAAACGACACAAACAAGCTTGTTAATGTCGAGCCGACAACAACCAGCGCATATTGGCGTATGATCTGACCCACAATGCCGCTAACGAACGATAACGGTAAGAAGACCACGACGTCCACCATTGTAATCGATAAGGCGGCAAAGCCGATTTCATTTCGTCCGCGCAATGCTGCAGCACGCTGCTCTTCTCCTTTTTCGAGATGGTGATAGATATTCTCCAGGACAACAATGGAGTCGTCAACAAGAATACCGATCACAAGCGACATGCCGAGCAGTGTCATCATGTTCATCGAAAAATCCATCGCATACATAAATCCGAATGTGGTAATTAACGATGCAGGAATCGCCACCAACACAATGAGAGAATTTCTTATGCTGTGCAGAAATAACAACATCACGATGGCAACCATAATCACTGCCCGCAAAAGGTCATCCTTTACGGCATTTGCCGCATCGAGTGTAAACGTAGAACTGTCTTCCGCAATATTAAATACAATACCCTGCTTCTCAAATTCTTTTTGTATTTTAGCCAATTCCGCGCGGACAAGTTGACTGACGGAAACCGCATTGGCATCAGATTGTTTGACAACTTGAATGCCGATCGACGTAATGCCGTTCACACGGTTGATTTGTGTGTAATCTTTCCTTCCATCCTGCACTTCTGCAACATCCGCAAGGTGAATATCGCCGCCCTGACGCGAACGCCCCACTGCCAATTGCCTTAAATCTTCAATCGATTTGAATTTTCCGGCGATACGCACAACAAATTGCGCATCGGCATCTTTTACATTGCCGGTCGGAAAATCCATGTTCGCATTACGAACTGCCTGCATAATTTGCAGAATAGAAAGCCCGTACGCGCGAACTTTATTTGCATCCAAATTTACTTTGATCTCACGCTCATCACCGCCTGTTAATGAAACTTGCGCTACGCCTGCAATTTTTGAAATCCGCGGCTGGATTTGATCTTTCATAAATTGATAGAATTCCCGTGAGTCCATTTTGCTGGTAACACCCATACGGAGCACCGGAATTTCGTCGAAAGCAATCTTCGAAACCGTCGGCTGCTTGGCATCGGTGGGAAGCTGGGAAAGAACCGCATTCACTTTCCGCGATGCATCCTGCACAACATTGTCGATATCGGCATCCTGTTTAAATTCAATAATCACCAGGGACATTCCTTCGAATGACGTCGATCGCACGTTATCTATCTTGTCAATACCGGACACGGCATCTTCAATAACTTTGCTGACATTGTTTTCGACTTCATACGGGGATGCGCCGGGATACACCGTTGTAATCGTCACAACGGGAATAGACATTTTCGGGAGCAATTCATACTTCAGTTGAAAATAACTGAAGATGCCCAGCACAGCCAGCACCGTAAATGTGACCACCACTAAGGTTGGCCGTTTGATAGATAATTCAGTAAGTGTCATGAGTTTCTTCCTTTATTCCTTACGCACATTAATGCACAACGACTTGGATGTTGTCGCTCAAATTATTTTGGCCGTCCACAACAACAGACTCGCCCTCTTGAAGTCCTTGCAGCACTTCCACATTCGTGCCTGTTTCTTTTCCGGCAAGGATAGAGCGTAACGTTGCAATATTATTGTTCACAACATATACTTGCGCATTTTGTAAACTTCCCACAATTGCTTCACGCGGAATGATCAATGCCGAGTTTTGTGCGTTCAGTTTAAATGTCAAGTGCACAAACATTCCTGCTTTCAGTTCTTGTTTGGGATTAGGCAGTAAAATCTCGACAGCATACGTGTGTCCATCATCGCCTTTAGAAGAGATGGTGAAGATTTTGCCAACGAATGTTGTATTCGGGAAAACATCGGTTGTCACATCTACGGCATCGCCAACGTGTAACCGGAATACATCTTTTTCTGCGACCTGTACCTTCGCTTTCAAGCGGGAAATATCAACGACGTTGGCAATCTGTGTTGCTTGCGGCGCACCAACGGTCATCGTTCCAATATTGACATATCGGGCGGTCACAATTCCAGAAATAGGCGTTGTAATTTTCGTATCGCTTAATGCACGCCGCGCTGTAATATATTGCGATTCGGCTGTTTGAAACGCCCATTGCGCTTGCTCGATTTGTGTATCCGATACAGAATGCTCTTTAAACAACGATTCATAACGTTCCAAATCTTTTTTGGATTTCTCATAATTCACTTCTGCCGCTTTGTAGGCAGCTTCCCTTGTCTCGCTGTCCACCTCAACCAACACAGAACCGGCTTCTTTATATTGACCGACTTCCGCATTTACTTTAACAACACGGCCTTGCGTTTCTGACAGTACAACAACATCGTTAAAACCGTTGAGGGTTCCGACAAGCGAAAAATGATTATCCAACGACTGCCTGGTTGTTTTATAAACAGAGACGGCTGGAGATGTGGATATTGCACCGCCATGCGATGATGCATTCAATTCAATTTTACTTCTCACGATAAGCGCAATGAGAATGACAGCAACAACACTGCTAATAAGTATGATTTTTGTTTTGGTCTTCATAGTTGTTTTTATCCTTTACGTAAATTCTTATTCACCAATCGCTTTGGAAAGCTGTGCGATAGCAAGTTCATAATCGACTAATGATTGTGTTAAATTTAGTTTTGCCTGAAGCAATGCCACTTCGGCATCAAGCAGTTCAGAGTTCGCTGTAAGACCTTGTTTGTATTTTCCATCCATAATGCGGTAATTTTCTTCTGCTTGAGCGACGCCTTGCTCGGAAACAATCTTGCGCTCTTTTGATTTTTGAATAGCAAGATAACTTTGCGTCACTTCCAGGGTAATACCATCTTTGGCCATGGAAAGGCCTTCTTGGGCTTGTGCCAATTGCGCTTGCGCCTGCGTTGTTTGGTGCCCCGTTTGATTCCAATTCCAGAGATCAAAGGAAACTGAAATCGCTACATCCCACGAATCTTGAAACTCATCCGTTACAGGAAAATAACGTTGATTCGGACGGTCATAATGATAATCACCGACCAAATAGATTTGCGGCCACCATCCGCCGCGGGCTGAAGTTAATCCTGCTTCACCTGCTTTTACACGGGCATTCATTCCCAGCATTTCCGGACGCTTTTCAAACGCCATTTTAATTAATTCATCTGCTGATGCCCATTCCCGATCAACAATACGAATCGTTGATGCAAGTTCGATTTCCGTTTGCAACGGCAATCCGATGGTGTTGTTCAAGACATACATTGCCAGTTGCACATCATTCTTTGCATCGATCTGGCGAACCAATGCATCGGAAAGCTGGACACGTACTTTCATGACATCGTTGGTTGTCAACAATCCCTGTTTGAAAAGGTTTTCTGCATCGACGGCATGTGATTTTATTTGATCAACATTTTCATCAACGAATTTTTTGAATTCGATTGCACGAAATAAATTCCAATATGACGCCTTGATATTATAAAGAACATCCGCTCGATCTTTTTTAAGATCCTCTTTTGTTGCTTCTGATGCATATCCTGCTGCATCGATAGCGCCGGAAATTCTCCCGCCGGTGAACAACGGTTGTTGCAACGTGGCTTTTAATCCATAATTATTAAGAATTGTAGGAGAAAGCACCATACTAACATCGCTAGGGGGAAAACCCGGACCAAAGGAATTTGCCGGAAGTGCTATCGCTTCCGCAGGGACATCACTCAATCGTGTATAAGTCCCGTTGAATTTCAACGACGGCAATCCGAGTGTATTGGTCTCGCTTGCTTTCGCGTCAGCGACTTGCACTTTGAATTGCGATGTGCGAAGTGCTTTACTGTTTTCCATTCCGATTTGTATGGCTTGCTCAATCGTCAACGTTTGCTTTTGCTGCGCGAGCAGAGGCAGTGCAAACATAGATAGTATTGTTATTTTTTTTATTAATCGTTGTATCATTGTTTCCTCTTGTCAAAAATATTATCTAATCTTCAACTCTATTTCATTGTCGCAAATTCGGCGCGCCCGTGATCTGTAAGAATAGCTTCAAACAACAACGTGTTGGACATTTCCAGCGTATGCTCCAAATCAATATTCATCCGCTCTTTCCATGTTTCACCTTCACTGTCCACCCGAAGTAATAGCGCTGTTGCGCTTGACCAGAGGATAATGGCTACTTCAACAGGATTTAAGTCCGATCGAAAAACACCTTCCTCCATACCACGCTTCAGCACGCCGATCACCAAGTCCCACATTTTCCGACTTTCCATACTGCATGCCTGCCTCATCTCTTCCGATACCTGTTTATGAAAATGCGGCGCCTGTAAAAAATAAAACATTCGAAAGAAGCTCCGATGAGAGTGAAAAAAATCTTTATAGGTATCTCCAAACTTCGCTAACTTTTGAACTGAAGTATCATTTGAAGCAACGATGGGCTCATAAATTTTGTAAAGCACTTCCATGCCGCGCATCATTACGGAAAGATACATGTCTTCCTTGCTCTTATAGTAAAGATATAATGTTCCTTTACTTAACTCTGCCGCTTCTGCTATCTCATCCATCGTAGCTGTCGCAAGCCCCTTTTCAAAAAAGACTTTCTGTGCAGCATCGAGAATTTCTTCCTTTCTATGCTCTTTTTCGCGTTCTTTTCGCTCAACAATTCCCATTTTACTGCCTTTTAATTATTGACTCATAGTCATTTTATACGATACAGTATAGTAAAAGTTACGGTTTACGTCAACTATTTTACTATTAAAATTTTATTATGAGTCAGAAATATTATCTAATCTTCCAATCAATAAACTACTATTAAAATACTACATGAAGAAAAAAATGTTGCAGGAATTTCGGCGACTGGAGAAGAATTATCGGTAGATAACAAAAAAGAACATGATGTTTTGACCATGTTCTTCTGACTTAATGAAAGAATGAGATTTACTGGTTTTTTTTCTGAAGATACCGATGAATTTCATTTGCAGCAATTTTCCCATCGCGCATAGCAAGAATTACGGTTGCCCCGCCGCGAGAAAGATCACCGCCTGCAAAAATTCCATCTCTGCTAGTGCGTTGAACATCGTCTGCAACGACGACGCCTTTCCGCCCGGTCTTCAAGCCGGGAGTTGTCGATTGAATAATAGGATTGGGCGATTGTCCAACAGCTTCAATAACATTTTGCACTTCAACAACAAATTTCGGTTCGCTGGATGGAACGGGTTTACGGCGCCCGGATTCATCAGGTTCACCAAGTTCCATTTTCTGGCATTCGATGCCGCATACACTTCCGTTTTGATCGCCAAGAATACGAGTCGGATTCGTCAGCATCATAAATTCAATGCCCTCTTCCTCTGCGTGATGAACTTCTTCCAGACGTGCAGGCATTTCCGTATGCGAGCGGCGATAGATCAAGTATGCATGTTCTGCGCCGAGACGTTTTGATGTGCGCACTGCATCCATCGCTGTGTTGCCGCCGCCGATCACTGCGACACTCTTCCCGACTTTAATCGGCGTATCGTATTCAGGAAATTTATATGCCTTCATCAGATTGACCCGCGTGAGAAATTCATTCGCCGAGTAAACACCATTGAGACTCTCACCGGGAATTCCCATAAACTGCGGGGTGCCTGCACCAGTCCCGAGGAATATTGCATTGAAGCCCCACTCCTTTAAAAACTCATCGATGGTTGCTGTGCGTCCAACCAGGAAATTCATTTCAATTTTTACGCCTAATGCCTTGATGCGCTCGGCTTCCAAATCAAGAATAGTGCGTGGAAGACGAAACTCTGGAATACCGTATCTGAGCACTCCACCAACTGCATGGAGCGCTTCAAAGATCGTCACCTGATAGCCGAGTTTCGCTAGCTCAGCGGCGCATGTCAAACCAGCCGGACCCGAACCGACGATTGCAATTTTCTCAGAGTGATGCTCTTTAATAACCGGCGGAGAAAACAAATTATGCTTTAATTCATAATCGGCCACGAATCGTTCTAATTTCCCGATTGCTACAGGATCATGTTTTTTTCCAAGCGTACAGACCAGCTCGCATTGCTCTTCCTGAGGACACACACGGCCGCAAATTGCCGGTAGATAATTTGATTCCCGGATTTTGTTGACAGCCCCCGCATAGTCTTTCTGATAGACCAATTGAACAAAGGAACGAATATCGATATTAACCGGGCATCCTTCCTGGCAAACAGGGTTCTGACATTCGAGACAACGAGCCGCTTCGAGCAAAGCTCTTTCCTCATCTACTCCAAACGACACTTCGGTGAAATTGCGGTTTCGCTCATCTGGCTGCTGCTCGAGAGACGATTGTCGCGGAATTTTCATTCTCTCGGAGGGTTTCATTTTATTCACGTTTATCTTCATGCCATACCCTCCCGTTTGCAAACGTGATGTTCTTCTGTGAATCGGTCGACCGATATTTTTTCCATTTCAGTATAGCTTCGATTGCGCAAGAGCATTTCGTCGAAATCTACTTCATGCCCTTCAAACTCTGGACCATCAACACATGCAAATTTCATCTGACCATTCACCGAAACGCGACAGCCTCCACACATTCCTGTGCCATCTACCATTACGGCATTTAAGCTCACAACTGTTCGCACATTATACGGCCTTGTAAGATTGGACACCGCCTTCATCATTGGCAATGGACCAATAGCGTAGACCAAGTTAATTCCAAGATTGGTATCGAGTAATTCCTTGAGTTGATCTGTTACAAATCCTTTGCGTTTGTATGAACCGTCATCCGTGGTGATATATAATGTATCAGAAACTTGTTGCATTTCTTTTTCGAGAATCACCAACTCCTTCGACCGGGCACCAACAATCGTGTAAATTGTATTCCCTGCTTCCTTTAATGCCTTTGTTATCGGATACAATTCAGCAGTGCCAACACCACCGCCTATACAGGCAATCGTTTTTCCTGTTTCGATTGGCGTAGGATTCCCCAATGGACCCATAAGATCCATGATGTACTCTCCGGCATTTTTCAACGCGAGCGCTTTTGTGGTTTTACCAATGGCTTGAACTATTAAAGTAACAGTGCCCTCTTTGATATTGCTGTCAACCAATGTGAGCGGAATACGCTCGCCTGTTTCTTCCACACGAATGATGACGAAATTGCCCGCTTTCCGTTTTCTCGCTACATATGGCGCCTCAATTACATATTTTGTAATGGTCGGCGCCAGAATCTCTTTTTGAATAATCCGATACACAACAACTCCCTCATTTTTTTTCATTGAACTAGAAAAGCAACATTATGTCTTCAACCTTTATGCCGCTTTTTACGAAACATGGGCCGTCAAAATCTCTGCCAGTTAGCATTCTTCAATATAATTTACCGGGAGATCTTCTCAAATCCTATACACTGCTTCTAAGAATTGAGAACGAGAGTGCGAAAATAATCTTGCCTTTGCGTACACAATTCGATATCTTGGTGTAGTTATAGTAAGCCTGTTATGCAAATAACGGGCTTTGTTGTCTATTCCATGGTGGCCATAGTTCAGTTGGTTAGAACGCCAGGTTGTGGCCCTGGAGGTCGTGGGTTCAAATCCCACTGGTCACCCAAGAAAATTGCGAATTCCGAATTTTCAATATCGAATTACTATTTTGAAATTCGAGATTGGCAATTCCCAATTCGAAATTTCCCGCCCCTATCGTCTAGAGGCCTAGGACACGGGCTTTTCAAGCCTGGAACACGAGTTCGAATCTCGTTGGGGGCACAAGGGTTTTAGCATTTTCCTCTCCTAATTGCTAACACTTCAAGCAAGCCTGTGACACAAGTTCAAAGCTCGTTAAAAACACCGATTTATCTTCCTAAGTAATTCTCAAGCCATAAGTTTTTATAACACGGTCAAGTTGATTCTGAGGTAAATCGCCATTTTTAAAATATCTCGACACACTTTGAGTTTTATCCTATTCTATAAAAATATTTTATCTTTAAATCTTTTTTCTTGACCCCACTACGAACACACGATTTCCAGATAACGCAAACAGTGGAGACGTAGGATGCATACACCGAAGGATAAAGAAAATATTCCTAATAAATTCGTACATTAAATTATTGCTCCAACAAAATTATGTTCTACGTTATGAAAGATTTGCCGTGAGAAAACATCTTACAGAATCTACGGTACTGTTTATCAGCATTATCAAATGGGTATTTCTGGCAACCATAGCCGGTGCAATTGTCGGAGGAGCGACAGCTTTGTTTCTCAAGATTCTTGGATGGGCAACAGGTATTGGTCAACAATCGCCGTACACCTTCTTACTCCTTCCCGCAGCATTATTTCTCAGTGCATTGTCAATAAAATATCTGGCTCCCGATGCAGAGGGTCACGGTACGGAAAAAGTGATTGAAGCAATCCATAAGCGATCAGGAAAAATTGGACTTATGGTCGTTCCCGTGAAATTGCTCGCCACGATTATTACTCTCGCCATCGGGGGTTCTGTCGGTAAAGAAGGGCCTTGCGCACAAATTGGAGCAGGTCTTACATCTTTTTTTAGCGACATTCTTAGATTTGATGATCATGATAGAAAAAAGTTGGTCATTTGCGGAATCAGCGCCGGATTTGCTGCTGTGTTTGGAACACCAATCGCCGGTTCATTTTTTGGAGTCGAAGTATTGTTTGTCGGAGCCATCCTCTATGAAGTACTTCTTCCATCTTTTATCGCTGGAATAACCGCATATCAAGTTTCTTCAGCATTCGGCGTTACATATTTCCACGGGCCAGTAAATATTATTCCTGTTTTTTCCGAGTTGTTTCTATTAAAAGTTATGGTAGCCGGATTGTTCTTTGGTATATGTTCCATCATTCTTATAGAAATGTTAAGAGCTGGTGATAGAATTTCGGAACGAATACACATTTGGAAACCTTTCAAAGGCCTTCTTGGCGGAGTTCTTCTCGTAGGACTGGCGTATATATTTTCGACCAAATATTTAGGATTAGGACTACCAACAATTGAAGCTGCTTTCCGCGGTGAACCTACTGACTGGTATGCGTTTTTAGTAAAACCACTTTTCACTGCAATTACTCTTAGTTTTGGCGGAAGCGGCGGTATTGTGACACCAATATTTTTCGTCGGCGCGACCGCGGGATTGGTCTTTGCTTATGTATTCAGTCTAAATGCTGGAACATTTGCGGCAATTGGACTAACGAGTGTCCTAGCGGGAGCGGCAAACACTCCGATTGCTGCAAGTATTATGGCAGTGGAAATGTTCGGGCCTGCCATTGCACCGTACGCAACTGTTGCGTGTGTTATTAGCTTTCTTATCACTGGACATCGAAGTGTGTATCCATCACAGATACTATCCATTTCAAAATCACCTTCGCTTCAAGTAGAGTTAGGTCAAGAGCTTGCAAACATACAATCATTATATCTTCCACGCAAAAAAAGCTTAATGAGTCTTATCCTGCATTTTGTTGATACAGTTGAAAGACTTGTCAGTAAAATTCAAGGAACAACCTCATCATCGGATCACTCAAAAGATGATAGTACAAAAGTCGACAGGAAAAATTAAACTATGAGAGAATTATTTAACAATAAACATTCGAATTTCTGAATAAGCTGATTATTATGTTCTTCTACTCATTCTTCAATTTTACAAACGAATCTGAAATTGTTTGAACCAAAGAGAATAGTTTCTTCATTTTTTTGCTCTAGCAACGGAATTGATATATCGACGTGCTATAGAGCTTTATATTCATCAACCGCTTGGTGAATTGACTTGTCCTACATGTCGCACACGAAAGTCCTATGAATTGATTTTCATCTTTATTCTTTCGGCAATGCCCGTCGTGTTGCTCACGTTTTCTTATTCATTAGGTTCATCTTTCCGAATCTCCCGTTCCGCTTCAAGCCAGTCTTGACTTGCTTGGCCTTCGCGGCGACCTCGTTTCTCGTACAATTCATAAGCACGCTTCTCGATCTTTGGCGTCAAATCGGACAATCTCGTGGTTTTAATCGGATCGAAGATCCGATAAGCGAACAGTTTCACGCGGTCATTCAAGAGGAACCACAGAAGTGCATAGACCCAAACAAACAGTGCCCAACCCCAGCCAAGTGGCGTCATAAACAATCCATAAACCGCTATCAATGTTGCAATCATTTGCGTGCCGACAACGGCTATCCATAAAATTCGCGCAGGTCGTATGGACCAGAACGGGCCACGTGTTCGTGTGAGGAAGATTGTCAAATGTCCCGCTACAGACAGCTTCAAATACATTAACGTCTGGATGTGCGCACGGTCGAGATGAAAGACGCGTTCACCCAAATAAAACAAGCCAAATGCAGAGACAACCCCGATGACACCCAGCACCGTGGATATCCCCAGCACCACGCGCATGTTCCATGCCTCGGGCTGATCTTTGTAATGAACGTTGTCATAAGCAATAGAGAGAATGGCACCGTCATTGAGCAACGCCAGCATCACAATCATAACTGCGGTCACCGGGTAAAAGTTAAATACCAGTATCGACAATGTCATGAACAACAGCACGCGCAACGTTTCTGCGATGCGGTAGATTGCATAGCTGTTCATTCGCTGGAAAATGCGGCGACTTTCCTTGATTGCGTCAATAATTACTGATAGACCGGGCGTCATCAGAACGATAGCCGCCGCTGCACGCGCTGCGTCTGTAGCGTCCGAAACGGCAATGCCGCAATCGGCTTTCTTCAGCGCGGGAGCATCATTCACTCCATCACCCGTCATACCGACGATGTGGCCGCGTTTTTGCAGGACATCCACAATGTGGAACTTATGTTCGGGGAACACCTGGGCGAAACCGTCGGCCTTCTCGATGGACTTAGCCACTTCCGTGGTCTCATCACGCTTGACATCGCCAAGGCCGGTAGCATCAAGGATATTTGTGCCCATGTTTAATTTTTTCGCGGTCTCGATGGCAATGGCCAGAGCATCACCTGTAACCATTTTTATTTTCACACCCATCTTGTTAGCGGTCTCGATGGTTGCCTTAGCATCTTCGCGAGGCGGATCGAACAGAGGCAACACGCCAAGAAACTGCCATTGGCCGTCTCCGTCGGTACTCGCTACACCCAACGAACGAAAGCCGCGTGCCGCAAATTCATTGACCGCCTTCTCGACAACGAGCTTTACCTGCCCGGCATTGGCCGACAATTCCAGAATCACCTGTGGCGCGCCCTTCGACACTTTGAACGTTTTACCATCCGAGGTTTTAACAGTAGCTTCGGTGCGTTTATGCACCGGATCGAATGGTTGGAAATGGATAACCTCATAACCCTGTAACGACTTGTCATCTTTCAATCCGCCCAGAACCGCCAGATCAATGGTGTCATTATTTTCCGCGCGCGACGCCAGCGCAGCATAAAGGATGACTTGCCCGGCGGGGATATTGTTCAAACTGAAAGGATCGCCCAATGTCAGCTTGTTCTGGGTTAGGGTACCAGTTTTGTCTGCGCACAACACATCCACTCCTGCCAATTCCTCGATGGCCACCAACCGACTTACAATCGCTTCTTTCCTGGCGAGCAGGCGTGCACCAACTGCCATTGTCACCGACAACACCGTCGGCATAGCCACAGGAATTGCGGCCACGGTAAGCACCAGTGCGAACTGTAGCGTGGTAAGGATTGGGTCTCCTCGAAAAATCGCGACGGCGATAATCACCGCCACCAAGACAACCGCGAGCACTATCAGGTAATTACCAATCTTCAGAACCGCGTGCTGAAAGTGACTGATTGTGTGCGCCTCCTGCACCAGTTGCGCTGTCTTGCCGAAATATGTGTTTGCACCTGTGGCATAGACCAATGCACCTATTTCACCCTGACGAATGATCGAACCGGAAAACACTGCTTCACCGGATTTACGCGTTGCGGGCAAAGATTCGCCTGTCAATGCTGACTGATCCACTTCTACTGAATCGCCCTCGAATAAGCGAGCATCCGCCGGCACAATGTCGCCTAATCGTAAACGAATGACATCGCCAGGTACCAATTCGCGTGCAGCCGGGTTGACCCACTTACCATCACGTTTCACACGCGCTTTGACTGCGAGCTTGGCCTTGAGGGCTTCGATGGCATTTCCCGCCTCGCGTTCTTCCCAGAATCCTACCACGGCGTTGGCTAAAAGGAGAACGAGGATAATGGCAAAGTCCGGCCAATGCCGAGCTACCGCCGAAAGGATCACAGCCGCTTCAATCATCCACGGAATAGGTCCCCAAAAATAGGTGAGGAATTTCATAAACGGATTGCTTTTCTTTTCTTCAATCTCGTTAGGTCCATATTGTGATAGTCGTTTCTGTGCCTCGGTTTGACTGAGGCCGTCCAGCGACGAGTTCAACTTTGCCTGCAGTTCCGGCATAGGCAGGGATTTTAGATCGTTCTTCGCATCGTGTTTCGATTCAGGTTTATTTTTTGTCGAGTGTTCTTTTTCTTTCATTGGAGAGCTCCTGTTATGCTTTCTGAACATCTTTTATCAGCTCCGAGTCGATTTGCAATATGCTTTTTGGTTTGCAGGTTGCTACTGCTCATATTTTATTTTTCTTTTGATTCAAATGTTCCTCTTTTGGAGGATGCGTTATACTGTCTTCGATTAAACGGCGTAAACGAATAATTTCGTCTTTGATTTCTTGAATAGACTTCTGACGTGCAATCTCTGGTTTTGGATCTTTGGCATCGCGATCAATCAGAAATGTTGCGAAGAGGGCGGTAAGATAACCAAACATTCCTGCAGCGTATATCGATATGCCAAGACAGATAATGCGCCCACCCGTGGTCCTTATTGAATAGGCGCTACTAATGTTCGTCATCTGCATAGCAGTCCACCAAAGAGCTTTCGGATAAGTGTGAATACTTTGTAGATCATCAGAGATTCCCTCAAAATGAAGCATGCCCGCTGCACCGGCAAAGAGTACCACCAAGGTCAATGCGAGTGCGTAACCGGCGCCGCGACGTCCGAGAGCACGGCGAAGGGAGCGCATTCCCTGATCAGCAGAAGCGAAAATCCAAATCACTTGCATACCGAAAGTTGCGGTCAGTGCACGCACCAACGGGAAGGGCTGCAAGAGTGGAAAAAAACGCAGGATTGAAACAAGAATCGCTAAAATAAAGAGCCAATTTTTTTTGAGAAAGGATATTCGATTGGCAACAGTCCACAGACACATGGTGAAATAGAAAATAAACAAAATCCAAATACCTGTACCAAAATACGATATCGCCGAATTCGTGCCATAGGCAAGCTCTGTGATAAGTATGCAGAGCCAGACGAAACTAAGAAATAGCATCGGCAGTTCGAGTTTTTTCGTGAGCGCCGAAAGCCTCGGATATTTCGGTGCATCGCTATTCATCGGGCTTCGATTCAGGTATATTTTTTATCTTTTTATCGTTCATGCAACAACTTCTTGGATTTCCTGTAGCGCCGAATAATGGTGTTAGTTGAACTATCATGATTGAGTTTTTGCTCAGCCACAGACTCAAGTTCGGGGATGATGCGTGCGGCAAGCGCCTTCCCCAATTCAACTCCCCACTGGTCAAACGAATCAATCTGCCAAATAGTGCCTTGAGTGAAAACGCTGTGTTCGTACAGTGCAACAAGCTTGCCAAGAGCTGCCGGAGTCAACCGTTCAATGATGATCATGCTAGACGGGCGGTTGCCCTCGAAAGTTTTGTGCGGCACTAACCATGCCGGTGTGCTCTCTGCTAATATTTCCTGCGGCGTTTTGCCAAAAGCGAGTGCCTCTGCCTGGGCAAAAACATTAGCCAAGAGCAAGTCGTGATGACGGCCAAGAGGATTAAGCGGGTGCATAAACGCGATAAAGTCGCAAGGAATGAGCTTGGTTCCCTGATGAATTAATTGGTAGAAAGAATGCTGTCCATTAGTACCCGGCTCTCCCCAGTATATCAAGCCGGTTTGGTAAGCGACCTCAGCACCATCAAGCGTGACATGCTTACCATTGCTCTCCATCGTCAACTGCTGAAGGTAAGCCGGGAAGCGCTTTAAGTACTGTTCGTACGGAAGAACCGCAATGGTCTGTGTATCAAAAAAGTTGTTGTACCAGATACCCAGCAATCCCATGAGTACCGGCAAGTTGCGTTCGAAAGGGGTAGTGCGAAAATGCTCATCCATCTGGTGAAAACCATCGAGCATGGAACGGAAATTTTCGGGGCCAATGGCGATCATCGTCGAAAGCCCGATCGCCGAATCCATCGAGTAACGTCCGCCAACCCAATCCCAAAACTCAAACATATTTGCAGTATCTATACCGAACTTAGCCACTTCCCCCGCGTTAGTCGAGACAGCAACGAAATGCTTGGCAATGGCTGCGGGATCTTTTAATGTCTTGAGTGCCCAATCACGAGCCGTGTGCGCGTTTGTCATCGTCTCCAGAGTTGTAAATGTTTTTGATGAAATTATAAATAATGTCTCCTCGGCGTCAAGGTCACGAATGGCCTCTACAAAGTCAGTACCGTCGATATTGGAAACAAAATGAAAGGTCAGGTTGCGCTGAGTGTAATACCGCAACGCTTCGAATGCCATAACCGGCCCCAAATCAGATCCCCCTATGCCGATATTGATGACGTTGCGAATCGGCCTGCCAGTGTAGCCCTTCCATTCTCCGTTGCGCACCCGGTTGGAGAAGCCGGACATCTTGTCCAGTACGGCATGGACTTGAGGCACGACATCTTCGCCATCCACGATGATGGATTGCTCTTTAGGAGTGCGCAAAGCTACGTGTAGAACAGCGCGTTTCTCCGTAACGTTGATTTTCTCACCACGAAACATGGCATCAATGCGAGCTCGTAAACCAGATTCCTCAGCCAATTGCAAAAGGAGCCTAAGTGTTTCGTCGGTGATGCGGTGTTTCGAATAATCAAAGTAAATTCCGATGGCTTCTGCTTTCATGCGCTCGCCGCGATCTGGATCGTCTGCAAATAGCTTTCGAAGATGCAGCTCCCGAACCTTCGAGTAATGTGCTTCGAGTGCCTGCCATGCCGCGAGTTTTGTGAGTTGCGATATATTTGCTGTCAAACTCATATCCTTTCCATATTTTGCAATCCTATGGGGCTTCACTATTTTCTGCCGGTGTTCGATGCGGCTGCTGCAGCCGGCCGCGAGGCAGCCATGCAAAGTCTTCGCTCACCACATAAATAATCATAGCCGCAAGCGTCAGTAATAAGGCGATCCAGAAACGCCAATCATGATGCATTCGTTTCCAGTAAGGACGATTGCTTTTTTGAACAGTATCGTTATCCGGCACTTCCTGTACGTGGTGAGTCTGTTTAATGTAAGTCATTGGTTCCCTGCTTTCTTGATGCCATTGTCCTTTCCATCGCGGCATTGTATTGGCCATTTCCAGATTCGCCGGCGTGCTTTCGATGTTTAAGCATCGCAGGAAGGAAGATTCTCTGCAAGATTGAAAGTTGCCGTATGTTGTCTATGTTTTTCATACTCTTCCACCTCTGTAAAAGTTCATGTTTATCATCTCAGCGGACCGTAATCAGTATTTACTACTCTTCACCGTTATGTGGACAGATGTGAGTCGAAGTATTATTCCTTTTTTTTTCAAGTAGATCTTGATGTTTCGAAATGTGGTATATCCTTCATGAGTTACTGCCGTGACCTCAGCGCTATAGTAGACCTTACCTGTTTTCTTATTCCACATCTGAATATGAGAGATGGTCGTGATAACGGATACGGTATCGGTGCACCTACTGAGGTGGACCATACTCGCACCGAGAGTATCTTGACCATATGCGAACGTTGCATAAAGTGTATCGGCTCCCATGTTCCGTAAGAATTGCAATGCTTTCCCAAAGAAATTGATCGTATTGGGCACAAGCACCGTGCGTTTCTCAAGTGGCAATTTAACAAAGGAAGGATAGGAAGAGTCGCTAGCGATCTCTAACCAGCGACGTTCGTTGTCGTCTGTCAAGTGAATGAGAAATGAGTGGAGAGAAGGCGCTCTGATATCCCATTCCACAAATTTCAAGGAGTCCGTGTTAATTCCTGCAATGTGTGCAAGAATCGAAACTAAAAAATTTGGGTACTCGATATCGACCGCGAATTCATTTGTGATGCAGATAGTTTCCGCAATCCCTGTTGTATCGCGAACCTCAATGTCGTTAGAATATGAACTATGGAAGGCTAACAACAAAAGAGCGATAAAACACACCAACCGTTTCATGTCACGCTCAGCCATCCACACTTGGGGATAAGCATTGTCATATAATAAAAGCGGCATTACAGAATAGTCGGCATTGTGTTTCATAATGGAAATTTTTTCTGTCTTAGCATTGGAGCGAGCTTAATGAATTGCTGGATGCTTGCTGTCATGTTCATATCCTCTCCATCGAGGCATTGTATTCGCCACGGCGAGCAACGCGGTTGCACATGGCTCGATGATAAAGAGCTTCCTGTGCTGCTAACACGTTGACCTCCTTGCCATGCCAAATCTCCAAAGCGGGTTGCTGGATGGCGCGGGCAAATGAAAACCCCAACGCCCAAGGCAACTGCGATTTGAATCTAAGATTCATGGCATTCAAACGAGCCGAGGCAAGTTCACTGGATTGACCGCCTGACAAAAACGCGATTCCAGGAACGGCAGCAGGAACAGACCGCAAGAGACACTTCACCGTTGCATCGGCCGCCTTGTCCACTTCGGACACATCTTCTTGCTGGCGGTCAATCAATCTTACTTGATACTGCTGTTCGCCAGCAGCTACTTCGGATACTTCTTTTTGTGGGGAACAGGTCAATCCTGGAAGCACCATGTTGGGTTTCAAGATCATGCCTTCAAGCATCACTTTTTGTGTGTATAGCTGGTTGAAAACTGTTCGCAGAACTTCCTCCGTTACCTCGTAACACCGCTGCATGGTATGCGCGCCATCCATGAGCACTTCCGGCTCAACGACGGGAACCAATCCTACTTCCTGACACAAAGCGGCATAACGAGCCAATGCCTGCGCGTTGGCCTCGATGCAACCACGGCTGGGAATATCAATGCCGATGGCAATCACAGCTCGCCACTTTGCAAAACGTGCACCCATTTTAAAATATTCTTTGAGGCGGTCACGCAATCCATCCAGACCTTCAGTTATTTTCTCTCCGGGATGGCCTGCCATGTCCTTAGCGCCTGTGTCAACTTTGATACCGGGAATAATTCCCGCATCGGTGATGACTTTAATAAAGAGAGTGCCATCTTTCTTCTTCTGGCGAATCGTCTCATCGTAGAGGATCGCGCCGCTAATGCACTCACCGAGACCGGGCGTAGTCACAATCAATTCCCGATAAGTGCGCCGGGCTTCCTCAGTCTGGGGAATTCCCATTTTCGCAAACCGTTTGTTGCAGGTTGGATTACTTTCATCCATCGCCAGCAGGCCTTTGTCACCTGCGACCAGGGTTTTCGCAGTGTCTGTAAGCAATTGAACATTCATTTGGAATTACTCCACCTGCCGCTAAGTGCGTTATAAAGCCAAGCAAAAATAAGGCCTCCGACGAATCCATCCGCCAATGCCCAACCCAAACCGATTAAACTACCAAGAGGTGTAATCGAAAAGCCCCGGTATATTTTCCCGACCATGGTAACTTGTCCTGTCTGCCCCTCAAAAGCCATAATCCACCACGTCAATGCGAAAACTCCAAATCCCCAAATTAAACTGCATGTCAATGCAAACGCCTTTATATTCAGCTTCATACAAGATTCCTTTATGTATTTAATATTTGTGTTCCGAATATTTCTAGAGACCCCACTTCCAATTGCGAATCTCAGGCATGTCTTCGCCGTGCTTGTCGATGTACTGCTTGTGCTCGATCAGCTTGTCCTGCATCATCTGCTTCAGGTAGGATCCTTTGTCGCCCAACTTCGGCATACGGTCAATCACATCCTGCACTAGATGGTACCTATCAAGATCGTTTTGCACCCTTATGTCAAAGGCCGTCGTTATCGTGCCCTCTTCCTTGTAACCTCGGACGTGGAGGTTGCGATTTGTTCGGCGATAGGTCAGGCGGTGAACTAGCCATGGGTATCCATGGAAACCAAAGATGATATGCTTGTCTTTGGTGAAAAGCGAATCGTAATCCGTTTCGCTTAGCCCGTGCGGGTGCTCACTCGCAGATTGCAGTTTCATCAGATCGACGACATTGATCACACGAATTTTCAGATCTGGCAGATGTTTACGAAGAATAGAAACGGCAGCCAGGATTTCCAGCGTGGGCGTGTCTCCGCAACATGCCATGACCACGTCAGGTTCCGAACCTTGATCATTGCTGGCCCATTGCCAGATGCCAATTCCTTCTGTGCAATGCACAACTGCGGCATCCATGGTCAGCCACTGCGGGAGGGCGTGTTTTCCTGCCACTACCACATTGACGTAATTCCGGCTGCGCAGGCAGTGATCAAAAACAGACAGTAAACAATTCGCATCGGGTGGTAAATAAACTCGTACGATATCGGCCTTCTTGTTGATGACATGGTCAAGGAAACCAGGATCCTGGTGCGTGAAGCCGTTGTGATCCTGCTGCCAGACGTGGGAGGCGAGCAGATAGTTTAGAGAAGAGATCTTCCGGCGCCAGGGCAGTTCCAAACATACCTTGAGCCACTTGGCGTGCTGGCTGAACATCGAATCAACGATGCGAATAAAGGCCTCATAACTGTTAAACAACCCGTGTCGCCCGGTCAACAGATATCCTTCCAACCAACCCTCGCACTGGTTCTCACTAAGCATCGAATCCAGCGCACGCCCGGAAGGTGCAAGGAATTCATCATTCTTTGCTACTCGTGCATCCCACTGACGATTGGTTGCTTCAAATACCGCACCCAGGAGATTCGAGAGCGTCTCATCGGGACCAAAGATGCGGAAATTACGCTGATCCTGATTCAGCTTGGCCACGTCACGCAGGAACTTACCCAGCACAAGTGTATCCTGGCCGTTGACAGCACCGGGTGATGGTACATTCACAGCGTGAGCGTGAAAGTCCGGCATCCGCAGGTCGCGCAGCAGAATACCGCCGTTGGCATGGGGATTGGCGCCCATCCGCAGGCCGCCCTTCGGCGCCAGTTCGGCTAACTCCGGCATAAGTCTGCCATTGTTGTCGAATAGTTCTTCAGCCTTGTAACTCTTCATCCAATTTTCAAGTTGTTTGAGATGATCGGGATGTTCGGAATCAACAATGATCGGCACCTGGTGCGCCCGGAACGTACCCTCAACTTGCAGACCATCGACGATTTTCGGTCCGGTCCAGCCCTTGGGTGACCTCAGGACGATCATTGGCCAGCGCGGCCGGGTGGTGTCATTTTTATTCCGGGCATTCTTTTGGATTTCCCGGATGTTCTCAATGGCCTTTTCTAAAGTACCGGCCATGAGTTGATGCATCTCTTCCGGATCATCACCTTCCACAAAGTGAGGCGTCCAGCCGCAACCTCGAAAGAATTGCTCCAACTCCTCATGCTCGATACGTGCTAGAACCGTCGGGTTGCTGATCTTGTAACCATTGAGATGCAGGATAGGTAGCACGGCACCGTCCGTAATCGGGTCGAGAAACTTGTTGGACTGCCAGGAGGTTGCCAAGGATGCCGTTTCCGCTTCACCGTCGCCGACGACGCAGGCGACGATCAGATCGGGATTGTCGAACGCAGCACCAAAGGCATGACTTAACGAATAGCCCAGCTCGCCACCTTCGTGTATCGACCCAGGCGTCGTCGGTGCCACATGGCTGGAAATCCCGCCGGGAAAAGAGAACTGAGTGAACAGCTTTTTCAACCCAGCTTCATCCTGAGTGACATTCGGATAAACTTCACTCCAGGTTCCTTCAAGGTAAACGTTGCCAACAATCGCTGGACCGCCGTGACCGGGGCCGGCAATGTAGAACATATCCAGGTCATACTTTTTGATGACACGATTCAAATGCACATAGATAAAGTTTTGGCCCGGAGTCGTGCCCCAGTGTCCGACCACCAGCGGCTTCACGTGTGACAGTTTCAGCGGCTGCTTCAGCAGTGGATTGTCGTAGAGATAAATCTGGCCGACCGAAAGATAGTTAGCGGCACGCCAGTAGGCATCCATCTTGTGAAGCAATTCGGGGGAAAGAGTTTTTGTATTCATGGTTCAATTTTCCTTTGTTTTGATATCTTATGCAATGAAAAGTATAGAGTAATTATCCAACCTAATTGAGAGTTACACTGATGGTGAGCGGAAAGATTGAAGACACGTGGACTCGAGAGTCATTTCGTTCATGCTGATCTACAACCCACGTTGCAATAAAGAAGCCGATTGCACCGCCGAGAACATTATCAGATGTCCAATGCATATCTTGATAGATCCGAGAGATTGGAGTGAGTACAGCAGGTACGTACAGGAGTACTTTCAACCATGTTGGGTCGACATTTCGGGAAAGAACAGTTGAGATGA